>Ga0099825_1002845_pt1 | contig 23133 bp, 10 predicted proteins | sample SiratroredBW_FD_76838 | JGI IMG/M metagenome (GOLD analysis project Ga0099825, IMG submission 76838) | Root nodule microbial communities of legume samples collected from California, USA - Siratro red BW | ecosystem: Host-associated > Plants > Roots > Nodule | place: USA: California | collected... | reverse complement strand
ATATCTATTTTATTATTATAATTCTTTTATTATTATAAAATAATAATTAAATTTAAATTTATTATTAAAAATATTTTGAAAATTTTAATTTTATATTTAAAAATAATCAATTTCAAAGTTAATATATTTAATCATAATTTAAATTTTATTTTAAAATAATTATATAATTTAATATTATAAGGTAATTTTTTAAATATATTATTAATTATATTAAATAAATAAATTATATTTTATTTTTAGTTATAAGAATAAATTTAAAATTTTATATATTAAAAAATTTATTATATCTATCATATAAATTTTCATAAATTTAACTTTAAGTGTTATTATCTTTTCATTAATCTAACTAAATTTTCTACGTATTTTCATCTCAAATCATCTCAAATCCACGCTTTTTAAAATTTACTTTCCAATTTAATCACGTCTAAACGTATTAATCGGTTGTTGTTTTTTTTTTTTGACGCCGCTAGGGAGTGGTTTTGATAAATAAAATTGAAGTAAAAGCATCACAAATGGCCAAATTATTTCAAGAATCACACGTACTTCTTGTTAATTAATTAAAAACTATCTAATGTTAGATTTTAATTGAATTAGCCATTGCTTACCGTTGAGGAGTCAAACTTAAAAATTTCAAAAGCATCAATTTTTTTTCAGTTATTAATTTTGTAATTAACTTTCAGTTGTTTTTATTGGTAACAACTACATTATTTAAAGAACAACACTAATAACCAATATAATCTGGCCTTTACGGATATACCTCAGACGCGCATCAAAACAGAATATAAAATTGTTTTAACTACTGAGAAACTTAATGGTTCAAGAACAAGTAAAGTATACTTAATAAAATGAAAAATATCCAACAAAATAAAAACCAAAAAGAAATAGAGACTAATAGAACTAAAAACCATGCAGCTTCCTCTGTGTGAAAAAGATCAGGAGTAAAATTTGTAATCCTTAGCTTCTAGTATGATCTGTCTCAATGCGCCAATTGGAGCTAACACCATCAATAACACTCCAAATATGATGCAAATCTGAGATAAGAACAAAAATCAAACTCATTACTTGCAAAAAGGTATAACAGGAAACAAAATTAAAAGGCTCGTGGATAGAATTTTTGATCTACATACCCAATTGGCAAACCACGAGAAGCTAAATCTCTTTGGTTTGTAGATGACAAGCCACATTACGCAAGGGAGCTGCAGAAGATTGAGACATGTAGGGTAACATCAGCATTTGATTGTTTTTTTTTTTTAAAAAAAAAAAAGTTACCGTAGAGAAATAATTTGCTTACAAAGTATGTGGTTGGAGCAAACACAAACCCCCCAAAGAATCCTAGAAGCCCACCAAAGAAAGGAAACGTAACTCCAAGGAACAATGTAAGTACTGCATGTATATACAAAGAAGGTCATAATGTTAGATAAATTCTAATCAAAATGGGACTTTTGTACGAGAGATGAAAGCACACTCACAAACGTAGATATTGCGAGTTATGAATCGAAGGAACCAAGTTGGTTGGAACTTCATCTTTTTCACCAGGAATGATTCTAATGTATCAAACACTGGAACGCCAAAAACCTAACACGAAAAATAATTAGATTTACATGACTAAAGAGACAATGAGGAAGAGAAGTTATGCAGTGCATGTACCTGATAGCTGCCAGTTACATGGACAAAGACAAAGATATTAGCAGCTATAATGACCCAGCGAGGTTTCTCAAGGGAGAGAAGGATGTTGTCATCAACACCGTTTCCAAAAGCCCAGTAACCAAAAGCAGCAACAGGAAAATAACAAAGGGCCACTACAATATAAGCAACGATCATGCCCCTCCACATGGCTATTTTTGAGGGCTTTTCAGGTGTGGAAGGAATGGTTGCTTGGATCTCCAAAACCACGTTGTGCCCAGCATACCCAAAAGCTATAGTCCCCAAGGCACTAAAAAACCCAAATATATTCCCTGCATCGGTTGAAAACCTGCTTCCATAGTCCACTCCTGGTTGAACACCCCTGTGAAGTGACGTTATCCACGCAATAGTAGAGTAGCTGCACAACAACCAAACACATATTTGTTACAAACCCTAGAAGAAGTTTACCTTATCACACTTTCTATACCATTCTTGGTATTGTTTTCTTATTGGATCAATGGATAAACCCTACCTGAGGGACATGACAGCGGCAGCAAAAGAAACAGCAGTGATGGAGTTGAAACTGGGAAGATGGGAGAGAAGGAATTGCACAGCAGCAAACATCATGATGAAGTAAGTTCTTCTAATGGGAACGCAACCATCACAAAGAGTATCATGTATCTTCATCAGAGAATTTCCACCCGTTATCATGTATACTACATTAACACCAATCTGAACCATGAGTTGCTGAGGCACCACAATCCACAGCCCTAGCTTTTCTCCGAACGCATACTGCCCCAACTCATGATACCTGTCAAGCCTTTTCCCTGGTTCAGGCTCATGCATTTGAATCATTTGCCATGCAGTGTAGAGAGTGCAAATCCATGAAAGGATCAATATTGTAACACCCGGACCCCTGCCACATACCACAAACAACGTAACCATGCAAAACATGCAAAACATGCAAAACATGCAAAAAAAAAATCACAAAAGGTTAGAAATTTAAAGGGAAAAATATATGATGAACAAACCATCCCAGCTCTGACATAGCGTAGGGAAAACCCAGCACTCCTGCACCAACAACAGCAGTAACATTGTGGAAAGCAGAATACCACCACTTTGCGTTTCTGGACTTAGTGATGGGAAGCCAGTCATTGATGTCTTTTCTCTCAGCTGCTTCTGCCATTGTTGGTGTTCTTCCACCTTCGTTACCTTGTACTTCCATGTCTTCTGTGTGCTGTTCCTTGTTATTTGTGTGCAGAGGATTATGCCTTTCCCCGTATTTGTAACCAATGGCTATCGTAAACACATTGCTATCTTTTAGAGATGCGAGGAGAAAAGATATATTCGTTAATATTCTTTAAATTAAATTTTTATTTAACCAACTAGATTATATGTTAGTTACAGTTTAAACATAACAATTTAAACACAATCTAAACAACCAAACTGATAAAATGATAATAAGAATAATAATATAATTCTTATTTAATTTACTTTATTATCATATTAACTGAATGTTTATTTTTAAGTATTTAATTATTTAAGTATAAATATTATAGTTTGTTTTTAAAACATATTTTAAAAATTTAGAAAAAAAATGTTTTAAAATTATAAATCTAGAAAAAAAAAAATCAAAACTTCTGAATCAATGAACTTAATCCAATTTATCATGAGTTATTAGATTAGGGTTGGGTGATGATTTATCAACACCCTACCCAACATCATGTATGTACACTCTTAATTATGTATGATAATTTGAATTTCATAAACTCACACTTGACTTTTGTAAGTATAGTTTAGTAATCTAATTTAATATAAAATTTAAATGCAATATTTGAAATAATAAAATTTAATTACGTAATTATATCAAGGAACACTTAGTTATTCAATGTTTTTCATTATAGAATAATTTTTTTTGATAAATTTAAGATTATATATATATATATATATATATTTCTAACTGAAATAACTTTATATATATGTAAAAATATTGTAACAATAAGATTAAATATTTGTATATCACTAAATTTTGGATATATTTTAAATTAATAACTTCATAAATATATATTTATAGTTTAAATGTTTCATAATACTTTTAAAATAAATCATCATATGTTATTAATTAAAGATAAAAATATGAAGTTAAAGTTAAACATTAAAATGATACACATCAACATCATAAAGATTGTCTATGGTATTTTAAAAAATAATTATAGAAATATATTTATGGGTCCAAGTATTTAAATTTTTAAATTTTTATTAATTTATTAAAAATAAATAATTCATGAAATATACATTTATAATTTTAAAATTATTTTATATTTAAAAGGACAATTTTACAACGCACTTTAGAGATTTATTGTTATTTTTATTACAATTTTATGATATTATATATCGTTTATATTTAAATTGACCATAATAATTTAAATTATTATCATGTTTAAATAAAATATACTTATTGTTTAAATTACTATTATAATATAAATACAATAAAATATGGTGTAATTCAACATTATACTAGTATTAGTATATATAAAGTATGCTTTATTTTTAAATATAATATATTTTCTTTTAAATATATTTTTATAAACATTGAAAGTAAAATAATATCATTTTTTATTAATATTAATAGTAATAAATATCACAGCATTAATATCCAATTTAAATATATGTCTCATTGAGTAAGAAGTTATGATTTTGCTCTTCCAAATTTAAATTTGTAGTTTAAGCTCTAGATTTTAAAATTTGTGTTTTTTAAACATCTTTTAAAATTTTTTGAAATGACTTAAGAAACGTTTGGAATTAAGTAGTCAACGTATATTAGAGAAGAGGCCCACAACAACATTACTAAGTCACCTTTAAAAAGAATATTTTTAAAAATATTCTTTAAAGTAAAAATAAAGTTTGGAAAATATTTTTGGAAATAAATTTTGGAAAACTTTTTTTAAAATGTAAATTTAATATTTTGAAATATGATTTTTAAAAAAAACTTTTAGAAAGTATTTTCTAATATAAATGTTATATTTTGCAAAAAGTTTTTCAAAATTTATTCCTGAAAAGTATTTTTTTAAATAAATTTATGTTTTGGAAAATATTGTTTAGAAATTTTTTAAAAAGTATTTTTCGAAAACTAATAGAAAGGGTACTTTAATAATTTTACATCTGTCCTGGGTGTGCATAAAAATGATGGGTGCAAGAAGGTTTTGTCCCTTTTTTGTTTCAATATCCCCCCAAGCTTCGTTAAGGCAACTCAATGAACTAGCAAACTCATTGCAAGATTCACTTACAAACTTCTTGAAGTTTTGTAGTCTACAATTATTGTTTCAGAAACATATCAAGGTTAAATAACATTCAGAATCAATAAGTTTCAATTTTATTAAATAAGTAAAACCTGTTCGAACAAAGTTAACTAACGTTACATATAAGTTTTTTTTTCTTTATCATATTTATATTATTTAATATAATAATTATTTTAACAATAGTTTTTGTTATAATTTAATATTTGTTATCATAACATAATATAGATAAAAACAAGTTTTTTTAATTTAAATTTAAATTATTTTTTAAAATAGGAGCATTATAATTAGAGGTTATAACAATCTAGATAAATCAATATTTGCGTGATAATATTTTAGATAAATATCAACATATTTTATTTATTAATTTACATAATACACATGCATATAGATGTAAAACTAAAAGTAAATTAAATGTAAATGATTATGAGATTAATGACATTAAAATTGACATCTACTCTAAATAATGAGTTTGAGCTTTATAAATAAATTAAAATTTGATCAAAGTAAATTAGATGAAAGAAAAATGCTTTTCTTAAGTCACTCATTATTAATTAACTAAATAATAGCTTTTTAATAAGATAATGAGTAATATTACTAGATGCACATTGATTAATATATTACCTACTTCATTTTAAACTACTATTTTCATATTTAACACATAATTATCTGTCTGTCCACTCCTTTCGAGTGAATACAAAATTATTTTGAGATTATTATTCTATGCATCAAAGTAATTGATTACAAAAACTAGTTTCTGCATTTTACACAATAAAATCTTATTATTGAAGAATTTTAATACTCTAGAGCTGAACTCTGTCAAATTTCAAAACCATGGTTTACTACTTGAACCAACTGCTATAGCCTATAGTATATATTTTAAAGACTTTTGCACATAGGTCATAATTCAATTCAGGTATTTAACAAAATCAATTAAAACTACTCAGTGAACATCGTACTCCACGGAATGCAGATCCAGTAGTGTCCACATGAATGACAACATTAAGACCAGTAAACAGATTCTCAGAAAACTAATATAAAATGTTAAAGTTGTATAAAATTCACATATATATTAAAAATTTTAAACTAACCGAGATCTTTTAGGTTAAAAACAAAAGACTTTTCGTGGTTACACATGATAATTAGAAAAACAAGAATTCAAGAACCAAAAGCCTTGGAATAATTTATTAGCTACCAAGACGTGTGGCTTTGTTCTTCGAAGGTGTTACGAAACTTCCAGTACTACTATCACCTGCCAAGACAGCATGTAAAAACCAAAACTCACATGCTCCGGCAGTCAAGAATTTCCTATCATCTAGTGAGATAAAACTCAACAGTTCCAACTGTAAAGAGTCACAATATAGTAAAAGTTAAAATGGGAAGAATTTCTGGAGTTGCACACTAGCAACCATCTGAATCTACCATAATTGAAACGTCAGGGCCATGGCCAGCTAAAACAGTGATTCCTTCATATAGAGAATGGTATCACGATCTCATTCTGTCTGTAATCTAACAACAAGAATCCCAAATTTCTTATTATGGAAGTCTAGGACTCGGGTTCTACTTGCACCAGGAACTCTGTTTTTGCATCTTTGACTCATCTGTTTTCTTGAAGTCACCAATCAGCTTGTCCTTGTTAGGTAAGACTGGATCAGCAACGAAGGAAAAGTTCTTGTAAGATCTTTGTTTCACTCTGGAAGAAGTAACCCTGGTCGGGTCAGGGGATGAATTAAAAATATCACCCAGAGAATCATCCAAACTGTCAACATTGTCTGACTTATTGACAATATTATCTTTGGAATTTGATGAAGGAATTTCAGAAATGGTACCCCTGGTCGACTCAGTGGATGAATCTAAAATATCAGCCAGAGAAGCACCCAAGTTGTCAACATTGTCTGACTTCTTGACACCATTCTCTCCTTCCTTGCAACTGTGCCAGAAATCCATAGCTTGCCAAAAAGAACTGTCCTGTTCATTACAATTTGACTTCCTCTGCTCTTCAGATTGAGTTAAACAAGAGTCATCTCCTTCAGATGCAGAAGTATCGTCATCTGATACAAGAAGTTCATAACCAGGATGCTTTGATTTTGATGTATCCAGTTCTATAACTTTCTGACTTGAATTTAAACTCAAACCACTCTTGTCGGATTTTTTGTTAGAAACAGGACCTAACTCCTCCCATGGAGATTCCATTTCATCATCTTCCGGGGTGGACTCAGATAATTCATTATCAGAGTTGGAGACCGCACGATTATCAGTGCTTGCTTGAGTTTTGAGGGTAGAAGTATCGAAATCAGAATCACAGACGTCAGGAACAGAAGGAAAAATGTAAGTGGACTCAAATTTAACCCCAGGCATTATCTGTAGCAAGGCTGCCAATTTTTTATAACCAAGCTTCTGTATATCAAGATGATAGCCATACCTATCAATAAATAGTCTTCGGAAAGAACCAATATTAAATCCCTCTGGGTGTTCCCTTACTATCTCATTCACAAGTTTCTGACAGTCATCTAATATATCATTTCTAGATCTCTCAATATATTTTGTTTCAGCAGCCGCTGCAGAACCTGTATGAGAAACACTCTGATTTTGTTTCCCCACATCATGTTCTAAAGATTTTTGCACGTTCGATTGTGATGTTCTGCTTAGAAAGAGAGATATCAAACCATTGGCACCATGGGATTGGTCCACCGATAAATTCTTATGAACTGGCTGAGTTAGCTTAAAAGGAAATGTTTGGGAGGGCCTTTCCTCCAACCATTTTTTGTCTTCTATTAACATTTCAACCAATTGAAGGATATCCTTTTTGGGGAGTGATCTGAGAAGCAGGGGTCCTCCATTTTGTAATCTTTCCGCCACATCCTTCCTGGCACAAATCAGACGGACCAGAATGTGATTAAATTACGCTTTCAACGAGTAGCTACACAATGATTACCACAAATATCAAAAGGTACACAACTTTCAACAGAAACTGTGATATAATTAGTTTGTTATAATGTTTTCTTTCTTTGTTAGTTGAGATTTAGACTAGAACAAAAAGGAATGAATACGTGGAGGCCTAAAGATTTTTACTATCCACAACAAAGGGGAAAATTTACAAAATTTGTACAAAACTAAATTGCATACTAACCTGCTTTTTGCCTGGGAGAAAAGAAGTGATCCTTTGGGTGAAAAAATAGAAGATTCCATATCATTCCAAAACGAAGCACTGGAAAATAACTCAGGCTTTCCGGAATGACTAACATTCTGATCCAGTTCTGATAACTTGGGCTCTTCTGATTGACTTACAGTATGATCCAGCTCAGATGATTTGGGCTCTTCTGATTGACTTGCACTATGATCCAGCTCAGAAGATTTGGCCTCTTCAGATTGACTAACAGTCTGCTCATGTTCAGATAACTTCGAATCCTCAACATGACTAACCCCCTCCCTCTGATGAGCCGTCAAATCATCATCCTTTTCATTGTTTTTCCCAAATGGCCACCACCGTCTAATCCAGTGAAACAATGTTGGACTTCTTTTATTAGTTTCAGCACTGCCGCCAGGCTTTTGCCCAGCCTCAGAGCCATCAATTGGTGAAGATAGGCTTGGAGAAACTTCGTCAACCTCCTTTGTAGTTCGATTCTCACATTCATTCTTTGCTTCAAAACTACCAGACTCATAATTTGCCGTAACATTGTTTTCCACCATCGATTGACCATTTCCAGCAGAGTGATTCTCTTTAGTTGTATGTTTTTCCACAGCAGCAACTTTAGACCTAACAGTGTTACTATCAGACAATTTTTTAGAACTCTTTTTCAATGTATCCATCTTAGTTTTGGAATCTTTGGTGTCCTTGTGTGGCAGTTGAGTTTCTGACTGTGGAGCAGTAGCCACATCCACAAACCTGTCACAGGCCACAGCAGACTTCCGCAACTCATTTTCCTCAACAGGTCTCCCTTTCGAAGGCCCCGGTTGTACTGATTTTAAATCGTCGCCCATACTATTTTCCAAGAGCGAGGCAATTGACAATTTCCTATCAGCATCCCTAACCTTACTTTTACCCTCACCATTTAGCTTTGGAGCCGCTGCACATCCTTTCTCCTCATTCTTAGCACCAGAAATTGTTGATTCCAAAGAGCTGTTCTCACATGGTTCCGTGGATTCCAAAGGAACCAAATGTACACTAAGTAGACCATCACCACCAGACCGAAGATCTACCCGCGGCAACGACAACAGAAAGCGGGAAAACTTTCTACGTCCATACAAATTCTTATCCAAACGGACATCACTTTTCATCAACTCAGCGCGAAGATTAGTAATGTTTATCCCTTCGGGATAAGAACTCAAAATACTCCAAACCTTCCTCACAACTGACTTAGGAATCGAGCCCAGGGAAGGCCCATAGACCTCCACATTGGGCCACGAGGTCGCCTCCGGAACTCTAACTGCGACCGGTTGCTCCGACGCCGGATCCTCCACCGCCACCGGCTCGTTGTAGCTTCCATACCAAGAGCCACAAGGCCCATCAGGAGGGTGGTTGAGGACCTTTCCAGCAAGATTTTCTCCGTTAAGTAACGAAGGCCACAGCCAGGCTATAGTAGCAGCACCGTGGAGAACACTGGGAGTTTTCTCCGGCGTAGCGAGCAAGATATTGTAATTACTCATTCTCAAGCGGTGTAACGTGCCGGCGAAGTCTTTATCGCCGGATATCAGAAATATGTGCGCCGGTGGAGGGTTCTGAGAAACCCAATACATTAAATCAACGAGAATATCGGTACTGTTTCTTCCCTCTGCAGCAGGGGATTAAAGTAAATGAAACGTGGGAAAGTAAAGAGAAAAGAAGAATAGTGAGGAATGAGGTCGAGGAGGAACCGTCGGAGACGTGGATGAAGCGAACGCCGGTGTAGGAGAGTGCTTCCTGGTGAGCCCGGGGGATTTGTAGAACGTCCCCGAAAGCGGTGATGTTGAGAGGGCCTCTGATTCCGTTTGCTCTCACTGCCTCCATTATTGCCGGTGCGACTTTGGAAGCGTCGAAACCCGACGGCAAGTGGCAGTGCTTGAAGTCCCACCATGCCCAAACCCTCACGTTTCGCGATTCTTCCTCCGAGCGCACAGGGGAAGGTGACGGCTGGCACGGTTCGAGCGTGCGAGCTGAAAGAGAGGACATGAAGAATACAGTTTTGGCGAGAGCGGGCCTCGCCGCCGGAATCACGAACAAGCGGGAAGCGGTGGCCATCGGTGTATCTCCGATTGCGGAGATCGCTGCTGCTCACGCTAAAACCCTTGCTCTACCCTAACCTTTGTAGGTTTTAAGAAACATAAAAAGTTTAATTTTACAAAACTAAATAACCAAATCTAGCAATTAAAAATTTACATTTATTACAAAATTACAGGGACTAAAAACAAAAAGTAGAAAACATTTTTCAGTTTTATTTATCTTGTTTGGTTTGATTCTTCTATTAATTCAATTTTCTCAATTCTATTAGGAAAATAACGTATATTTAAATATGCCTCATTAACACATGGATATAGATAACTAAGATAAATTATTAAAGTATTAGGAGATTATGAGATAATCTTGAAACTACAAGTGATTTGAAGACGATTATGATCATAGATATGGGCGAGCTGATAAGCTTGGCATGAATTGCTGAACTTTATACCGTGTTATAAATTAACCAAGTCTAATTTAGCCATAAAAATGAATTTTAAGGAGTATTTTCTATATTTTTAAACGGTGTGAGACATATTTATTACTCTTAATCAGTTATTTAATCTTCTTCATAAACATATAATTAATTAAAAATTCAAAAATAGTTGCAAATCTTAAAATTTGGTCATTAAATCGTTAATCGTGTTAACTTAAAAAGAATGCTCAACTTTTATTTACCTCTTCTCGTGACTTTTCATAATTTATTTAGTTATTTTAAATGAAACAGCGTTCTGAGTTATACACTATTGAGTAATTTTTCTAATTGAAAATTAAAATAACTGGGAAAGATAATTAATATTTAAGTTTTTTTTCGAAAAAAAAAAAATCCTGAACAACTATCTAGAGAGAGACTAATTTGTAATGAAATTTACTTATTTAAAGACTATATAAACATTATTGCACATTATTCAAATATTTAACTTTTTAATATTGACAACCATTAGTAAAAGAATTGATTCGTAGTGAACTTTTTAAGTTTAGAGATTGAATTATAAACGTGTAATTTTTAAGAACCAAATTAATGCAAAATATATTTTTCTTTGACCAAAAGAGGAAGGCTTAGTGGTCTTCTATTAAAACCTTTAATTTAATTGATGGACCTCTAGGCTTAGGCCTACATCCAATCGACGTGGACCCTGCTATTTGCACCCTTTCAAATTTAAAAAAAATCAAAATATTTTAACACAACGAAAACTAAATTTTGTTGTGTTGATTTTTCAAATAAAATAACACCCAAAATCTTGTTTAGTGTGTTGATTTATCTAAAATAATAAATTATCTTTGTGTTGATTTTTTTAAATAACTATTATTCAAAAGTTTGTGTATTTTAAATTCATTCCAATAGAAATTTGTTTATCTCGGAAGTAATTTACAAAAAGTAAAAAGTTTATGATATAGATAGTAATTGAAGGGTGTCAATAGCAACGCTCCATTTTTTATTGGGCATAGAATATGGCTTCGACTTGGACATGTCATTTTTTTGGCATGGTTTTTTCATTTTGCACCCATGGGGTGGTGAAACGATAAAATTATCCCTTGTAAAGTATATTCTTAATTGCTTTAATACATTTTAGATTGTATTATCTAAAATATATTTTGAAATATGAATTTTTTTTTTAATTATGCAATCCGAAATGCTTTAACACTGAATTCCATAATTCAAAATGTTTTTGTTTTTTTAATAAAAAATTTCAGTAATAGAACTTAATATAATCTAAGTAAACAAAAATCACAATTTTTTCTACATCATACTTACTAGAATCAAAATCAAACAAAAATTAAAAAATCATATGAAATAATAAAATTAATTTGTTTGTATTAATTAATTCAATCATTTCCAAGATTAACATATATGTAACTCTCATCTTTGAGTAACCATTTGTATTTTACTAACGTCAAATCAATATCATAACTTAGTTTATAAATAATAGTATGTCATGATGGGACAACTATTTTGCAATTTTTATCTCTTTTTACTTTACTTTCATATAGAAAAACTATTCAAAATATAATATTAATGAAAATTGTCATAGAATAAATGATATCAACATATTCAAAATATAATAACTATAAAATTATTTATTTTTTTATTTTTTGGATCTCTTCGTTTCTACGTGATCAATTGGTGCATACAATAATTTCATATATAGGTATGTAATTTTACATAACTTGCTTTTAATAAAACATGCAATGTCAAGTTGTTTAAAACGATTCAAATTATAACTTAATAAACAATTTAGAAGATAAAATCACATGATGAGATATCAGAAATTTCAATCTAGTCCACATAACATGAAATGCATTTAGAAAAATGTTATCAAAGTTATATTTCACTAATTCATGTGCACAAGGTAAGTTATAAGTATATCTGAATATACAAATACAATATTATGGTTCTTATATATTATCTTAAACACTCAAATTCTTTATTATGAATTGGTTTGTCCCATACACACATTTTCTTATATTAGTTAAAGTAAGTGTCAAATCACTTATATGTTTTATATACTTATCACTCCCTTCACAACCTAACAAAACATATGTCTCCCTTCTTAATTTTCCATTTAACATGAGAGACCTAAAAGTTGATAGTTACAAAACTATTCTAAAAGTCACCTTATGCACTAATTGAAATAAGTTATTTCACCTACCAAATAACAATTTAAGTATATGTCATATGACATATGTTTTATACAAATAAATACAATTACACTTATCTTATATATCATAAATGATGGAACACAATTTCTTCCGACACTTCATCTTCACATATTACAAACATGATAACTTATCTACTTCACCCAAAATTTTACTCTATAATTAAAGTTTTATCTTTATATTCAACAACTACAGCTAAATTTATCAAATTTATTTATTACAAAATATATAAAATTTAAATAAGTATTAAATATTTTAAATTTTTTGAATTTTAGATTCTATAATCCAAAATAGATATTTTTTTTCTATATTATAGATCACTAGGAACTGTCATTGATTCACATGAAATGCTCAACTAAAAACACATAGAATCACCTCATAATTCCCAACCTCCTAATTTATTTTTACAAGGATAAATTTAGAATTTAAAAATATATTGGATTCATGTTTAAAATATCGGGTGCATAATCAAGGAGCCTCTTGGTATGTGTCCACATAAAACCTGAGTCTCCAGTAAACCGTCCATATTCAGGTACTAAACTCAGAATTTTATTGATCATAAAAACTTATTAGACAATAAAACGATTTTTCTTAAAATTATAATTATTTTTTACTGAAATATTATATTTTTCAAAGTCTCTTTTAATAATATTCTTATCCACAAAACTCAAACTTGAGTTCAAGCCAACGTCTTATTTGTTATTAGAATTTTTAAAAAATATAAAGCAAACTAATGAAAATACGTGATATTATCATAAGTTTAGTAATTAATATTTTAAATAACCATATCTTCACTTATATTTAAGATTTGTGGGTTGCGGGTGAAGCGGGGGAAAAAATGCACATGATGATAAAAGTTATTTCATCGCACAAATACTTAAGAATTGTGCAGCATCAGATTTCAAACACCAAATTAACCGAATGGAAAGGTAAAATCTAAAATGAATCAATAGTTTATCAAATATAGAATGAAAAGAAGTTTGGTTAAACTCTTCTAAACTTACAAAAGATTTTAAATTTGACCCAAGAATGAAATAATTCATCCTTTTTTTTTTTAAAGATAGGAATTTAATAAGTGGAGGAAGCTAAGAGTGAGTCTCTCCAAGATGAAATATGGTGGAGTTACTTATTTACTTTTATATATCCCACAATACCAGATAAAATTTTAAAATTTTGATAATTTTCATCTAATAGTCCAATCCTTAAATTTTAAATAATTTATGCAATTATCTCTCAACTCTTAATAATTATGTTAAATATTCTTAAAAACAGCTCAATCTTTTAGGTTCATTTTTAATATGGGTATTTGAAATATTGTTTCAAGATAAGCAATATGTCTTTAGGATTTATTATTAGATTATACGACGTGATATTACTTATACAAAATTTGATTGTAAAAAAATATTGTTTAAAAAAATTATGCTCTGGAAAAAGATAAAAAATAGTATTTTATATATTGAGATTAAACAATTTTTCTGAAAAATTTAATATTAAAATGGTTATTTTATAAATATTGAAATTTATATAACGTTGTAATATCCATAAATTTAAAATAAAAAAAAAATCTATTTGACAGCAAAGGAAATATTAATCTGAAATAAAACCAAACTGCATGATTGAATTCAACTGTTGAATAATTTACTGACATCTCTTTTCTCTTGCTCTGCTTCAATTGGATGAGGCTGACATGTTATGATGTGATTAGTTGATGCTGCCAAAAATACACAATTCCACCTGACCCATGCCTCATCCTCCAATAACCAAATTCATGAACCAATTCTCATGTTTCATACTACTTTATTACTGACAACAACTGATAATTTTGTGAATAGTACCCTTTTCACAGTTAAGCTACGAAACAAAAACTGATGTGAAACACTTAAACGTTTTCTTCACTGACCACCTTAATCACCGTTTACGTAATACACTCTCAGATTATTTCTGCTTATGTTCCAATGTAATGATATTAACATTAATTTGACCAAAATAAAATAAATAGATTCTTATAGCATCTTCAACATGATATGTTTATCGAGGTGATCGAGTTGTTTAAAAAGAAATTAAAGTTCTCTTTGAAATAACTATTGTTTATAAATAAATAAAAACTAGGCAAAAGGGAAGGGGAAAAGAAACAGGAGGGGGAATCAAAGGGAGAGGGAGAAACAAAGGGCTTGCGGGAGAAGGAAGGGATAATTATAGTTAGTCAACAAAAATATCCATGGAGCAAATTTAACGAATTGCTACAAATAAATAGTGAATCAAAGGAAAGGTTGAATTCAGAAAGATATTATGTCATCTTTATATACAATTTTCACGGAAGATTTGAAATAGAAATTTTTGATGTGTTTGATGTATGAGATCCTCATGAAGACCATGAAATGTAATGGGACTATATTAGACAAAAATGAAAATTTTTAATGTATTAGCCTTTGTAAAAACCAATTGTTATGTAACTAATGGTTAAAAGATAATAGTTATTATAAAAACATGTTATAAAACTAGTTGTTATAAAAACAGTCTCCTAATTTTTTACTAACTTTAAAGAACTTTTAGATTTCTTCTAAATTTTAAATTAATTTTCTCTCTTTGAATCTTCTACCAACACTTTGAAGGTTCTATGTATAGGATTTTCATTTTATTTTAGGTTCAATTAAGTGTCATTTGTTTCATAATTTCAAATGACTTACCTAATTAATATTTATTTCATTTTTTATTTAGAAATTAGATATTGAGTTTGTAGCACATTTATGGTAGTGATATTCTAATTAAGATGAATAACTTTTTTCAACATGACGACTAAAACGTCTTTCATATCCCAAGTCTTATTCATTTTTTCCTTTTCCAAATTTGTCTAATTATTTTTCTTGGCATGTTTCTATTGTTCCACCAATCTATCATTTTCAATTTGGCCATATTTATTTGTTAAGTTTTACTCCTTTCCTTAATTATTTTTTTCAAAAGAATCTTTGATTCAAAAATTTCACTGATATCTAATTGCATAACAAGAAGTTCAAACTAAGATTGATACATGAGGTTAAATCTTTTTTTTTATATCATTAACTTTCAATGTGTGTTTAATCCTTATTATTATTATGATTGATTGTTCAAAGACTACTTTTATGAAAGTCTCATATATATAGAAACTTAATTTTGTCAAAGTTTCATGTGTGAAGATAGTTCTTTCTATAAAAATTGTAGAGACATTTGACAATCATCGATGATTACTTTATAGTGAGACTAGATGCAAATGTGAAGAGACCATTTATTAAATTTATTGTTAGGCTAGATGCACTGTGTTTTTGTTTGTATATTAGTTTATGGCTCACCTGCAAACAATATGGACAAATATATTTAAATTAGTGAAAGTATTGTAGTGATATTACATTAAGCAGGCCTAACAATAAAGACATCAACCAACTATTACAAATACAAATAACATGTAACTTTTCATATATATTAGTGTCAATTGATACATTAAGAATAGAAATTTTTCTCAGTTGCATGGGAAGGTTAATTTGTGGTGGTGATCATGTTAATAAGATAATCATTTTTTAAAGTAGTGACATCACTGTTATGAATTTACATGTTGGATGCTATGTGACAAATAGTGGCATTATTGTGTTAAATGCATTAAATGAATGTGTATAATGAAGTTATGTCAAGTGACACATGGTGTTGAAATACACAATGAATGAAACTTAATATGATATCACACACCATCTAGCATAAGCTATTCATCCAAATTTTGCTATACATTTGTGAAAAATTGTTTCAATGCTGTAAGAGAAAAGAAAAACTAATTTGTACAACCATAAGAATCATGTGTAAATGTTCCAAATCTTAATTCATTATATATAACTTGACATATTCATACAATGAATAACAGAATTTCTAATGATACCATACTGTATAATATGATTATCAAATATGGAAGATACTATATCAAATTTATGTTGATTATGATATAATAAAAAAAATGATATTTCTAACATATTTTTAGGTCATTATCTCAATTTTGATCTACACATTTTTTAAGAAGAGTAACAATTCAAAGCAAAAATGTTGATCACTAATTTCAAGTAGATTTGGTTGAGCATACTTGAAATTTCTCTTAGAAAAAAATAACAAAATTTAAATTTTAATCATACAATGTTCATCCTTACATAATTATTTAGATGTTATATAATTGAGAATATTTTTAAATTAAAAAAGATTATGTATTATCAACTATTCAATTAGTAATTTTTTCCAAAAATATTTAATTACTTTTTAAAAATTAATTAATTCATATTAATAAATAATCTAAATAAAAAATAAAAAAAATAAATTAATTACATTTTTTGTATTAGAATAAACTTGGGGTTTGAATTATTTAATGATAATGCAATTTGAACTAGAGAAGTAACTCCTTTATTGAAGTTGTAGTTATAATTTGGTAGGACCATTTCTCACCCAAACATGGTTACCCGTGTCCCTCTAGCTGCCCGGAGAATTTTATGCGCCATACAAGAAACTCCAAATATTACAAACTATAAGCAAACTCTAGATATTATTCCTTCTTTTTCTTTCTGATAAAAAAACCATAACGACATCGTATCTTGACTCGGATTGAGGCTACCAGAAGCAATGAATTTGGGCAAGTGACAGAGTAAACTAATTCCTACATTAAGGGTCCCTGGGGCCCTAACAATGAACTAGGGTTGTTCATGGAATGCCCAACATCCCATTTTCCTAAACCCAGGGCCCTGCGTGCCTAGAATTATGGGTTCACCTTCTCATCCGTTACTTCCTTGTCCGTTTCAATGCCGACAAACTTGAGCTTATCAACTTTAGCATCTCCACAACTCCTTTTTAGACCACTGATTCAAATTAACAATTGCTTTTAGTTAATTGGGTTTCTTACTGTAGGACGAGGAGGATGTCAATGTCGTCTAATATCGTTTTATACAAGAAAACTTTTTAAGACCCTTCCACTCAGAGTTTTCCAATCTAAACAATATTATAACTGTTCATCGTTATTGGAATGATTAATAAATAATTTGATACATAATTTATAAATATAAATGTATATTATAAGATTATTAAAAATAAAAAAATAATTTGATACATGTCTTAAGTTCTTAATTTTTAAGGTTATTGGAAAAATCTGTGGAGGAAATACATTTACATTCTCTCTCGAAGGAGAAAATCTTGGAAAGATCTCACAAAAATGAGAATTGAGCTAAATCATATAAACTAATGACACCACCTTCATCCCAACACCTTAAGACGTTAAGTTTGTGGGTCTTTTTTATTATATGTTGCTCAACTTTTTCATTCTTATTAAAAGTGACACTTAGACTCACACTTTACCTAAAAGTTACTCCTACATTTCTTTTAAGTTCCTCAAAGTTAAAAAATATACCATTTTAATTCCTAAACAATAAATTTGATAAAATAAAATTTATGGAGTTTAAAGTTCAAGATTTGTATTTTGATAGAGATTTTTATAACAATTTCTACAATAATTTTAAAAAATGTTTAGTAATAGAATATGTGGTTTGGATGAAAATTTGTGAAAGCATTATATTTTTGTAAATTTAGGAAAATAATTTGATTTAATTAAAATTTTTAAATTTCAACAAAAATTGAGAAATTTTGCATATTTTTTCTTCTTTCAAAGTTATGTTTTTTTTAGCTCAATCCTATTTAGGATATGATTAGTTAGTTTATTTTCGATAGAAATTCGTCGATTTGACTCCAATTAAGACGTTGTTAACGCAGCTAAGGTCTAAGACATCATTAGTTTAATATTCTTTTTTTTGTGTTATTTTTATCAAATGAGATTTCTTAAAGTCAATCATACTTATTTTTTATCATTATCATCATTTTTTGTTGAAATTGATTAGTATTATTTATTTAAAATGTATTTTCGATTAAGGTCAAATACATATTTCTATTAACATCAGTGTCAATCAAAATTTAAGTTAGTAACATTTGATTAATATTAATAATTTTTTTAAATCAATGTTGATATGACTATTTTTAAATCAATGTCAATACGGTTTTACGTTGACACAAATGAGAATAATTTTTAATTAATATAAGTTAGATTTTTTAGTTGATGATGATACGAATTATTTAGTTGACATTTCTGAAATTAATTATTAAAATTGTTTCTCTGTTGAAGTTTGTCAAAAAATTTCACAACTAATATGGATAAGGCCATTTCAGCGGGATACCAACCATTATTTTTTTTAGTTAAAATATGCAGTGATTATTTTTTGCGAATATATGCAAGGTTAAAGTAATAACTTCATATTGTATATTTTTATATTTGATTATAGTGAAAATAATTGCTTAAAAATTAAAATTTAATAAATTTAATTTGTGCTATCTAAATAAGACCTTTAAAAAGTTAAATAATTAAAATAAAAGAAATTTAAATTTAAACGTATTCAAACTTTTAAAAAATTTAGAAATTTGCATCCACACATAAAGTTAGGGAGTAGAATCTAAATTTTTTATAATATAAAGTTTAGGATTTATAAATTAGAACTTAAAATTAATTTTAATTTCTCAAATTTAATTTTTATTTATTTTGAAAGATTTAAAATAAAAATTTAGTGGATAAAAGTATAATTATTCCAAATTTCAGCATATTAATTAAATTTTAAAGTTGACACTGTAGGATATAGACTAGTCAGGTATTGGAGATGGTTGCCTAATCATTTTCACTGCACCCAACACCCCAAGCATAGATAGCAATAACTTTTGGCTGTATTATGTTATCAGCATTTAGCAATTAAACTGTTAGAGTACTCTAAGATTTTTCATTTTATTTTTCAATTATTTTGTATGCACTAAAAGTGGACTTTTCTTTATCATAATACAAAAGTGGATAGAATAAGTACATGTTTGGAAAAAGTTTGATTAAAAATTGTACAAGAAATCAAGTTGTACAAAAAAAAAAAACGATTTTTCTACTCAAAATACACTAAACCAAATGTTCAGTGTTTTTGCCAAATTCATGGAAATATTATTACTAAACTAACACGTAGACAATTACGCACACCTTGATAGACGAAAATTCGTTGAATTACTATTATTTTTAATTATTTGAAGTCTACTGGTTAAGTGTTCAATTAGCTAACTTATTTATTTTACTGAATAAATAAGTTTAAGGCTGACTTTAAATTTAATTGTATAGGTAGTGTATTAATTGGTGAAACTTATCTAATGGTTATTAAATATATTTTTGTTCATAAGAAGATTATCACATAAATAAATACATGTTTTTGAGTATTAATACAACCTTAGGCACATCTTGAACTTATGATAACTAAGAACGATTTCATATTACTCATTTTTTCGCAATCAGTAGTATCTTCTGTGAGTGTTAATAAGTATACAATTAAAAAAATGTTAATTTTAAATAATACAAAATTATAAAATTGTTTCAATTACTTAATAATGATAATTTCTTTTAAAGAATTACAATTATATAAAATTCATATCTGAATTTTGTTCTCTTTCTTTCTCTTCCTATTTATTATACTCTGTGTGTGAAAATATATATGTTAAACACTAAACTAATAAACCTAACACATCTCAAGAAGAAATTAGCTATGATAATGGTAATATATATAAAAAGAACAGAAACACATGTAACAATGGCATAGTGGCCAAAATTCCTTTATGTCAGGTCACATGATGTGTTGGGGTTGATGAAAGGGAGATGGAAAAAGATTCCCAAATTTTATTGTGTGAGAGTTAAGATTTGGTTGGTGGCTAGATTGTTCTGTTATATATGGTAGATGCTTATTCTTAACTGCAAATCCTATGACTAAGGTGTGATGAGAGTGGAAATATGCATATATACCTAAAGTCATGATTCATGCATGATGTCATTGTACAGTCTAAGTGCAGTAAATCTTAATTATATAATCTAAAGTAAGTTAATCATTAACTAACTGGCCAGATTAAAATTGATAAACCCATGAAGAATACTCCAAAAGCAAATTGCACAGTCAAGCCATGGGATATGATTGCAAATCTAGGAATAGTTCCATTTGAAAAAAAAAATGTTTCTTATTCTTTTGAAGATCTATATATAAAATATGAAAGTAAAAATGACAACAACTTTTTTTTTTCTATATAAATTTTTAATAATAAAATAAATTGAAAGTAATGCGACTTTTTCAATAAAAGTATAAATAGAACATAAAATTTATTTTATTAAACCATAAATTAATTTTTTTATATTATTGACAAATGAAAAATCATCAAGAATTAGTACAATCTTTAAAATAATTTCTATAAATTCTTTTAGAGCATTATATTTTATATGTAGAGTTTGATTTTGAAGAAGTGACTAGAAACTTATAAATTAGATTATAATAGTCACGATGATCTGATCCGATTATTTTTTACAGACTTGATAAATTATTTATTTTTATAACTACTGAAAAAGTTATTAAAATAATTTTTTTATAATTTTGTTCAGATGTCGTTGTGGCTAATGGTTTGAAAGTTTAGAGATTTTTGATTTATATTTAATTGATTTTTTCCTGTGAATGTAGCTAAATATTAAAGGAATGCATGTTATTCATACTTTTTTTTTCTAAGTTTGAAAAATAATATAAGTTAAGTTCTAAGTACTGAGTAATGATTTGATTAAAAGGGTGTGCTGAGACTTTAAAAAACTTGAAACATTTAAAAAGAGTGTTTTCACTGTTGCCAAAAAACTTCTTAAAATATGGACTATAAAAAGTAAATAAAGGAATTTGTACTTCTCATTTTAGTTTTCTTTATTTTATTGTTTTACTTTTTAACATAAAATATATATCTCTTCTGTTAGTTTTTCATAATTTTATTTTTTTGTTTTTTCATATTATTCTCTTGGAGTGATTTGGTGATTGTTTTTTTTTTTCTTTTTATAGGTTCGGTCTAACCTATGGTCTTGTTTTCTTTTTAATAGATTTCATATTATAAAAATGTTTATTAAATATTTTTTTTAGATTGGATATTTATCATAGTCCATATTATATAATATAAAAAAGAGAAAAATAGTTAATTATTATAAAAATAAAGAATTTATTTTCTTAGTGTTGTCCTGACATTTATAACAAAAGTTGGAAACTGCTATAAAAATGGACTTGAACGTTGTCACTATAATTTAATATGTTTATGGGTATACAAAGAATTTTAGTAAGTATGTGAAATGAGATAGTTTGAAATTTTATATTTATAAAAGCTTTATGAAAAAGTTTACAATTTCATCCTTATATTATCGTTGTAATAATACTTTTATTAAATATTCATGCATGTTTTATTTTACTTGAAGTAATTATTTTCTATTATATGATTTCTAATAAAACATTCTATTCTTTTTAAAGTACAAATTCATGCATTATTTACTCTTTCATTTTCTTCAACACAAATGTCTTTTATTTATTTACTTTTGAGTATAGATAATATGTTTAAAGTACATTTTTGAAGAAATTTATGAATGAGCACTTATAAAAAAATAATATTAATTAAATTTTTATATAAACTAAAATTAATTTACACATTTAATTTATATAAAAAATATCTTGTTTAACTTTTTTTTAAGTTAAAATATGTAAGTTTATTTTAGCCAGTGAGAGAAGTTTCATTTTACCATTTTATTTTCTTATCTTATAAATATTTACATATATATTTTTATTTAAATAGGATATGCCCTTTTCCCTTTTTATAATATATTTTTTTTGTTAAAAAATAAGATTAACTTTGAGTCAATTAAAAATACTTCTAGGTATAATAATTTTTATAAATAATAATTTATCCAATTTATTATACTAAAGTGTATATTATTTTTTTCGTGGTTGACTATATAAAAAGACAAACAAATTTATACCGAAAATTAACCTTTATATAAGTTATCACAAATATAATATTACACCTTTAAAATAGGGTTATATCACATAATTATCTCAAACTCAACTCCTATTCACATGCAAGGTATCCTTGACTAGGAACTAGAGATTAATCTCAATATTCATTCAAGAAATTGACTTAATATCTCAACAAATGTAATTATATACGCACAAACCTATAAATCAAATCCTTCATTACGTGTATAGTCCTAAAAATCTATTCAAAGAAAAATGATTATCTACTAACCATACCATATATCCGACTCTAGAAATTATATTATACCTACTTTTACTATTCTTTTATGTCTTAACTAGTGGTATTTTTTTTTTTTTCATAGTTTGTAGTTTATTTTGTGGATAATTTTTTCTTTATCCTATTAGCTGATTATTCTATTCAAATATGAGCTAAACTTAACCAAATTATTAATGGATTAAAATACAATATATATATATATATATATAT
>Ga0099825_1002843_pt1 | contig 23143 bp, 14 predicted proteins | sample SiratroredBW_FD_76838 | JGI IMG/M metagenome (GOLD analysis project Ga0099825, IMG submission 76838) | Root nodule microbial communities of legume samples collected from California, USA - Siratro red BW | ecosystem: Host-associated > Plants > Roots > Nodule | place: USA: California | collected... | reverse complement strand
TGGTTCTGTGATTCAATTCATCAGGATGCTCAAAGTGCTATAAATGATTTGACTGGTAAGATCATTTTGTCATGTAAATGCCAGTTTTTTTTTTTTTTTTTTTTTTTTTTTTTTTTTTTTTTTTTTATTTTTTTTTTTTTTTTTTTTTTTTTGGTTTTCTGTTCTAATGGTGGGATGTTTGGTTCTGTGATTCAATTCATCAGGATGCTCAAAGTGCTATAAATGATTTGACTGGTAAGATCATTTTGTCATGTAAATGCCAGTTTTTTTTTTTTTTTTCTTTTGACTTTCTTCATCTGATGTATGAATGGATGTTGTGAAATATGTATATGACAATCAATCTTTGTTACTATATTAAATTTTTTTGACTTTGTATAATCTAAAAATTGTTTAAAGCTTGCAATAATCATATCTTGCAGTTGCTTTCTTTTTTTAAATAGAAACATACGAGTCTAATATGCGCATGATTCCTGTTATGTAGTTAAAACATTATATGTGGGGATCTAATAATGGGATGTAGTAATGGGGTGCTATCATTTCTGAAGATCAAATAACCATTTTTGGTATAAAATCCTTGAATATAAATTTCCATGGGACATGTGGCCCATTAAATTGATGTTTCATCAAGTTGTGTTTATTGCTAATCATTGTTGTTTAATAAATTTGTTCTTGTGCCACCATAATGCCTACATAAAGCACTTTTTGGCCCCACTGGTATAGGAATTTCTGCAATGGCGGTGCCATAGGCTTCAATGGTGTGTTTATATTGCAAAATTTTGGCCTTCTGCCATTGATAACCCTGTTAATTGCATTAGATGCGTCAACTGTATTTAATTTTTTTTATTGTTAATTAGATTTGGTGTTTCAATTTTATCTTAATTTTTCATTCCCTCTCTACTCAGGAAAATGGATTGGAAGTAGACAGATTCGTTGTAATTGGGCAACCAAAGGGGCCAGTGCAAGTGATGAAAAGCCGAGTTCGGATTCCAAAAGTGTGGTGGAGTTGACTAACGGAACATCAGGTGAGATTATAAGTTTACCGTACTACACTTCCTTTTATCGTGACTTCTCAATTACCTTTTACTTTTTGTGGTTTGCGGTTGTTTTGGAGTCAATTGAATTCTAGTGCTTTTATCATGTACATATGAAATCCATAATATTTTCTGGTGGGAAACAGTTACTGATTCATTTTTCGATATTATTTGAAAACCCATGCTATCTGACCCGAAAGTTTATTTCAAATATTATATTTTTCAAGCAGCTGATATTATATTTTGTTTTATCTTCTATATGTGCACCATGATTGATATTTTACAAATATTTGTATCTTTTGATGTTGTATTGATACTTTTCCATCAATTGATCATAATGGCGTGATTGTAGATTTTGTTTAGTAAATGATCTTTACTTATGGTTGCGTTTCTGTTTATTTATTTTTTGTAGAAGAAGGCCAGGAAGTAACCAATGATGATGCTCCCGAGAAGAATCCTCAATATACCACTGTTTATGTTGGAAATCTTGCTCCTGAGGCAAGGATTATATTTTCCTAAGACTTTTTGACCTTTTTATGTTGGGAATTTTATAGCTTTGTGCATAGATGGAGAATATTTAAGTACTACATTAATATATATGTATAGCTTAGTCCTGTATATTCTGTTTGTTGTGAAATGGCTTTGTAGTAGCTCTCAATTTTAGGGTGTGAAACTGCAGGTCACTTCTGTTGATCTCCATCACCATTTTCATTCTCTTGGTGCCGGAACTATTGAAGATGTTAGGGTGCAACGAGACAAAGGTTTTGGATTTGTGAGATACAGTACCCATGCTGAAGCAGCTCTTGCTATACAGATGGGTAATGCTCGAATTCTCTTTGGCAAACCTATCAAGGTATGTTGCTAATTTGCAGGATATTTGAATGTTGAATTCTAGTATGTTGTGAGCTGTGTATTATTTATGGCTTTTCATACGGGAAATTCTCTTCGTTGGGGATTCCAATGGAAAAAAAGGAGTGTCGGCATAATTAAACTGGAATTTGATATCATCTGTGATCTTTTTCTAAATCGTGTAAAAAGCCAACAATTTATTTATATTTCTCAGAAGTCAACAAATCTTACATCGTATTGTCGAACATATATAATTTTATCTTTCGAGCTCCTATCAGAAGGCTCTGGAAATGTATGTACTCATGTCAATTGATGTTTTACAGTGTTCATGGGGTAGCAAACCTACTCCTCCAGGAACAACCTCTACTCCTCTTCCCCCACCTACTTCTGCGAATGTGCCTGGCTTTTCTCTTGCTAGTCTTGCAGCATATGAACGCCAAATGGCTTTGAGTAAAATGGGTGGTGCACATCCCCTTCTGCATCAGCAAGGACAGCATGCCCTAAAACAGGTAGCAATGGGAATGGGTGCTCCAGGGGCTGGTTATGATGCAAGGTTTCCGAATGTTGCGACCACCCAGCACCTAATGTACTATCAGTAAAATGTGTTGTGTAACTCCCTGCGATAAAAAAAGGGAGGATTAAAGTCTGTTGAACCGAAGAACAGTTCTACAATACCCGTTTATTTCTTCCACCTCTTTGTCTGCCTTTCTAACTTAATCCTCCAAAATTTTCTTTTGTTCTTATTTATGGTTGGTACACTTGTAATGCTACCGTTGCGTGCATGAATGGTGTCTTTGTATCTTCTAATGACGATCATTCGATGATTGTTTGTTCGTTAACCTTTGTGCGGATTGGGAGCTATTAGAATTTGCTTAGTTTCAAGTATCAAACCAATAATCCACCCTCCCTCTGTCATAATCCACTATTAGAATTTGCTTAGTTTCAAGTATCAAACCAATAATCCACCTTCCCTCTGTCATAATCCACCCTCCCTCTTTTTAAGGTACCAGATAATTTAAAACTTGCTAATCGATTGATTGACTTGTTTATCAACATTAAATAATTCGTATATTTTAAAACTTAATTTAGTATTTTTCTCTTTAATTTATCAACATGCAAATGTTATTTGACCAAATTGTGTATCTTTTGTATTTCGGGGAGGGGAAATGATGCCCTTAGCTTTTGTTCACAAAAGTAGGCGAATCATTTTTCAAAATGAAGTACAAAAAATTAACCATTTGGACACAAGAAGTAATAATTTAAAATAAAGTATACATCTAAATATGTATAATTGGCTTAGGTTACAGTGCACATCATTGATTTTGGTCAAACTTTCAGATGAAGTTATTAAAATTTTCCGTGCAATGTTTTCCTGTTTTGTAAGGAAACCAAGCACAAGAAAATAGATTGTTAGATTCATTTTACAGGGTAGGTCGTTCGATCAAATCTGACTTTAAGTATTGTACAAAAAAAAGATACTAATTGTTAAAAAAATGGTTTTATCATATAAATACTGTTCTATAAGTATTTGAGTAAATATTTTATACCATGTCATATTATAAATAAATGTTAATATTTTATTGTAAGTTCTTTGACTTCCTTTGTAAAACATATTTACGATTATTATTCATTTTGGTTGTTATTTTAGGTTATAAGAATTTAAATATATATATATATATGTATGTTTGTATATGACAAATGCATATACAAACTTCATTTTTAGAAGTTTAAATTGATAATTAACAGGTTATATGCCCAGAATATTAAATGCACACAAAGTAATATTTTCGATACATAGTTTAATTTCAAAATTATTGGGTGAGTTTTCAATTTTGTTTTTGAAAAGTATAAATACATTATCTTCCTCATTTAACAGATTGCTCATTCTCTTGTTTTTCATTTTTCCAATGGCTGGTGCCTCAGTAGTTATCTGCTATAAACATTGTAAAGGAAAACGAGATTATCAAGTTGAAGTAATCAAACTTAACTTTAATGGGTGAAAAACAGTTTTTTACCTAGATACGGTTTTGGTAGATGAAGAGGTTCACTGTTTAATAGATTCACCTACACTATTAAAACTCAATTTATTTTTTTTTTATTACTTTTTCTTTATTTTTATTGAAGGGAGTAAAATATGCATGCTTTTGTCAGAAAGACTTTTGTATCTAAGTTTGAAATTGTTGGAAACTATATATTATGAGTGGTTTTGATATAGGTTCCAAGTAATATGCATTCTACGAATTCATTTTATATGTTTGTTATATATCATATTATGGTTATATTTGGTACGAAAAATGGCACAGGGAGTGAAAGGACTTCCGAATGATTTCATAAATTTCTATTCTGTGTCATTATACTATACATAGTTTATAGTTTTATTCGGCTAACCTGATAGTAAGAATTTGAAGGTGTTACTAGAAGATTCAAAGCTCTTGAATAGGAAAAAGAACTTCGATGCTGAGGAGATCAATGCTAATCTAATTAGGGATTTTTCTAAACTGCACACATAAAAAATAATAGCATTAAGCTTTAAAAAATTTACAGGGAAATTTAGGACTAGAATTAGGAGGAAAATGTGAGAACATTTAAAGGAATAAAAAAAATAAAGGGAGGAAACATTTTTAATATATTAATTAAATTAATAAAATAAAAAAAACAACATAATTACTGATTTGGTCGCCAATTTGGAGACTACGATTTTAGTCACTAAATAAGATATTAACTAAAAAAATAATTCTAATAATTGATTTAGTCATTAGTTAAATATAATTAGGTTAAATTGAAAATTATAATAAACTTAATTCAATAGAAACCACTGCAAAAATAGTCTGAGACAAATTAAGTTGAACAGCATAAATTTAATGGAAAAGAGGCAGGAGTAAAAAAATGGATAACAAAGACAAAGGAAAGAAGAAGTCTGACGAAATAGGAAAGGGCGGAGAATTGAGAACAACTCTTAACCTAACCTACTTTCTGCGAAATAAGTATTAGAGAAAAGGCCTATGTTCAAGTTTATTTTAAACAACTTTAACCTTTCATTTATATATAATATAAATCTATTTTATTTACTTAATATGAATTTTCTACTTTTAAAACAGAGTTTGGCTTGGCTTTTAGAAGTATGATGTGACTTAAATACTTGTTTTATAACCTTTGATTAGGTTAGCGACCCACCTTTAAATGGATTGATTAGTTTTTAAATAAACTAATAAGGTAATTTATTTATCAAACAAAGTTCATTAAATACATAATTCAAGTTTCACCTATTCCTAATGCACTTTTGTGTCTTTAAATATAATCTAACATTTTTAAAAACATCTCATTACTTGCTCATTTTACAATAATGTATTTTATTATTATTATTATTATTATTATTATTATTATTATTATTATTATTATTATTATTATTATTAAATTCAGTGAAAATGGACTGTTATGCTCTGGTGTAATAATTTTCTGAGTCAAACTTATAATAAACACTTTTACCTGATATAGTCTCTTTGAAGGTATTGGACATTTTCAAATGTTTAACAAGTTTTGAAAATTAATTAAAAGTTGATGTTCATAATAATTTTTTTAATTGCATTAAAATATACACCACTAAATAAGTTAATAGATATAGAATGATACGCAGTTTATAGTAATCAGCATCTAATGTTTAAAATATTACCGCTATTACTATGGTAAATAAGATATATAAAGTGCTGGTGCACACATTTTTTAACCGTATTTTACTTCTATAACATTCAACAAAAATCACTATTTTGATCGTTATCTTATTATTTTATTTAGTTTTTGTTTTTCCTATTGCTTTCCTTTCCGTTAATTACAACCTAAACCATCTACATCCATAGATTACACTACCAATCATGCAATATATTTTAATGTTAATTTTTTATTATTTAATTCTAGTGATATAAAAAATTCTCTCCCTTAAACACTTCATATTTTTATATTAATTCTTAAATAAAAATATAACAATAGTTAGTTAGATAATAAATCACGAATACTTAATAACAGAAACACATTAACTCTCAAATTCAAGGATTATATTTTTATTATATTAAAATATATAAAAATATATAATTTTGTAAGAATAGTTTTAAAATAATAATCATTGTTTTTCTTTCTTTCAAATTAAAACTATGTTAGTTTATTTGTTAGTACAATGATATTTGGAATTCCGGATTGAGGTATTTTTTCTTAAATCATTCAACAAATCAAATAGTGAATCTTTTTTCCTACTAATCTCTAAACTATGCAATTCACAATATGAGGAAGCAAAAAGAGAACTTAAACTTAAATTCAGTGATGTTAAGAATGGTGATGACAAGGTTATGTGAGAAAAAGGTGGTAAGGAACAGAAGTATGACGTTGAGTTTTAGGGAAAAAAAATTATTGGAGGAGAAATAGAGAAAATGAGAGCATCTGGTGAAGAGTGAGGAATAATAAAAGGGAGTTCCAAAGCATAAAAAAAGTAGCTGGGAACCATGATATGATTCTCTCAAAGATCCTAAATTGTCTCATGATTTTCTTTCTTTTCTTTTTGTTAGTGGGGATAGTTGGATTCCCTTGTCATATTCATCTCATTGGACATTGGTGGTGTTCTCCTTTTCAAAAGGGTCCCTCCAATGGTCCCAAATCAAAATGGCATCCACTTAAACCACCAAATATCACATTTATGAGACACCTTCTTCTTCTAAAATTCACAAAAAGGTCTCAATACATGCACCATTTTGCCCCAACTTTCTCCTTCTCCCCTCTTCTCATTTTACATCACTTGTGCACCATTTCTGTGCTTCAATAAAACCAGACCTTCTATATTAATTTAACTAAAACAATTGTCATTTTTAATCGTTTTGAGTTGTGTATAATGGTTTTGTTGTATAGCGTGTGTCACGTATAGTACCAAAGTTATTCTATACTTTGAATTTGGTTCATACTTAATTGTGATTCTTTTGTTTAGAAACTTCATATATGGTAAAACTGTTTTTCTTTTAAAATTTTATTATGGTTTTAGCCTTGTGTAAATAACTTATTTTAAATGTTTTCTGCAGGAATCTTAAATAAATTTTAAGTGATCTGAAATCTGAGTCTCTGTTTCTTTTGGATTTTGATTATTATAAAATATTAAAACAGACACTCTAATTATAAAATACAAATCTTTGTTCTCTCTATAATGTATTTACAGTGAATTAAAGAAGACCGGTACCTTATTTTATACAAAACTTTATAATAGTGTTCACAATAATCATTAAAAAACAATTGTCACAGACTTTATTTCTTAAAAATTTAGAAGACCACTGTTTGTATTTATAGTCACTTGTCTACTTTTAAACATCCTACTCTTTTCATTAAGGTAGTCAATTAGAAGAAAAGATCTAATTATTAAAAATTAAAATGATTTTTAAATTTAAGAAAAAAAATTATCTTTTAATTTTAGAAGTTAAGAACATATTTTCAATACTAAACTGTAGGAGACTAATTTCATGATAAAGAATGACTATGAATTAAAATTTAAATATTCTAATTCCTAATTTGGTGGTCCAAATTTTTGGAAGGTCTGACACAAGCACTCAGACAATTTTATGAGTGACAAAATTGAAGCTTTATTCAATGTTTCAGCAGATAAAAGAAAAATAAAGAAAGAAGAAGAAATCTCAGAAACAGGAAGAGTTATTTCATCTTAGAGGCAGAACTCAGAAACAGGATAAACTTAATCTGTGCAACTGAGATCTGAAAATTCCACAACTCTTGCCTTCTTGATAAGACAAAAATACATCATAATATCTACCCTTTAGCCGATCAAAACTTTTCTTTTTGTTTCTGATCAAGCTGTCTTAGTTAACTCTCATGATCAAGTTTATTAGATCCCAGATCCAGGTCAATAACAGTATACTCGTATATATATTATTTTTATGTACGTAGTATTATTCATAGAGTCATCATAGAGAGTGGTAGCATCATCTTCATCAATCTCTGGTTTGTTTTGTCACCACCAAACCCTAAAGTGCAAGAATCCCTGTTGAAAATATCTGTTCCCTAGTGTAAGGTGAACTTGACATTTCCACAGACCTTGATGCTTCTGATCTACACCTCTCTTTGCGTTCATCCATCATTATTTGACTCGAACGACACTCTGGACTACAAAACGCTTTCTCTCCTCTGCAACCCAAAACCACACCCAATTATTATTATTATCTAAAACAGCAAAACAACCTTAAATTAAACAAGGTTTTGTCTGGATCAAGTTAATACCTGTACATGTATATGTCCTTGCCGTGGAGCTTCTTTTCGCATAGGTTGCACGAGCTGAGAAAATTCGATGTGGGATATGATGATTCAGACTCAAACAAAGGTTGTTGTGGTGCGGTTTTTCGAAACATACCAAGGTTGTTGTTGTTGTTAGAATAATCGTGTCTCTGAATTTCACCTTCTCCTCCGTGGTAGTATACCTTAGTGAGAGTTTTGTTAGGTACATGGCGTGTTACATAGGTGTATTCCTCCACATCAAACTCATCTTGGATTTTCAAATTGGAGGTGCAAACGGCGTGTTTGGGCAAAACCTCTTCGTTGGATGATTTATCAAGAGCCACCACAATTCCAAGACCAACTCCACCAAGGTGGTAGTTCTTCAAGCCTCTTGGAGACTGCATCGTCATGCTGCCTAACGGACCACCTCTTGGACTTCCGGTGGCGGCGGCGGTGTCCACAAGTGTCACCGCACGGCCCCTTGAGACCAACAACTCCGACAACTTTCCGATCATTGGGCGGGGCCTCTTCCCCAGCATGATCAGATTGTGGAAGTGGGAGGGTTGGAATAGAGAGGGATTGGAATGGGTGTGGGGGGTTGGTGTCTTTATAAGACCAACTATAAAGTCATCTTAGGGTATGATTTTTAATTGATGGAGTGGTTGGGCCTAAGCCCCTGGTTTTGTTTGGAATTATGTGTGTGATGATTGCTAGAGAAATACCCAACAATTCAATTTTAATATTTCATGGTTTGTTATTTTATTCACCAGGTGGAGTCATAATCTACTCATTTGATTTTATTGCACCTCGAACTGATTCCTTTCTTCTCATTATTTCACCTTAATAATGTGTCTACTCACTTGTCAGTGGGTCCCGCTCTTGAAAATTTTGTCATTTTCAATTATTGAGATACACTACAGGGAATATATACATTTGTTTAAGAGCCTATGTGTGTACCTCAAGATGTCCAGGTTTCCTATATTCATGTGAATTGAATAGCCATGTGAATCATTTCATCTCAGTTATGTTTATTATTACTGTGATATACTTATTAGCTTCTTAGTTTCTTAGTACTTGTTAGTATTATCATACTTACAAAGATTATGCGAGGAGATAATGGATAACTTAGTTTGGGATAAAAATAGATGTTTCTTAAAGATTATTTATTTATAAGTGATTTTTGTAGAATTAGAAATTGTTTTGTATTTTGTTGTAGTTGTGAAAAACACTTTCTCATTCAACTATTCATATGTTTTCAGTAGTTTTGCTTCTACATTTACTTATTTAAATAAGAAACTTAAATAACTTATTAAAATAAACCCTTTTTAATTTATTCTTAAATTGGGTTAACTTACAGAAATTTAAATAAGTAATTTTGTTGTAAAAATAAAGTGAAAACAAACTCATCAAGCATCTCCTTTTAATAATAATAAAAATCCTCCAGTTTACTATAATTTATTTTTTATACACTTTATCTCATCTAAAATAAGGAATAAAGGTTCAAATTTATTAATTATCAATTATGAAACTTTGTCTTTCTATATGCTCCCATTAGTCAAAAGTTGACCTGTTGTTACAGTGTAATAAGTATGAATATAAAACTAAAAAAAATAGAGACTTGGACATTTTTTTATTATATATTATCTCAAATTATTTTACTTCTTTTATTATTTGTAGAATATATTACTGCATCGTTATTATAAAATTATTATTATTATTATACATCCATTTTCAAATTATATATGATTATAAGTCTGTTGATCTAGAAAGTGATATAATTTTTTTTATTGCAGATAAAAAAAGATAAATATGAAAGGAGGAAATTGTTGAGCACTTCTGACATACGAAAGAAAGTAATAAAGATATTGACAGAACTTAACATATATAATGTAATTAATATTTCGTATAAAATAAATTTGGTAATTGCAAATGAGATATAGTTTTCTTGTGATAAATAAATTTCTACTTATATTATAAAAAAAAATTGTTGTGGTGTTTTATTATTATAGGAAGATGAATAACAAAATTGCTCAAAATATATAACTATATAGCAAATATATTATTTCAATAATTTTTTTTATCGTCACTCTACTGATGAAATGAAATTTGATATTATTCTTTTCTATAATAATTTTTTCTTAGGAAATTTTAGTCCGACCAAGGAAAAGTTTGAGTGTCGTTACCTCTCTCCTTGATAAGGATTCTATTGTGATTTGACCGTTGGATTGAAGCAACATGTAAGGTGTTTTGGGACAGCTATCACTGTAACCACATCATGGACCCACTGATTTTGAGATGTGGAAAATGACCAGTCGACTCCACTTCCAACCCAAATGTACTTATTCCACTAAAATTACATTTATATCCCAAAATAATATGTGCTTTTCTTATCAATATTATCTTCACTTTACACTGTATACAAAACAATTGAAGCACAAAATTAAACGTACCTCACTCTCTCTTTAAATAGACACTGTTCTAAAAAAGAAAAAGACTTGTTGCTAGTTTGTATCCAACTGTTTTTGTTTTTAATGGTTGTTGTTTTCTATAAGTGCATACTAATTATTTCATCTTGCAAACAAATAAAAAGATACACTTAGAACTGAATAATTTTTTCCCACTGAATTAGTTTATAAAAATCACAAAATAAAATCCTTTGAAATTTTTTCATAACAATAGACCTATTTCCAATTATTTCTTAAAATAATATTAATAAATATTATTAAATTTATTTATACAAAATATCATATATTAAATATATTATATTTTTTAATAAATAATGTTGAAATATGGTTCTTGAAAGACAATTATGCTTCGTTGAAGAAGGTCATGAAGACGACACTTCTTAAAAAGAAAAAAATATGACTTTGTAAGTAGTTTTATTCCAAAATTTAGTGTTAGATCGACTATACATTTTCTTTGGCTTAAAAAAAACATTATTGTTTTATAGCTTTTGAACTTCTTTTCAAAAGGCATGCAAATGAGTGTTCAGCGTTATTTTTTAAACAAACAAACAAATTTAAAATAATCTTTTAAATAGACTTCGAACAATTGCAATGTATCATTAATTTTGTTAAGAGGAACGTCATTTTATTTTTCTTTTCAAGAAGGATTTGGATTCATATTAGTGTTATCTTATTTTATCAAGTCAAGATCAATTTGAAAGCTTTTTCTATTGAACTAAAGTTTATTTATAAATGTTACTATAACATTATCCAATCATGACTATGATTAAATGGATGATGTCCTGCACTTTTTTATGAGTCTTTATGAAGCTTATTATTTGATTATAGGTCAAATTATTTCAATAGATCCTTTTACTTTTATTATTAAAGCATTTGCTCAAGTTATTCAAGAAGAGGAGTTGAAGGAGATTGTTAGTTCATCCAAAATTGAATCTTCCCATGCTTTCAAAGTCAAGAATAGTGTTGATTTCAAGAACAAGAAAGATATATCATTGTGTGCTCGCTTGAAATTATTAATCATACCAAACATCAGTGCTATAGGTAGGTTGGTTATCCACCCAACTACAAAAAGAATAACTTTCTTTCAACATCTATTAATCAAGGTTTTGGTCAGGCTGTCTTTTAGGATAAGAACGATTTTTCCCTTCTCAACTTACATCACAATAATACCAACAGTTGTTGAATCTTCTCTAGGGACCAATATCAAATGTCACACAATCAGTGTTCCTATTGACATGATCATATCTACTTTAGAAACTAGTCCTTTTTTCTATGGTATGATTTTGTTGCTATTTCTATTAACTATTTGCTTAAAGTAGATGGAACATTGATTCAGGTGTCAGTAATCGTGTAACTTATTTCTTGTCATATTTTCAATTTTATAAATATGTCACTAATAAAACTCTTGTATTACCTAATCAAACTGTTATTTCATTAGTAATGATTGGGATTTTTCAACAACCTCATACATTGCTACTTTGTAATAATATTTTTTTTATGTACCATAATTCAATTTATTTTAATTATTATCTGTTGTTTTATTGGATCATAGTGATTTTTTCCATCACATCTCTTAAAAACAATTTCTTACGTAGGAAAGGCTTCACTCCGAGAATATTGACATTGTTAATCTTATTGAATGATTATATCAATTATTTCCTTAAACTTGTTTGCGGAATAATTGTAATCTTATTTTTTTTCCTTTCAAATACTAATTCTTACAATAATATTTTTGTTTGACATTCTAGATTTGATTATGTTTCTGATAAAGTTATTAAATTTTAGTAATGATTTTTTATTTATATTTCACATAATTTTACTACTTTTGATTGTCAAAATTGTCCTCTTGCTAAGTTAAGTTTAGAAGATTATCCTTTATTTCATTCAATAAAGTATTTCCATCTTTATTTAATATATTATATTGTTATGGTTAACCTATTTATAATGAAAAACATTTATTTTCTTATGTTGGTTGATGATTATAATAGTTTTACTGATAATTGTGCGCATACATAAGTTTGTAAGTATACATGAATATTTCTTAGGGTTACAAAACAAAAACTGAAGGATTTGTTTGCAAGTTGAAATAATTTATATATGTATTGAGACAAACCTCTAGGCAATGGTTCTACAAGTTCTCTTCAAGTTTATTACAACATGGTATGGTTTTACACAGTCTAAAATTAATTATTTTCTATTTACTCATGGTTTTGGTTCTTCATTGGTTATTTGTTGGTCTATGTGGATGACACCATCCTAACAAACTACGGTGCTTCTTGTGTTGATAAGGTACAATTGACATTGAGTTCTTTGTTCAAATACTTTTTAGACTTGGAAATTACCAAATTTAGCAAGGATGCTTCTTTGAGTAAGATAAAATATATTTTATATTTGCTTGATGATATTGGTTTTATAGGTGGAAAATTAGCTACATTACCTATAGATCCCAATTTAAAACTTAGTCTCAATGATAGTGATCCTATTGAGAATCTTCTATGCATAAAAGATTATTTGGAGGACTTATATAAATGGTTATTTCTAAACTAGACATTATCTTTACAGTTCACAATTTTAGTTAGTACATGAAGATTCCATTAATCACATCTTTAATTGCAGTTCATAATAACCTGTTATAGTACTTGAAGTCCACTTCAGGTTATGGTTTTATTTTTACCAAAAACAAATTTCATCTTTCATCATATGTTGATACAGATTAAGACAAGTATTTAAATACCAGAAAATCAACTATTGACTTATATGTTTTCTTTAACGATTCTCTGATTTTTAAAAATCTGTCAAATAAGATATTGTTCATAAACATCTATTTTCTAACTTAAGAAGATATTAAAATAAAATATAATTATATATTATAAATATTATATATAATCAATTATTTAATTTTTAGATAGATATTTTAAATATTATATAATTCACAATTTAGTTTCTAGATATTATAGAGATTATATACAATCATTGAATTCTCTATTCATAAGCTTTTGTAGATAGATTATACACCCACAATTGTACAATTATATTTAATAATATAAATACTTCATAGGACGATGGAGCAAAATGAATCCTAGAAGGATACACAACAGAGCAACAAGTAACCTACTAACCCACTTTTCATAATTTTATTTAAAATATTTAGACATCATTCACAATCTCTTGCACAAACATTTTAGTAACATAAATACTAAAATATGAAACCGAAGAAAAAAAAACTCGAAAAAACAAAATACAGGTTTCAAATAAAGTACTTTTTTTCAGAAAAAATCAAAAAATTAGATGATTTTTTTTCAGAAAAAAATTACAGAATATGCAGTTTACTAACTAATCACCACAATATTTCAATTTTGAACCAACATACATGTGGAAGAAAATACAAAGATATAATGAGATGGTGATATAATTCTTATGTTTCCTCATTTCCAACATGTGTTGAGGTTGTTTTATTGTGTTAGGTTATATGTTTGTGATTTCATAAAATATTGCTTGTGAAATGCACTGGAGGAAGAGGCATTTGAACAATAGTAACTCAGACTCTAATGTTGCGACTAAAGGGATTTTTGTGTTTTAGAAAAACTTAAACAAAGTCTGTACTTTTCGTAAAGAGACTCCAATCAAATTCGCACGTGGTTCATAGAGGAATATATGTATGAAGTTAAAATTTACTTTTGTCTAGACATCCTCACGTAAGCTCAATAATTTTCTTAGCATATCTCAAATTGTAGAAATCAAAACAATGTGATACCGTTACATTTGAATGTTCTATTTTTGTTTCAGGATTTTGCCATGTCTATGATTGGGTAGGTGTCCTTGATTTTACATTTTAGTGAATTTGTGATTTGCTATCTTTTTATATGAAGACTTATTCTCTACTACATTGTTTTCTCATTATACTTCTCTATGCGAGTTAATTACTCATCTACATAATCTTAAATATTTAGGGAATTGTAAGGTAAAGCTAGGTATTAGACATGAGAAAAAGGAACTCAAAATTTGATTAAGTATTCCTTTAATCCCATCATAAAAACTATTATTGTAATTGACTTTTTTTAATAGATATTATTACATCTGGTGTAATCTAATTTGTATTTTTGTTCCCAATCAATTTTATCATTTTTGCCCAATTAAATTATAATAAACTGCTAATTATAAACTGAAACCTTTATGAATTAAATATTTATTATTTATTGACAGTAATATATTGTGTTTTCATGTTACTTTTGTAAAAAACATTTACAAATATTTTTCTTGTAAATTTTAAATACAAGAATTACTTGTAATTAAATATTATTCTAAATTTTTAATTTACAAGGAATATCCAAACAATATCATTTTTGTAAGATATTATTCTAAACCTATCTCTAATTTATTAATAGTCCAATGAACTCATACATTATAATTAAGATGTGTTTTCTTGAACATTTCAACCGAGATATATAGTTAACCTATTTAGCTCAATTTTAACACATGAACGTTTGGTAACCATGATACTCAACTAAATTAGATTAAATGATTTAAACATCTAATAGTTAGTGTCATTGTATACCCCCATAATTTTGTACACTCATTGAACATGGAAACAACGTGTCTTAAAAATATTGCTATAGTAGTTTGTCAAATTACACCTAAGGAGTGTCTTTTAGTATAATTTAATGGTCGTCACCTTACTATTTAATGCACATAAACTTCTTTAGCTGCAAAAATGGTAAAGGAACCATAAGTGGTAGTTAGTTCGATGAAAAGAAATTATGAAGTCTCACCTAATTTATGTCTTTCATGCGTATAAACAATATGAAAGTGCATTACTTAAAGTATAGAATTTCCTACCCTACCTTACTCCATAAACATGTGTCGATTTGAATGCAAAAATATACTTTCACAATCCTAGAATGTACTTTCATAAAAGTTATCATTATTATTAAGGGTAAACACAATAAATTAATTAAACTAAATTATTGTCAAATGAAATTGAATTCTAAAAATGATTCAGTAAAAGTAAACTCAACTGTATCATTATTTGAATAAAATGAATTTAATTTAAATGAATTTAATTAAATATAGCTTCTATGAGGTGTTATCAAATCATTTCAAAATTATTATTTATGAAGTATATTTTACAATTTTATAAGTAATGGATAATTTACTTCAAACAATACTATTTAGGAAAACTTTAATTTTATGAATTAAATTAAAGATAGCAGTTTGTTCAATTTTTAATATAATTCAATTCAATATTAATTTAGTTCAATTCAATTTTTTTTAACTCATTATTGCTTCGTTATAAGGTTTTTATCATCATAGTTATATAATCTTATTCAAGTATACAAATACTGGTTTTTCATATATTTAAAAAATTAATTATTTAATATATTTTTAATATGTAAGTTTTAAGATTTAAATAAGATTTATTTTTAAAAAAAATTGAGATTTTTCAATTGAATAGTAAAAGTTTTTATACTTTTGAGTACTTATAATTTTTTTTTCATCCAATATGTTTGTGGATGGATCATTTTATAAACCCTAAACTAATTAGCAAGATTGCATGTGCTGCCAACTAGCCTAGTATTGCTTAAGATTTTAAAGTTAGGTTTTATTGTTTAATGTTTTGTTCATCATCTTTCTCTCTCCAAAGGGACTATTTTTGTTCATCTTACCTTATCTCAAATTTGTTATTATTGAGTAAACTATTTTATTGTTAAAAGTAGGATTTGGTGAATAAGGTGGTCCAAAGTAGTTTGTTATTATTTTTGTTGGTGTTTAATTGAGAGTAAAAAAAAAAAGAAAAAGAATTGGGGTTAGTGATGTTATGCAACCTAACGGCCACATTAACAAAATCAAGCAAAATTACAACAAAAACTTTAAATTGAAATAAAAATGTAATAAATACTCATCAGCATGTTAACTGAATAATCAAACGGAAAAATATTAAACAAAAATAAAAAATATGTTAAATACTTAAAAAGTACAACATTTTCAATAGATAATCAATTAAAGAAAACTTAAATTTCTTAAGAACTTAAAATTTATTTAATTTTTTTCAACAGAATCTTTTTAAAAAACAATTTACACAAATAGTTAGTATTGTCAGCACTAATTTAAACAAATGGCTCCATCATCTTACTACTAATAGACGAGTTTGTAGGTTATGTTTTAGTCATATAATTTAATGAGAATATGTTAATGGTGTAATATTCAATCATGATAGTCATATAATTGAAAATGGTTGATTTTACAATAACTATTTTAGAAATTATATCTGCCATAGTTTTGAATTAATCAAAAGAGTAAAAGAATTTACAATAATATATCAAAAATATTTTTTAGTTTGCCATTAGTATGCGCTAATTAAATAAAATTTACTAAATTGGTAAAAACATAGATGAAGAATGAGGAGAAGTCGTAGTATAGAGCAGAGAACATGCAATTAAAGCTTTGAGGACTCAGAATAGAAAGTAGTGAAAAAGGGTAGTTTGGTAATTGAAGTGTTAGGAAATAAGAACATGAGAGTGGAAGCAATAAAGAGGGTGGCCCACATACAGAGAGGCAGATGAATAAAGGCGCTTTTCTTGACAAAAAAACAAAAAAGAAAATGGACCAATCAAAACGGAACGGAACGCGTTTTGTCACACACATTACAAAACTAATAATAGCAGGGGCCCAGAACACGTGTCAGTAGATGCGTGTGCTTTTTGTACTGGCTGATCTACCAACGAAATAAAATGTTCAATATTTTCAATATATTAAATTTCTTCTTTCAAAAAATATTTGTATTATTTTACACTCTAAAAATTTAAATATTATACATATTAATTATAATAATAATAAATAATTTATCTATACAGTTATTTTAACAAGTAAATTTTATTATTAAATGTATAGTTAACCATGTATTGTGTTAAAACTATTATTTAAGTAAATTTATATTCATCGTCTTTTTAACAAAATTTTAAAAACATGTTTAACTTTTTTAAAGTAAATAAAAACATATTTAAATTTTAGTAAGATGAATTAGTTTGATTAAAAGATTGTCACATGAAAATATAGGTACAATAAAAAATAATAAAATAAATTTACCTTTTTTAGTAAAGGATACACGTGATGAGAATTTGATAAAGATTAATTTGTATGATTTTATTTTACATACTTAAAATTATTTTTAATTGAAAATATTAACAACAAGTTATTGGTCAAAGTATTCAATTTATTCTCCTTAAGTAAGCTTTCGTATTCAAACTTTAAAGGTGAAAGAAACATATGATTATATAAAAGAAATTATATTATTATTTATGTATACTTATATCTTGTCTCTGCCTACAAGTAAGACGATATAACAAATATTGGTTGTTTCACCACCGTTAGACTTGACCGGATTTATTTAGAGGTCAGACCTTATATATATATATATATATATGAGTTAAAATAAAAGATCAAGGTTTAGGTCTTCAAAATTACTAACAAATATCATAGATCAACATTTGTATACATATAATATAATTTTAAAAATATTTAATGTATAATTTTTACTAAATAATGCATTGTTTCATACAAATATTTTGGTTAAAGTTTTTTCACATAGATAAATACATATAAAATATTATAATAATATAAAATTATCATAACATATGCATCAATAATAATACGTGTAATTAAATGAAGTCTGAAAAAAACTAACATCTTATCATGTTTGAAAAAATTCAAAATTGATTAAAAAAATATATAAATAAATTTATTTTAATCAAATTTTTATCGAACTTTTTACTCTAATTACTGTCAAGAATATAATAGTGATTTCTTACTGTTAATAACATGAAAAATGAATTTACAAATATAGAGAAAATATAAAAAAGAATAGAAGAAAATTTATCTAAAATGACCGTAGTTATATTAAAATAAAATCTGAATATTAATTTTTTTATTTCTATAAACTTTCACTTTAATAATAAAATATTTAAATATCATTTTAATTATATTATTTTGAGTTATTTTCTAAATTCTTACAAATTTTTAATTATTTTGGATAATTCCATTACATCTTTTTATTTATGTAAAATTTTCAAATTATCATATCTATAAAAATGTATAAAGGATTATCTTTTTACAGGAAACATTTTATATTTATATTTTTCCTTTATTATATTTTAGAATTAAAAATAAAAATAAAATAAATTATCGAAATATTAAAAGTGATTATAACCTATTATTTTCTACTTTATTCTTTATTATATTTTATAATTAAATAAAAAAAATTATCCAAATGTTAAAAGTGATTATAACCTATTATTTTTATACTTTATTCTTTATTATATTTTATAATTAAATAGAAAAAATTGTCCAAATGTTAAAAGTGATTATAACCTATTATCTTTTTAATGTGATCATCCTTATTAATATTAATATTTTCTTAAAATATATAGAGATACGGTAAATAGTCAGTTTAGTGTAATTATTAATATATTTTATTTTTAGTTTAATAAAAAAATAAAAAAATAATTAGAAAAAGAAAATTAATTTCATATTAATATGTAGTGAAAATTATGAATTTAGAGTACATATAAGTAGAGTTTGGATAATTGTAAAATTAATTTCATATTAACATTAATTTTTCTTCAATACTTATACGACACAATTTACTAAACGCCAAACACATATTTTTTAAATAAAATTAACAGGATTAAAATTTTTATACTGATATTATTTTTTTATTATATTAAAAATAAAACATATCAATAATTATTATATTAAACCAATTATTTGTCTTTAGAAAAATTAATGAACAACAACTTTGGAACGCACACTTCTTAAATACATATATTATTTTAATTAAAATTTATTAAAAATAATAAATACATTAAAAGTCAGTCAATCTCACAAAATAGAAGTTTATAACACTTTTTTAAGTTAGTAAAATAACTTAAATTGGTTTTTTTATAAAGTAAAATTTACATCTACTTATAATTATTGAAAAATTAAAATATTTTATTTTAGTCGGTGAGATCTTTTAACACTTCAATTTAAATATTTTAAACTTATCACAATAAAAGGAATATATTAATTTTTATTGTATATATTTAAGTTTAATATAAATAAAAGTATTTATTATATTTTTATTTTATAAACTATCTTTCGAAAAAGATAATGAAAATAAATGAAAACCATATCTTTAATTTTTTTTTAATAACATAGGTATGTAAAATGGAAAAAAAATATATAATCAGTATGATTTTAATTCTAAATAAAAAATAGTAATAGTTTTTAATTAACTAGAAAATATAAATAGAATAATATATTATCGAGTAACTAAAAATAAAATAAAATAATTACTTTATTCATAGCACTGTGCTACAGACTCTGAATTTGAGGACGAAGCTTAGAAGTTAGTGACATGACGTTGATAATAATAATAAACATAACTCAAATTATTTTCCCAAACACCGTGCTTAAATGCTGTGAATGATTGTGATGCATCCATGAAAAATAGTGGCAACGCGTTCAATGAGATTAAGGTCAAATCACTTTCTCCTATGCCCTTTATTCCATTCCTTCCTCATTTCATGAAATATAGCCAAAAGCTCAGCATGTATATATGCTATTGAACCAAAACAAAAATTGTTTAATAACTTGTAAATCTTTTGATGTAGAAGTAATCTGTCATGTTGTACCATTATTAAAAAATATATTGTAAGGATAAATAAGGTTTTAAAGTATATTTACATGGTAAGTGTGAATTATTGTTGTAAATTCAACACCCGTTTATTTTTTATATTTAAATAAATTTTAAGTGTTTCTTCATATTGAGGGCTTAAAATAATTTAGTTTTATCTAAGTATTTTGATGTTTGGTTTTTGTTATTAATGGGATGATCAATTGATGAATTTAAAGGTTTTGGATAAAAAAGTCTAAGTTGTATCGCAATTCTTGACACTCTCCTCTTACCACTTCTCTCAAAAAACTTAAAGTTTATTATGTATTTATAACAAAATAATATTAAAAAAAACTAGATTGTTTATTTTAATTTTAAATTCTTGTGTTTTTAATTTTGATGAATTTTGTGTTTCATGTAAAATGTTAAACAAATTTTGTGAGATTCATTTAAAAGGAAAATTTGGTTGGATTTGAATTGAGTGTGAATTATTAGTTTTTATGTTGAAGTATGATGTGTGAAGTTTGTTAGGAATGTGAAATTGAGATTTGTATTGAGAATGTTGAATTGATGTTAGTGTATTGTTTTATAAAGCTTTGAAATGCAAATTTTTTATATAATTTGGTTGGATTTGAATTGAGTGTGAATTATTAATTTATGTGTGTGAAGTATGATGTGTGAAGTTTGTTAGAAATATAAAATTGATATTTGTAGTTGTCGTGAATGTTGAATTGATGATGTGTATTGTTTTTATAAAACTTTCAAATGCAAATTTTCAACATAATTTAGTTGAATTTGAAATGAATGTGAATTATTAGTTTGTATTTGAAATGCAGTTTTTTTTTTATCTAATTTTTTAAGAATCTCAAAGTGTCATTCATTTTAAAACATGTTTCAAAACAAATTAAAAGAATTATGAAAATTCACTCAACGAATTAAGTGTGAAAAAAACTGACATTAGTTAATATCACTTAACTAGAAAACCTCACTCAAAAATAAATAAACAATAATAATAAATTATATATTTATGTAAAATTATTTTAATATTTAAAAATTATAAAAATCCTTACATGTTTGAAATATATATATCCGATTATAGTATGATATTGATTATGCGTTTATATTGTATGTTACGTACTATTATAATTATTATAAAGTATAAATTATATTTATGAATACATTACATAAATTATTATACTGATAATAAATATAATTATTTTTAATATTTATGCTATTATGGAGATGTAATATTCATTTTACCATTAACTACTAGTAAATATGTAAGTGTTCTTATGTTATTGAACATTAATAGTTTAATAATTTAATATAACATTTTCTCATAACTATTGCCTTTTATATTTATTTTACATTCCTTTTCTTTGATTAGCTCAACCTAAATAACTTAGAATAATTGTTAAATGCAATGAAATATAAAGTGTACATATTCAAAAGGCTTGAAAGGTATAGAAAATTAAAATAACAAATAGCAATTTGACCCTCCAGAAATGTTTGTTATTATTTAAAGTTGTAAGAAGTCACTAATCTTTTTCATATGTCACCATCCATTTTGTTAGTGTAACTTGTTTCATAGCCAAATAAATTATCTGGGAATCCAACTTGATAGGAACTATATTGCTTTTATACATTCCCTTCAATTGTATTTGAGTTCCTGGGCTTTCTTAAACAAGTGCTGTTTTCATTCAGAGCATTGACATTATAGTTTATCATTTTCATTTCTTTTTGGGATTAAAGTATGTGCAAATGGTCAATTTTAAAACCAAAACAAATCTAATCAGATCCTTAACAATAGGGGCATACTTACATACATCCCTTTCTTTTGTATCATCCCACTTACTATTTTATTATACCTTTAAGGATCATTCCAATATATTAAAGTGACAAATCACAAAACACATTTCTAGAGAAAAAGTTGTGAATTTTATTTTAATTAGTATTTTATTGCGTTTATTGTAGATGAGAAATGTTTAATATATATATATATATATATATATATATATAACTAAATACTGTAAAATATATAAATTAAATTATAATAAATAAATATTTTGAATATATAGATTATATTTTGGATTTATGATAAATAACTTATATTATAATGTAGTGCTATTTTAAATTATTGATATTTTATTTAAAAAGTATTGAAATTCAATTTAAAATAAAAATTGATAGACTTAAAGAGATAAAATATTAAATTAGCTATTTATTTTAGAAGTGTAATATATCATTATATTAAATTGATTTATTAAAAATAATAAAAAATGTATAATAAGTATGAATTTATCTATTTATTTGACGTAATTCTTTCGGAATTTCCTCTTAAAAAAGATTCAACAAACACCATGATGCCTGTCACAAAAACTCTCCTACCTTTGAATGAATATGAATGAACAAACAAACGAGAGGGTAGAGGAAGCAATTGCCAAATACGTTTGGATAATACCCGTATAAACCGGTTCATTTACCATCCTTAATCACTAACACCATAATTGAAGAAATATAAATACCAAAACTGGGAATGTGAATAAATTGCTAATGGAGATTGTAAAATAATGCTACGTAAATATATCACGCTAAACAAGTCCAAGTGTCTTTATTTTAACCTTTTTTCTCAGGACCCTTGAAAACGACTGTGTCATATAAGAAAAGTTAATTTAAGATGTATTTTTGGATTTGTAGTACTTATAAACAAAATGGTTGTAGCAGCAAAGAAGTCTAACCATTGCTGAAAATTAAAATCATTTGATAGTTTTCATTCCTGAAGTGTGACGACAAAAGTTGGAGAAATCATGCAAAATTATAACAAAGACCGTTGTGATTGTCTATACTATATTTCTATATTTATATATTTAAATTGTCAAGATTAACTAACGTGGATT
>Ga0099825_1002842_pt1 | contig 23145 bp, 9 predicted proteins | sample SiratroredBW_FD_76838 | JGI IMG/M metagenome (GOLD analysis project Ga0099825, IMG submission 76838) | Root nodule microbial communities of legume samples collected from California, USA - Siratro red BW | ecosystem: Host-associated > Plants > Roots > Nodule | place: USA: California | collected... | reverse complement strand
TGGATACAGTATTCTGAATCAGGACAATCTAAGGCGGTCAGAGGCATTTCAAATGTTATGGACTCTAAAAATAGCTCCATCACCGTTAGTATGTGCTTGGAGGGTATGTTTGGATAGGTTACCAACCAGGCCTAACTTAGTCAGAAGGAGAGTGATGTTAGGGAATATGCAATGTCCTTTGTGTTAAGAAGAAGTAAAAACTTCTCAACACCTTTTCATTACCTGTAAGGTGGCACAAAATGTTTGGGATCTTTGTGAGAGGTGGGTAGAGAATGTGTCTGTTAGACCCAATAACATCTATTTCCACTTCTTGAGTTTCTATCTACCGGGTCTAAGGCAGAGTAGTAATACAGTGTGAAAAGGGATGTGGGTGGCTATAGTATCGAAGATATGAGAACATAGAAAATAGGTTGTTTTTAAAGAAGGGGTAGTGGATGTTGCAGAAATTTTAGTTTAGCACAGCTAAAGGGTTGGTTATAGCTTAAATACAAGATGATGAGAACTTCACTCTCTTATTATGACTGGCATTTTTCCCGAATGACGTGTCTTCAGACATTGTTTTGTGTCTTAGCCAAATGTGAAAGGTGTTTATAGAAAGAACTCTAGAAAAAGAGGAAGGTATTGATTTTACGGATTGATAAATATGGTAGAATAGGAGTTGTTTCTTTTGCAGGTATAAGTAGTCAGGTACGGAGGACTAAATCTAGGGCCTGTGAGCAGCAAAGGAATGTGAGGGAGTGTTGGTGTGTTGTACAGGCCAACTACACATCGTTGCTATAGTGCTTGGCCTTGTATCACTCTAGTACTTGGGTGGATATACCTGTGCAACGTAATGTTTATTCGGTAGTATCATTGTATGCTTTTCTTGTAAAGATGAGTAAGATATTACATGTATATTTGGGAAAGACATATAGGATGAATTCTTACTTGATCTCGGGTCTACTTGGGTTGTATTAGGGTTGAAGCACTACTGAAGTGTTTCTTTTAATTAAATTTATTTTTTGATGTTAAAAAAAATGTCGAGCTATGTAGTCTCTCTCCAAATGGTCGAGCTGCATAGAAGAATACCCGAGGTCGCTTGCTAGATGACCGAGCTCCATGGCCGACCTTCCAAGGCCGATCACCAAAAGGTCGAGCTCCAGGGCCGAGGACCCAAGTTCAAGCCACCTTCGCCCTTTACTTTCCAAGAAACTACCTTGACTCTTTCTATTCCAGCCTCTAACATTATCCTGTAGAACAAAACCAAAACAAAAAAACACGCATAGGCCTTGGTCGGCCATACCCTTCTCCCTTACAGCCTACTTACACTATTAACACAATCACAGCTCAATTGTCAATAGTAAATAAAGAAATGCTACAAGCTACAGAACTATCATCCTGACACAAAACCATAGTTGGAAGTCAGTCTGTCATACGGTGCTTCCGAACCCAAATTACCAAGAACACCATAATGTTTGTATTAACTCTGACTTCAAACTGTTGGTTATGCTGCAATATCACCTTTGCATAGCCAATCTTACACCATAGTTTGCAAACTCTAGGTTGCACATAGATACCAGTGAGAATAAGATGTGTGAACACCTTTCCTTCTATTTTTTGTCCATAACCATCATGTCATTTGTGCCAAACAGAAAATATCTAAATCATCTACAACCATGTTCTTAAACACTACCTTGTTTCTTTGTTTCCAGATTTCTTATACAATGGCTAACCACATCCCTTCCAAATTATATTAATTTTCTTACTACAGCTCATGATATAGAATTGTTGGAAATGGTTAGACACTGAACAATGACCTACTGATGTAATACCGATCCATCTATTACAACTTTCACAGGCTTTTTTGCACTGTACAACAGTTGATAAACAATGATTTGTTGTTTTTTATCGGGACCTGAGCTGGAATCTTTCAAGGTGTTTTGTTGTTGACTTTAAAGAAGTCGAGCTTTAACCGAGTTAACGTTCAAGCTTTGTCAAACGTGCTTCGAGTAGGGATCCACCTGCAGAAAATTTTTTGATGCTCAAATTAGTAAAAGCATATAGATATTAAGAGAGTACTGAGTGAATAAATATGAATAAAACTATCGACTCCTTGTTGCATTTAAGCATTATTCCTCTTCATTTTCACTTCATAAATCACTTGAAGCATTTTGAAATTTCATTGTTCTCCCCATTGTGGGTGGTCTTGCTTCGAGTGTTCTTGAGTTTTTCTAAGCCTTTCATCCTCTTACCTTAGGTAAGTCCTCTTCTCAATGTCTATCCCATCTTCATCATTATCTCCTAGTGGAGGTAACCCCTTGGTTAATAGGGAGGTTATCCCCATTAGGCTAGATGATTCCTCGAGTCACTAGTTTCTGAAGAAAGGGATGAGTTGGAAGAAATTTCTCCTCCTTCCCAAGATGCAATCACCATGGTGGCCCCACTACACCGGTGCTAAAATGCTTGACTTCGTCATAATGCGTAAAGAAAAAGTTATGGTTTTCTTGCCGGAAAAGCACAAAGCCTCCTTCCAAGGCATTTGTTTGCTTATTTAATATCTGCTTGAATGTTATGTCTAAGTACATCTTGGTGGACGTGTCTGACAGCTCTGATCGAGTCTACATGAAAACCTCCACCAAACCATGAGGACTTTACCTATGCATTTGAGTTTTTCTTCAAGGAATTCGACATTTTGTTTCCCTTGTCAATTTTTGAGACCCTAATGTTGACGACAAAGAATGTGGCTCCTCACCAACTTCATTCGAATAGTTGGCCTTTTTCAAAGCTTTCCAGATTATTTGTCAATATTTACACATTCGTCCAACAATAAACAAATTTATGTACTTTTACCAACTTAAGCATGGGACCAAGAGGCTGGATCTCTTTGAATATGACTTAACACGACCCCCTATTCACCATATACTCCTCATCCTTCAAAAATTTCAAAGATAGATTCTTTAAATTAAAGTGTTCATCACAAGACCACTAAAAGCGTCTTTCCTTTTTTCGTCATTTTTTGTCCTATATTCCCATTGTACTAGCAAGATAAGTTCAAGTCACGAGTTGAGTATTTGCTCTAGATTAAGGAGAGGGTTGACATATAAATTCTTAAGCGTCTTCCTCGGCCCATAAGCAGAAAAGCTCTACTTAATATGGCCCTTGGTTAGGATAGATGTTCGATTCAATCGAGATCATGCTTTCTCAATGTATGGCAATCCCACCATTTTAATGGTGCCACTCTAGATGTCATTAGCATAATACAAGCATTAAGAGTTGCTGAAGGACAAGTCCGAGTGAGACCAAGGTCTTACTGTAAAGTCTTTTGAGATTGTGCAAGGCTAATGCAGAATTAAAGCCTTTGAGGTCAAGTTGGAATTGATGAAGCAAAGGCTTGAAAGCACCAAGGAGGCGAGGAGCAAGCTAAAAGAGGATGAGGTTGGTGCGGAGATAATAAAGACCAAGCTCCGAGAGGCTAAAGTCAAAGTTCCACGCCTCAAGGAGGAGATTGAAAAACATCCAAAGATGAGACGAAGCTTAAGGTTGAGGTTACTAATCTAGCACAGGCCAGCCTTTAAGGTTACTCGATTGGGTTTAAAAAGGTGATATGGCAAGTCATCTACTTTGAGCATTCTTTGGATGTAACCAAATTTAGTTTAAATAAAGATGTCATCGACGATAGTTTAGTTAACGATTAAATATGTAAATGTAACCGAGTTCATTACCACTACAAAAAAAATCAAAAATTACATACATAATTACATGCATATGAAAATCCATAAAGTAAAATTTTCATTAGATAAGAAATTTTACATACAGCTTCACATTCGTATGTAAATTCAACATTAAATACGAATTTACATATGAATTCACATCTGTATGCAAAATCAGCATTACATATGAATTTTTACATACGGATTTACATCCAAAGTTTTACGTGTGGATTTAATTTGTATGTAATACAAATATTTACTTTATTATTATTATTAACATAAGCCCTATGCTCTCATATTTGAGGCCAAATTCAGATAACTCGACCAACCAAGCTATCATCCTACTAGCAAGCTCAGCTTTTCGTAACAACTACTTGATTGGATAGTTGGTGCGTATCACAATGTTGAAATTTGGGAAATAATATCGGATTATGTGTCAAGAACACAAGACCAAGTACAAATTCTTAATCACTAAGTCCCTTTCCTCCCCTGGCTAGAGTCCGAAGAGTGAAATAGGCTAAATATTGTCTCTTCCCCTCCTTGTGGGCCAGTAGCATGCTTTAGGCCGAGAGAAAGACTGCAAAGTGCACAATGAGGTGGAGGACTTACCAATATTAGTAAATTTGAATCCTCTAAATCATCTCTTCACATGTTTTGTCGCACTCAAACTTTTAGGCTTACCAATATTAGTAAATTTGAATCCTCTAAATCATCTCTTCACATGTTTTGTCGCACTCAAACTTTTAGGCTTCATTTAGCAACCTGAACAGTAGTTTGGCTTTTACAATGAGCTTGGAAAGAAACCTTAAGAGGGTGGCAAACTTCTCATTCAAGCATTGAACTTCTTTGAGGGAGCTCGATTGTTTAGAATGGCTTCACAACTATTCGAATTGGCTTCAACCCTCCTTGGGTGACCATGAAGCTGAGAAATTTTCTTTCGCCAACCCAAAGAAACATTTTTTCAAGTCAAGGCGCATGTTGTGATCTCAGACTTTGTTGAATACTTTCTCTAAAGCCAACGGGTGATCCTTAACTTTGCATGACTTTACTACCGTGTCATTGACATATATTTCCATGGTGTTTCTGATAAGGTCTTTAAAAACTTTGTCCATGAAACGCTGAATGTAGCTCTAGCATTTTTAAGGTCGAATGGACCTTGTAACAATAATTGTCTGCTTTAGTCATGAATGTTATCTTCTCTTGATCAGGGGTATATCTGGATCTAGTTATACCTTGAGTAGGCATTGAGGAAACTGAATAACTTGTACCCTGTCATGATGTCCACAACTTGATCTATGTTTGGTAAAGGGTACGTATATTTAAGGCATTCCTTGTTTAGATTGTATAGTCGACAAACATCCTTCATTTGACGTGGGACTTCTTCACCATTAGCACATTTTCTAGCCACATGGTATACACAATCTCTCTAGTGAAATCGACTTGTAAATTTGAGTAACCTTGTGATAAGCTACAACTCATCTTCCATCCCCAAGTTTTTGTTTCCTTTAGGCAATCGATCTCACTTGAGGGAGGATGGCGAGCTTGTCGCTCAAGAAGTCTAGATTGATTCTTAGCATGTTTGCTAGGCTCCTTGTAAACATATCGATATTGGTGACCAGGGCGCGTTTGATCTTATTTCCCAGTAGTCAGTTGATACTTTTCCCCACATTGGTCGATTGGTTGGGTTGTGAATCGAGTTGAATTGAAATCATAGACTCATCAAAAGTGGGACAATTTTCTTCAAACTCTATCCTAGGATTAAGATCAACCTCACGATCAAGGTTTGATCCCATCGAACAGGAGTAGTACTTCAACATTATGGCACTGTTGGGTCATACTAGTCTTCTGATCTTCAAGAAGATTGATCTTTGGGTTGGTCTGAGTTGTTTTGTCATTGGACAAATTCTTTATCAAGTAAAGGTTAACCTTGAGACTCAAGGTATAACATGCTCGAGCTGCCTATGGATTAGCCTTAACTATGATGATTGTACCATATTCAGTGAGGAACTTCATGGCCATGTGTGGTGTAAGAACGACAACCCCAAGATGGTTTAAAGTTCTACGAACGATTAGCACATTATAGGATGTGTCGGCCTCCACCAAGATGTACTAAATTGTCAAGGTTCAATGTGCCTCACTAATACCAAAGATCGTCAACAAAATTGCATAACCTCTAGTGTAGGGTATTCGGATAAAACTTGATGAGTAAGCTGGAAACGTCAAACTTCTGGAAGGTTGACCAATATAACACATCGGCTAAGCCTCCCTAGTTAATGAGCACCTTATGAACTCTTTAGCAGTGGTGGTGGTGACAATTATTGGATCATCCTGGTCGAGATTATTAATCCAGAAGTCATAGTCTGTGAAAGTGATAGGCGGAAGGAACAAAGGTGGAAATAAATCCATCAAGTTCAATCTTCAGATACACCCTTCCTGATGGAGCTCTCATCGTGTTTTGCTTCACGTTCATGCCCAGCTTGTGGAGGAAGCTTTGGAAACTTGCACCAAGTAAAAAATGGATGGAGAGTTCCGTAGAGTGTTGCAGAAGCTTGTTTATGGAGATAGAACCATGGAATGGAATGTGAGCAGTGGAAGTGTGGAGTAGAAGTTTTGGCATGGTGGGAGATGATTATCTAGGAGGAAGAAGGTCTTGATAGAGGCTAGGCCAACTATCAAGATTTTCTAAGTCTAACTCTAAGGAGAGCAAACAAAGAGGAGCTCAAACAAAGTGCTCAAAAAAGTTCTGCAGTAATTCTTTATATCATTCAAGCTTATTTGTACATAAAATACACACCTATTTATTGAAGAAAAGAGAAGGACAAGCTTATAGAATAAGCTTTCCAATATTCTTTACTAAAATGATGCTAAATGTTTTCAATATTTCTCCAATATTCTCTTGTACATATGTTCTTTGATGAAACAATTACACAATAAATGGAGTAATTAATATAAAATCCTCTTGCAATTTATATGTATTGAACATAGTTGGTGAATAACGCAATGTGACTAATTTTATTAATTTTGTGTTTTAAAATAGGTTTCTACATTGACATTATTTTTTTGTGCAAAATTATCCTGAAAAACTGCATCGTGACTTTGTTATGTTTAGGAGTTAATGATAATATTTAAATCTTGGTTAAATTAACATATATTTTATATTATAATATGAAGGCTATTAATTATGATTATTTTTTATCTATTAGGTATCTGAGCAAGAAAGTGTTCCTGCCAAAGAAACAAATGATCAACATCAATAATCATAATTGGTTATTTACTTTTTCATTATGCCTAATTTTATGACTGAGAACAAATGATAGTGTAATGTTTACGAGCCTTAAAGTTTGAAGTTTACAAACTTTGTTAATTATTATTTTACCTTGAAGAAAAATTATTATACATAGCATTTTACATTGAATTGGTAGACTTTGGTCTTTGTTCCTTTTATGAATGTTACATTCAATTGTAAATATCAATATTTTAAAGTCTTTGCATTTTACGATTTATTCAATTGTTTTATAAATTAACTAAGGTTTAATTAATTAATAAAACCCATTTTGAAAAAAGTACAACATAAAAAATTAATAAAACCCATTTTTAAAATGATACAACACAAGAAATTAACGCTGGTTAAAAAAACACAATGAAGTTTAAAATTTCTAGAAACCACCAGAAATAGCGGAGATTTGCAAACGGGGGTTGGCAATCACCGATAATATGTTAGCGATGTTGAATCCTCCAGTCCAAACTGTGGGTAACACACTTAGTAGGAGTTAAAATCGCCAGATCTGTTAAATATAACTCCCGCTATTATCATATATTATTAATATTCTTATGTAACATTTACATAGTGTTTATAAACAAAAAGACTAAAGTTGTAATCTTTAAAATAAGTCTACACTTTTGTAATAAAGATTATCATAAAATAGTTTGAATTACTTTTCTTCCTAACTATAGTAACTATATGAGTAGTATCACTAATTTTAATATCATATCTTAACTATATAATATATCTTAGTATAAAGTATTAATCCAATAATATATCTTCGTTATGTGGTACTATAGCCAACATTTATATTAATAGGATGACATCTTGTATCTTATTTAATTATATAAAAATTACTTGTAACATTCACTAAATTTAATTTTAATACTTATCATCAAATTTTAATTTTTCTATTTTTGTCATTATGAAATTAATAATTAAATAATCATAATTACTTTTTTCCTATTATTTCTTTACTAAATTCCTTTTATATTATCTTTCATTTCTCTTAATATTTTTATATTTTCCTTCTTTATAATTTTTATATTGGAAAATACTATCGAATTTTAATATATATCATTAGATTATCTTTTTCTAATTTTCTAATAATCAATTTAGTAATTATTTTTTTATAATTAATTTGTAACTTATTTTTATATCTATCCCATTTCTTATTCTTTTCAATATTTTTACATTTTATCATTTTATTATTAATAGTTTTTATTTAAGATTTTATACAAAATACTTCAATTTTTTGAATTCAAATTTAACAACTCATCATGAAATTTGTATTTTTTAATTTTCTCATCACTAAATTTATTTTAAAAAAAAATCACTAATAATTAAATATTTCTTCATTTTAATTTATTATTTTTAGTACTAACCAATCTAGTACTAATATGTGTGGATAACTTGACGCTTTCTTTTTTATTTACTTACAATTTTTTTTTCATCGTCCCGTAGATACTTTTCATTTTTCATTATTTTTCTTATTTTATATCTTTGTCGGCCTAGTCAACACACAAACTATACATTTTATAGTGTCATTTAGGCTAACACTGTTTTATTTATTTATTACAAAAACAATTTAGTTTTCATCGGCCTAGATGATGCACGCGCTCCAAAAATGACATTAGATTCAAAAATTTTTTAAAATTTTATCGTTTACTATTTGTCTTTAAATTTTTTAGTATTTTTGAGTTTTTTTTTTCTATTTTAAATTCTGAAATTTTTTATAGTGTTTCATTGTATGGATTAAAGATTTATCAATCCAAATTTTTAATTTTTTTAAAAAAAATAAAGAAATTTCATCAGTTGTGAGTAACAACCGATGTAATAGAGGAGATACTACATCGGTTGTGGCTCCTAACTAATGTAGTATCTCTTCCTGAGTGCTCTTATTACATCAGTTTTGGAATCGATAAAAAAAGTCCGGGACTTTCTATATCGCCTACATCAACATGGGTTTTGAAACTAATGTAGAATGTCTTGCAAAATCGATGTAAAATGTATTTTTTCTTCTAGTGTGTTCAATTCTTATTTTGACTCCAATAGATTTCTTCTCCACCATTACTGTCATTACAAGAAAACGACAAAATAACCTCCATAAAATTGTATCCCCAAAAAAAGAGACACAAAAAGTGTCGGTCAAACCCCCTTTATTATTTTATGTTTATGTTTGCATCAGTTTAGCCGACTCTACTTTCTTGTCTTATTATTTTGTCAGTTTAGAAGACATTCAAAAGAAAAACTCCTTATGGAAGAGCTTAAAAGATAAGAATATAAAGATGACTCTTGAAACGTTAAACTTGTATCATTTAAAAGTGTTGAAGTGTGCAAATTACATGTCTATATACGTAAAGATATTGCATTGAAATTTGAAATTCAAATTCAAGTGCCAATTCTCCTCTCTCGCATGCTCCCACGTGCATGTAGATCTAGGCATATGACACATGAACTAAATATGATTAAATGCTTAATTTATAGAAGCTTCTAGCCATGAAGATATACAAGTGCCGCACATGTACTTAATCGAACCCAAAATAGGGTTTAAATTACATTTAGGACTACATTTGCTTCAAGATCGAAACCTATAACTACTTGGTCAAAATACAAGTCAAAAGATTCTAAAATAAAAGTCTTGAGTAGAGGTCTAAAATCTTCATGAGATCTTTCAATTAAGATTCTAGTGGTGCGGCATTTCATCATCTTGTTTTGTATCAATGTGGCAGGGTGGTTCTTAGTCGATAAATGAACAATTTTATTCCTTTTAAAAATTAAATTACATGTTTAATCTTTAAATTTTTCAAAAGTAAACAATTTTGATCCACCACTATATCTAATCTAAATTAAGAAAAAATATGTTAGTGTATTTGTTTGTTATGACATTAGCTATTTAATAACAATATTTAATAATAAACTTTATAACATATGTTATTACTAAAACTAGGTGTTTGTTATTGTGTTGCTAAAATGGTTAAATCATGAAGATCCGAAAAACTAACTATGCAATAAATTTTTTATCGGACAAAAATTACATATTGATGAAATTATAAGAATGAAAAAGTTAATTTGAAGCCTTAAAAAGATACTAAAAAAAGTCCACCGAAAAGAAAAAAGATTTCCCAACATAAACAAACAACAGGTGTTAGAAAACATTTTCTGTTATGGAAAAAGCATGGACAAGTTGTTTTGTAGAAGACAAAGCTAACTAACTATTGTGCAACAACTAAGCAAGGTATGTTGCAACCCCTAATAAAGTAATGACAAATTTGTTGACTCTAAGGTTTTGCACCTTGTTTCTCTCTTTCTAGTTTGCAGAACCCTAATTCTACTTTTCATCAATGTACCTGATAATTCTTTTCTCTTCATAGCAAATAATTCATATTTCATCAATTGTGACCTTGTTCAAGACCCTGCGAGTGCCACCAAGATGAATTCGAACCAGACACTCTTCTCTTCAGTCACGTTATTGCACCAAGTACCATCATTGCGATTTGAGGTCTACAATGTGTGCGTGAATCATCCAATGAAGATAATATCTGATGGCATATTGAATCACCATGCAAGTGCAATACCTTCACAATCTTCATTCACCATGCTTGAGCTCCAATTCGTTATCATCTTCGTCATCACACAAAGCTTTCATTTCATTCTCAAACGGTTAGGGATCCCTTATTTCGTTTCACAAGTCATGGTTGGTATCTATCCTTTTATTCTATACATAGTCATCAATTTTCTTTTGCTAGTTTCAATACCATCATTCGGGTTTTGTTATCATGCAATGTTATGTTCAAATGAAAACATTTTTGGTTTTCCTTCATGTGTACGATGAATCCATCAATTAACGCCCAAATACTACATAGCATTTTCCTTGGGTAAAAATGTTTTCAGTCCAATCTAATCTAACCTAGCTACAACAAGATCGATGATGAAAAATGATGATAAAACTATGAAACATGAATGACATTTGAGATCCGTTTGTTTTGCAGACTGGTTTTCTGCTGGGACCATCAATTCCCACAGGACCATTAGAAAAGTACAAGAAGATGCTGTTCCCCTTTGGGAGTGCAGATATCTTAGGCGCAGTATCATCGCTGGGGTACTCATTCTACCTCTTCCTGAACTCAGTGCAGATGGACCTAAGCTTGATCACGAAAACAGGGAGAAAGGCTTGGGTGATAGGACTTTGCTCCTATTGCATTCCCATAATGTTGGGGTGTGGGAGCGTGACCATGATGAGTTCCATGTGGGAGAAGATAATGGGAGATGAGATTTCATCTTTGCCTGTGGTCTTCATATCTCACAGTAGTTGCTCCTTCGCTGTCATTTCATCGTTGCTCCATGACCTCAAAATCCTCAACTCTGAACTCGGACGCCTCGCACTCTCTGCAGCTTTCGTCAACGATGTTTCAGGTAACCTCAAAATCCTACAATTTCATTGTCTCACGTAGAATTAGATTTTTGACTAATAATTACATGAGTTTTCGTTAGTAATGGAAAAACAAAATGACACGTGACTTCAAGTATAACTTACTTAATTATTGCTCTAAAAATTAACTGTACGAAAAAATTTAATTCCATAAATTTTCTCTTAGTAAATTCTCCATTTAACCGATACATGTAAAAAAATATTAACTGCTACTTGTATTAATTATTTGTATGGTAAAATGTTACTGATTTAATAAATGTTTAATTTGGATACCTATCAAATTGTAATAGCAGAGTTCATTTTCAATTTTCCAAAATTGAACCATTTCGGTCCTCTGTATAAATAAATGATTAATGTAATAATTTCCTCATTAACATTCTTTGTTAACAATTGAACATTATATTAAAATTCGTAAAACTGTAAAAATCAAAAAGTAAATTTGAAGCTAAGATAAAATTAATTTATGCATAAATAAAAAAATAAAATTCCTATAAATTTATTTATTTATAAACCGATTGTTTTTTTCTATTACAAATCCTTACAAACATAGTCTCAGTTAGTAAGTTTTGTACTTATAGAAATGAATTTATAATAAATTGTTGTGTTGGTAATGTATCAGGTGGAATCTGGGCAGGAGTTGGCGCTGCCTATTTTGGGAAGGCGGACATGAGCATGACTATCCGTATTGGAAACGTGGGGGCATTTCTTGCTTACATATCCTGCATTCTACTAGTTGGTCGTCCTGCAATGAGGTGGATCGTGAAGAGGACCCCAGAAGGTAGATCTGTCAACAAGATATACATCTATGCCATCATAGTAGTGTTCTTGGAATTGAGCTACTTTGCCAGGAATTTCGGTGAACCCTTCTTAGTAGGGGCTGTTATTTTTGGCCTTGCAGTCCCCGAGGGTCCTCCTTTGGGCTCTGAACTCGTTTCCCAACTTGAGTTGTTCTCCAAGTACTTCCTCTCCTCAATTTTTGTCACATGTTGCACCATGAAGGTGGATCTCACCAAATGTAACTCTCTCTCCCTAGTACTCGTCCTATCTGCTGTCATCATTACGGTGCACTTGGTTAGGTGGGTTTTGTGCATGGGAATTTGCCGATACTGTAAAATTCCCTTCAAGGATGGCTTTTGTCTTGCTCTCATTTTGAGCTCCAAAGGGGTTGTGGATATCTGCTCCTATCTCCTCGTCTACGAATCAATGGTACTTACTTGTTCAACCTCGCATGCAACATCCATTTTATTCAAACATAAAAACAAAAGCCACTTACATTACCTATCATCACATGTTAGTGTTACTAAATGCAGTAATTTTTATGTATTCCAAAATATACAAAAGTTTAGACTAGTTCAAGTGTGAGGAATGATGATATCTATAGAACGACCTGATAAAAAGGTAGCACGATATCTTGGTTTTCATTGGATGGTTTTGCAATGATCACAAACAAATTAGTGTTTCAAATTAGTCATTATTTTATAAACATAATGTAATGGCAATTTGGATAGAGAGAAAGATGTATTTTAACTTATCTTTTCACCTTTTTATGGTTACTTTCTAACATAAGTGGAGGTAGGTTAAGATGTAAAAGATTAACGATTCTTTGTTGAGTTGTTGAACTAATTAACTAACTCTAACTACTTGAACTATTGCAGGTACACGGTACAGTAGTAGTAGATGTTATGATCATGTCAGTGTTGGTCCTAGGTACAGCTTCGATGTTTGGTGTGAAGGCATTGTATGACCCTTCAAGGAAATACGCAGGGTACCAGCATAGGAACATCATGAGCTTGAAACACAGTGAGCTTCGGATAGTTGCATGCATCCACAAGCCATGGCACTTGAATCACATCAAGAACGTGCTCGAATTTTGTTCCCCTGCACCAGATAACACACTAGTGGCAGAAATTTTGCACCTCATGGAGCTAGTTGGAAGGTCCAATCCCATTTTCATTGCACACAAACTTCAGCAAAGTTCAGGATCATCTTACAACTACTCTGGGGAACTCATTGTAGCCTTTGACCTTTTCGAGCGTGACTATGTTGGTTGTGTCACTGCCAACACCTACACTGCCATATCCCCAGTGATGTTCATGGATGAAGATGTGTGCAACCTTGCTTTGGACAAAAATGCAGCCCTTATAGTCCTTCCATTTCATGTGAAATGGGGAGGGGATGGTTCAGTTGAGTCAGAGGATAGCAACATAAGGGCACTTAATGCCAAGATTTTGGAAAGGGCACCTTGCTCTGTTGGGATTCTAGTGAACCGTGGCCCCAGCTTCAACTCAACAAGTATCAGAGCAGCCATGGTTTTCTTGGGTGGACCTGATGATAGAGAGGCTTTGTACTTGGCTAAGAGGTTTGCCAAAGATGTTGATAATAGTTTGTTTGTGTTCAGGTTGTTGGCACATGACAAAGAGGCCTCCAATTGGGATCACATGATTGATGATGAAGCGTTGAGGGAAATAAGTGGAGCTCATGTTAATCTACAAAATGTTAGATATGAAGAGATTACTATAGGAGATGCTTCCCAGACAATGTTTCTCATCAAAGATATAGCCAACAAATTTGATTTTATTGTAGTTGGCAGACGCTATGGGGTTAGATGTTCTCAGACCTCTGGCTTGGAGCATTGGACTGAGTATTCAGAGCTAGGGGTCATTGGTGATTTGCTTGCTTCACATGATACAGATACTACGGCTTCAGTTTTGGTTGTGCAACAACAACCATCTAATGAAGACCACAGACTCTAGTTAGAACAACTCTTTTATGTATAGCTTTTATAAATTTGTTCTCTCCTTCTTCATCAATTTTTTATTTTTGACGTGTATTCTTTTTTCCTCAATAAATTTTAAATTTTTATATTTTAATTCCTGTTATTTAGGAATTACCCTATTGAGCTTCAGAGTCAAACGGGAACAGGTTCTTTTATCTATAATCTAGATTTTGATTCGTAGAAATATCATTAAAATTATTATAAAATTTGTTGAAATAGAAAATGGTTTTCGGATAACCAAAGTTCTCATACTAAATGTTAAAAAGGTCAAATCGATCAAAACAAAAATATTTAAAGGGGAGTTTCGAATGATATAGATGATTTGGTTGATTTTAGAAGTTGTTCCTAAAAGATGTAAAAGTGAAACTTGCACGGAAGAAAAATAACAGACTTTAGGCTCTACCAGTTCTGTAAGTTGCTGTTGATGCAATGCAACTAGTGTTTGTTTGGAAACACCAAGAGTAATACTGTAATACGTGGTTTAATGTAAAATCTTTCTGAAACTTATTTGGATTCACATTCCAATTACTTTTAACGATTCAAAATCATATTCTTCTGAGATTTTAAACTAATAGAGCATAGTATGTGCGGAGGGGAAGAAAAGGTAAAAGCCACTTGCTTACCCTACATATTGTGGATTCAGCTTCTCAAAAAAGTATAGAATTTCAGCTTTATATAATCTGATGAGTGAATTCTAAATCTCTTTTGCTCTTTACCTTTTCTTCAATACTACTGTATAAGTAGGTCTGCACCACTAGCCTTCAGGTACGAAGTCCAATCGAACTAGAAATTTCTTTTGTAGGCTTTAACAATGATTAATGCTTGCAGCTTGGTATGGAATTTTACTCTGCTCTAAAGGCATCATTGATGCAAAGGCTTGGTAAATGCATGATTACCCTCTGCTCTTTCTTTATATTTGAAAAAACAACACAGATCTGGGCCTTCAAACTCATGAACAATCTAATTTTTCTCTCAAATTTGTTTCTATTATTGCATGACGTTCAGAAATTTTATTGGTATATACATACAATTCTTCATTAAATGCATTGGACAACCTAAAGATTAGAACTTACCAGAAGGAAAGACATGCAGTTCATCGAATTGAAGAGAATGCAAACAAACATACAAAAGAATATTAGCTTTCACCCTCAAAAATGCATAGTTTTCCATTTCAGCAAATAAAAACAAAATGACTAATTGACCATCCAAGAGTCAAAGTAGTAAAAACCTTAAACTCTTTTAAACAAAAACAAGATCACGAATTTAAGAACGTGAAGATGCATTCAGTACCAATAGATGTGAATTCTTTAGATTTTTTAATAAAAAAATGGAAAGTACATTTCAGAGAACAGGCCAATCATAATAGCTCATGCACGGGACCACACAACCTTAGGTACACCCTATCCCATGAACCCTCACGCAACCATTGTCTGTTAGTGACACTACAATGATGCCACAAGTTCGGCGCATGTTAGCATTCCACACCCACATAGGTAGCGCGTCGATAAACCTCAGGTAAATCCACCCCTCTGCCCCACTCTCCGGTGGCGCAATCATAAACCAACACAAACCCTTCTTTCACCCCTCTCACCTCATTCAAACTCTGAATCAGCACCACCTTATCGCCAATTCCTACAAAACTAAACCTCATCCTCGTGTCGACTCTAACTTGCGCCGGTAGTGGCGGGCTCTTTATCCTACACCACTCTCCCGATCCTTTTCCAGTGTCGCTTTTCCTCCGAGCGTGGAAGCTCCAAAATGAAAACTCCACCGCGTGGCTGGTGAGTACATACACGCGCCCGGCCGCAGCGCAAGCCGCCACCACGCAGCCTCCGTTAGGAACCGTTCGGCTCCGGAGCCACACACGCGCCTCCACGTCAAACAAATCCATTGAACTCGCATACGCCGCGTGAGCCTCAGTTCCACGGGAAGCGCCTGGGAACAGATTCTGTCCCGATGCGCCAATTCTCAACCCGCCGATGACATAAAAGACCCCATCAGCCGAAGCTCCAATGCAGCCGTAACGCATACGTGGCGCGTGGGACACGACGTCCCACGTGTCGGTTTCGGGATCATACTCTTCCACGGCGGCGGTCCGAGAACTTCCGCCGGCGACATAAATTTTTCCGGCGACGGAAGAGAGCGCGAACTTTTTGCGCGGGAAAACTGTGGCCGCCCGCATGGAAACCGACGCAGTCCACGTGTCGTACTGCAGTGTGGCACTCCTGCCGACGAGGTAGATCCTGGGACCAATAGAGCACGCGCGCGCGTGGGCGAGTAGGGAATGGAAGTCATGGAGGGAAAGGGCGTCGAAGCAGGGGACGAAGAGGGAAGGCTGCCAGGCGGCGTCGAGGAGCGTGGCGGCGGAGAGGCCGAGCTCGGTAGCGGCGAGGGCGACGGCGGTGTGGCGGAGTAGGAGGAGGCGACGGCGGAGGTGGGAGAAGGCGGGGGATCGGAGGAGGCGGGACCAGCGGCGGCAGACGAGGGAGAGGGCGGGCAGGGAGGCCGGGGGCACGCGGGAGAGGCAGTCGAGGACGATGTCGTCGGGTAGCGAGGATAGGGTGGTGACGGGAGCAGCGGTGTTAGTGTGGGGTTGCGGTGGTGAGGCGAGTGTTGCGACGGCGTCGTTTGGGCTGGGGAAGCATGACTTCATGAGCCATGTGAAGTGGCGAGAGTTGCAGCTTTCTGTTTCTCTCTCAGAACTCATTAGGTGAGAGAGAGAAAGAGATCTTAGAGAGAGAAAGAGTGTAACACACAAAGATCCAGCCAGGAAGCGGGTACTTCTGAAAATACTCGCACTTTTCTAGGTTTTGTTTGTCATCAGGGAAGTCAACATGACATCAATCTTATAATTTATAACCATTAATAAAAACATATATTTAGTATTTATTTCTTTAATATTATAAATATAGAAAATGTTGTGATAATTATTGTTCTCACAGGAAAGTATAAATGCAGGTGAAAAGAATGATACTATTGAAAAGTTGGGCCTTGTAGTTATAAAAATTAATTATCAAATTATTGTTGTGAAGAAAAAAAAATTATATGCAAAAAAACAATCTGACTCGTAAAAGATAGAGACATTGTAAAATATATATTTAATTTATTGAAATGTCAAAAAAATATATTATTATATATATTTAATTATAAATATATTTCTGAATGATTTGGAATAAGGTGGGTATAAATGATAATATAAAAACTGAATAACAATAACAAATGTGTAATTAGGTTTTTAGTATAATCGTACAGAATTACCTGCATTTGATATATTAAAACAAGTACAAGTTTAAGAATGATTTTAAGTCATCGAATAGTTTCTAACATGTGTATTAAAATTTATTTATTACATTAATTGAAAATTTTTAATATAGGTATTGTATTTAATTGTTTTGGAACTGAAGTGATGTTTTAGTTTTCTAGTTTTAGTGGTGATTAACGAAACGTTAGATTTACTGATTTGGGGTGGGAAAATGGGGTCTGGAAAGTACAATTTGCGTGCTGGAATGTACCTCTAACGTTCCCTCTTATTTACACCAATTATTGCATAAAAATGAAATGATAACAAATATATTTTTATTAGTGGTTGAATCTTTTAGGTTAAATTATTGAGCAGTTCCTTCAATTATTTAACAATTCTTATCAAGTTTATAAACTAAAAGATAAAATGTTTAACCGTAGTTTGACACCACCACATCTGACCATGTACGACAGATTTAAAAATACATAAATCCAATTAGAAAATAAATTTCAAAACCAATTTAAATTTTTAAAATAGTTCAGTGAGTTATGAAATTATTTTAAAATATATAATGTAATGGGATGTAATGGAATGATAATGGACATGATTGCATAAGATGTTTTGTTTGTGTTATTAATTTAATTTATGTTCAAGCAGAAAAAATATTTCACAAAGTTAATCTGTTAATTGATTTTCATTATGTAACAAAACTTAAATAGATTTTCAGCCTCTTAAAAAATTAGCGAATTCTATTTTGGTCCTTATTAAATTTTTTCTTTATTTTTTTATTATGGAAAATCTGAAAGTACTATATTTACTCCTTATAAAATGTATGAATTTTTTGTTTTAATAATTGTATTCTATTTTGTTTTATTGTTCTTAAATTTTAAATCATTTTTTTTTGTTTGTAGTTGTTATTTATAGATGGATAAATAATTTTTAATTTGTTTAAATAAGTTTTGGGAATATATTCATGTATTTTTGTTTTGGTATTCAATAATTATTTTAAGTTTTCTTGGGTACCCAACATTAAGATTAGGACAACCTACTTTTTATATAGAATTATTATTTTCATATGAATAAATTTTGAGGATGATAAATAGAAATATGTTGTTTATGAACCTTTTATTATTATATGAAGCTGAAGTTTTTGTTAGACCAATAAGTCTTGAATAAGACAATTAAATATATTTTGATCTTAGTTGAAAATTAGAATATATGTTAAAGTCATAAATACAAATGTTCTTATACATAAAAATCATATATAATGGGTAAATTTAAATTTCTTTCAATGAATTTAAATTTACGAATAAAAGTAATATCTTTTAAACATATAATATAACTTTTAGATGCAATTTTGGTGCAATGCTGAAAATTAGTTGCTACAAGCCGAAAATGACTGACTCAAGCCTGCGTTAAAAAATGGTTCAACAAATTTCTAAATTGTTGAGTGAAATTATGCAAAAAATAATTTCAATATTCTCTTCAGCATAACTTTTTTGAGTGAATTTTTCTCAATGAAAACATTTTAAAATTATATTTCAAGAGACTGTAATATCCTAAATAAAATTTTAAATGTCAAGAACATTTTTAAGATTTTTAAAGATATCTCACTGATTTCATATATTTCTTTAAGAGTAATTCTTACAAGAAGTTTGACAATTATTTATACAAAAAAATATCATGGCCAAGGAATATGAAGAGTCATCAACCAAATGTCATTGTCAAGGAGCATGTAGAGTCATCAACAATGTGTTTAACAAAAAGAAATCATTAGTGTGAACTTAAGACTAATTAAGTTAATAATTATATTTCAGTAATCTTATGTTTAACACTAAATTAATTTACAATATAGATTAACACATAAATGGTTCCTTGATTTTAAGATAGACATATAGGTAGTTCACAACTTTAAGGAGAATCATATGAAAGTAATTTACAAAAGTCACACTTAAAAGAAGAAAGAGACATGTGAAGTAATTAGAACTTTCACATACACTTGGAAATGATATGTAAAGTTAGGAACTCTTTATATGCCTTCTAACCATCTAAATTTTGTCTAAACAAATGTAAAAAATATATGAAATAATTACAATCATCACACACTTAAAAGTGACATATGAAAATAGTTACTCTTTCACATGTGTCTCTTCATGTCTTTAATTATTTATTCTTGTAATTTTAGAATATTATAAAACATTTTTTGATACTTTTTGAATATTCTTTAATATTTAAAATATACAACTTATCTTTTTTAACTTCTTTTAGTTTTTCTTTTATAAATCTTCCTTAGAATCTATTTATTCTTTTCTTTGTCTCCTTCTTGTAGTCATTCTTCTTTCTTTTACTCTATCTTTTACAAGATCTTCTTTATCTTTATTTACATCATTAACCTTTGTATTCTTCACTTTGTGAAATAATGAGAATTCTTTATTATATTTTCTCTTTAAGAGTATGGAAATGAGACTTGACTCCTAACTTTTCCTATTTTCAGTTTAATAATATAATACATTTTATTTTTACCCCTTCTACTCAGATGACAAATATTTTAGGTTGTTATAATTTTGCTCTCCATTTTCAAGTTTCTTTTATTAACAAGAAAATTATACATATTTAAAAAACATGTACAGATTCATATATAAAACAGTAAATTAGTACAAAATTGTGCAAAAGTTACTATTAGATATTTATAATATTAAAATATAAAAAATTTGTCGTCATTATTTAAATTAGTTATAGGGTTAGATATATGATTTATATAAATATCATTTTTTTATAACAACATATTTACTTCAAAATATTTTAATATTGTTACAATCACTAACTTTCTTTTACACATAAATTTTGAAATATTTTTAATAAATACTTTTTTCTTATGTTTTAAAAATTTATCAAAAAGTATATTTAGTATATTATTCATAATCTTAATATAAAATATTTTTTTCATTCTCATTTAAAATATTATTAATATAAAGAAGAAACCCTAAACGATAGAATTTTGGAATTTTCAAAGGCCTAATCGCCTTGGGTGGTTGGCCAGCGAATTTGTTACCCCATTTCGAGCAACTTTCATTTTTGAAGCGTCATTATCCGAGCTCGCTATCAAAAGTTATGACCGTTTGAAGTTTTTTATCCTAAATTTTTCAAAACCTAAATCTATGATAAACCTATATAATATAAGAACTCTACCATCAAATATATACTAAATGAATATGCTAACAAAAATTTTGGGTCAAAAATAAATTTCTAACTATTTTTAATGAATTTTACAAAATTGCTAACCTCTTGTAAAGAGAAGGGGCAAGGGGTGTCGAACCAAACATTCAACCTGCGCACACCAAACAAACATGGAAGAAGCTGAAAATGTTGCCAAATGAACCCTAGAAAAACCAGTTAACCCAAATGTGAGAAGAGAAAGTGGCACCACGCGAAATACAAATGAAAACTAGTGAGAATAAAAGAGGTACCACGTGAAGGTTCAAAAGAGAAGACACTGAGTGAGGGTGAAGAGAAGGCAACAAACGAGGATGCGGAGGAGGCAGCGAGGGTGAGGAGAAGGTGAAGGAGAATAAAATGTAAGAGTAAGAGAAAAGTGATACCCAAGAGTTAATATCTATCTTGAAATCCCTAATTTTAACTCAAGGGACATACTACGTTAGTTGGGTCCCAACCGACGTAGTATCTGAACAAATTTTACCAAATTTTCTTCAAAATTCACTCGCATGCCAAGAGGAGGATATTACGTCGATTGGAAAGTCCAACTGACATAATATGGGCTACATACTACGTCAGTTGGCACCTCCCAACCAACGTAGTATCTTCAGCGTCATTACAAAGTTTTCAAATTTCAAATTTTTATTTTTTTCAGTCTTTTTTACGTCGGTTATGAGTGACAACCGACGTAGATTATGATGACATCAGGTTTGAGTTAACCGACTTAATATTTCTTTAAATATTTACAAAAATGTCACGACATTTTTATTTACTTCGTTTTTATTTTAACCGATGTGTTATCCTGATGTAGGATGTGTTTTTTTACTAGTGTTTAAATACTAAATTAAAGAAAAAATGTTTTGTATATTATAAACTGCACAGCCATGTTCAACCAATGAATGTTGCATAGTATTTTTGTACGCATAGACAAAATGGATTGGAGGAACACGCACTGATGATGCAACTTCTTTTTGAACTTGAAAACTACATTTCTTTTATTTGCATTTCTCTTATGACCCGCCATGACTTCATGTTTTGTCTTCATTGTTGAGAAAGATAACTAAATTAAATATAAAGACGTCTAAATATTGTCTATAAATATTTTTAACTATTATTATATTAATTTTGAAACAGGTGTTTTTTTCATATAATTTATTTTAAAATATCTACAAACTACATTTAAAAAATTATATATTAAAAGGAGATAATTGGTATCTTCGGTGGAAATGATCTATATATCCCATACTTTGCCTCATAGAGATATATGAAATCAGATCTCCAACATTGACCGCAGAAATCTACCTAACAACATCAACAAAAATTTCTCCGATTTTCTATTCCAACTTCGGTTTTGCTTTGATTAAAAAGATTAATATCCACAAGAACCCAAACAAATAAAATACTCATTTTATTCATGGAGTAATCATCTAACGCAAGACGAGTCTCAATTCCTCTTACAATTAAGTAAATTGCCTCCGATATTCATATGCCATGCGACGAACTCAATATTGTGCCTTGTTCAATTTCACGGAAGCAAGAACAAAATCTTTGGTTGAGGCAAATGTGCGAAGAAGATCCAGACAAAAACTCTAAGTTTAAATAGCCAAAATACCTCTAGTATCTTCAAAAGAGGAAAATTTAAATTCATAAAAACTCTTACTTAAACAAATTGCCTTTAACGTCATAAAGAACTTCATACTGTATTTTCCTCTTTAATTTGCATTATTATAAATAAGTTATAGGCATAATTTGCTAAACTTGCAAACTTAATTCATACATTCATGAACTAGTTAAAAAAATTAAAAAATACACCATTTTAGATAAGAAAAAAGTTACATAGGTAACCAGTTATTAAAAATTCATTAAATTTGGTAGATTTTAGTTAGATGAAGTTTTTTTCATATATTTTAATTTTTTAGATTTTATCTTAATATATTAAAGGAAATATAAAAATGTGTCTGTTAAATTTATTTATTTTATCATTCTTGGTTTTGGACTCAACAATTGATTGATTTATTTGCGCACTTTTATACTTTCAGATACATAATCTGGAAAAAATAATTTTAAGAGTATATATTGTCATAAGTAATGTCATATAGAACCTTTGGCCTTGGTGATTATATTGAATAAATATACTATGTATGCATTAAATCAAATGCTAATTCGAACTAAAAAATTGATAATTAATTTAAGTTTTTTTAAATACAAAATTTATTAAATTATTATATATAGATGAAGATAATAAATTATATATTACTCATTAATTATTAATTATGTACTTATTATTTTACTTATAACTTTTCATTGACTTCAACATTTAAATGATTTTGTCCGCTAATTCAGGAAAAAAGTAAAAAGAATATATATTAAATTTGGATAAACATTACTAATAGATAGGAAGATATTTGTCTTTATGCGTTAAAAAAAAATTATGTTTACCAACTATTAAAATTTGTCGGTAAATACCAAAATTTAGGTTGTAAATAAAAATTATCAGAAAAATTTCAAAAGTAAAACATTCGTCGATAAATT
>Ga0099825_1002840_pt1 | contig 23153 bp, 10 predicted proteins | sample SiratroredBW_FD_76838 | JGI IMG/M metagenome (GOLD analysis project Ga0099825, IMG submission 76838) | Root nodule microbial communities of legume samples collected from California, USA - Siratro red BW | ecosystem: Host-associated > Plants > Roots > Nodule | place: USA: California | collected... | reverse complement strand
CTCAGCATGTACTCTCCTCCTGGGATCAAAACTCTTGTGTCTCCAAAACTCTTGCATGCATCACTCCATGCTCTCACAAATGCCTTCCACACAACCAAAACCCTCTTACTAAACTTTTCATAAGCCATTAAGAGAATTGTTTATTGTAAAAAAGTTCATCTGAAATAACATCATTCAAAATCAAATTGCAAGAGAAAAAGACAGAAAATTAAATGCTCACCGCACTATTATCAGTGCTGCCATCTGCCTTTGCTCCGTAGTCTTTCACATTGAAAACCTTGCCTTGTGCTTCAGCAGCATATGCTAATAAACATAACATTAACAAATACTTTGCACACATTTTTTTTTTCTTCTACAAACCTAATCTTTCTTCTTTCTTCTCTTTACAAGCTATCCTGTTTATGATTTTTTTTTTTTCTTTTCCCCTTAGTATACTCCCTTTACACGTATATATAGTTGGTTAAGAAATGGAATGAGTTTAAAAGACCAACTTCTGTATAGCATTCATGGAAATGTAATAAATAGTAATTAATGAAATTAGTGCTAATGAGTTTAAAAGACCTACTTCTGTATAGCATTCGTAGAAATGTAATAAATAGTAATTAAAACAATTACTGCTCATTTGTTCACCTGTCCTGATATTATTAATCTAGTATTCGTAAATTTAATAATATAAATAAATTTCTTTTATTAGATAAAGAATTTATTAAATAAAGGATTCCTTTTAAACTTATATATGTTATAAATCCAGTATTTAAATAAACGTTAGTATTCAAATAACGTTAGTAGTATTAGTATTCAAATAAGGTAGGCCTTATAAGTTACTAAGTAACGTGTAATTACATCGTATAAGGAAATGAGAAATGAGATATGGTATTCAGTGAGAATAAATTATTTTATTTTAAATAAGAGTTAGTTCATCAGAGTTAATTAGATCTTAATTGAAATTATTTTGTTATATTTATATTTTAAGCATATTTTTAATATATTTATTTATTAAGTAAAAGATTTATTTTAAACTCATATGTTATAAACTCAATATTCAGATGAGGTTTTTATAATTCAATAAGTAAATCATTCAAATTAAGTAATTATACTCTATAAGGAGAATAGAAATGGCATCTAGTAAGAATAAATACATTGTTTTAGTTTTTAGATCCATTGTTTTAAATTTATTATTTTAATTAAGATTTCAGAATGAATTAATTAGACATTAATTGAAATTAATTGTTAAATTTAGATTTTAAACATGTTCTCAATAAATTTATTTATTTATTTATTTATTTAATAAATGATTTTATTAAATAAAAGATTTCTTTTAAACTGATATATTAATTATAAACCCAGTATTCATATAAGGTTTTTATAATTTAATAAGTAAATCATTCAAATTAAGTAATCACACTCTCTACAAGAAAAAGAGAAATGGCATCTAGAAAGAATAAATACATTGTTTTAGATCCATTCTTTTAAATAAAATAAGATGTACTTAATTAGAATTAGTTAGATATTAATTGAAATTAATTGTTAAATTTATATTTTAAACATATTCTCAATAATTTTATTTATTTGTTTATTAAATAAAGGATATCTTTTAAACTGGTATATTATAAACCGAGTATTCATTCTTATAATTTAATAATTAAGGTGATCATTCATATAATAAGTAATATCATATACTATAAAAGAAATGACATTAGTGAGAAATAACATTTAATGGCCAATGAGTATATTATTATGCACACTTAAAAAATATATTTAGTGTTCACATTTTTAAATAAGACTTATCCAATCATGATTAATTGGACATTGATTGATGTTATTGATTAAATTTGATTTTAAGCATTTTCTTACATTTTTTGTTTTTATTTATTTATAGAGATTTTATGAGTTTCAAATATAATCAAATATTTTACAAACATATTCTTCATATTTTCTGCAATTCTTACTTGATTTAGAACTAATCTCCTTCAAATATTTTGTAATATCTTTCGCGACAGATTCAATTATCATGAGTTGGTATTTAAAATAGAATTTGAAAAAAAAATATCTGAAAGAAATTGAAAGAACGAAAATCTACAACTTTATTGGAAAGAAGATATTACAAAATTAATCTTTGGCGCGTAAAGAAACATATGATAATTGCAAGGGTAATATCTGAGTTGATTTCATGAAGAAAAATAAATTATAAATAAAGGTTGGAAAAGGCATGGAGGACACACTACCACGTAGTATAAATTACAGTTTATTTTCTTTTATAATTATTGCGTTTTCGTCATGGAAGACTGAACTCCTTTAAGTTGAATCTCTTTTGATTTCACTATGAATTTTGAAATTTCTATTTAATAAAGTTTTGTTCTTTATATTCTCTATAACAGTTGTCTTATATTGTTCGTCTTTTTTAAATCTATGTTTTTGGAAAAGTATTTTTGCTTTTGAATGCTTATTGAGAATTCAATTGTTTTTCCCTTATTAGAGTTCATTGTACCAAAACAATGACCATATAACCAACTTTTTCATTAAACAAAAATTACCACTAATTTCAATAGAACAAAATAAAGCAAATAAAAAAAATATAAAGTATGATCTTAAAATATTTAAAAAAAATCTCAATTCATAACAAAGATTGGCACCTTATTTATAGATTTCAATAATGCTTTTCTCAATGGAGATTTATTGAAGGAAATTTTTTATGGAGTTTCCTTTAGGTTATCATAAAACTAACAAAATATGGTTTGCAAGTTTAAAAAGTTTCTATATGGTCTACAAAGAGCTTCAATGTAGTAAAAGAATTATTGTTATTTATTCGCATTTGGTTATTGTGTCTCATTCACCATATCTTTTGTGTGTGTATATTGTACCTCACTCAAATTGACTATGTATGTAGATGTAGACTAGGGTATTTGCATCAACACTAGAGTTAAAAACACTCATTTCTATTATATTATATCTATTAATTTATTAATTTTATATATAAATCATAATTATATATATACCATATCAATGTTCAACAAGGTGAGGACCTCACTAACAGTGACATATTTAAGATAAAAATTATTATAAAATAAAATAAAGCAACAAGGTTGAGGATATCTCACTAACAAAGATAATTATAAATTGAACAAATGTGTGTACATGTGTGTGATGATAAATGTGTCATTTTTTTACATTGATATTTGAATATTAAGTTCATCTCTTATAACTGTAATCTTTTTTAAGATTTATTCTCCACTTACTTTTTTTTCCTTTGCTTATATTGAGAGTGTGGACATCATGCATTATATCAAGATTTGTCATGATTGCATTTCTTTTAATTTGAACTTTGACTTTATAATTTGGTTTCAAACAAATTGGAAGCTTTTATGGGTTGTCTGTAGAAGATATGTACATGTGAAGAAAGGATCAACCCTTTAGGTAATTTGTAATATCGCAATTCCATAAATTACACGTTAGAAAAAGTGTTAGATGAAGCCTTTTCTCCATCTATCCTTTAGAATTATCGAACAAAGCCTTTAGTTTTCTGTCCTTTATAGATCTTCAGACAAAACGTGTTAAAGAAATGTTTAGTTCATTTGTCCTTTAGAACTCGTCAGACGAAGCATCATATGAAGCCCTTTAGATTGTTTGACATGTATCATTTGATGGAAAACACTCTTTTCTGATAGTCATCGTTTTTATTTCTTTTTTGATGGGTGATGAAGGATCTTAGATAACCAGAAGCATTCTTAGAACTCAAGAAAAAATCGTTGGATTGATATGGACATAAGGAGTTTGTGAGAATGAGAGGTGAGACCAACTCAATAGGAAAGAGTCTAAGCTAAGTATAGAAGGAGAAGAACCTCGGGAGAACTCAGGAATAAGTAGAATAGCCAAATATGGGTATCATATCACTAATAATTACAAGTTAATTTTACATTTAGTGAATACTTCTATTTATAGGCCAAAACTTCTGAAAAACTCTCAAATGAGAACATGAGAAGTGACAAGCTATGAGTGGAGAGAATTATTTTCATTGGGACAGTGTCATGTGGCAAGAAAGCATAGGGAAGGCTCTAACTTTAGCTTCCATGGAAATCTAAGGTTTTTAACCTAAATTGGTGCCCAGACTAGGGTTTCTTACCCTATGTAGCACCTTCTCCTTTAGATTTTAACCTTTCTCAAAACTTGCCCCAATTTCAAGGCAAAAAGAAGAAGAAGTGTTGAATTTTTAAATAAAATAATAACTTGAAATATGTAAAATCAAAATTAAGCATATATATCTTTACCTTTTAAAATTATTTATAAAGTTTAGAATCTCGTCACTTAGTGATGTAGAACAGACTGGAAGAATTTATGAATAATTCAAAAGAGACAAAGCAATATCATATTAGTGAAGAGTCATAAATAAGAAGAAAACAAGAAGCACCATAAAAAGTTATATACACCTATGAATGGCTAATACAATAAGGCTTTGCACAATTTATTTTTCACATATATTCATACAAGTTCACCTTAGGTGTAGGGAAGGCAATGCAAGCTCGCCCTGCCCCATTTTGAGTTGTCCCATATTTGACCAGTAGAAAGTGGGCTACTTAGTCTGTCTTGCATAAGATTTGTTGGTTAATTTTATTGACTCACTCCACATAATAATTAGTTCGCATACATGTAAGTCAGAATAAACAAACTCTTAAAAGAACTACATACAAATGTGGGAATTATAAATTTTTTTATGTTTCACATATTTGTTATACTTTATAAGTATATTGTTAACAATAAAATTCAAATAAGCTAAATAAACATAAAATTAATATCTACATCAAATAAATGTCAAAGCTATATCTTTTATGAATAAGAAAATATAAAAAGAAAATATTGTTTAAATTATTAAAAAACTATAATAATTAATTGTCATCTTGTTTTTTACTTCAAATGTGTCATTGTTCAATTTCAATAATATTAAAATGTAGTAGTTCTTTTTTTTTTTATTTTAGGCTAACCTATCCCATTCTATCATTGACTCGCACGAGTTATGCAAGACGGAACTAAATAAACTAACATATTAAAATATTCTTCTTAGCTTGTATTTTTTTTTATGCGGGTTGATGGGTTGATGGGGTGGTGTTTCTCACTTTAGGTAATCTTTAACGTTTTTTTACCTGTTAAATCTAAAGATAATAACAAACTAAAGATAATAAGGATTTTTTTTTTTTTCAAAATGGTGCAATTGCCCAAAACGAAAAAAAAAAATATTAACGAAATGGGTCATATACTACCCATTACTTGTACTACACATTAACCCTTACATTTATCAAAGTTAATTTAGAGAAAAAAAATTCACAACTACAACTTTGTTATTTAAATTATTAGAAATTATAAATTTTGTAAGTCTTTCTAAGTATGGTTATTTTTTTTTCTTTTATAGATTTTTATAAATTATAATCAATTATAAATTTCAAGTTTACAATTAATTTCATAATATTTAATAATTAATAGAGTGATTATATGAGAATGTTTATTAATGTATAATTAAAATTTTAGTATTTGAAATGAAATTAATATGAATTTTAAATTTACTTTCTTCAAATTTTTTTTATAAAGAAAAATATTTAAAAATAAAAACATATAAAATTATGACTATGATTTTATTTATTGTGATTATGATTTTAAAGTAAATGTTAAATTTTTATTGTAATGTTTAAACCTAGGTTGGTAGGTGTTGATTATGATTTAAAATTAAACCTGAATATATTAATTATGATTTTAAATTAAATATAAATATATTAATTATGATTTTAAAGTAAATATAAATATATTAATTATGATTTTAAAGTACATAAATGCATTCATTAATATGAAGAAATAGTGTAAGTTGGACACAATGTCCAGTTAACCTATAAATTGTCTTGTAGACATGATTTCTTCCCATACAGATTTGCTTATTTCAGTAATAAAAATCATTTTGAACAATATTAATGTAAATTACATCATTTTGAAAAGAAAATCGATAATAACATCATGGCGAATATTTATCTATTTTTTTATATATGTTTCTTTTTAACTTCTCTCAACAAAGCATACCAGTTTTTGAAAAAAAAAATTAGAAGGTTCTGTTTAAAATGTAAGAAATTCTTACAATTAAGCATACCCATTATTAGAAAAAAAAATACAAACTTATTTCAGTAATAAAAATCATTTTGAACAATATTAATGTAAATTACATCATTTTAAAAAAAAATCGATAATAAAACATCATGGCGAATACTTATCTATTTTTTTCTTATATATATGTTTCTTTTTAACTTCTCTCAACAAAACATAGCAATTTAAAAAAAAAAATTACAAGGTTCTGTTTAAAATGTAAGAAATTCTGACAATTAAGCATACCCATTATTAGAAAAAAAAATTACAAGCTTTTGTAAAAATTGGTAAAAGAAAAAATATATTTAGTCTGTGACAGCTGTGGGATTTGAACCCACGCCCTTTCGGACCAGAGCCTAAATCTGGCGCCTTAGACCACTCGGCCAAACTGTCTTGTGTTCTTCAAAAGTCACCTACTTAATACATTACCTAATTATTATGTATATTAACAAAGGAAAATCGTTGAAAAGAAGGTTTAAAAAGAGAAAGAAAAGGTTTACGCACGGCATTTCTGCAAGATTATTGGCTTTTAACAATACGAAAAAGATGTTCACATATACAATATCAGCACTTTTACAAATGCAGAGTAAAATATGTGGTTAAAGGGTTTTAACAACATTATTAACAACATTAAATAACATTCAAGAAAAGTTACTAACTAGTTACTTTTGTAACATTTAAAAAGTGAATTTAACATCATTTTAACACATTATCAACATTTCAAAAATGTTTTTATTTTATTCCTTTGATAACGTTTAAAAAATGTAATTAGTTGATAATTGTGTACCATAAAAAGAAAATGTTACTTATATCTTTTTTAACATTTAAAGTATTATTTTACATACTCATTTAAAGATATAATATACAATTATGAAAATTAATTTAATTCACTTTTTTCTATATAAATGTAATTTATAAGTTGTGACACTAAACATGTTATTTTAATAGTTGATCATATAGTGTTTGTAGCACTAAAAAAAAATATTAAATTACACACTCGTTTAAATATGTAAAAAATACTTAAGAACATATAAAAACCGTATGAGTATATTAATTATCATCCATCAAAATTATTAAGCACATTAACAAAGAGATTACCCATGGTCCAAGTATAACAATTATCTCATAATTTTCCTACAACAAAATACGAAATGTTTCCTTTAATCACATATTTGTGGCTTTTTCTTAATAAAATATCTAATGGTTACCAAACAAACTCTTAAAATTAATAATTAAATTTAATTAAGTTTAAAGTTGCTTATAAATTTAAATACTTTTGATTAAATTTCAATTAAATATTTTGGTATATTGAGTGTTCAAATTTTTTATATTTTTAAACTGAATACTTATGGTTCAATTTTTTCCTTAACTGGGTGACATAATTGTTCATTTGCTTCATCATTTTGCTTTTTTTTTTTTTGTTAAAAATGATAAGGTTTTGTGGTTAATGTAAATCGATATTATAATTAATGTAAATAACAAGTGAACTTTATTATTTTTATTAAAAGTGTATTGGATAACAAGAGATTGTTTTATCACTACATATTTCATTATCTCCTTCTTAATTCTCCTTTATTTCCTTGTTGGATTTTATGTATATCCTTAAGTACATAGGTGAAGTTATTAATTTTTATTTGTAACTTACTATACTACAAGAAATAGCTTTCTTACATGTGATACTCTTGTTCTCCTACCTCTAGATAAGACTACAATTTGTTTTGTTAGGTGTATACCATCAAAGTTAGCATGTGAGGTAAATTGATAAATTCAAAACTTCCTTAATGGATAAAGACCTCACTTAGATTTATAGTCATTATTACGGATACATTTTTTTTCCTTTTAGCCAAAATCATTTCATTTGTTTCTTCGTGTGATTGTTATATGTCATTAACTCATCCACTAATTAGACGTAAAAAAAAAATCTTTTCTTAGATGGCGAGTTACAATAAGAATTTTATATGTTTTAGCCTTCAAGATTTATTATTTTTATTTGAATTTGACTTGTCTCATCTTCATTGCTTTCTACATGGTCTATGAAAATTTTCTTATACCTAGTTCGATTGTTTTAACTTCGATCACTATGTTTTATTTTCAATTTTTATTTGGCCTTTGCATTTATCTTATAATTAATGTTGATGACATTGTCATGATTAGTCATGATTAGGAATGATTATTTCTTAAATCTCGAGAATCAATTTCAATATATAAAGATTTATGACACTCATATTTTTTGGCCATTAAGGTTGTTCAATCCTATTTTGGTATTCTTATTTCCTAAGAAAGCATGTTTTAGATATACTTTGAGATTAACATGTTTGATTGCTACCCTAGTGACACTTTTATGAATTTTAATGTCAAACTCTTTCAGGGTAAGAGGATTCCATTGAAAGGTATTTAAGACTTGCAGGAAGACTAAAATATCTCAATTACTAAGCTAAGCATCACATTTGTAATCAATATGATAAATTAATTCCTAAAATGCTTCTTGTGATAGTGATTTGGATGTTGCGATCTTCAGTACATATAGGATACATCAAGTTGTAGACTACTACATGAAGACAAAGGTGATGTTGAGATTATTTGTTAATTTAAGGAGGTGTAGATTTATATTCTCGTAATTTGCTCTCATGGATAAATAAAAAAATAGATACTAAATTTGGTATTGATATTCTCTAGCAACAATTGCTCCTAAGATGACATGACTTAACAACCTCTCCAATAATTAGAATTTTAATAAACTCATGTATTTTAAAAAGTTTTTTTTTTATTTTACCCTTACCATAATTTTATTCTTTATTACAATTGTATCTTACTATTAATACGAGGATTATGTATTAGAATCAATTCCATAATTATCAAAATTTGTTTCCTTAGAATTAACTCACACAAGAGATATATATTATTCTTTCTTGAGATGGTGTGTGTCTGAGTGTGTGTACACGTGTGTGTGTGTGTGTGTGTGAATTCTTACCTTACAAAATATTCATTTGTATCAAAGCTCTTGATCTTTAAGAGTCTCTGACCGTGCCTATCATTGATGTGCCACTTTGATTACTATTGCAACCCATAAAACTGCATAGCCCACCTATCACTGAGATCATGAATACTAGTATGTGCTAGAGAATTACAAAATGTCCAGCCCACAAATATGTGCTCTCTAACATATTATAGTAACTTTCCATTTTCTTTTGGTCTTATTACTACAAATATACATTTTATCATTATTGGATACTAGACTGTAGAACCATTGACCATATGACTACACTACCCAAACACTTCTCCATATATTCTTCATGTCCTAGTAATAAGAAATTTTTTACAATAGATGGAAATCTTTTTACAACAAAATAGAAGGACAAAGAGGGGTCAAATTAAGTCCTTCAATAATCTTAAAAAAGTGTTATTCATGTCCTTAAAGTGTCCATTACTTTGATTTAAGTACAAAGGCTTATAAAAGATCTTTCATATAATGTTGTTTTTAATATCAACTCTTGTATTTTATAGGACAAGAACTCAAGAAGGACAATTGGATATCTTAGATAATAGAATGAACTTTATTACATGGAGGACCTTAATCATCATATCAATAGTCACTCCCTCCTTTTTAAGTTTGCCATGACTACTAAAGAGAAAATTCAACCATACCATTGTCAACTAGGACATCTTTTATGTCAAGTTGTAAAATTGTTTTTCCCTTCCTTATTTAAGAATTTTAAAGATGGAAATTCTCTAATATGAGGTGCGAGAGTTTCCTAAACACAAACGTGTAAATATTTCCATTAGCAATAAGAGAACTATTGTCCCTTTTTTTATCTTGTTCGTATTGTTGTATGGGGTCTTGCTAATATCCTTAAATATCATGGGCTAAATGCTTCATGACCCTTATAAATGATTGTACCTAGTGACTAGGATTTTCATATTGAAACACATACTTGAGGTTAGTCATGCTTTTATTCAGTTTGTTACAATTATTAAGAATTAATTTAGAGTTAATATTAAGAGAATTAGGTCAGATAATGTAAAGGACTACTTTAATTTTGAGTTCAACTCATTTTTCCAAAAAGGGAGAATAATCCATGAGTCTTCATGTGTTGACAAACCTTAACAAAATGGGAATACTAAAAAGAAAAATGGGCACTTGTTTTCATATTCTTATTACCACTTATGTTAAGGAAAAAATTCAATATCTTCTAGTTTTGATTAAGTTCTTAAACCAACAAAAGCATGTAGTTGTACCTATACCACGAAGACCATATCATATTAGCAAATTTATTAGACAATAAGAAATTATTGATCAACCATAACATTTATTAGTTGAAGATTGAAGTACAAATGAAAGAACATTGAGAAGATCTTTCACTTCATCTGATAAGCATTGATGAATGCCAGACAAAAGGAACATACTAAGATTAATCAAAATGTCTGATAAAGAAGTGAAAGATAATGCCTGAAGTTAACACAAGATCAACTAATATTCCTGAAACTTGAGTCTATTTTATAGAGAATGTCTCCTACATTTGTCCTCAAGAAGGTTCCACAAAACATAAACTTTCAAATATATCTTAGGACATGAGCTAAATTCGTAAGAATCACAAACTCTCCTAACACAGCTACATTCAAATTATATCCTAGGTATTTTCCCTATATAATGTGCACTTTTACCTGCAATGGTACAAGAGGCTCTACTATTGAGGGAAGTCTATATTGTGAATCATCTAGGAGATTACATAAAGAAGAAGATCATTTAAAGTTGCATAAGGTACATTAATTGCAACGGCAAAATTAGAGGTTGTTAGACGCAAGAAAGACATGAAAAAAAGAGTTGAAGTTGCTCAACGGATATAAATGGCCTTTCAAATGTTATCTTCTTCTAGCAACTATATAAAGCCTTCCATAAAGAAGAAGGATACAAGAAAAAGGGCAAAAGATGCATTGTGCCAAAATGTTGTCAAGAAGATAAACAGTCCTCAAACCTTTAGAAAAAGTCCCTAGAGCTTAGAGCGAAAGCACTACCAAAATATATGGATCCATTAAAGCTTAGAAGAGAAAAAAAAAGGAGAAATGTCTCTTTAGTCACCTAGGAGAGTGATCTTTCATCTTGTATTCATCGAAAGACGTAATCCTTCCCTAAATTGCAAAATGTTCTGAACTAGGATAGAAAAATCTTGTATTTGTTGAAAGACGCAAACATTCTCCGTTACTTAGACTAAATGATCATATGATCGTTCAAATCTTCATCATTTCCTATGTTAGTCAGGAGTAGCTAAATTAGGTTGAGTCAGGAGTGACTTGAGTAAAGAATACTTTGTGACGGGAATAGCAAATAGTGGTTACAATTCGAAAGAAATACTCAATAATCCAAGAGTGATTGATACTTATTTATTTTTATCACTTTCTGATTGTATAATGATAACAACAAAGATAACTCAATTGGTAATAATTAGGGTTTTACACCATTTTGTTGTAATTGGGCCAATTAGATTTCACTTAAGAGTTTGTTATTATTTTGGCACCATTATCAGAATTTTAACAAATTTGAGTGTGTTTCGTATTTTGTCCATAACTTTTGCCACAGAACTCAGATTTAGTTTATTCTTATTTCATTGGATTTGAAGTTGGTACACAAAGGCTGGACAATAAGGTGGCACCTGGATATTTCGTGTTTTAATGTTAATTTTTTTTAAATACAACTCTCTTGGTAGAGTTGAAAGAAAGACATCACAGTAGAGAGTAGATAATTAAATACAATTTTTCTTTTTCCTTTCTTTCTCTTGTGTGCATTTTGCATTTATCTTTTTGCCTTATTGTGTCAATCGTGATTATGAAGTTGTTTTGTTCAATCCGATCTCCAAGTGCTCTCCTATTTCTTAATCCTGAGGTTCATGTTTTATAATTCTTTCCATAATTACATGCTCGATTGCTATTTTAATTTAATTTTTAGATTTAATAATTGGATTAATTTATTAATTGAATCAATACCGATTGGATTGTGTTGTGAGATTTCTGAACCGATGTTCAAGTCGAAATTACTTGTTGTTCACAATGGGTGATTGCATATGTTCAGCATATTGTGAATTCGATAAGATGATCCATGATTGTGGAGTGTTCGGAATGTTAAATAGATGCAGAGATCTCGATCTATTAAACCTACACATGTAATTCGAATTTTCTTTATGAGCCAATCAGGGATTTGGGAGAGCCTAAGAGAGGTCGGGTTGGTTTTTATTACTTGCATTTATCTAATTTGTTTAAAATTTTGTTTACTTTATTTAATTATTTCATTAAAACCCCTGAATTCTTTTAAGAGAACGACTGAGTAGTCTTTGGAAAGAATAACCTAGGTTAACTATACTACAAATTTAGCTTCCTAGTTTAATTTGGGATGCGTTTGGCAACGCGTATCACTGGCTAGGTGTAAAATATACTCAAGGTCAATCAGGAATGACTTTAGTAAAGAATACTCAGTTAGCCAAGAGTAGTTTGCATCAAGAATACTCGGTGTTAGCCAGAGTGGCTTGAGTAAAAAATACTTAATTAAGTTAAAATACTCAAATTGTACTTTGCAATGTTAATATGCTTAATTAAACTTAACTGGTTGGTCAAGAAGTTAATGTATGTTGTTATGACATATAAATCAATATAAATTATTTGTGTAGTTTCTCTCTCTTACCTCATTTATGTTGCATGATATCATCATCATACTAACCAAAGAAAAAAAAAACTAATTCATATACTAAAAGTGTTTTATAAATTATTTTAAATTAAGTATTTGATCTACATAAATATTAGTTGGTCAAACACTAAAATTATAAACTAATCACTTATTAAAGTTAACACGAGTGAACTAGTTAAGTTGCAAATTTCCGTTTGACATGATCTTTGAATAAACATTCAAATATGTGAATCTAATAATATTTGTTATATGTTTTCTTTAAGAAAAAACGTTTTATGTGTTTTATGATGAAAAGTGTTTGTAAAATATATACATATTCAAGTTTGTGCTTGTTAACGAACCTTCTTAAGTCAAAAAGGCATGCTTTTTGTCATGAAAGAGTCGTAGTCTGATCTTAATAATTTGTTGGGACTCGTTCAAAAGAAATTGAAGCCCTCATAATATTCTAAGTCCTAATCGTTTCAATCAATAGGAAACGGTATGTTTGAAAGAATGTATTAAAGAACCTATTTTTCTTACCATATACTATGCTTATGATAGAGCTTCACAAATAATGGCTAATCTTGACCCCATTCCTGTTCCACTTATCAGTTTCTCGGATCTTCCGGCATAATCATATTCCTAATGTTGTCCTTAGCAGAAATTCTTCTCGAAACAATGCTAATTACATACTATATTAGTTTAAAACTAAAACACCATAAACTAAGTTCACAGCAATTAGATAACTTACATGAATGACAAATAAGACGTTTAATAAGATATGAGCATCATAACAAGCTAATCTAATTATTAAAAGGATTAGCCTAAACCACCCTGAAATGTCATTAACACCTTATCCACCTTCCATCAGAACTTCTAGCAAAAATGCGAGGCTGCTTCGTGGGAAAGGTTTCTGTCCAACGTGGATGCTCGATCAAATAAATCCACTGCCTGAATATAATTAGTATTATTAACATTATTATCTCTTGATGTTTATGCATATATGAAAGTCTAGGAAATAATAGGCTAGATATGAATCTGATCATTTGACTATATCTGCATGGAAAAGTGCAGATAATTATAATAATCTTATAAAAACTCTCGCACAGAAGAGAATACATCATAGAAGAGAATAAGATCAAAAGTTTGAATTTCATCATCTCCGAAGACAAATAAGGATTAACCAAGACAATAAATAAAATATTTTTGATGTTTTACAGTTGAAATTAAGGGTAATAAAGCTTTCCAGTTGCAGCCACAAGATCATTTAAGTAGACTGTTCATTTTACAATCTTTGAAGAACATTTTACAATCTTTGAAGAACATTTTACAAATACTATGATTCAGAAAATTGTGTAAAATCCATAGTCTGAAGACAACAACACCATATTTTCATCCGACTAGGTGAGGTTGCCTATATTGATTGTATGATGCAATTGAACTTGGTTAAAAATTGAATTATCAAGAATATTATTTACAATAAGATTCTTTTAATAATTTCTTCCTATGACCCCAGAATTTAAGAAATGATGAATTTTGAAATAAGATAATAGCTTGAAATATATAAAATTATAATCAACCATATGTTTTACCTTTTTAAATTATCCACAAAGTCTGGCGCCTCAGCAGTAGGTGAAGTTGAGCAGATTGAAAGAATTTCAGAATCAGAACAATTCAGAAGTGACAGAGCAATATGATATTGACGAAGAGTCCTAGATAAGAACAGACCAAGAAGCATCAGTATATCAGAATGGAAGGGAAAGGATTTTGAGAATTAATATCATATCTAACCAGAGAAAAAATTTAATTCATTGCTTCCCATTAAGAAAACAATTTTAACCATCATGAATGGCCAAGAACAATTTTTTTTTTCTACATATGTTAAAACATGTTCACTTTACAGGAGTTTCTACCTATATTATGTTATTTCTACATTGGCTTCAAAAGTGTTTTCCACATGCAAGATTTGAAAATGAAAATTCACGAAATTTCATCTGTTACCAGCGACAAGGAGCAATTTTGAAACAGTCAGAGCCACAATCATATGTTTCTAGTAACTTCTCATTCCAATTGGCATCTTCATAAGAAACAGACACTCGTATTCTTCTGACAAGCTCATCTGGACATCTAGAAGTTTTATCAAAAATAGCTGGAATGACAATACCTGATGCAGTCTCCACCTGAAATGATGCACAGAATAGAAGATGTCAAAGATCCCATTTAAAAGTTTGAACATATATGTAATTATTCACTAAAAGAGTGCAACAGCTTTTACAATATCTTAGTTAAGGAAGTAATTTAAGCAGTGATTTCGTATTTAATTAGGGTTATTAGGTTATTAGTTTCACTGTTAGTAAGCTTAGGCTTAAGGCATTGCAACACCCTAATATAACTGTGCTTAACTATCTTTGATAATAGGAGAATTAGGTTATGGCATTGTAACTACACTAATATAAATATAATTCTGTTTGTTACAAGTATCCATATCTCTTTTCTTTATAATTCTGTTTAATTAGAATTCTTTAACAAGGTAAATATAATTTTATAATGATGGTAAATAAGGGGTTTATCACATTCTCTAAATAAACCAGAAGAAATGACAATATTTTAAAGCAGAAGCTGACCACAAATCCATTGAAAAAGGGGTATGTGTTTCCATCAGAATCTCTTCTGGTATTATGTCCAAGAACACAGCACGTTCGGATGTGAAACTTTTCATCTCTTGACTGTAAAGTATGAACAATCTTTGAACATAAAGGAAAGGAATGACCATCCAAATGTGCAGGGCTTTCTGATATTGCGCTGCCATTTTCATGCTGCACAAAAGTTCAACCGATCCAGCTACAGTTATACTGTCTGAGTGGAAACTACAAATTGAAAATTCACTAAAAAAGCAGAAGACCCTGGTCAGACTTGCAGTGACACTTCTTCAAACCCCCCTATGAGATGCACCTACAGTTGGGACAACGCAACTTTTATTTCAGAAGATAATCTAAGTCAAAAAGTAGTCATTGAACATATCAATGACATAAAACCGTTATAGAAAGTAGATGTAAAGAGAAGGAAAAGCACATCCAACTCGGTCTCCAAACTGTTCGCAACAAGTGATGATAACATTTGGGAAAGGCCCATTTCTACAATATTTGGCGAATCCATGTGAGCAACTGATGTCCTGCATTAAAAATAAGAAAATAAAAAATTGAACAACTGGTAGAAGGAATATTTGTGAAACTTAATCTACAGTGGTCTAGCCACATTTAGTCCTTACATTCCATTTTTTTGGTTCCGAATCACAAGGCCAACACAAGTTGTTGCTTCATCAGTGCCAACAAACTAGTGATATGGGAGGAAAAAGAAGTAAACGAATAACATTTTTTAGAAAAGAATAGAAAAATTCAGTAAAATGAATTGAAATATAAATTGCCAATCATACAGGCAAATTTGATGGTTCCTCAGATTACTCAGTGCAATCTATGAAGATCAAACAAAATGATGGAAAATAATCCACTATGTTATATAGCAGATAAAATTGCAGGAAAATTAGCAGAAGTCACATTGCACCTGTGTGTGTGAGCAAATAAAAATAAAGAGCATAAAGAATAACACAATATTAATTCAAAGTTCAACGTGAAAGAAACTCATCAGAAATGAATGACAAGAGGAAGCAGGATCAGTGTCACAGCCATGAAACACAGTGGCCACAATAGCAGACAGAGTCACAATTGCAGATCCAAGAAATTCCACAATGCAATAGTGCTAAGGCGTAGCAGCTATTTAACAGCATTGAGATTACCAAAGCACTAAGGCCTGGGTTTATTAATTTAATATAAAGTTTTTTAAAGTGAATCTCCATGCTTTTTGGTCCTATTGTTTTTATCGGTTTCTCGAACATAAAGGAAGGCCAGCAGGAACCCAAATAAAAGAAAAAAGATCAAAGAAATGCACAACGCAAAAAATGGACCAAATGGGATGCAATGCACCGGCAGAACTCAGAATATTCAGGATAGGAAAAAAGAAACTCCACAGATGATATTACTTACAGTTCAATTAAGTATGAATGGCCTGCATGCGAAAGATTATTAGAGGCATACAACAATGGACTATAAACTGCTATACAATTAAATTTACAATTTTACTCGTCAATAAAATAAAAGGGAAATGGTTGCATTTAAAGTAATCTATACTATCTTAATGACACTGCAGAGGGTTAAAAAGTTACATCAACGAGGGCAGGATCAACTGTAGCATATTCTTTCTGGAATATATAAACCCATTTTGATCTCTCTGAACCAGGCTCATCAGATGCAACGAACTTCCTCTCTGGGTTAGCCTTAAAAGAGCTTGTGGCTGATATCAGATTGGGATTTTCCAGCAAAGCATGTAGAATATCATTTCCCTGTTCATAAGCACAGAATGCAGGTCTTCACATGCTTATGAAATGATACTAAATATTTATACTTGCATCACAAACTTTGTAACTTCCAATCATGCAAACAGTAGCTCAAAATGTCATGCATTTTTTCAGGAGCTATGCCTTGAAACATAGCCCAAGAAACAATAAGCTATATCATTACATGCTTTCTATAATTCCTTGCCTTTGATGTGTAAGTTACCATCACTTATTTAGTGAAGAACATGGCCATATGTAGACGAGAGGTCCTATGTATAGAAGGTCAAGTGATAAGTCTATGCACACAGAATTGCTATATCCATGTGTTAGTTAGCAAGCCCAATGACGAGGCAGACAGGCCTAATTGAAGTGTCAAAAAGCCCTCTTGGCTAAAGTTCTTCATCCAGTAGCAATCAGGCTTGTACAGGCGTAGGACACGAATAAAAGGACACAAATAAAAGGACTGTTAGGTCTCTTGTTACAAGAAACCTACGACATCTGTATGTAGGACTTGAATGAAATACAATTTTAGCCTGTTTCTTATACTTTGGCAGTTTTACCTTACCCTAGTTTATCTATCTCCATGCCTTCAGTTTTCTTCATCTTAGATGCCTTCAATTTTCTCCATCTTAGATTTTGTTCTCCGCAAAACTAATGAATGAATTACACCATTAAATGAAATATCATAAGTGGTCCAAATATCATTTAAAATAGAGCCACAAACTTAACCCAATTGTCCAGTAAACAATCCAGACAACTGCTAAAGAAGATTATGCTAAGACCTATTCAGGGATGTTACAAGTTTTCAGTCTTTTGCTTTTTTTGATTGCAAATTTGAAACACTTTATATTCAATTCCTTGAACAAAAAGGTAGTTTTGATTTTCTGTTCTTAGGGGTAAATTCAACCTACTTTATCAATCTGAAAAAAACCCATCCAAAACAACAACCACCATTACTACTGCCACTGCTGCTACCACCACAACAGTCACTGCCACCACCCTCGCCACCGTCAGCATTATAACCACCGGCACCACTACCATCATCATTGTTGTAGCCATTACTATTATAACCGCCGCTTCAAGTACCACCACAGCTACCAACCCACCACTCCAACGCCACCCCCACTATTGCCACCTCCACAAAAAAATTGATTCTAAATTACAAAACTAAAAAAATCGAAACCTAAAACTGAAAACGCTCGGAAGAGGTCCTGAAAAAATAGGTCTCACTTACACTTTCCTAGTTTTCTTCCATGATTGTGCTTCTTCTAAATCAAAAACTTTATCAGAAGAATAAGTCAACAAGAATGTGTAATCCACATAGAACATGCCCACCAAAGAATTTCACCAATTAGTTAAAAGGCAATGATATTAGTGACATATATAGCCAGAAGAAAAGAGAATAAAGCATGATGAAGTGAAAAGGTTAGTTTTTTCACTTCGTTATCACGAAAAGGAAAATGGGTGAGAGAGAGAGAGAGGAAGAAAGGGGTACCTGAGGTTGAGACGGTGAGGATGAATGGGTAGAAAATGGATGGCCATCAATGAAGATCATGGCTTCTGGGTATTGATACGAATTAACCTACGACCGAACGAACAAAAGAAAGTGTGCTTTGGTTGGCGTTCAGAACAAGCTGATGCTACACTTGGTTTACTCAACTCACTAGGTCAATGGTGTTGGTTTGTTTGTTTGTTTGTTTGGAATAAAACATAAGATGTGTAACATATGTTCACGTGTGTCTAAAATTTTCGAAATTCGTTTTAGTTTGTCTTTTAAAAAATGCGTTATTGTAATACTCTAATTTTAAAATATAATTTTTTTTTTCTCGAGAAGTGATTCAAATAACATTGGAACGACCAAAATTAATATAATTTAGAATGAGATGAGTAAAAGCAAATGTCTGATTTAAGAAAAAAAACATAATTAAATTTGAAATATTTTAGAAAAACATATGTTACTCGTTCTTATTTTTAAGTTTGTTTGAGGATGATATTTTATTTTATTATTCTAATTAAAATGTCTAGGTTGGTATAAAATTCAAGGGTTCCTCAACTCAAATGTATATTTTCATCCTTAATCTTGAAGCTCCCTTACAAATAAAAGGTTATTATTTTCTTGTGTTTCAAGTAATTAATAAATAATTTTTTTCCCATCAATCTAACTGTACGATATGTGTTCTGGTTAAAAAGATTTCACATATTTCAAAAAATAATAAGTCCCACAATATTTTAAATTTGTAAAACACAATGTTTATTTTTAATGAGATGTTTATTGTTATTATTAAAAGATTTGAATGATTTTATTTATGTTAACAGCCGATAGATTCTCATGATTTAACTTGTTGTTTAAAAAAAATAAAAAAAGTTTTATTTGACAAATTTAGAAATTTAAATAAAAATGAGGTTTTGTCTCATGAATTTGAAAAACAAACAAATATAAGCTTTTACTTTTTATCTCATGTTATACGAGAGATGAATGTAAAGTTTCGTTAAATATTTTTAACCTAATAAATTATAGAAAAGCAAGAGTTTTGTCTAACACATTTTAGAAAACTTTGAAACATGAATTGGGTTTGAGAAAATAACGATTATATGAGAATTTCATAAAAAAGATAAATTATTTAAATTGAAGAAATGAGACTTTCTTAAAATACTCATAAAAGTAATTATTTAAATATAATAAGTTATTTTAATTAAATAACAGTGAGAAGTTACATCAAAGTTCGGAATATAAGATTATCTAAAGTCTTAAATGGATTTTTTAGCAAAACTATCTGTTATAAGATCGATCAAAACCTCAATAAATATAGTGGTAAAAGACTATATTTAGGTTTTTTTTCTTACAAGATTCATTTATTTGAGTAAGAACAAAAATATTTTTCAAACCTTGGTTATTGTTTATGACATGGCGAATTTAACACAAGAGACAAGCTTCATTTTTTTTTCTTTTACTCCATTAGAATGTTTTGCAATGTAAATTATTGAATTACATTCTTACAAATTACTTAGAAAAATTTATCTTTTAGTTATCTCTCACAAACTAATCATTAAAATTCAATTCTTTTCGAACTAAATTGTCAAATTAGGATTCAAAGTGAAAGAAACACAATCATATCAAACACTATTATAAATCAGATTATTGTAGTGAGATGGATACTCACACTCTTGAAAGAAAAGAATATCAAACTTAAAAAAGGAACAAACAACACAATCTCAAATTTAAAACTCAATCTTCATTTATTCAAGGGAATTAAAAATTTATCATTTTGTACATATAATAATCTTCGTTGTCAAGTAAGTGTCCCTAACCTTATTATTCTATTTTGACTGGATTTGTTTGACCTGAATAAGTTGTTCTTAGTTTTACCTTATTCTAATACTATTTTGACAAGTGAGAATACAAAATTACGTGTACCTCAAGGTTTGACCTTGGGGATTTAAATTTATGATATTTTAATCAAATTAAATGGTCTCATATTGTGAAAATCAGGAAGAACACAAAAAGGGAGTTTGAATTGTGTTGTTATCAAATTTAAAAACTTTTCACAAGCATTATCTATTGGCAATACTCATAGGAGGTTTAGTTCTCAAATGATCGCCTATAACATTTTCATCTAATGGACCATATCGGATACAACAAACTAACTCTATTGAATCACTTATCTAAGGTATTTTCTAATTTACTCTGATCAAACATGTAAATTAGTGAAAAATAATTTTCAAATAGTATCTTCAAAATAACTCTCCTTCTTTAATTAGTACAAGTAATAATAACATATAAAGTAGAGAAAGTATGGAAGAAATACATACAATCATTTACATCGGTTCATCTGCCAATATACTACATCCAATTCTGAATGAACAGATTGAATTTCATTAGGTACACTAATGTTGCAAAGTACATTTTGAGTATTCTTAGGTCAAAGATTTACCACCAATATGAATATCTTAAGTCCTTCATGAAACTCATATACAAGCTTGTGTGATTGTATTCTTTAAAACAATTAAGTAATAATAAATATAAGCCAAATTGAAAGAGGTATATGTTGATCACAATAAAATAGAATCATGATAAGTTATTATTACATAATTGCTTTATATTTTTCTATTTTATTAATTTTTTTCATATTTATTATCATACACATAATTATTAAAATAATTATAATTATATAAAAAAATAGTTTTTAAACTAAATCACACAATCCAAATTAATATTTATTTATTTAAATGGTTTTATTATATTATCTGTATTTCTTAATTTATTTTACTAATGATTTATTTTTTAAATTATCCTTTTCTATTTTTTGTAAGAAAAACATTAGAATTTAATTTCTCAAAAAAACAAATTTGACTAATTTTCTAGCACCGCTACCACGTTCAAAAATTCAACTTCCTAATAACAAAATTATGAAATTAAAGAGTAAAAAGATTTATTCCTGTAAATAAAGATGGCACAGGTGTAATTTGATATTTAAAAAAGTTTATTTGAGACAAAATTCGATAAGAAATTAAATTTGAATTTTACTCTTACGTAAAAAAAATCTTAAATATTTAGATAGAAGATATAAGTCAACCAAAAAATTTAATAAGAATCCAAGAATGGTTGAATTAGTCAAATTAGTGATGATTCAACGTTATTAAAAAGTAGAGATTATTTCATTAAAATGTTTGAAACTTACTATTTCAACGGATAACAATGTGAATTGCTAGAATCCACAGTGATAAGAGATCTGGATAAAATATATATGGGATTATAAATTAAAACTTCAACGTGACCATAGTAAAAAAAAATAAAAAATAGTACAAGAAAAATAACCACTACACAAATACCTCTCCAATTATTCAAAAAAAGTTTTGTAATCAAACATCTCATAAAAGTCTAAGGCCTTGAAAGAGAGTAGAAAAATAAATAAAACAAAATAAAAAAATAAAGAAAGAAAGAGAAAGAGAATAAAACAATATAACTGTTTCAATGGAGAGAAAGAAAATAGAAAGTGAAGAATTAAGTGGAAAGGTGGTAGTTGATCTGATGTGTAAATTTTTTAATATATTAATATATTTAAAAAATATTTTTAAACAGTTTGATGTAAAAATAATTTTTAAAAATATAAATTAAATTTAAAATAAAGTTTAAATTTAAATTAAATTATTATAAAATTTAATAAATGAAAAGATATTTTAAAAATGATAATATATTAAAATAATTTACTTTGCAATTATTGAAATTTAAAGAAATTATTATTTTTTATTTATTGTTTTAATATTTTTCGTTACAATTATTTATCTAAAAAAGGTAATCATGAATAAACATAAAGGAAAGTTTTAAAAAAATATATTTTTTCCAGTATTATTAATTTTTTTCTCTGTACTTTTCTATTCATTTATTTGCTCACTCTACATCAACACTTAGAATTAACATGCTTCGTTTTTGAAATTAATCAACCTTATATGATTGTTTTCCTTTTAAATTTTTTACTTTTGTTTTTAATCAATAGTTTTCTATGGTCATCGAGATCAAGACCAACATAATTTCTCTTTCAGAGTAATTCGTCACATGTTTAACGTTTGGAATATTTGAATGCAAACAATAAACCACCCAAACATTGCATCGATTGAATAAGTTTGATTGACGTTTGTCCTTCTTGTGATTGCCTCCATTTTGAAAATATTTTTTTTAATAAATAACTTGGATACTCTTAAAAAAATAATAAAAGAATGTAAAAGAATATCAAGAAAGAAATAATTAATAAGAAAAGGAATTCAATAATTTTTATACGAACTCAACTGAACTAAAATTTACTTCTAGTTTGAATTCAATAACCTGAATTAGATTGATGAACTTTCTTCACACGCAAAAAAAATAAAAATAATATATATATATATATATATATATATATATATATATATATATATATATATATATATATATATATATATTTATATTTTTTTTTAAAATATAATATAATATATATATTATATATAAATATAAAAAAT
>Ga0099825_1002838_pt1 | contig 23160 bp, 8 predicted proteins | sample SiratroredBW_FD_76838 | JGI IMG/M metagenome (GOLD analysis project Ga0099825, IMG submission 76838) | Root nodule microbial communities of legume samples collected from California, USA - Siratro red BW | ecosystem: Host-associated > Plants > Roots > Nodule | place: USA: California | collected... | reverse complement strand
TATATATATATATATATATATATATATATATATATATATATATATATATATATATGTTTTCATTACTCATTTTTTTATGTTAATTTATTGAATTGTCACATTATTTTCCATGTATATTATGGAAATGTGAAATATATTTTTCTTCAATGTTTTGTGTATAAATATTTGAAAATATAAAATTAAACAAAAGTACTCTAATACACTTTTGGTTTTTAGCAAGTTCTAAACTAGTTGAAAATTTTTAATTACATGTTTAAATTAAAAAGGGGTTAGTTATCAATTTTACCTTCCCTTTATCACATTCTTAAAAAAATTGGCTCTAACTATTTTTTTATGCATTTTATCCCTTATTTTTTATGCATTTTAGTAATTGACCATCAATTTCATAAATTCATTCCTAACGTGATAATGTTGACAACGCAACACTAATTTGGATCCATGACATTTTAAGGATAATTTTTAGATTAGACAATTTTCATGAAATTATATCATGATAATTTAGCAAAGAAAAATAATGTAAAGTCTTAAGAGTGTTTCCCTCAGCATAAAATTTGTTCAATGGAAGTCAAATCTTTAACATAGACTTTCTTTATTTACAATAATAATAAGATATATATTATATTAATATCTAAGATATTTTCTTATAATCATGTTGATTATCGTTTTTGTCAATAACTAATTTCCATTATCTTGAAATTTTACTCAAAAGAATAAACTCAGTACTACACTTGTTGATTACTTGTTAATTTTATTACATTCTAATAAAATTATCTATTCATGCGATTTAACATATTGTTATTATATAGTCGCACATTGTGATAGTGGGCTTATCAGCCCAGTTCCTGGACTAATACTTAGAATCCGTCACGAGAAAAGCCCAAAACGTTGAAAGCGGAAGATCTAAAATTCTGTTTGGCTGAAGACTTTTATTTATATACAAATTGATGCAAGAGTTTTTAGTTTTTACAAAACAATTTTTATATATTTAAATTATAAAAAATTCCACAGTGCCACTTGTAAATCATAGCTCCAGTGGGAAGCAGGCCTATAATAATTGTTCTATTGGAGGACAGCCCATGTCTAAGGCTGACGGTCAACGAGGCCTGTATTTCTTTTAGCACCTCCATTCCTTCTTCTTATATTTATATTATTTGACAAAAGTTCAAATTATCCATGCTTTGGAAACAGGATTGCATAATCCAGAAATCTCTTTTGATTGTGATATCTAAAATTGAAAAATGTATCTTAGATGGGTTGGCCCACTCTATTAACATTACAATTGGGGTTGTTGTTCTATGCACCATACAAATTATGACATGCACCGTACAATATTTTTAAAATATCATAAATTCTTTTGATATTTCTATTTTGAAATAAGCGTGTGGTATAGTAAAAGACAACTCTTAGGGTTTGTTTGGATTCCAGAGTAAATTTGGAGGAGTGGATTATTATGATCATGTGATTAAACTTTGATAATGTTAAATTCACTCTTTGAGGATTGAAGTCCTTTTTATCAAGTTTTATTAGTTTATAAAAATTAGAAATAACTTAGTGAAAAAATTATTTAGAATCATACTTACATAAAAAAAATTATAACTATGAGTCACACTATAAAAGTTCATTTATAAATGTTTTCATTGGTTGAACCATTTATAAGTTATAAATGTAGGTCATATTTGAAGCAACTCCTTTTAATATTTCTAAAAGATATTTTTATTAAACATTTTAGACAAAGACTTTTTTTTTTTAATTTGTGTACTCCAATTATATTTAGATTCACTTGTTTAAACCTTTATATATATATATATATATATATTTGTGTTTTTAATATTTTACTTACCTTATAGTGAAGAAAGACATAACATTTGACATTTCTAAAATTAACATCTCTAGTTAAATATTTTACTAGTTAAATATCTTAAAGACTATATCTCACAAGTAGATATTTAGATAAAATATATATACACATATATTCACATACAATTCATTTATAAAGTATTTCAAAATAAATCTTTTTTTATAAGGATTTTACAATATCAATACAAAACAAATGGAAACACATGCCCTTCATCATCTCTCACTAGGAGTCTCAACACCTATCAGAGCATTTGTTGTAATACACAATCATCGCAGATCTAAAAATAAACACAAACAAACACTAAAAAGTAGTGTAAGCTAGACATTAAAAGAAAAAATCAATGAGTTTTAAATTCATAATTCAAATTAACAAGATACAAACACATCTACTTTTCATACTTCAAATCTCGTGTAGCATATTACAACTAAGTGTTTAGAATATCTCAAATTCAATATTATCATGTCAAAACTTCACTGACTCTCACACATAGACACTTGAATCTAATTTCGGAATACCATGCATTGAATTAGAGTCAGAGGTCTACACCTACCATACAAGTTCCATTTGTGCATTCTATATCACCTCACACACATAAGAATCATCAATTATAAATTCAACACCACCCCACATACCTATGAATTCATCTTTCTAGTATGACAGGATTAATTCATATGATTTGGTCCTATCGGTTTTTTTTTCACACTGTAGCTTACTCATATGAACCTCTTTTGATTCTCACTACCTGACAATCTTCATTTATGTGATTCCAATGTACCAGTAGAGTTAGGATACCTTCTTATTGATCAAATCCTTAGACAATGTACAACCTAAACAATCTCAACACAAATATCTCATCTCCTGAAAATACTATGTCTCGATCACCATTCAATATAATTCATAAACATATCTCACATATCATACATAACATTCATTTCCATCAACTAAAGATAATATTTATAAATATATATATATATATATATATATATATATACATATATATATATATACATGTATACATGTATATATATATATATATATTCATAAAATTTCGTCTGAAATTCAATACAATTCATCACATAGAAACTCAAAACAATAACTTTTATCAATTATACATTCATAAGGAGTATACATCTTAAGAAATCAAGAACTAAATTCATGTAAAACTAAAAAGAGAAGAAAATATAAAATTTTGGCTCATGCTTGGTACTAAAGGAATGACGCCCTAAGCCCAATACCTAAGAGTAAAAACTGTTGAATTGCGCCTAACCCAGGTAAGTGACGGTCGACGCGAGTCCAACTTGCCATCATTTCCTTGAAATGGGCTCGACACTTGCACATAATAGTTTTGAAAAGCATACATTTTCTCAAGACCTAACCATTTATCTACTTCAAAAACTATCAAACTATCATCAAAGAAGTTCTTTAACATTAGAACAACATATACATATCACTATAACTTTCAAAATCAATTTTCAATCAAATAAATGTACAATATTTCACAATCAAGTCTTGTAGGAAAGTTTGAAACTAGTGACCTCGTCAACCCCACGTTCAAGTCTAAGGATATATGTAAAATTAAATCTAACTTCTATATAAATCATATAATCTAGCTTTCCATACCTGAGTTCACAAAGAGCTTCAAAATTCCTAAAAACCACAAAAGTAGCTTAACCTGCACCACATAGTCCTCACAATAATATGAATATATTATTGAGACCCCTGAACTAACAGAGACTCTTCTTGAAGATAAAAACATCAAATGCAAACACCATCTACCTAGATAAACATAAAACTCAATCTGACTCCAAAAGAGAAAAGAGCATAAATGATCTTATTCTAAACAAACTCCTGATCATATAATCTTACGATCAGACAATCTTACTCTAATCATTGCTCAGACAATCTTACTCTAATCATCGCCCAGAAGTTCAAATATAACCTTTAATGATTAGTCTGATAAAAAATGGAGTCAAAAATTTAGATAAAAGACATAAAAAAAGAAATTATTTTAGAAAGATAATAATTGTATTAAAATAAAACCTGAATAATTCTAAATTTTTTGTTTATATAAAATTTTTATTTTATTAATAAAATATTCAGATATAGAATAAAGTTGAAAACAAGTTTATTTGCCATTACCATGGTCTAAATACAATCACAAGTGAAGGACCTCACATTCCTTCTTAACTTCAAGCAACTTTGGTTTAGTTCAAGGATTAGCACTCCTAACATGGCATACATAAAATGCAATAGAACGTATACATAATGTTTTAAATGTTATTATAAAAAATTCTAATTTACTTACAAATATAAATTTAGAAATAAATTAAATATTACTTACTTAATAAATTTTTATCATAAACAAATTTAATATTACCTAGGGATTACTATAAATATATTTATATAATAAATAAAGTTAATACTAGAGTAATGTTACGTGTGTACGCGTGTTCGGTGAAGATAGAACTTGACTTGATCTGTGCTGATTGGATAACATGATGTCAGCGGGTCATGAATTCATCTTGATCCAAATGTCAATAACAAATGAATGGGTTCAAACCAATCTCTCTTATTTTTATACCGTATGATTTTTACGATTTATTATTATTTTTTAATTTAAATGCAAAATATTTAACCTTTATCCGCGACTTATCCGATCAATTCAAATTTTCAGTTATTATCCCTAACAATAAAAAAAAACCATTAAAATTTGAAAAACAGAATGAAAAGCTAAAATAACAAATAAAAGTAGAAAACCTTACAAATGAAAGCTTACCAGGTGAATAATTTTGTAAAAAAGTATAAAATGTGGTGCAAAACAAGTTTAAAAACGTATATATCGGTCTCTCACCTTTTTTTTCGTAACGACCAATCGTCAATGAACTAGAATTGAGTAATTTGTGGTTAAACATTTCTCGTGTTATACTCACAAAGAAGACACACACGACACATACATTTGACTTTGAGATTTTGAAAGATACAAAAACATAAATTGGGATTCAAAACAACCCTTTTGAGTTAGTACCCTCGCGTATTTAGATTCTGTTTCCAACCCCACCCACCTATAAGATCGTTCCATAATCTCTCTCTTTCTCTTTCACTTTCACTGTCACTCTCTCTCCGAGCTGTGTTTTGGGTTGATACAGTATGATCTCTCACACTTTTTCCTGTTTTTGGTTTCATCTTTCTTTGATTTCTTCTTAGGAACGTGATAATGCACACCTATTTGTGTTATTTACATATCTAGAAAGAGAGAAATATATGACAGACTGTGTACTGTGACACAAAATGTCAATTATGGATATATTATGGTAGGCATGTGTTTAGGCCTCTGTTTGATGGGTTTTCCCAGAAAAGATCATTACTTGGCCAAAGTAAAGATTTTTTGCCAAGCTTGGTGATGGTGTATTGTACTGTGTCAATCAGTAATTTCTATGATGGTTTTTTGTCACCTGGGGTGTGCAGGAATTTATCGGTTTAGTGGTTCATGCCAAGTGGGATGCCATATACAAATTGAAGGCATGATTTTGCTCTATATATCACCTTGACTGCGGTTTTGTTTTCTGGCTTGTTGTAGAGGTTGATATGAGAGAAGAATCTAAGGCAGCCAGGGTGAAGAGGGATCCTTCAAGGCCTCTTGAGGTGGTTTATTTGTTTTTTATTATTACTTTAGTTTCAGGAACATATAAATATGCATTGTTTCTTCACTTAAATTCTTTTCCATTAACAGGGAAAATATGCTGCAATAGTAGTCTGCTGGCTTCTTGGCAATGGGAGCCTTTTCGCATGGAACAGTATGCTGACTATAGAAGATTACTATGTTTCCTTGTTTCCGGTAACTAATATATATAAACACACACACACATGAATATGTTGTGTATTTTCTTTTCATCTAGTTTTTCATTCATTCCTGTGGTTAACCAGGGACTATTCCAATTTGAACTACTTCAAGGTGCTTCATAATATGGATAAAGTCGTAGCCTGAAAAAAGTTTAGAAATTGGCTTAAGAACCCTGAAGCTTTCAGACCATGTATTTTGATAACAAAGAATACATGACAGCTTCACATCAGCTTGTGTTGTTACCTTTGATATTCAACCATACACACTACAGATCAGATGATCAAGGAATTTCTAGTCACTGTCATAGTCTGCTTTCATCTTATCACATTATACTAAACTTTCTGATCGATAAATTTCAGTGGCTATAACTTTTTTCATTTGTTTTACTGATCTTCTCACACTCCTATAGATATTCTAGCGATGGCAGTTTGTTTCTTGTTTTTTGCGGTTCTTAATTGTTGTTATTGTTGTAATATATATACCTGGATTGCTTTGGAATAAACATGTTTTAATTTTCTGTTCTGTTCTTGTGCAGAAATACCACCCCTCTAGGGTGCTTACTCTTGTATATCAGCCATTTGCAGTTGGAACACTAGCAATACTGGCATACAAAGAGGACAGAATTAATACAAGGATAAGAAACCTATTTGGATATACTCTTTTCTTCATAAGCACTTTGGCGTTGTTAATTGTAAGTCTCATTCACTTGTTTGTAATCTTTGATTCCTCTACAAAGGTTTTGACTTTTGCTTTTGTTTTTCCTATTAATCTGCCATAGTTGGATTTAGCAACATCTGGTAAAGGAGGACTTGGAACTTTTATTGGCATATGCATAATTAGTGGTGCATTTGGAGTAGCAGATGCTCACACGCAAGGTGGAATGGTGGGAGACCTATCCTACATGCTTCCAGAATTCATTCAGGTTAGCATTAGCAATGGAATTACAATGAAGTTTTGAAAAATTCCTGCAACTTATGCATTTCCTTTTTTTCTTCTTATATGGTTTTATTGCTGTAGTCTTTCCTTGCTGGTTTAGCAGCATCTGGTGCACTAACATCTGCTTTGAGGTTGATTACAAAAGCAGCATTTGAGAATTCTGAGAATGGTGTTCACAAAGGAGCCAGTAAGTAGCAATGCCAATTTCTTCAAATGCCTAACAAATTGTGATGATTGTTCAATATTTTATTTGATGTCATTTAACTTCATACTAAAAAGATTGTTGTTGCACAGACTCATACAAATAAATTATATATTGATCACTTGTCATTCTACTTTCCTGCAGTTATGTTCTTTGCCATATCAGCATTCTTTGAGCTTCTTTGTTTTCTTCTATACGCATTTTTCTTTCCTAAATTACCAATTGTGAAGTACTATCGCTCAAAAGCAGCAGCTGAAGGAGCCAAAACTGTTTCATCTGACCTTGCAGCAGGTGGCATCCAGACCCCATCTACAAGAGTACCGTTTCTTTTCTTTTCTTTTCTGTTCTTTTCAATGTTTCGAATCACAACATGTTCCTAATTATTCAAGTTTCAGTTTGCAATTAAAGTACTTCTTTTCAGGTCAATGGAGATGACACACCATTACTGCGCAAAGGGAATAAGCAACTGTTACTAGAAAACATTGATTATGCACTTGATTTGTTCCTAATATACGCACTTACACTATCAATTTTCCCCGGATTCTTATCAGAAGATACCGGATCACACAGTTTGGGCACATGGTATGGAATCTTTACTTCATTTATATTTCTATCTTTTTGGAAATAAAATCTTCCATCGATTTTCCTGTTCCTTTATTACCAGACACAACATGATAAAGATTAGTGGTGTCATGAAGAAATTATTAGGTGATCTTATAGCTCAGTATAGTCTCCACTAATTATAACATGACACATTTAAGTGTAATTGATTCTTTTTCATGAATTGAAAAATTGGTTAAGACCATAATGACATGATATAGTGTGATTATAAGTGGCCATATAACCTTTTGATATTTCCAATTCTTTCAGGTATGCTCTTGTGTTAATTGCTATGTACAATGTGTGTGATCTGATTGGAAGATACATTCCACTCTTGCAATCCCTGAAGTTGGAGTGCAGAACAATGCTCACCGTAGTCATTGTTTGTCGCCTTTTGTTTGTGCCAGCATTTTATTTTACTGCAAAGTATGGCACACAGGGCTGGATGATAATGCTGACATCCTTTCTGGGGTTATCCAATGGTTACCTCACTGTTTGTGTTCTCACTGCAGCACCCGAAGGTTACAGGGTGGGTTTGTTAAACAACCACAACTTTTCGGTGTTTCCTAAATTCATATACTAATGTTGTGCATTTTTTTAATATTTGTAGGGACCAGAACAAAATGCCTTGGGAAACTTGTTGGTGTTGTTTCTTCTTGGAGGTATCTTTGCTGGTGTGACACTTGACTGGTTGTGGTTAATAGGGAAAGGGTGGTGAAACCTTAACTAAAGCCTTAGGCATTCATTTATTCAGAAACAATTAGGTATTTGCTTACATGTTTTAGGTATGTTTAGAGTACTTGTGTATACCTCATTTGAAGGAGTAATGTAGAGCCTTTCACTGCCAATTATTTCTGAATTCAATCTTTATATCACAAAATTGGTTTTTGTGTCCTGCATCCCCCCATTTTTCTTCCTGCACTCCCACAATTTTTAAAATAATTATTTTACCATTCTTTGAAATGATATCTGGATTAGTGGTTTTAAAAATGTCCTAAAATACACTTTTCAGATTTTCTGGAAGAGAATTTTTAAAATAAGATTTCTGTAACAAAATTTTTAGTTAGAACAAGATTTTTGTAAGGCGTGAAATATTTTATGAAATAAATTGTTTGAAAGAAATTTTTAAAACAGATGCAATGGTAACAGTAGTAATGGCACTATTAGTGACAGTGATGGTTTAGGACAATGAGAGAGAGAGCTTCTTGCTGCACCTCCGTAATATTAGCACTGCACCTTCATACTTTTATTAATTTTGAAATTAACTTTTATTTGACTTTTCGATTCTATAATCTAAAAGTTTTATCAAATAAACTTTAGACTTTTGAATTTTAAAATTTAAAATTTGGAAGTTAAAATCAAATGATTGAGAAGTTATTTAAAATTGATTTTGACTTCTAAATTCTATAATATGAAAGGTGAAGTAGGTGTTAATTCGAATTGAATCACGCACTCATAATTCGCAAGGTTAAACTGTATAATTTAGAAGTTATTTTAAAAACATTTTGTTATTTCCAATAGTAAAATTCGTAAATTCTAGAAAAAGAAATCACTCCTCTCCTATTACCGTATTACCGCTGTTTTCTACTGCTAAAATAATCTAACTCAATCATATAAAACTATTCTAAAATATATAACCAACTTTACTTTCTATTATGTACGTTTCAATTTTAAATAGAGATGCAGAACAAAAAAAATCTCAAATCGCAAACGTTTTTTGCCACCACCCATTAACCACTTAATATCAATGTGTTACAACATAAATGTACAAGAAATAAATGAAAGACATATTTTCAAAGAAAGATTAGAAAGATTATTGAAAAGATTAGTAAAGAATGAAATTCGATTTTACTGATCTGAATGTATGTGTGGATTATATTAAAGACAAACAAAACACACAAAGAAAGGAGCGATTTTACTGATCTAAATGTATATGTGGATTATATTAAAGACAAACAAAACACACAAAGAAAGGAGCCACAAGAAGTAACCAGCTTCTTGAAATTATATACACCGATATATGTAGTCTGAGAAATCTCAAGGCAAAACGGTACATAAGGAAAAGCTCAGTTGATAGAACAAAGGATTGAAAATTCTCGTGTCACTAGTTCAAATCTGGTCCTGACACAAGATTTATTTGTATGAGTCTTTATCTATTTAGGTATCTGTAAATATACTTTTTCTAACCTATTTCTAAGTATCTGTAGATATATTATATATTTTTCCTAGATGATTAAGATGATTAACCGTATTCTGGAAGGGAACAAAGAAAATTTGTATTTTCGCAAGAAGAAGGTGTTGGGAACATTGTAGAAGGAAAAACGGTACATAAAAACAAAGCAATGAGGTGTTGGGAACAAAAAAATTTGTATTTTCGTAAGAAGAAGGCTTCCTAAAAATATGCTAACAAATTCTTCTTCTTCCATTACTTTCTTTCATACATTCTCAAAGTATTTTTATGATTTTTTATTTTCTTCTCCGAGTTAACATTCAAGGCATTCTTCAACCACAATTTGTTTCAGAATTCCATATCATAAGTCTTTAATTTCTTTTTTCTTCTGTTATTTGTAGTGATTTCTCGTCGCATGCTGGCGTCCACCGACTAGAGGGACAGAGGAAGAAGTTCGACCTTAGACAAACCGGAACGAAAGAGGGATTGTTTTAGTTAGAAAGTCAAAATCACTCTTTGCCCTGCCAGATATGTATATTGAAGTCTCAGAAATTTTATTAATGAGTTTATCTGATCTCATTAAAGATAGTAGTGTTATGGAGCTAATCATGGATTTTCTTAATATTCCTATTACAGATGAAAATGGTATTCGAGCATATGTTGTCAATTCAATTCATTTAGTATTCCTTCAGTAAGAAATTTATAACTGAATTTCCGTATTAAATTTATCATATATTTTACTGAATTTCGTATTAAATAAGTTTGATAATGAAATTGAGAAATTATGTGCATTATTAATATATATATATATATATATATATATATATATATTTCATGTAAAAGAGATATATATTTCATGTGCAAAAAGAACTATTGTTGTTTGTCAGGTTACATTGACAATACTCAGAAGATCTTCATTATGCCTCTCTGTTCGAGAGATATCATTGAGGGGGAAGACTCTCTATTCGAGATATCTTTCTGTAGAGACAAGATGGGGAAGGCTGCTGATGCTGGTATTCATTCGTCAAACTATTAAGTAAATTCTGAAAAAAATAATTTATAACAAAATGATTATTTCAATAATATTAACATCTTAAAAATTAGTAATCTTTTTATTTCATTATTTATTTCATGCAATTTTGAACTTTGAGTTTAAACTAACCAAATCATTTAAACCAAAACTGTTGAGATGAATTAGCAATAAATTTAAAATAACATTTGCACTCATTAACGATGAAATAATGTGGTTGATTTTATTAATAAGAAAATAAATTAAATATTTATTAATAAGGAAATAATTTCATATCTGTATTCTTCCTTACCTCTAGCTGCCATAGTCTCATCAATTTACTTGCTTTTGCAATTCTCACTCCTTTCCAATACACAGAATCTATGTATTATTAACTTAGAAAATTTTTAGTATATACTTCTCTTAATGAATCCCAATATTGTCTCTTTTTTTCCATCAACTTCTTTTTTCCTCTTGATTTTTACTTTTCTTTCCTTTCCAATACACAGAATCTATGTATTATTAACTTAGAAAATTTTTAGTATATACTTCTCTTAATGAATCCCAATATTGTCTCTTTTTTTCCATCAACTTCTCTTTTTCCTCTTGATTTTTACTTTTCTTTGTACTTGATTTTCTATCGTCAACATGATTTTCTTTCTTCTCGGTTCTTTAACTTTTTTTTCTTTCACTTTCTTTGTTTTCTTTTTATTTCTTTCTCTAATTTCGTATTAGAAACTTTGAAACTAGTGTTACTCATTTGTCAAATGAACTTTTATTAATAGTTTCTGAACACGGTATTCTAATCCTCGCTTTTGTTTTATTTTCTTTACAGTTTTTAATCCTTGTTTTGTTTTGTTTTCCGTTTAGATTCTGTTTAATGCAGTCAATCGAGAAAGACTATGTCTTTGTAAATTCTCATTTTGCGTTGGAGGCTTTTTCTGACTATTTTTATTCATCTATGCAAGATGATTCCTTATACAGTATTTTTCTAACTCATTCAAATATTACGTAAAACAAAGTAATGAACTTGATAGATGAGGTATAATTTGAATTTACTGCTTCAAGGAATTGAGCATGAAATTTCCTCACTGGACTCTTCAAACAGGTTAGAGTTGTTGGTCAATACGTGAAGATCCTTAAAAAAAATTTCATAAAATGGGATTGTGTTTAGGAAACCAAAAATCAAACTAATCTTATGAACTGATAGGTTTCATTCAATTATCATTTTGTAAATGAAAACTGATATCCTCATCACATTTGCATTTTAAAAATAAAATAATTATGAATCGGATAAAATATCATCCCATTAAATATAAATCAAATAAAAAACACATTAAACATGGGAACGAATCTAATCATAAGGCTAAACTATCATCCTACCAAATTGCAGCACTTACACATGGGATCGTAAATGTGACTTTTAACTCAATTCAGAACGGAAAGTTTTCCCTTGAACGACATCTCAATTGCACACGACTATAACCCAAACCTGCTTCCATTAAAATATGGTTTTTGCAATGTACCATCAACCTTTATAATTTTTTACTTTTCACCAATTCCATGTAAAAAAAATATTTAAAAATAAAAAAATAGAGAAAAAGAAAAAAAAAATATATTATACATTTTGTTTGGAACTTTGAGTGACTTAATGTATTTGACGAAAGTAAGCATTGAGAGAATAAAAGTTAAAGTTCAATTTTGAAGGTAAGGATTTGAAGTGATATAAAACCTTTTTCTTTTCTATAAATTGTATTAATGCTTTGGTACTAAGTCTTTTTTAATCTTAGAATCAATTGCATACAGATATTATCCGTTTTGATATTCAATATTTTCATTTTGGTTATATCCTTAATTGAAAACAAAAATTTCAATGGGTTAAAAGAAAATGTTCTATACAAATTATTAATGTGAGACTTTTAGGTATATACTATTCGGAAAAATTATTTTACAAAGTTTAGATAATATTGGTACCAAGATAAATTAATGTCAAAATTAATATATTAGATGCATTTTCTATTTTCGTTGACTTTTGAATCGACGTAAAAAGTGAATATTGTATTGATTGTGAAGGAAATAAATGTCATATTTAATTTCTACCACCATTTATCAGTTGTGAAGGATGATCACTTTCTATACCGTTTAGATTTTGAATCAATGTAAAAAGTACTTAAAATTCATCTCTTCTCCTCCTCCTTCTTTGTTCATCTCTTTCTCCGGCAAACTACATTGCAATAAATATGTGTATTATTAGTTATCCAAGGTTGGTGGTGTGTGTATTGTTAATTAGTCCGATCTTCTATTAAAAAAAATATAATTAACGAGTTTGTTATAGAGTATTCTAATCACTAAATTGAGATATTCAATTAAATTATCAAAAATCTTAGGTAAAGTATCTACTTGGTGTAGATGAAATCAGTTAAGAAAAACATAAATTTTAAGGTTAATAATATTAGTTAAAATTTAGAGGATAAAATAACAACTAAATAATGCTTATAAAATACACTTTCCACTATGAACACAAATTTGAATACTTTGATTTAAGATTATTTAAATTTTGAACTAGAACATTAGTGCATCATGAGGTATGGTGAAACATTTTCTAACCATATTTTTTTCGAGAATTGTCACTTTTCGAACCTCATAGTTAATGATGACTCATCCTTTTTCTCTATTTCCTTCATAACCTCTTTGCAATAACTTTTAAATTTCTTCCTCTAATATGTCCATACAAGATTAAAGTTTCAAGTGTACTTATTTTTGATCTAAGAGAAAGATAATGAATGTAACATTCCATATTTTTCATATAATAGATATTATATCCCATAAAAATTATCTAATGAACTTAAATATAAATATCCATACACTCATCTTCAAAGAGGATATAATAGAAATATTTTCATATAATCACAAAATAAAATAGAATAAAGCTTTTATAAGCTCATTGAGGAGTCACACTACCTACTAAATCCTCTACTCACGTGTAATATACTATCATTGTAGATTTAAAAACAAAACAAACACCACACAAAAAGAAGGATAAGTTAGAGAGTTTAAAAAATTGTATTTTCATAAATTAAATTTCTATCTTAACTAAACTATAAAAAAGTAGGCTTTCATAGTTCATCTCATACATCACATTGTCATTATCACATTTTTACAATAGCTCATATCATACCAATACTGACTCATATACAAAGGACACTGGACACTCTCTAATTCTGGAAGACTCGTGCATTGAGTTAGACTTAGAGGTTTGCACCTGTCATATATCATCCATCTGTTTTGATTAGTTACTATTTCAAACCTTAGATATAGTTTAGTCTGATTAGATCTTATTTCAAACCTCAGATACAATTTCCATATGTACATGATTAATCCATATGTGTTATTCCGATCAGCTCATATTTCAAACCTCGAACATGGCCATATGGACCTCCTTCGACTCTTCACTACCTGGTAATTTTTATCTACGTGAATCTGATGTACCAGTAGAGTCAGGACACATCCTTAGATCAAATCCCCAAACAATTTACATCCTCACAATCTCAACACGATATCTCATTTTCTGAAGATATTATGTTTCCATCACCATTCCATATCACTCACAAACATTGATACTACATTATAGTATACATAAACATTTACTCAATTTAATTCAAATTTATCCAATTCAAATTTAATAAAAAAAAATAATTACAATATCTATTAAAAGCATTTGGACTTCAAACTACCTTTCCTTACCCAAATTCACAAGATAAGTAATTACAATTAACAAAGATATCATATTAACCACATGTTATGAAAATAAAGAAATGAATAGAAATGAACGAAAAAGAACAAAGGATATGAGAGTATATCCTTTGTTATTTTTCGTTCATTTCTATTTATTTACTTATTTTCATACCATATGATTAATATGATATCTTTGTTATGGTATCAGAGCTCTCTAACCGAGAGAGCTCCACTATGCCAACTCTGATTTTGTTCTGCGCCACTCTGATTTTGTTCCATTTACAAGAGTTCATCATTTGTAATGGCTTCAAAAGTACCATTATTTTTAGTACCAAATATGACTACTTTGTCGTTGGATAATCTATCAGTAAATCTCCTGAATGATTCTTTTAATATATATTATGGTTCCTTCAACAGAAATTCTTAGAATTCTCAAGTCAAGAGAATAAGAAAAGATATACATTTTCACTCTCATATCCTTTCTTTTTCGTTCATTTCTTTATTTTCATACCATGTGGTTAATATGATATCTTTGTTAACAATATCTATTAAAATATTCAAACTAGTTTCTCTTACCTGTATAGGGTAGAGGCCCTCAAAGGTGTTTTATAAACCTAAAATCACAGGCAACCTAACTATATTCAAGAATATGAGGGAACACTCTTGTTCTATTCAACACCATGAATCTAAGGGTGATATCTAATAGTTAGTTTGATAAAGAAGGAAGTCAGTATTTTTGAAAGAAGTCAAAGAAAAAGGGAAAAACAACTTTTAAAAAAAAGAGTTGATGATTTTGTTATAAAAATAAAAATTGAATAAGTGTTTTTTTTTTTATTTATTTAAATGGTTTTGTTTAAAAATATTCTAAGTGTTGTCTTATTTATAAATTCTAGGTTAATTATTATTTGGGAATTATTTTCTAGGATATTAATGAATAATGGATAATGGTAAGGTTGAATTAGACATGCAAAGTGAAAGAAAAAATTAATGTAATTTCATAATTTCAGAATAAAAAAGAGCTTTATTGTATATCTTAATTGTTATTTTGTTGTCCGCATTCTCTAAACTTGTCTACTAATATCAAAATTATCAATTTACCATTAAAAAAATGTTTAACAAATAAATTGTTTTATGTGTATGATAAAAAAATTGTTATCTTTCAATATGATAATTGATATTCTAAAAAATAACTAAATATGTTATGAAATATATATTCTGTTATATAAATTTAAATATATTTTCAATTTAAATATTTTGCTTGCTTAACGTGATATTTTATGATATATATCTTGTGTTATTTAAATGTAAAAATATATTTTTTATTTAAATTTTTTATTTGTTTTAATAAAATATTTTAGGAGATATATATTGCATTATTTAATTTTAAATAGATTTTTGGTTTAAACATTTTGTTTGTTTTTTTCTTGTTCAAAGTTAATTTAAGCTAGCCAAATAAAAGTTATTTCTTTCTCTCTAAGCTACATTATTTATAACCTTACTTTTCCTAATCAAAAATCATATTAACGTATTAAGTCTCTAATTAATTATTATTAAATTATTAAGTATTAGATAAAATATTTAAATATTAGTTATTGAGCATATTTATCTTAAAAGATTAGTTTTTATTTAATAATTTTATAAATAGTGATCACATCATCGTTTAATGGTCAAACTAAATATAGTTCGCTCGATTCACTTGGATAAGTCTTTTTATTTCATTACTATTTATACTTAAAACATCTCCTAAATAAAATTTATAAAAATATAAACTTGTGATACTTAAAATCACTTAAAAAAATTATAAATTTTAAGAATTAAATAATATTAATTAAAATCCAAATAATAACATGATGACTAATTAAGACTTATAAAATATGTTTCATACAATACATAAATAAATTAAAAAAATTCTAAATATTCTAGTTTGAGACCATCTAACTTTGAAAAAAACTATTATCTTACTTTGTGTAACTAAATTAAAAAGACACTATAATTTCATGTTAAACATCTCTAATATATATGACTACCAATGCAAAGATAATTTTTAACTTTTTCTGTGTTCAAGACAGAAGGACTAGAACAAGATTAATGTAGTACATTTTCTCTGAAAATAATGAGTTTTTAAAAATGCTTACACTAATTAATTTGCTTTTTATTTAGCATAAGAGGATTCATTTGAAACCACCTAAGTATTACCAATTTAAATTTCCATATCACACTATCTTGATCTGGTAGTGGTTGCCCTAAGATGGAGAAGCACCGCCACCTTCTGCTGCCATTGAACTACCCAAAATGACAGACATTCCACCTTATTATCATTATTTATCCCTTAGATTAATTAAACTTCAAAAACAGCAACTGAACCCGTGATTCGCTAATTAATTAATTTCAAATACTGCTTTGTAAATTGGAAACTCGGATCTCAATCAATCACGGCACTTTCATTGACCAATGTAAACTAGTGTTTTTTGTTTTTTGTTTTTTTTGTAATTTAAGGCATTTCTTATTTTACTTACTCGACCAACATACCCACTTCATAGGGAGCTGTTTGTTTCCCCTCGACCCAAGCATTGATTTAGGACTATAATTAATTAATTAATTAATTAAGTACCAACATAAAAACGAAAATAATTAATCATAACATTTTTTTTTGTCTATTAACACATTTTCTATGTATTTTTTTTTTTTTTAAGAAATGACAGATGAGAAAAGGGAAGAGGAAAAAAATGAAAAACCTCTTCTTTCTATGTAAGTTGGTGACACCACGCATGTACACAGACATGTGAATAAGCTCTGAAATTTACAGCGACAAAACCCTCCACTCCACTCTATTCAAACAAACGACCCCGTTTGCATGTTTTTGTCCACTACCTCAACTTCACGTGACAGTGAGAGAAGAGGACACTAATCCAAACAATTCAACCCTAGTGGACCCTTCTACACAAAACATGAAAATAACAGAATCACAACCAGGGGTAAAACCGTCACGCTAAACTTCGACGGCCGCGATGCCGCTTTTCCACTCTCGAACTGAAGCGAATCAACGGCCAGCGGCATGTTCTCCTGATCGGGACTGCATTTCGACTCATGCGGATGCGCACTGTACATCATCGCGCGCAACACCGCCGAAACGGTGGGTATGTACGCCGTTTTGTTCTTCGCAAGCAGCCACGTCAACCCCATCAGTTGACAGTCCCGGTTGAACATTTTCTTCACCCTCTCGCTTCCTCCACTGCCCTTTGTCTCGTTCTTGTACCCTTTCACCTTCAAATAAAAAAACCAAAAGAAAAATTATTATTTTTTATTATTACTATTCATTCTACACAAAACAACCTCTTGCACAGTGAAACATGGTTCCGGACAGGTTAGAAACGGTTCAACAATGTCGCAAAAGTAAACCCCAAAAGAACAAAGATAAGGAAAAGTTTCTAATAATTCGTAGACGCACATGGGATGTCATGTTCACAGGTCAACCTGGTCGGCAAAAAAACAAGACTATTTTTTCCTCTTCACTTTTTTTGTAGATATCTCATCACTTCGTCCAACATTTGCTTCCAACCCAAATAAATAGTTCATGTAAAACATAATGTAATTTGAATTGGCAGGTGATGTTGGAGTAATAGTACCAAAAAGGTGCAATTTTCGGCATGGGAATATATTGGGGATCCCACATTGATGAGTAGTAGAGTGAAAACAGTGTACACAAGTGAAGAAAAATCTAACGACGTAGTAATGATAGTTTGAAATACCTTCTGTAGGGCGCCGAGGCATTTGGTGCAACCGGCGTAAGAGGAGTTCCGGCAATTGTTCTCCAAGTTGCGAACGGCGGCGGTAGGGGTGGCGTTTTTGTGGGAGATTGAAACGTTAAACGCTGCGTTGCAAGTTAGGGAGGTTATTTGGTGGAGTCTGATGCCGCAGAAGCAGAGAATGGCGTCGCAAGTGGCGTTGGGTTGGGGTATTCGGATGTTGCGAGTGAGGAGCGAGTCTTGGAGCGAGTTGACGCATTTCTGGGAGTCGTCGGGCATCATGGGGAGGTCGCCGGAGGCGGGAGGCGGCGCGCCGGAGACCTCGAGGGCAGAGCGGGCGTGTGCGGCGAAGAGCCAGGCGGCGAGGACGGGACAGCAGCGGCTCCGGTCGAGGTCCTTGCCGCAGGCGTCCTTGACTCCGCCGAAGAGCTCGTTGGAGAGGTCAAGCCGGCAGGTCTGCGCCTGGGTCTGAACCGGGAATGCGGGAACCGTGTTGGACGAGGGGTATTGGCCCGGTTCGAGAGGCTGGTTGGGGTCGCTCACCGGTTCGGAGAGTAAACCGGCATGAGAAAAAGGGTGTTGTAGTAGTAGTAGGACTGACGTGAAAAAAGCAAGGCACGCGAGACTGAGCGAGAATGATTGCATTTTTTAGGGTGTGTTTGGGATTCGAGGAAAATAAAATTTTGAGGAAAAGGGATGAAGATGGGGATGGGTTGAAAAAGGGTTCTGGGTTTGGTTGAAAAATTATAGGGGAGTTTGAAGGGGTGATGCTAGTGGAGTTGGTCTTGGTTATATTCTATGGTAGAAAAAAGATATATAGACAACCCACTTTTTTTCTGTATGGTATTTGGTTTGAGATTCGTAGACCCATGATTTGATTGGAGCGTGTTTTGCTAAAACGACAGTGCATGCTATGGTGAGGAGAAGAAAAGATGAAGAGGTGCTAAGACCGAGGGAAGGGGTTGTTTGGCTAAAGGTTAGTACTATTTTCTTCGCTTGCTTTCTGTTTCTCTCACACTGGTTTGTGCTTTTTAGAGGCCACACAGATTGGTTTATTTATAGGTTAAAAACCATTTACACAAGTAACGCCTGGCAGATTATTGTGTACATTTCATGTGATAATTAGAATTAGCTTTCTCACAAATTTTAATTGAGGTTTGAAAAAGATACTACTAAAAGAAAATTAAACGTACTAATATTTGAATATTCGGTATTCCCAATCCACATGGTAAAAAGTAAGTATCAGTTAGTCAGAAATCAGTCTTGATCCATGCGGGCTCACTGCTCCAAGTTCTAATTCAACACTTTTGTTTCTGTTTTTACCATTTGAATAAAAGTTTACAGTGTTTTTCCTGTTTCTGAATTTTTTTTAAGTGGACTGAGGCAGAGTATGATTCCATTTCATGAGAAAACCACAGAGCAAGTGATCTTCTTCAGAAATGGAAGCAAGATTGGATTCAGACCACAGGCACATTAGGTAGGAGGAATCACTTTCATAATTCTATGAAAAATAACTAAGTGAATAATCCTACATTCTAGTATAGATAAAAAAACATTTTTATTTATGAATATATTTAAATTTTGATTTAAATAATAAATAATGTTTGAGAATTCGAGAAATAAAAGATTCATATGGTATATGGTATGTAACTGTATAAGTAGTATTATTAACAAACACTTGTCCGCATATTTGGAAGCTTGTGCTGTCCTTTTCATTTTATCAGTTTATAATCTCTCTTCTCTCTTTGTCCTTTCTTCTTCAGTTATATTTTTGTTTTTGCTAGGAGTGGGAAAAAGCTTTTGGTGCGCTTGCAGGGCTGGACCCTCGGTTTTCCCACTAACATTTCTAACACCAATAATCTAAGTATATGCTACAAATAAAATCATCAAATATGTATCATTAATACAGATAAAACACTCAAACTCTACTAACTTAACATGTCAATTGGCAAATCCAAATTCATAATTGGCCTGATAAATTTGAACCTGCAAAGTGTGAATACCTGACTTATGGTACATATCAGTTAGCTTTGCTTTACCTGTTTTTCCTTGTGGTATATATATTCATGCGTGACAGCCACCTAACACCATTTTCTTTGCGTGCACTGTCTTTCTAAAGATAACATTATTTAAACATATGAAACTACTCAGGCTCTAATCTGGAAGAGCACAACTCTTCTTCCATTTCACATGGGAATGCCACACCCCATTACAACTTTTTCTACTTTCTCTTATTTCCCATTACAAAATAATAAAAAACTTTGTGCCCTTTTGGAACAGATTGATCTATATTGCATATTCATACATACACAACAATTAAAAAGGCAACTTTATATATGTATGTATGCATCCGCTACCCTGAATATTCTGTTACACAAGAAGACAAAGTAACACATAGTGTGAAGTAGGTTCCACTTGAGGAGAGCGTAAAAACTAGAGTGGTGGGGCATGTGAGATGGAAAAACAAGAGTGAGAGAGAGATAGGAGCAAAGCAATGCATGCATTATTAGTTTAAAGGACAAACACAAAGCGTCAACCAAAAGAAAATTGTTCCCAGTAAAAAGTACTACCTTTGGGAAAAGCCTTGAACCACTTTTCCTGCCTCCAATAATCTGATCCCTTTGGCTCTCGGGTAGGGTCCCTAATTCAAATCATGCCCATGGACGATGATGCTTTTTGTTGGGTGTTACATACATTACATGTATAATAATATCCTATGCATATACATATTATATATATCGAAATAGGTTCCAAAAGGAGAATGAAAATGGTTGGTAATTGAGCTCAAAAGTTGAACCTAAAAGGTGCAATCATGGTGTTGTTGTTGTTGCCTATTACAAATGGAGCTTACCCGGTCCAACGAATATCTTCTTCCAATTCATCAAAACGATTGGCCTTTTTTGGTTGAGCCCAATCTTGCGTAAGCATAATGAACATTCATGCATTAATAATTTGCATATATATATATGATTGCCTTTTTCTCTTACTCATCACTCACACGCTCGTGCACGTGCAAAAAAGCCTCCTCCAATTGTGTCTTGCTCATAATATCAACCTCAAACTCCATAAGTTCTATGGAATAGCAACTAGCTACTAGGGTAAAAGCTTGTCAGTGCAATATTGTAACTCTTTTGCCCATGACCACAAAGCTTGACCCAATTGAACTTTATATGTTTGTGGCTGTAAGGAGTTCATATTGTATGATTAATTAAGCAAAAATGGACTATCTTTTGATCATATATATCATTGGCTTAATGAAGACCTGTTCCTAGATTAGTGAAATCATTAGGTAGTAATTAATGAGGATCATATCAAAGTCTTGTGTAGGGAAACACTTTTAAAATAGTTTGTGCAAATCCACCTGTGTACCACTTTGGACTTTTTTTTTTTCTTGATATAACCACTTTGAAGTCTTTAACTTTAAACAAAGTAATAATGACTTTATGATTTGGTGTAACTCCAAGGATCAATGCACACTTGTAGGTCTCTCTCGTTCTCTTTCTCTTTAATTTAGCTTTTCCAGTTCCAAATAAGAGTAATATACGTAACAAAGTAAACTTAGCCTTTTGTTTTTTCGGAAATTTCAAAGAGTAGGAGGATATCAGAAAAGGGAAATCATATAGCAATATAATAATAGCATTCGAATTAATTACCAAAATGAAGAAGAACAGAAAAATAATATACGAATATACAAGTTTAACATAGTATATGGGCTTTTGCTTTTTGCTTTATAGCATTCCTAATATGCTTGATAACCTTTTGTCTTAAGGATGTTTTTATTTGATGAGTATTTTAATTTATCTTTTGCTAAACATCATATTCCTTTTCTATTTCATTACCTCAGCCACGATAGAGTGCAGTGACAGGTGACAAGAACGCCCATTTGCCCATTGTCACCTTCTTTGTACTAGTCACATACCATATATCACTCACAATTAATAACTTCATAAATAAAAAAATAGCAAGACAAGCATTTTACTTAACTTCTTATTTTTTATGAATAGAAAATTATTTTTAGAGATTGTAGGAGACTCACCTAATTTATTTGCTTGATCGTAAAAAATGTATTCAATTTAATTTTTAACGTAAACTAATTCCTTTCTATATGAATTGGATGATGAGTTTATATAGATAGTTTAACATTCAACTTAGGATATTTTTTATGGTTATTTTAGATTTATTCACAACTCACATAATCTTAAGTAAAGTTGAAACTCTCGTAACAGTGTCATATTTATTTTCGTTTCGTTTTATCTGCGTTATTTGTCTTTTGTATTTATCTCTACTATATTTCAATCTTAATATTAGATAAACAAATCTAAACACTCTCGTATCAATGCATCTTCTTCTTCCTATCCACTTTACCATTCTCATCTCTATCCTTTGTCTTTGTAGTTTACATCCACCACATTTTAATTCTAACATTAGACAAGTAAATATAAACATTATCACGATGCATTTTCTTCACATCAACCTTAATATTTTTGCCTTTGTTATTCTTCTCCACCATTCATATTTCTATTATATGTATCTACTATTTATTATAAATATTATGTTATTTTTAATTAGGCCAATACTTGAAAATTATAACTTTAAAAAAAAAATTTAAAATCTTGATATAATCTAATCGTATGTATCTACTATTTGTTATAAACATTATGCTAATTTTAATTAGGCCAATACTTGAAATTTTCAATTTATTTTTTAAAAAATAAAGTTTTTTAAAATCTTGATATAATCTAATCCAAGTCTCATTAGTGGGTTGAATTAGATTGAATTTAACATAAAAAGTATAAAAACTCAACCCAAACTGATTTTTTTTTTCAGTAGGTTACATAATAGGTTTGTTCAAAAATTATATCCAACTCAACCCACTAACATCCATATAAAAGTGAGAGGATGAAATGGTGCCTTTTACTCTTTCACAAGAGGTAAAAGGAAAGACACCTACCTTACCATTAGAAATGTATATATATATATATATATATATATATATATATATATATATATATATATATATATATATATATATATATATATATATATATATATATATATATATA
>Ga0099825_1002834_pt1 | contig 23175 bp, 14 predicted proteins | sample SiratroredBW_FD_76838 | JGI IMG/M metagenome (GOLD analysis project Ga0099825, IMG submission 76838) | Root nodule microbial communities of legume samples collected from California, USA - Siratro red BW | ecosystem: Host-associated > Plants > Roots > Nodule | place: USA: California | collected... | reverse complement strand
TATATATATATATATATATATATATATATATATATATATATATATATATATATATATATATATATATATATATATATATATATATATATATATATACATATATATATATATATATATTTATATATATATTTATATATGTAATGAGTTCAGGTTCACTTGAACCTACCACCAGCTCGATATTAATTACTAGTTAATACTTTATTATGACTTATCTTAATTGACATTAGTCACACAACATTATGGTAATTCGTAATTTTAAACATCCAATATCATTATGGGGAATTATACGGTCTTAAATGACAAGGTCCTATAAACATAATCTAGATCTACAGGGAGTATCATCTGTTCATTTATCTCATTACACTCATACTCTTATACTCTAAACACCTTTTTCACACTCTTACTGACTTGAGGTTCGGAGAATCTTCTACAGGTGAACCCTCATTCGGTTCAAGGTCTTCAACTCGGTTTGCCGACAACACCACTATAGACGACTTGCGCTCAGGTCAGGTAAGAACATATGTGTGTGTGTGTGTGTATATATATATATATATATTAAAATATCACCTTTGAAGTTGTAATTTCATTACAATCAAACCTTGATGACAAAGAAAGCAAAAGGAATTTAAAAGTAGAAAGGGTATTTATCATCTGATAAGTGGTTTAAGTTTTCTTTTAACGATTAATCAACATGAATTAGGGTATTTTATATTGTTGATGTGATCTTAGTATCTTGTTCATACTTGACTCCCTAGACTTGAGAAAGCATAGGCGATAATAAGTAAAACATAATAATTTCTTTTGCTAATAACATATCAGGTAATACCATACAATAGTATCTGATACTTAAGTAAGCATAGGTAGGATGACTCTAAAAGGATTTATAGAAAGAAGAACTCATTTATTTAGTCAAAGAAATGTCTGGCTACATCATACATTGACTTTTTAGGCTTTAGCAAGTGTAGATAGCTATAAGTCTAAAAGGATTAACAGAAAGAAAAAATTTATTTCTTTGACCAACAACATGCTAGACTATATCTTTCATTAACATCTGAAGCTCAAGTAGGCATAGGTGATGATGAATCCAAAAAAAGTGAATAAGATTGTGATTTTTGAATATTAAATGAAATTTGATAGTTTATAGAGAAAAAAATGACACATACTTACAACCATTGGATGAAAACAATCTAATGGTTAGTCGGAGTCATCGATGTTGATGTGTTCTCATTCATTTATAAATAAACAGTGGAGAGGAATGAAGAAGACATTAGCACTTTCAAACTTTTGTTTAAGTAACATTGGGTTGCCTGTAGTTTTTGACTGTTCTATGGAAGAATGTTAATTATTATTTGTGTTACTATCATTAATATTATTACTACTAGTAGTACTAATACTATTAATGTTATTATTATTAATGGTAGTTACTAAATATGTGAGAGGAGATCAAACCAAGGTTCTATGAGTAAACACAAAACCTATAGCCACTGAATGAGAAAATATGTGATTATATTATGATTATGATTACTATTATTCTAATAAAAATTATTATTATTATTATAATTATAAAAATAATTACCATTATTATTACTATTATAATTATTATAATAATAATTATTAACAACATAATAATAATTATTATTATTAACATAATTATAATTAATAATAATTATTATTATAATTATTGTTAATATTTTATCACACTCACAGTTCAATAGTGATTGAATTGGACTGAGGTAGCTTAGTCATCAGTTGGTTGAGACATTCTAACTACTGAAACAAAAACTTACATTGAACTAAGAATTCCTCTCCCATCTCTTCAATAAGTTCAAAATTCTGAGTGATAACTATAATAGAAGAAGATTCTACTAAAAATTAGAATCAAGAGTTAGTCCAAACAAAAAGAAAAGACAATATAAGAAAAAATTAAAATGAAAGACATAGAATAAACAAAATTGATTCTAAAAGAATTATAAAGGTAAAATTGTTATGTATTCGAACACAAGTATCTGAAAATCGCACTAAAAACTTGTTAGCGTATTTTGTCATGATGACAAGTGCACAAATTGCAAATGTAACAAGTAATAAATATCGTTCTCTCTCAAGGAACTTAAGCAACTACAAAATAATTTATATGATTATAATAAATTTATAATCAAGAAATAACCTATAATTCAAATGTTGTGTAGAAAAATAAAACTAAAACAAAATATTGTTAAGGTTTTTATATCAACACCTATAACACAGAAAAAAAGGGTAAAAGATTAATAGAATGAAATGGTCAGGGTTAGATTTTACCAAACATGACTCTCATGCATGAAAACAATTTTCTTCTTTTTTATGAATAATCAATGTCAATTCCCAAAATAATTCAAAACTTGATTCCTCAACAAATGAGCCTAAAGATTATCTATTAACTATCATTCCATTATCAATTATATAAATGTGTCAACATCCAATTTCGTCCGAATGAAAAATGATAAATAAAGATATTTTATTTCATTTTGGGTTTAAATTTTCAAATAAAAATTTTAAAGAAAATATAAAAATATAAAAATAATAATAGTAATAATAAAATAATAAATTAAAAATAATAAAAAATATAATAAATAATAAATAAAAGAGAATGTAATAAAGCAAGGACGAAAAGGGTGAGAGGCAGAAGGAATGAGAAAAACGTGTTGAGAAGCAAGAAAGGAGAAGTAATTTCTTTTTTAACAGTTTGTTAGACACGTAATCTGAGTTCAGTTCCTTCCTCCCAATATATACCCACGTGAAGAGTGCAGTGGGGGATTTTTTTGGAAAAGGCTTCGATTTAAAGTGCCATTCATTTTCTGTTTGGAACATCTAAGCATCTGGAGCATGAGAGAATATTAGAGAGTAAAGAGAAGGAGAGAAGAGCTCGAAACGCTTCGAAGCAACCTCGCCGGAAAACGCGTGAGCTTCACCGGAGCAACCACATACTGTCGTTGTTTGACCTCCTCTACGCGTCAAGAGCTAGGTTTCTTCTTTCTCATCTCATTGTCGCATGTTTTACGAGCTTTCCATGCCTTAAACATTGTATTTTTGAACTGACCGTGCCTCCGGTCATCTTCTTCCTCTAGAATGCACTAGTAAGGTGCGTTCGAGTTAGTTTTCTCCGCTTATACTGCATCTCTTCGCCTAATTCCACTTGCATGATAACGAGAAGTACCTAGGGAATAGTTTCTAACTATTAGACCAAAGGTTTGATCAAGCTAGAGTGTCGCAAAAATTTTAGTCCGGCGAGATTAAACAGTCACTGTAGAGAGATTTTAATAAATAAAACAGTCATTGTTCTCAGTTATTTTATAATTCTATTTTCGTTTTGTAATCTACTCTAGAACTATTTCTGGGTTACTTTATTGTGTACCTAATTTTGTTGCTAACCTTGATTTCTTGTTTTTTTGTGCCTTTTAAAATTCTCTTACAATTTTGTCATATAAAATTCTTTTGAATTTAATAATTTTTATTGAACGTGTGTATGATCAATGAATGAAATCAATGAATGAAATCATGATTGAGTTTTATATAGATTGTTTGTTGATTTGAGTTTGTTGTTTTTTCTTTTTCTAATTTTAGTTTCATTATTTGCTATATTAATTTGTATTTTTAAAATTAAAATTTAAATTAAGAATTGATTGAAACTTAATTTGATAAATGAATATGAATTAGATTAGATAGATATCAATATTTAATTTATATAAATTAATTTAGTTGGTTAATTGAATTTGTTAGCTGTTCAAATTTGATTTATTCTAACTATGATTTTCTTGGTTTATTAAAATTGATTTGCTTTAATATTCGAGAAATTTATATTTGTTTTAAAATTTACTTTTTGTATTTTGAACCCTTAAATCCCAACTTTTCTTTGTACGAAAATTTCTAAATATTCAATCTAATTTAACTTGTGTTTTGTATTACAAATTCTCTTTCTTTCATTTTAAAATAAAAAATAAGAAAAATAAAAATAAATGTAGAATTTGGTTTTCGGTTTTCAAGTGGTATCCCGATGAAAATTCACCTAATCATAGAATTCGAATTGTAACTTGGTACAGTAAATTATTTAGCTATTTGGGCCAACATAGGAAACCTACTTTCCTTATGAACAGTACTTTTGTTCATGGAAATTATTCTTCCAGGCATCAATTTTCAATGGACCAAGTAAAAGCCTTTGTAATCATTTACCTAAATCCTATACATTGGATTGAGGCTTTTCAATTTCATAAAAAGAAAGTGCTACGAGTTACTAGCAAACTTTAGAAGGAAAGTAGCCAAAAGTGACCGAACAATTTGTAAGCCAATTGTTTCTTAAGGCTAAAATGCTGCCGATAATCTGAATAAATATTTAACCTAAAAAACACGTTTTCAACTGGTGGTTTTCTCAAAGTGAACTTCGTTCAGAAGCTTCACCATCGCATCTAACTCCCTCTGCGAGCTTCCACCATTCCCAACCGCCCGCACCGCCGCGTCCTTCAATTCTTCAGCCCTCACCCTCTCCTTCGTTTTCCCCAAAGCCTTCTCAAATATCTTCGCCAACTCACTAGCCTCTGGAAGCTTCTCACCTTCAGCACCACGAATCCCCATACCCAACTCATCCACCAAGAGCCTCGCGTTGGCATACTGATCCGCACCCATCGGCCACGTCACCATCGTCACCCCCGAAACCAACCCTTCCAACACTGAATTCCATCCACAGTGAGTTAAAAACGCCCCCACCGCGCGGTGACTCAGTATAACCAACTGCGGTGCCCACCCCTCTATCAAAAAACCCCTTCCCCTCACTCCCACCCGATCCATGAACCCACACGGCACCTTACCCTGCTCCTGCGGGCCCCGTCGCGCGTCTGGAACCCCAACCGACAAGACAAAGTTCACCCTACTGAGTTCCAAAGCTCGCGTCAACACCTCCATCTGCGAATTCGTGAGAATCGTACGGCTCCCGAAACACACATAGACAACTGAACATTCCCCGCACGAGTCTAGCCATTCAACAATGTCCTTTCGCGAAACGGCGCTGTTCCCGCCTCGCTCTTCTGGTTCGGTCGAACCGTTTCGAATCGGTAAAACCGGGCCCACCGCCCAGACCCTTTTGTGTCCGAGTTCTTTCTTCATGTGGTCTATGTGAACTTGTTCCAACTCGGTGAACGTGTTGAAAACGACGCCCCAGGAGTCGATGTTGAAGAGCGTGTTCTCTCGGTAAAACTCCCATTCCGGTCCTCCTCTTTGGTTCCCTGTGAACAGGAGCGTGATCTGCCACCAAGGATAAACCGGGGAGTTGGGAAGGTTGGGGAACGAAACGGCGGAATTTGGGTCTTGGGGGTTTTCATTTTGCGGGACGTCGCGCCATAGGGATTGGGAGAGGGAATACGCGGCAGCGCCGGAGGGGGAGAAAACGAGGCGCGGCACGTGGAGGTCACGTGCGAGGAGGAGGGTCCAACCGAGAAAGAAATCGGAGATAACGGCTGAAGGGGGAGTGGGCTGGGCCTGAGCCCAGTCCATGATTAACGGGTGGTGGTGGTGGCGGAAGAAGGTTATTATGTTAAGGAGCCTAATTTGGTTGGGTTTTGAAAACTGAGGTTCGGGAAGGAGTAGGGTTTGGAGAAGAGGAGAAAGTTTGGTTGGGACCAAGGGATGGTTTTTTGGGGTGACGAGAATGGTGACTTGAACGCCGCGAGAGACAAGAGCCTTGGCGAAGTCCAAGAGGGGGATCACATGTCCGGAAGTAGGGAAGGGGTATGCCAGCACGTGACCTCTTGCATTAGACATGTTTGGACTTTGGTGTGTGTGAGTGATGAGGATGATGATGGTTGGTTGAAATAGAATGAAGGAAAGTGGAAAACTGTATATGACGTTTTATGAAGTCTTCATCTTGGGTGGAAAAGTGAAGTTGGATGACAAAGGAAGAGCTTGTGGAGCAAGGATCGCACACACTCGAGGGTTTTATCTTTTCTTTCTAGTTAGGCTTTGTTGACTTTTTGCCGTCATGCATGACGCACGTCGAGGATATGTAAATTTATTTAATAAAAAGTTATTATTGTATAGGACAAAAGATATTATTGTTAATAAAAAACAAATATTAAAGTTTAAAGTTTTATAGTGGAATAGTACCAGTATGTAACCACTCCATTCCCACGGTTGTTTTCTTCTTCTTCAAAAATTAATAATATGCAGAGAGAGTGAGATGTAATGGGTTAAGTATAAGTTGAGTTCTACCAGGCTACATCCGTCTTATAATATTATTGTATTATGTAGGGAAGACATTTATTTGGCTAAGTACACTCGGTCATATATGGTGGAGCTAGATTCAACTAGATTCAAGTAAATCCGCTACATATTATTATTGATTCTTTTTTTAATTCTAATTATCCTAATTGATTAAGGGGTTAATGTTCATGATTTGATTAAGGGGTTAATGTTCATGATTTTCAACTTTAGAAAACTGTCATTAACTAATTTCATCCTTCACCTATTAACATGCTATAAATATTTTATATTCTTTTACATTCTTTGAGTATTTGGAGAGTTCTTTTATAGGTGGACTTCTTATCATGCCACCGGCACTTCACAACTCGATCTTTATATTCTAGAAAATTTTAAGAAAGAAACAAGATTAAAATTTTTTATACTCAAGAAAGCTTTAAGAAAGAAACAAGAATTTAAACGAAGAACAAGAACACAAAATCATTCATGCATCCAAATCATACCCATGTTTAGAGAGAAAATATTTTCAAATCAATGAACCAAAAAATGGATACAATGGCTTGATTAATGGATGAAACATGAAGCAAAACACAAAAAATATGATGTTCAAGGATCAAATATGATTCGACACACTCAAGATGAAACAAAAAGAAACAACAACTACAATGTAAAATAAAACTAAAAAAGGATTGAAGGAAAGAAGAGTGGAAGAACGTGCCACCTTAGGGGAAAAACCTCTAAGGATGAGTGCATGAATAGCCACCACATGAGAAAGTTTCTCGAGATAAGAACTCAAGAGCAAAGAAAAAGGAGACACTCTCAACTTTCAGGAAAACCTCAAAGGAAATTCCATTAACTCTCTTTTGATTTTTATAACAAAAAACACTCCTTTATATAGAAGCATGGACATCCAAAATGGAGTGAGAAGAGTCAAAAGATTAACAAAAGTTACCTAAGATTAAGCTAAACTAATCTCTTAAAAATTAGGGAGTTGCACTCGGTAGTTGTGTAGGTGCATGGAATGTAATGATTACAAATGATGACTTGGCACATAAGGCAACACTTGGAGAGCTCTAAGGTTTAAGGAGCTTCTCTCAAGTTGCTTCCCTATAATTCTTCACTTCTCAAGTTTCTTCAATTTTTAAGAGCTCTACTTGTTTTATTCTTTTAATTTCTTCTTTCAAAGCTCTAATTCATCCTCTTGTTTTTATTCCTTCAAAATGCTTCTTTATTTCTTCTTCTCTGTATTTCCTAGCCATGCTCATTGTTTTAATTCCTTCATGCTCTTCTTCCTCTTGTTCCTCAGGTGCCTCATCCTTGCAAGTACCTAAACAGAGCCTAGTACCAAATGTCTATGAGTGGCGATTGCCTTACCGAGTTCCTAAACAGAGCCGAGTACCAAATTTCGTTAACGAGTACCTTTACCGAGCCTTAGTGCCTATTACTAAACAACCCAAAGACTTTACCAAAGCCTTACCGAGTACCTAAATAGAACTTAGTACCTTTACCGAGCCTTAGTGCCTATTGTCACTAAACATAATCGAACGCCTTTACTGAGTCTTAGTGTCTATTATCACTAGACAATGTCGAATACCTTTACCGAGCCTTAGTGGCTATTATAAAAAATAGAACAGAGTGCCTTTACCAAGTCTTAGTGCCTATTATCACTAAACAAAAGCGAGTACCTAAACAGAAACGAGTACCTAAACAAAATTGAGTACCTAAACAGTTGAGTACCAAATGTCTTTACCAAGCCTGAGTGCGTTTTTGACTGAACCGAGTGTCTTTACTAGTGCCGAGTGCCTTTATCGAGCCCGAGTGCCTATTGCAAAACTGAGTGTTGAGTGCCTATTGCAGAATTGAGTGTTGAATTCCCTTTAACCAAGTCCTTTTAACTAAGTGCCTTTCACTTAAGAGGACTTGAGTGCCTTTAACCTAAGTGGAACCGAGTGCCTCTCACCTAAACCGAGACCGAGAGTCTTTCACCTAAGCCGAGCCGAGTAACACTTGTGAAATTCCTAAGTACATCCTCACATTTACTCTCTTGCCCTATTTTTTTATTCGTTATTTTCTTTTGTTTTGTTCAATTTTATTTTGAGCCCATTAAGTTTAGCCTTTTAATTCTTGCTATCTGTAACACCTATTTTTCACCCATACACCATTTTTTCTAAGGCTTTATTTTAAAATAATTCAGTTAGATATCCAAATGATGGTACGCGTCATGCGAAAATTATTTCGAAAAAAATTTGTTATTTCGTTTGGATAATCAAAGGGTCGTACTCGTCAAGTGATATCCAACACAAATAAACTTTTTAATAAACCACACTCATTTTATTCATTTGAACTACAAGAAAAAGCTATTTAGAGACCAATATTTAGCTACCAAATGAAATGGTTACTAATTGTGACCAAAATTGTCACCAAATTACATTTTGGCTGCTAAATAACTAGCTAAAATGGAAGTAATGATTGAATTAGAGACTAATTTAGAATCTAATGGTATAGGTCACTAAAACCTTGGTAGCTAATGTCAGATACCAATTATTTGACTTAATTGGTCACTAAATTCAATCATTACTTCCATTTTGTAGTTATTTAGCAACCAAAATGTAATTTGGTGAATATTTTGGTCACAATTAGTAACCATTTCATTTGGTAGCTAAAAATTATTCTCTAAACAACATTTTTCTTGTAGTGTTGGTTAATGATACCGTCTTAAGATGAATATAGTGGGGCTGTTAATGCCTTCCCCACACATAACCGATTCCCGAATCCTAACTCCATTTTGCAGACCGTTTCCTTTTCTGTTTTTTCTATAGTTTACCATAATAAACTATGGTGGTGACTCCGTCTCTATTATTTTCAAACAATAAATTATTTTCTCTGAATTGTTGTCCCCGTTGTGATTCTGGTTGTGACAGATGATGACTCTACTAAGGGGGATTCCGAGAGCCAAGAAAATTTAATTAAATGAGTAAAAATATGTGTGGGTTTTTGAATGTTTATCTTTCCCTCTTCTTTTTTATATATAAATGTTATCTTTGGTGTATATGTTTGTATGCGTTCTTGCTTTTACAATTATTGTTGAAATATTGAACCCTAGGGTAGACGACATGTTATATATCTGTCAGGAAACTTTTCTGATTTTTTTGCAGGTGAAGGTTAGGTATGCATTCTTCTCCTTTCACACACACATTCTTGCATATCATGAGTAGGACCCTATACCCGAGTCTGTGAAAACTTAGAAATAGAGGGGTTGTGCAACAAGACTGGGGAAATGTACTTCCTTCTTGGTTGTTGTGAGAACTCCAACTAGAGTTTGTTCGCTTTATTTCATATCCATAAAGATGTTGTTTACCGAATGATATGGATGTGTGATAGAGTGAGCCATATGCTATAGTGGCCTTTAATCATAAGTAGGAAAGCTATCTTGTGTGAGCGTGCATTTACAGGTCTAGAACCTAAACTCCGTTAGGTCAAAACTTAATTAGGGCACTAAGGGAGAATTTCTGCAGCTCAATGATCCACTAGCTGTTCTTGAGTTATTGTCATATATCTGAATCATAAGCATCATTTTCCATCTAAAGAAGATGATGGGGAATAAAAAATATTCATGTCACGTTTTCAATATTTGATACATTGTATGCATTTAAAAAAAAAAAAACAGTTAAACTATAAGATTATGTATACCGCCATGGAACTTAACATGAGGTATGAAATTTAGAGAGAGGCTGAAGTGGAGGGTTTGAAAAAGAAAATAAGGATCAGAGTGCTAGAGAACAACCTGACTGGTCTCAAGGAATTGGGGCAAAGACTTAAAGCAATACAGAGAGCGACTTTCAGGAATAAATATGGAAATCTATTGGGATTATTAGAAGTGGAGTTTTAGATGCCTGTTATAATTGCTCTACCCCAATATTATGATCCCCTCTTAGATGTTTCACTTTTCAAGACTTCCAGCTGGTGCCCACAATTGAGGAGTTTGTAAAGATTCTGGACATGCCTCTAGAAAAGAGGGTACTGTACCAGCATTTGGAGCAACCCGCCTCTGTGTTGACCCTATCCAAGATTATGAAAATGCTTTCAAGAGAGTTGGAGAAAAGCATTGCCATGAAGGACAAAATTTCCCTGGAATTCTTGGAAGCTCGTTTACACCAGCTAAGCGACGAAGAAGATTGGGAGACGATCATGGATGTTTTCGCTTTAACTATCTATGGGGTTTTGTTGTTTCCTAACTTTGAGAATTTCGTGGACTATGCTGCAGTATCTACCTTTGTTGCTTTTAAGATCTGATCTGAAAGTCCAGTAACGATAATCCTGGTAGACACGTACATAGCACTGGATTTATGCCATGTAAGAAAGAAGTTAATGTTGTGTTGTTTGCCCACTCTCTATGTTTTGCTGGTTTCTTGTCTCGGAGAAAGAATGGTTGGAATTAGATATCTAGTGGAATCAGTAATACAACAAAAGAGGGAAGAAAAGGGGCGAAAGACTGGTTTCAACTTCTTGTTAGTTTGACCCAAATGAAGATTCAATGTCAACTCTCGTGGCAGCAACAGTTGCGTCTTATATACTAATGTGTGTCACTTATAGGAACTAAGGGTTGTATCAACTACAATCCAGTGTTGGCTCAAAGACAATTTAGATATTCGATGAGGGAAGCTCCTACATTTGTGGTTTTGGAAACATATCTGTTCCCTTATGATGATGGCTCCGCCACTGAAATATTGCATTGGGTCCGAAAGGCTTGGGAGAACGTAATCCATATGGAAAGAGACTCTAGATCGTGGGCTCTAGATAAAGAAGTTATATATGGATGACAAAAAGGGTCAGGAGAGTCAAGTTACCTCTCGGGTTAGTTTTTCCTAACATAATAAATGAAGAATCAATACCGGATAAGGAACCTGAAGAAGTAAAGCGATTAAAGAAAGAGGTTGAAGAGTTAAAAGATGAGAATGTTAAGTTGAGCAATGATCTCCAAGGCCTCCGCCTCAACTATGCAAGCATGAGGAAAGATTACGAGGAGATGATAAGAAAGCAAAAAGAGGAAAGGGATTACACTCTTAGGTTTAAGCAAGACTTGGCAGCTGCTAGCACTAAGTTATCCATGAGGGTCCAAGAAAGGGATGCAGCTTTATCCGTGGTGCGTTAGTGGAAGGTCTTATATGAAGACATCAATAAGGATAAGCATGAAGCACTGAGGAAGTTGCGCAATCTCTAGGTCAGAGTCAATGATATGGAACAATTGATGAAGGAGTGGGAAGAACGAATAAGGAAGAGCATTGGTAGCAAGGAGAAGCAGAAGCGAAATATCAAGCCATGGTCACTCAAGTAGAAGTACATAGAGGAGCATGAGAAGATTGTTGAACGTTGGAAGACATGCTTTTCTCAACTGGCGGCACTGACTAATGGGGCGATCAAAGGCATCCCGAAGATGCTAGTTGAAGCTGGCACAACCTTGTTTTTCTTCAAACCACCGAAGGAAGTTGAAACTTTCATAGAGCATTGTAAATGGCTAGTGGGAAGTATGAAAAATATGGTTGCTCGTAGCTGAGGCTGATACTACTTTACTTTTGTTGCCTGAAACTTGTAATAAACTTTGTCATTGAAGACTTAATTCCCAATAAATTCAGACTCATGTTAATTTTCCATGCGTATTCCACAACTTTTATAGTTGTCGATTAATTAATTTGCATTTTAATTTTTGTGTTTTTCTACCCCTTTTCTAATTCATTTGTAAAATAAAAAAATAGAAATAATGCAATAATGGCTAAATTACCGCAACACCCGTATAGAACTCGTGCAAATTACAAAAGGATGGAAGACTGGGGTGAAGCACAAGAGTCCATAAAATCTGAAATCTGTCAATTGAAGGATCAAATAGGTCAAATCCTTGAAACCTTAGTTGCTTTGAAAAGCACTAAGGATATTCCTGTAGTTAGAAACGAGGAAGCCACATCTTTCAATCCTGTGGCATCATAGCTTGGAATATTGCCAATTCAGAACAATGCTAGTTAGGGGAATAGAATAGTTTATATCGGATGACCCCTATATGGTCTTCCTCCGAACTATTTGATCGAAGTGGCAACAATTGAAGAGATGCTTGAAGGCGGAGAGTTGAATCTTGTGTAACCCTGTCTTCCTGATGCACAAATCATCAATTGGGAGTTTAAAGATTTACCCATGGTGTATACAAATAGCGAAATGTAATTTTTCATGTTTTCTTCTTTTTTCTTCTTAAATAAGACTTTTAGTTTGGCTTGAAACTTTATGTTTTGAAAATTCAACAATAATATCAAGTTGCATTGTCCATAATAACTTCATGTTTCCATGCATTCTTTTATTGCCTATTTCTTTTCGTAAAATTGAATAATGTAGATATGTCGATTTTGAAAATTCAAGTATTTTGCACCCAAATTTCACACTCTTTGTCGATAATATGGAAAATGATTATGAATAGGACTGTGAACCCCCTCGAGAGTTGTTGAGATTAATGGAATAAGAAATAAGAGAAATAAAACCACGTCAGAAGATTGTTGAGATAATTGATCTGGGAGAAGAAGGGAAGAAAAGCAGGTCAAAATTGGTATCAGCATGACAAAGAAAACATGAGATTAGTTATACACGCTTATAAGAGAATTCAAAGATGATTTTGGTTGGTCTTATCAAGATATGTCGGGTCTTGACTCTGACATAGTACATCACAAGTTACCTCTTAAGCAGGAATGTCCTCCATTGAAACAAAAATTGAGAAGAATGAAACCTAAAATGACATTAAAGATAAAAGAAGAGGTAGAAAAACATTTTAATGCGAGTTTTCTGGCAATAGTAAAATATCCCCAATGGGTGGCGAATGTCATGGGCAACTATACCAAAGAAGGATGAAAAGGGCATTTGTTAAGAAGGTTCGCCTTAGAGAGTTTGAAAAAGGAGAATTAGTGGTGAAGAAGATCATTTCGATCCAAAAAGATGGTAGAGGAAAATGCCAAATTGTGGAGGCCCTTATGTGGTGAAAAAAGCATTACCAGGAGGAGCATGGATTCTCATATGGATGGATGGGGAAGAGTTACCTTTACTAGTCAACTTTGACACAGTCAAAAGGTTCTGTGCCTGATATGATTCCCTAATGACAAGATTTTTTGTATGAAATGTTTTTGTGCAATGTTAACACTATTGTTGTACTTCTGCATTATTATATTACGAAATTCCAAATTTCATTTTTCACATTTTTGTTTCATACCAAAAAATATACACCGTGAGATTTTTTGCAGGCAAATCTTAAAGGGTGTTGTGAAAAAAAAAAACTTTGAAAAAAAAGTCAGGTGATGAATCATTTGTTTGTGAATTGTTGAATTCATAAGATTAAAAATAGTAAAATGCATATCATCCATAGCAAAATGTTTAATAAACGTAAAAGTTTGATTTTCCAAGGAAACTTTTGCATTCATGGTGCTTGATACCTTTGGCCTTCCCAAAATTCCCAAATAACAAGATTTGCCTTAATGGGTACCACTACTTAAGAAAGTTTTTACACTAGGGCAGGACGTCATGTTTTTGTTAGTTGGCCAAATGATTAATCTCTGAAAAACAAGTTTAGGCCAAGTTCAAGAGGGGGTAGCGGTGAATTGAACTTTCAAAATATTTTGCAAAGATGACTTTTATAAAAAGTAGAATGAAAGCTCTTTATTAAAACTACTGAAAATTGATACTAAGAAGTGCACAACAAAAGTTTAATAGATTCCATATCAGAATCAATTAATTGAGATAATACACAGAACTGAAAACAACAAACAATAGTTAATTGGTATCACAAACACAATCAACTGAATACTATGGATACTCTCAAACAGTTCAGAGATTAATCAAATCACACCCAAAAACAATAAATGGTAAAAACACCAGATACACAAGCGGAAGCAATTAGTTGAATAAAAATTGAGTTCAAAACTGCCCAGAAAATATCAGACACACAATATTGACAATAGACTGAATATCAATCACACAACAAGATTGTCCAGATCAATATACAGAACAAGAAGAAAGACTTGATTCAAGAAAACTAACTTCCAGAATTTAAATCAGTTAAACAGTGATATCAGAAAACAACAATCACTCCAATATTATGAAGAACAAATTAAGCGAATTATAATGATGATATAATAGGTCCAGAAAAAAACACAGAAAAGCACCAACAGAACGAACAATCAACTATATTCGAAGAACAATAATTGCGCGAGCAACAGAAAATATGATAAGCGTTCAAGAAGAGAGAAAGAGACATCAAGAGCACAAGGTTTATACTGTTCACCCATCCTCAAGAGCTACGTCCAGTCCTCTGCCAACCAGCAAAGAATTCCACTAATCAAGATCATCAAGATTAATTTATAGCAATACAAACTCCTTGCAACCCACAAGAAACCACTGCTCCCAACAACAAACAACCCATTGCACCTTACAACAGTTGTCTAAACAATGTAGAACCTACTGCACTAAACCAATTACAATTACAAACCCTATGTAATATGTAACAATATGCTTATAGTACAAAGATGATCAATAAAAGAACAATCACTTCAGTAATTCTATTCAACAGATTACAAATTAAATAAGAACATAGTAGAATACTTAACTCTGGATCAAAACCACAATTACACGAATCCAAACACAAAGTAGGCTCCAATATTAGTGTTCTTGAGGTTCTTCTTAATGAAAATCAAATGTCAAAGATGTTCACACGTTTTCTTTCTTAGAAAAGTTCACAAGTATTCGCACAAATGTCTTAGATGTTTTTGAAATCACATGCTTGCCCTTTTTATAAGAAATCTGATTATTAATTATGTCAAAACCTCAATCGATTGTATCAATCATTCAATCGATTGATTTTCCTATGACTTAGAAGAAAATCCTGCATGTTTAGATTCTGAAAATAGTTTACTGAATTTCTTTCTGAAATATATTTTTCAAAGTTTAATTTAACCTCATGTAGAACCTTTTAATAATTTGTTTAAGCAAAATAAATTTCTTTGGAGCTTACTTCGAATTATATATCACGCAACTCGTGATTTTAAACCAAAACCAAACTCTCTCACACACACCCCTAAGTCTAGACCAAAAAACCTATGAAGCTCTATGAGTCTTCATGCAATCCACGTTGCTAGCTTTGATCCATTGTAGACTTCATCCTTTTGTTAGTTTCATCAAATTATTTAGCGACTCTTGGTGCTAACAATCTCCCCCAATTTGATGAAATTAAACAAGTGTGTGTCGAGTTGCGTTAAATCAGTCTTGCACAAACTACACTAACAGTTGATTAAAAAAAGTTCGTAATCTCAGCAAGTTCAGAGCAAAATATTAAATTGATTGAATGAAAACAGTTAATTATATTGCCTTATATTTTCAAACCAGGTGAAATTAGTAAGCTCTGGAAATATGTGATTGCTCCCCCATACTTCGTTATTCCTTCCAAGTATATAAGAAGAGATTAAAACTTGTATTAGAACACAAACACTTAAACCATTTCATTTAATATATCCAGAATACGAATCAGAGTTATAGTCAACCGTATTACAATACAAACTGACTTAGACAAGATAAAACATCATTCAACCAACAAGACCAATAGCAGATCATCAGCAGAGCAGAGCTAGGTATACCAGCAATTACAATGACAACAGTAGAAAAAATAGAAAGTAAAACAACTATATAATAGTAACAGCACACACAACATAATAAAGAAGCACAACCCTATCATCTAATGCAACAACAACAAGACATCATACTTCTCCCCCTTTGCATTCATCAAATGGAGAGAAGGAACCAGATATGATTTGCATGAGACTCAGTCCTCTGGTCCATTGAACATTTGGCCTAATTTGTATCGCGTGTCCTCAACAAGGTCCTCAATCTTTTGGAATCTCGTTTCACAGTATTGGTGGTGGCTTCTACCTTTTTCCTACATGGAGTGTAACTGGTTTATCATCCTTGCTTCAAAGCTTGCGAAATAGTTCTCATTTCCAGTTGGGTGAACATCAGACATGTGAGCATCATAACCTCCTTCAGTCTCAGCAGCAACAACACTTGTGCCAACATCTTCACCTTCTCCATCTTGGTGCTGATCAGGACCATCACTCTCAGTTTTGCATATCCAGTGGTCATCATTAAACTTCTTTCAGTCCTATTTTACTTAATGTTGTTGTGTTGATTTCATTTGGAGCCTTAAAAGTTTCCACCACTTCACCCTTAGTATCTATCTCAAAGTATTAAATGAAGTGGGAGACAAAGACAACACAGGGAATTCTGTACTCAATTTTCCTCCTTATCTTTATAATCTGCTTCTTAATCACACTCACCTAGTTCACCTTTATTCCCCCAACAACATATAATCTTCTTCAGTTAATACAACATGATTAAACCCTCTAGGGGTCAGTAGCCATATAATAACGAAAGCCAAGATACGAGGAGTTACAACAAGTCCTCCCACAAAATAGTGTCAACACCTAATTTCGTTCGGATAAAAAATGTTTCTAATAATTTCAAAAAAAATTTAATCATTTAGTAAACTTTGATTTTTTGTTTGTATTCTCTCTTATTTAAAAAAAAATGAAAAAATGTATTTATTTCATTGTACTTCTCTATTTATTTTCATTTTTCTTTCAAAAATAATTATAATAATAATACCGAAATATAAAAAATTGTGGTCTTTTCAAGGCTACCACCTCTTGGGTCAGCCCTCTCCTCTTTTCAAACCCCCTCTTTTTACTCCTATAAGCACCACCAAATCATTTCAGGATCCCTCGTACACTGCTTCACCACCCTCACTGAGAAAAAGATGTTGTGTCTCCTGTAATGAGCATAACTACACAATGCACCATGCAAAAATGCTTTTTGGTCCCCCTGCAGGAACGATCCCAAGGTCTGAAAAGCGGGGAACATCCCTTAATAAATGAAAAAAAGGCACATTGCCTCCCACTTGGTTTTTCGGGGATATATGCAAGCTGCAAACTCACTTTCCAGGGAATCATTCAACACTTAGAGCAAATAGAAGAGAAAGAGCACACATAAAAGAGTAAAAAAAGAAACTACTACGAAGGAAGAAAAGATTGGAAGGAAGTCGATAAAAAAAGTGTTGTTCTTAGAAAAAGCTTCATCAAGTATGTGCTGGTTGCCTCTGTATGCATGAATATTTGTTTGTATTGCTTGATCTTCTTGTGTTCTTGTGGTTCTTCCAAAACTTAGTTAGTTCTTGATTGTAGAATTTAAATTGAATCGTATGTAAAGTATACTTTCAATTTGGAGATTTGATGCCTCAGGAACAATCTCAATCCTCTGCATTCTTAGAGATAGCTGCCTTTTAGATACATTCTCACGCTTAGCCCATACCCGAAACCTACATCCAATTTCAATTTAAAATTCAAACATATTTTCAAGTCTAGAGAATACTCCCAATTTGAAACCAGAATAGAACAACAAAAATCAGAAAATCTCTGTCAAATCTCGAGCTCTCTCATTCCACATATTAAGCACCGCGACACCACCCTTTCACAAGCTGCCATCTCGGATCCTCCACCACCGCAAGCAGCAGCTCCATATAAAACCTCCTCTCTCAGCCCTAGCCATAATAGCCTTCCACCACTGTTCCTCACCCAAAAACGGCGTCAAGCACCCCCCTTTCCTTGTCGTCGATGTTGCTGGAGATCATGGCAACAACGCTGTCACCACCACACCTCCACCAAAACCCATAGCCATTCAGAACCTCTTTTTCCCTTCGCTTGCAACCCCTCATTGTGCTCGAATGGCATCTCTCTTTGAACCATTCGCAACTGCCGCACCGTGGTATTTTGGAACCCTAACTTAGGGTAAAGTGAAGTAAGTGGCATGGTGTTGGGCTTGGCCCATTTTGGTTTCATGATAGAAAAAAAAGGGTAAAAGAGGCAAATGTGAATGGTACATGGCTGTTTTAGCATTCAGCCAATTGGGCATTTAATTGCCTAATAATAATATAAAAAAATTGAATAAAGTGTTAAGAAATAGAAAAGCCCCGTGGATGGCTCTAGAAAGAGAAAAGCCCAGTAGTTAGTTTGTTGTGATTGACATCGAATGATGGATTTGAATGAGTGTAGTGTTTTTTTTATTTTACTTTATTTTATTTTCTAACAAATTTTATATTTCACTAAAAAATATATTAAAGTTAAATATTATTATTATCATTTTTTCCTTTTCTTTTTTCTTTTGTAGTATTTTATTTAAATAAATTTTTGATTAAATCTCTAAATGGCTATATACGTCATGTGAGGTTTCATTGAAAATAATTTTTTTTATTAAATTTCTAAATAATCGTTCGCGTTATGCAGGATTTAATTTAGAAAATTTTAATTTCATTTGGAATATCAAAGGGCCATACGCATCAAGCAATATCCAAAATGAAGTTTAATTTTTGAAAATACTAAATTTTTCAAAAATAAAAAAAATAAACTTTCAAAAAAATAAAGAAATACCAAACATTTCAAACAAATCATTTTCTTCAAAGAACTACGTAACCCTGATTTTCCGTCCTTGATGGAAATATTTAGGAGCAAGGTTAAACCTTGTCGGGCCTAAAAAACTAAAAAAAGTATTTCGTTTGTTTTATCTTAATCTTTGTCTCTTTCTTTGGAAAATAAATGTTTTGTAAAATCACACTCAATTTATTTATTTAATTAAAGGTATTGTCTTAGGACAGACGTTGTGGGGTGCTAATACCTTCCCCATACGTAACTGACTCCCAGACCTGGATCCGGTTTCGCAAATTAGCCTTATCCTTGTTTTTTTGATTTTTCGATAGTTTTTCCTAATAAACTATGGTGGCGACTCCATTTCCCTAAAATTTTCAAAATTTATTTTATTTCTTTTTGGATCACCGTCCCCGTTGTGATTCCGGTTGCGACAAAATAGCTTATGGATTTAGTATTGGGATTCCTGAAGCACGACTTGAAGAATTGTACTTTGTTGAATTCTTCCAACCCCACTGTGTTGCTTCTACCAACAAGAATGCCTACATTTCTCAGTCAATAACTGGTAGCCACACTCCATCATTAATGCAAATATCAACTCCCTTAACTTGAGAGTAAATGACATCCTTATCATACCACATATTGGTAAGGAAAACTTTCACCAAATCAGGGTATACCGTTTCAGATAGCCTTATAAACTTCTCAAGCCTTTGGTATTTTAGTGCCTCTCTAACTTCGTCCAACTTTTATTCTTTTGGCCACAACATCGTAAGAAACATAGGAGCAATAATTGCCTTCCTACTATATTCTCTGTGAAACTCTTCCATGCTCTCGTGATTTCTAGTAAACCATCTTTCAAGATATAAAGTTTCACTGGTATCACTTGGTTTAACATTCTTTACATAGGCTCTTTTATTACGCTTTCGTGGTGTGGAGAAAGAGGCCATGAGAGAATTTTGCTGAAGTGAATACAAGGATAGGTTTTTGTTCCATGAATGCAAAACACTATGAATACAGTAGTAGTGAATTTGTATGTGTTGAATGGTTTATAGATGAGCTATTTAATACCAACTAAATGCAAAAGACAAAGTTGAATTCACAAACAAATACAAAACAAATCACACACATATGCTACGCATTGATGGACAACACAGAACAAATCTTTTCAGTTGAGATTATGTGAACAATAAGCTGTATCAGAATTTACTTAGCTTCAGAGTTTGGTGTAACTTTTGACTTATTGACTATCAATAAGCTGATGACATATGGCACTGAGTAGTTTGTCACTCTTCACATGCGCTGTTCATGTATTGGACAACTCAACTTAGTCAAGACTCCTCCTTTGACCAACGAATCTATTGGATATTCTTTACCTTCCCAACATAGCAGTCTTACACAAAACAATTTATTGTTCAAAATTCCTTCAGGCTTCTTGTCCAGTACTACTCATCCAGCAAATTGAGCAAAATTTGAACAAGATCAGATATATATATATATATATATATATATATATATATATATATATATAAAATATATTAAATTTATTAAAAATTAACTTAATTTTTTTTTTTTTTTTTTTTATACACATTTTTCACAAAAATAAAAATAAATATAAAAAAAAATATATATATATATATATATATATATATATATATATAGATATATATATCAACTATAGTAAATTCAGTCAAAATTCACTTAATTGGTTTTGTTGAATTGTTAATACCCATTTTGCACAAAATTAAAACTAAGAACCAACAATTTTATATGCTGATTTATTTTATATTTTTCAAATCAATAATCCCCAATTCATTTATGAGAAAATTAAACCTTTCTTTATTAAGGGGTTTTGTAAACAAATCAACCAATTGATTTTAAGAATTAACAAATTGAACTATGCGGTCACCATTATTCACATGATCCCTTATGAAGTGGTGGCGTATTTCAATGTGTTTTGTTCTGGAATGTTGTATAGGGTTCTTTGTTAAATTTATTGCACTGGTATTGTCACAAAGTAAAGGAATTTGGGAAAGAATTAGACCAAAATCACTTAGTTGTTGTTTGATCCATAGGTTTTGTGCACAATAGCTTTCAGCAGCTATGTATTCCGCTTCAGTTGTTGATAAAGCTACACACGCTTGCTTCTTACTATGCTAAGATATTAAACTAGATCCAAGAAGGTGGCATGTTTCACTTGTACTCTTCCTATCAATTTTACATCCTGCAAAATCTGAGTCAGAGTAACCAATTAAGTTCAAGGATACTTCACTCGGATACCATAGACTAACATCTATAGTCCCTTTGAGATACTTCAGTATACTCTTAGTTGTCATGTAGTGTGACTCCTTAGGATTTGCTTGATATCTTGCACAAAGACACACACTGAACATGATATCCGGTCTACTTGCAGTAAGATAGAGAAGTGATCCTATGAGCCCTTTGTATTTAGTTTGATCAACATTAGCCCCCTTTTCATCAATATCCAAGTAACATCCAGTGGCAATAGGTGTAGCAGCCTCCTTGCAATTCTCCATATCAAATTTCTTCAACAACTCTCTGCAATATTTGGATTGACTAAGGAATGTACCATGCTGAAATTGCTCAATTTGCAAACCAAAAAAGTAATTGAGTTCTCCCATCAGGGACATCTCAAATTCACCCTGCATAGCTTTAACAAACAACTCACACAAAGTTTCATTAGTTGAACCAAATATAATGTCATCAACATAAACTTTAACAAGTATAATTTCATTGCATGTTTTCTTAATGAATAAAGTCTTATATGTTTTTCCTCTCTCATAACCTTGAGAAAGAAGGAAATTACTCAACCTCTCATACCATTGTCGAGGTGCTTGCTTCAACCCATATAGTGCTTTATTGAGTTTGAAGACATGATCTGGATACTTGTGATCTTCAAATCTAGAGGGTTGACTCACATAGACTTCTTCATCAATGTATCCATTAAGAAAGACACTCTTCACATCCATTTGGTGCAACTTAAATCCATTCATACAAGCATATGGCAATAATAGTCTCACTGCCTCTAATCTGGTCACATGTACATAAGTTTCTCCTAAGTTTATTCCTTCCTCTTAGTTGTAACCCTTTGCAACCAATATGGCTTTATTCCTCACAATGACTCCTTGTTCATCCAATTTGTTCTTGAATACCCATTTGGTTCCAATCACATTCATCTGCTTAGTTTTGGGAATAAGTGTCCAAACTTCATTCCTTGCAAACTGATTTAGTTCTTCATGCATTACATTGATCCAATTACTCTCCTCTAGTGCATCGGCTATACTTTTGGGTTCCACTTGTGATACAAATGCCATGTGCTCACCAAAATGATTCAAGGATCTTCTAATTGATACCCCTTTCTGAACTTGACCAATGACATTGTCCAATGAGAGATTTTTGGACACTCTGCACTCTCTGGACAGTCTAGAGTTAATTGTGTCTGCACCAACTCCAGATTCAATCGATTAAATTCCCGGTTCAATTAATTGAATTTCTGGCAGTTTACTAACTTCCTTTTATTTATTCTTCTGTCCAGTATCAACTTGTTGTTCAGTAGGAACCTCATCATCTGCACCTGTCTTAGGACATTCCTACATGTTCTGGTTAGTTTCATCAAATGCAATATGCATGGATTCCTTAACTTGCATGGTTCTCTTATTATATGCTCTATATGCATAACCATGCAAAGAATAGCCAAGGAAAATACCTTCATCCACTTTTGAGTCAAATTTGCCCATGTTATCCTTACCATTGTTCAAAATGCAACATTTACATCCAAAAACTTTGAAATGAGAGATATTGGGCTTTCTACCTTTATACAACTCATAGGGGGTCTTCTTCAAGATTGGTTTAATAAGCACTCCATTGAGAACATAGCAAGTTGTACTTACTGCATCATCCTATAAGTACATTGACATATCTGTTTCATTCAAGAGTGTCCTTGCTAGTTCCTCCAAAGACCGATTCTTTCTCTCTACTACTCCATTCTGTTGAGGAGTCCTTGATGTTGAAAAGTTGTGTTTAATTCCAAATTTGCTACAGAATTTGTCAAATCTCTCATTCTAGAATTCTTTGCCATGATCTGACTTAATGGTAGAAATACCTCAATTCTTTTCATTCTGGATAACTTTGGCAAATCTCTTAAAAGCATGATAGGCTTCGTCCTTGGTGGCAATGAATAGAGTCCAAGTAAAATGAGAATAATCATCTACTACTACAAGACCATAGTAATTACCTCCTAGGGTCATGGTTCTAGAGGGACCAACCAAATCCATGTGAAGTAGCTCAAGAGGTCTAGATGATAAAACCACATTTAGTTGTTTGAAATAACTTTTAGTTTGTTTACCCTTTTGGCATGCTTCACACAATCTGTCCCTTTCAAACTTGAGCTTAGGCAAGCCAATTACTAGTTCTTTTGATGCAAGCCTATTGAGATGATGCATATGAATAT
>Ga0099825_1002832_pt1 | contig 23181 bp, 6 predicted proteins | sample SiratroredBW_FD_76838 | JGI IMG/M metagenome (GOLD analysis project Ga0099825, IMG submission 76838) | Root nodule microbial communities of legume samples collected from California, USA - Siratro red BW | ecosystem: Host-associated > Plants > Roots > Nodule | place: USA: California | collected... | reverse complement strand
ATATATAAACAAAAAAAAAATATAATAAATATATATTTAAATATACACTAAAAATAATAAATATAAAAAAAAATATATATATATATATATATATATATATATATATATATATATATATATATATAAATTATGAGTTGATTAAAAAAATTTGTAATAAATAATCTAATAAATTTAAATTCAGATAAATAAAATATATTTCATAAAAAAATATTTTTAATACAGTTGGACAGAAACAAATCATTATTGATGAGGTGGTATAATATATTTATTATTTCCTTTCTTTGAAATATGACACACTTAATTTGATTCATAATCTATAAATTAATTTTAGTCCAATCTTAAAATAACCTTTGTTTTACTGATTCATAAGTTGAAAAATCTCAGCCTCAAAGTTCTATATAAAAAAGATTAGAATTAGAGTCAAATAGGTCTATATTAAAGCAATATTTTAATAAAAGTAAATTAAGAAATAAGAAATAAACATTAATACAATTTTTATTTTTTTTTAAAAAATAATTTATAGATCCTCAATCTTTCCAAAATATTAATTTTAAACTGAGTCTTATCAATATTTATTCTCCAACTTGTGAGATTTAGAGGATATAAATATATTGTTAAAAGAAAAAAAAAATATTAATTATTTGATTTTGTCTTTATATCTAATCTCTTAAATAACTACAAAGATTTTAAATGTATCTATCTTTACATTTTTAAAAGTAACATTATTTATATTAATTCAAATACTCCAAATAATTTGTCATTCACGTACATCTTCATACCCAATTGCATTTTTTATACCAATCCCAATAAAACCAAATTGATAGAAATGATTGACCAATAAATATCAATTCATGCTGATTTCCCATATATTTAAATGATGACATGCAATAAGAAATAATCTTTTATAATAAAAGATACTAAACTAATAAGCATGTAAACAAAAGCGCTCAATAAATTTATTATGATTAGATATACCAAGTCTTAGATCCACAAATACTTATTATTACTCCCTACAATTTTTGTAAATATAAAATTATAAATCCTCTCGTATAATTTTTTATAAAAATAAAATTGTAAACTGCTTCATATAATTTTTACTAAAGTAAAATTACAAACTTTGTGATCTCATTCAATTACTAATCCCTTATGCATTCATGATACTTATTAAGTTCTAAAACAACACTCAAATCAATTCTTTATTTTATAGTAATTTCTTTATTTTTTCTCCTTCATGAATAATTATAGATCACATTATTTAGAAGGTTTCGAAGAGAACAAAATATACTTAAGTGTGGGACATGTCAACCAAATATTGTGAATGAAGAAAAGCTCTTACTTATCCATACAATTTCACATAGAATGAAAGAATTCTATTCATGCTACTACATAATACTAAAAGAACGTAATTTCTGCAAAACTTAATTTCTACGAAATAGTTGTGCTAATGGGAAATCACATTTTGAGTGCTTCACGGAGCACATTTATGTCGTAGTCAAATGGTTAACTATTGGACGAATAGATGGATTTTTACAAATATATTAAGAAGATTTATGACTGCATTGGTAATTGACGAGAGTGTATTTTTTTAAGGACAAAGAAAATTCATTTATAATTAAACTAAATCAGAAATCACTTAAAAAAAATCAAATTTTTGTCAACAAAGCTTAGAGAAATTAACATAATTTAACCAAAATCAAAATAATAAAGTCTGTAACAGCTCAAAATGTTAGACAAATCTTATGTTACATTTTTTTTAAATATATATATATATATATATATATATATATATAATTAGACTTTATTAAAGAAAATTTAAACCTAATGACATCTACACTTGACTGAACTTTATTAAAAATAGCACTACTTCAACGTAGCCCAAGTCACGAATAGCACAATTATAACCGAAAATAACTTTTGGAGACTTAATTTATCAAGTTTTAAAACTAAATCAATATAATTAAAAAATATAAAGTGCATAAACTTAGTTAACCCTATGATGAAAAAATAATTTATAAATTAATTTATCCTAATATAAATATAACCAATTCTAAATAAACCTCAAAAGGAATTAATATAAAAGTTTTAAATAAATTATAACAAAATATACCAATGAAATGAATATATCAAACATACAATACTCTTCGTTAATTTAAAACTGATAAGCCGGAAGAAATATTTAAAGTGGTTGTTATGAAATTAATATTCCAAATATATATGATAATTTGTGATTAAATGATTGATAATGCATTTTCTCTTAACTTCAATAAATTTATAATGATTACGTCACGTGTGTATGTGAGTGGGGCTTTTCCAAGTGCACTGAGGACTGTGTTGCAATCTAATAATGTGATTTTGTTTATTATTCACTTAATCATATGATTTTTGTGTCTAATCAATCCTAAATTGTTCTTCGGGCCCCACTTAGTCAAACCTCCCATCACACAACTCCCCTCACCAACTACCTAATTAAGTTTGAATTTTAGATCACTAAAAGACAAATACTCTTTTAACTGTATCAGTTGATATACGACAACTCTGCACTGAAAATAGACAATAATATTCTTAACTAAAACTTAATTAATCGATTAGAATTTACTTTCAATATAAAAATATAAGATTAAAATGAATAAAATAATGATATTTATCAAAATCATAAACATGATCATGTTAAACTATATAAGAATTTCTCCCATACTTATTTATTACAAATTTAAAACCCTCATCTGTGTTTTGTTTTCCTATGATTATGTTAATATTTTTATCATCATCACTTGTACATATTTGATTTTTAACTTTTTAAGTGAATACAAAACATTACTTTAAATTTAACATCTTGTTGGGACAGAAATTGAGAAAAGATAGTGATTTTTGAATGCGGAGTTTATCTACTGAGAGACAATCATGGAAGCCACCTTTATACAGAAAAGAATTTCACATCCCATCAATGCTGAAGTGCAGTGAGCAGTGCCAAGCATGAAAAGACCAGTTAAAGGGTCGAGAGAGGAAGAAGAAAGGAATAACACCGCCACCACCACCAGCTACCTCGACGACACCTTGTACCATTTCTTCACAAGTGCCTAGTCGCCATTTTCTTTGAAACATGCTTTTCAAAAGTTTGCTAAGACCAAGACTTTCACGACCAAGGCAACTTCAATTGTAGTATATACTTCTCCTATCTCAAAATAACAACAATTTTATTGTTTTTATAATTATTGATGTTTTAAGTTTTGACAAACCTGATTTTTCCCATCTTTTTTCAAATTAAATACTCTTTATGTGTCGATAAAAGTAATATATTTACTAAAAAGATTCAAAAAGTGGCATTTATTGGTGTTCTTAATTCTTGATATTTCTGAAGAAGAAAACTAAATCCACACTCATTATGGGACAAATATAATATTACATTGATCCTTTAATTAATTTCTCTCGAAATATGCCTCTTATTTTAAAATGACCGTTTCTTTTAGTCTTTATATTAAATTGATTTTCTATTTAAAAGAATATATATATGGAACATTAAGAAGGCCCAATCCATATAAAAATTAAATACTATAAGTTATATGAAAATTACAGAAAATACCATTTTTAATGATTATCAGTTTTTAATAAAACAATATTTATTTATTTTTAATTTATATGTGAATTAGTTATTTTCTACACTTTAATAAAGTTAATGAATTATCATATCAATTTTGAAGAGATTGGTCTTGAGGAGATTCTTACTAGTCTGATGATCTAAATTTGAGTAGACTGGTTTTGAAGAGTTTGTCTACATTATGATGAAGAAGCTTAGAAAAATCAAGTTTTGAAAAGTCGAGCTTGGTAACTTGGAACAATATATAAGTATCGATAACCATTATGTATTGTATCTTCTACTTTGTAGTGAGAAATATGAAGATGTTGATTACCACATACCTATCAACTATTAGGTATTTAAGTGTGAGTCTAAGTCCCACATTGAGTAGAAATGAGAAAGTTGAGCAATATATAAAAAAGAAGACCCACAAACCTAATGCTTTAAAGTTTTGGGTTGAAGATGATGTCATTTTTTTGTGTGGTTTTGACTTAGTTCTCATTCTTGTGAGAAGAATGAAATCCATAACTCTTTGTCATGTTACCATTATGTATTGTATCTTTTTATTAAGTAGAAGAGAAATGAAGATGTTGTATACTTAATGTATATATTAGACACGCCTATCAACCTATTATTTTTGAATTAGGGTTATATGTTTCACGTTAATTTCATTTTTTTCTAATAAAATAATTGTGGAAAAAGTAAATTCATAATAAAATTTCAACAAATATGTAAATATAATGTTGTTGTTAATACATGAAAATAATAATAAAAGTTGAGTAATATTAGGGAGTGAGTAGTATATAATATACTAGTATGGAAGAATTGGTGATGAGGCACTTATGGAAGGGTCCAAGATGAGAAAAAGACGTGTACGTACGTGGCTAAAAGGAAACCCTAATGAGAATGTGGTCCATCACCCATTGAAAAACACAGATTCACTGTGCTAATACTTCTACTACCTGGAGGTGATAGTTCACGCTCATTGTGGGATCCCTATCATCATCTTTTCTTTCACCATCTCCAAATCAAGAACATGGGTTAGGCATAGTTGTGTCATATCTCAAACCCTAGAAAATTTCACAATAAGGGACAATGTTCTGTATGTATATACTCTCACCATCATTGTAGGTTGTGCTTATTTTGGTAATCATGTTCTTGGGAATTAGGATCACCTATAATTGGCATCCAGAATAATCACATATTCTCTTTACTATTTTTTTAGCCTCATTGTTTTCTTTAATGCTCTTTGCTTTTCATATGGTCGCAATTAGATAATGCGTCCACACCCCACAATGGATCGACAACATCCACCCTAACAGTGATCATCATGATATGTCCCAAGCTTTGAATTGCATCTATTTATCATCATTAATTTGCTGTTGATCCAAACCTTTCCATGTTAAATCCTGTGAATATGCGTAGAAAAAGGTAGAATAATTGCTTATGAAAATAGTACTAAGAATTTCTTTCATTGGCCAGGTGGCATGATATCGTAAACCAACATCTCAAGCTTAGTGTCTACGTATTTTATACACCTTTTCGAGACAATGTGTCCCACGTATAGTGAGCAAATCTACTGTTAAATATAATTATTTACATGTCTTATGGTTAATAGACGTAGATTTAGCAATTTCTTTCTAAATGTTTCGCCACCAAATCCATTGCTGATATATTTAATACAGTTTAATTAGGAATTTTAAGTATATATAATAAAAAGTTTATTGCTTACAATGCTTTTATTTAATTAAAGCATCATTATCTCCAAAAATACATTGTAGAAAACATGTATAACAAAAATTAATGACAGAATTTGTACAGGAACGCCCCGCACTAAAGTATAGTTATATGATTGGATACGAAGTGTTCTGATGAAAGTTTCATTCCAAATTTAATTTCTCACTAATTTAATTGTTAAATTTGAGAGGGATATATATATATATCACAATTTTTCATAACTTTTATTTTAAATAAACTCAAATCTCACTCTTTCTTTTAATCCAAACAATTTGACTTTTTAAATACTTTCATCTTAAATCAACTTAAATTTAGTTATATATATATATATGTATATATGTATATATATAGATATTCGGTAATACTATGAGTTTAAATATTTTATGTATGGTTGTTATTGGGTTTTTCGTCTTTAAACTTTGTGTGTTTGGATTAAGTGAATTTGAGTTAATTTAAGATAAAAGTGTGTCAAAAGTTGAGTTGTTTAGATGAACTGAAAGATAGTTAAATTTAAATAGAAAGTTTATAGAGATTTGTGTGATGTGTATGATTGATAAAATAATTTTTTAATAGATAAAATTGTAGTTAAAATTAATTTAAAATTAAATATAATTAATTTGTTAAGTGTAATTAATAAATTATTATTATTTAATTATAAGATTATCAATTATTTAAAAAAAGTAAGTTATTATTGTCAATAATAATATTATTATTTTATTAATTTATTTTATTATTATTATAATTTTATTATAATTATTATTTATGATTTTATTATTATTTTTAATTTTTAATATTAACATTGTTAATATTTTATTTTTATTGTTATTTTATAAATTCGTTAAACTTATTATCATTTGAGTAATAATAATTATTATTATATTAGATGATATAATTAATTATATTTATTTTATTATAATATAAATATAGATATTAATCAATTATTTATATTAAATTAATTGAATAAAAACTGTAATAAAGATTCAAATCTATACTAAGAAGAGAGTTTACTATCACATTCTTTCCTCGATTTTGTTTTTATTTAATTATAGAAAATTATGAAATTGTCACGTTTTCAGCTTCTTTTAACTTATACACTCCCATAACCAAACGCATCCATAGACAATCTATAAAAAAAAATTATATATAGATTTTTTTAAAGATTATATTATTATAAATTTTGATATCTTAGAATTTTATTATAAAGATTGATTCTGGATCTGGGAGGGATAATAACTATAACATTGACGCTTCATTTCCAATCTAATACTTGTTGAATCAGATTTAAAGACAAAGACTTTGATATATTCAACAGTGATGAAGATGTCAATTGCTGAATGTTTCGTAGAGACACAAAAGATAAAAAAGTTGATGATATAAACATCATTCATAATTGAGTTAGAAATCCTTCCTTAAAATTCCTTTACCATTACATTTATTTGACATTTTAAACTTGAATGTTGTTGATTATCCATTTGTTTGATTCTTATTACAAGCATTACAACAACATACTCTAATATCATATGATCCAAATGTATTAGGTATTTTAGACCACCATTTGTTCTTGATTTAAATAAATCTTTATGAAACATGTAATTAATTATTATTAATTTTTTTTATCTTAAATTTGAAAACTTAAATACGTAACAGTTAGATATTGATTGTGATCACGGAACAAATAATAATCAAGAACTATCTAATAATTTCACAACTAAAACATTTTATATTTCATTAAACTTTTCTTATGTAGTAAAACTTATAAAAATCTATATAAAATTTTGCTGAAAACTTATTTATTGTGAATTTTAATATAGAGAATTTACAAGAAAAATCTGAAAAAAATTCTAATATTTTTCCAGACGACCCTACCCTTGTTGCTCTCAAAACATCTATTCAAAAAAGAAAATTATTAGATGGTCTTAAGTCATTATAGTTATAGTTAATCTTTACATACTACATATTAAGCGTTATTAATTTGTGTCTCGTGAATTTGATAAATATAAGAATACTTTATACAAATATTGCTTAGAACCATGCATAAGTTATAGTCCTAAATTATTTAATAATTTCTACGAGGGAGGAAAAAGATAGATATTGGAGACAATTGCGAATATAACGATTCAATTCAAGCCAAACAACTTAAATTTAGTATTTTGAATGATTGGGTGAAATTCAACCTAATCAGAAAATATATAGTTTAATTTGTAAAATGAATTTACTTAAATGAAAAATTATGATTAAGTAGGAAATATAATATCTTAAAATTTGTCAAATGATATGCTCTTTTTGTCTGCATATTTTGTTTGCCAAACCGAGTAATCCATTTATGTCTATTACGCATAATTGCATTGATGGTAGTAGTTGTCAGGTGACAGTACTGTTTTTGTATTGATTAACTCAATCACAGTTCTTATGGTCATTATTATTAAGGTAAAATAATTTTTAAAATAAACTACGTATCTAAAACCTAAGGAGATTGGTGCATGATTTTTTCACTTTTAAGTATCGACTCTAAGTTTGAGGTCTTCACATCTTCCTTTCCCTGCTCATCTTCACCATAAAAGAAACGTAACAAGAATATTCGTGACAATAATAAAAGAAAATGCTTTGGTTCAGCACGAAAGTAAGACCTATTCTTTCTCAAGCTTGCAAGAAAACATTTTCTATTGAGCATAAATTTTAGCCTCAATTTATGTTCAATAATTTATTTTAATCTCCCAAAATTAATAATTACAGGATTTTTATTCATTGCACGTGCCATGTAGGCAAAGTATCGAAACTACGTAGTTGTAACAGACAAATAATCTTTTCCATAAAATCTCATATTATTAATATATACTCCACAAAATGCCTACGAATCCAATGCAATAATCACAGTGGTACCTCTTAGCTGGCTGACCTATTTTCAGAAGCAACAAGGCCAAATTAGCTTACAGCCTTATTTTCAACTCACAGAAAAATAAGATATTATATCCCCATATTTTATAGGCTAACATAACCTTGACTATCTCATCATGCAGTGCTGGCAGATGGCTTCAATTTCTTAGGTGGGGGATTTCCTCCAGAGATAAGCACATATAAATAAAAGCAGAGCATTGCAGAACTGCAAACAAAAATTTACCGAAGAATAAATGAATCAGATCAAAATTTCAGACAATCTAACAGCCAGGGGGCTAAAGAACAGCTATCAGTTTCAAATACCAAAGTATATAATTAAATAGGATAAAAACAATGGATTGAGATACCTTATAATAGCACTAAAGCCAGTGGGAAATATTTTCTTGGCCTGCATCCGGAAAAGCAAATAAGAACAGCAATTAAATTAGACACAACATAAGAACAGTTTTGTCAAAATTGATGTACTACCAATGAGTAACTCTGGAAGTTCTTCCAGATAAGAATCCCTGCCAATGCTGTAAAATAACGAAACAAGTCAAGAGAAGAGAGTAAATAACAATTATCCAAATAAGATTATACTCCAGCCTTTTAGTTTCTCTCTTTTTCTTTCAAGACCAGCACTATCTTAGTACTGCTTAAATCACTTACCTGCTTGTCCTAGAATAAATGGTAAACTTGATTTTCCTTGCCTCCAGACCTTCATGCTAAGGGTGCTGAGGAACAGTAAAGCACCACCAAAGAGCACACCACTGCTCAGTGTTGCAGGACTTCGTGAAAAAATGAACCCAACAATCCCTCCCGTTAAAACAAATCCACCTACAACAAAGATAAAGACGAGATATAACAACTTTAAGGGGAAGGGAATAATTTCGTAATAGAGTACGGTATGTTTTTCTTTCAGTACCGAAATAATGTAACCACACTTTCATATTTTTTATGCCACAGATCTCAAAGAAATCAACCACAAATAATATATACAGCTCAGAATAGTGTTCCATTTAAACTGTCAGGTAGGTGCAAAAAGTTTAATAAGTCATAATCTATGTAATACTAAGAAATCAACCACAAATAATATATCAAGTTCAGAATAGTGTTCCGTTTAAACTGCCCGGTAAGGTGCAAAAAGTTTAATAAGTCATAATCTATGTAATACTAAACTTCATAAAGCCTTTATGGAGATCAATTTTTGGACCCAAGATTCAGATAAAAAACAAGTGATCAGTTGGTCTAGATAGAAAGTATACTACAGGAGAAAAACCGGACATCAAGAACCTAGTCAGTTACCAGGTGTCAGTAAGTTGAGCTGGCAATAGTTGGATTTACACTGTTGAGATATGACCAGTTAGTTAAAACTTAAATGAAGCTGCAGGCATGTAGGGTATATCGGGGACTTCTAATTTTGAGGCAGAGATACAATCTCTGAAGGAGCCTTAAGCTCTGGTTTTCTGCCCAAGCTCTTATGTTTTACAACACTTCCGATTTTTCTTCATAATCTTAGCTCGTCATTCTCTTTTTGCTTTATCCTTGTAACTGATATCCCAATATCGGAGAGTCTCATCAGAAAAGAGGAAAGGGTTTCATCACCTCTTTTACCTTGATTTTATTCAGTGAAAAGAAAAAAAAAACATTTGCTTTCATTGTGGTGATAAATGCCACCCTCTACGTACCTGTCCTAATAAACAGTTTACGTTGATAATTCTAGAAGAAAATGACTCTGTTAAGTTGTTTCAGTCAATTCAAACAGCCTGGCCTTGGTTGGCGAGGACAGGAAAAGTCAAACCTGCTCTATTTCCATCTCTAATGGATTGGCCAAGGGAGACGTCCAGGACTTCGTGAGGTCCTGTGATGTCTGTGAAAAGAACAATGAGGCTACACTATACGTGCTGGACTCTAACAGACTCGAGATTCCTAAACAGACAGACTCGAGATTCTTGGGTTTACATAATATTAGAGGCTATAAAGCCATTTTATTTGGGTTGATGATAGGAATTTAGTGAATATAGCTCCTTTTGGGTTGTTTAAGACTCCTGATATGGACAAGACAGTCACTGAATTATTCTCAAGATATGCACTAAGGCTAAACGGTATCAAAAAGTCTGTCGTTAGTGACTGATTCCTTTTTCATTACCCATTCTTAGAAAGAATTGTTTAGGTTTAGGGACATTACTTAGAATGAGGTCTCTTATCATCCTGATTCAGATGGTCAAACCAAAGTCTTAAATGGGGGATTAAAACCAACTTGAGCTGCTTTGCCTCATTGATGAAGTGAGCTCAGCTACGATGAGCAGCCAATAGTTAGAATTAGGCATTGTTCAGAGATTCCCAGCCAATCATTGTGAGTGATGTCATAACATAAATCAATTCACTGTATTATTCAAATATCTTTCACTTAGTGTACCACACTCTTTGAAACTTGAACAGATGGTATAATCGTTTTCTATCTCCTTTCACTAAGATTTAATTTCAATTTACCTAGATCTGACCTAATCAATGGAATAATGTAACATTTTCCATCAAATTCAACCTAAGTCAATATTTCATAGCAGCATGGAACTGCGACCCAGAAAACACTATAGTAGCATAGCAAATGGTAGGATGGGCTCAATTGCGAAGTTTGGAAAACAATAAGCATATTTAAAATATTATATCATGCACACAAATATTGAAAAAGGGGAAACAAAAAGTTTTCACATTCTCACGTTATCGTACATAAGGGTGACTTAATAGCGGAGACTTAAAAGTGTTACGCTTCGGAAAAAGAAGTGGGGAGTTATAGTGGGAAGAAAGAAAAACATTATTAGGGGCACTTTTGTTGACCTTTACAATATGAAAATGTAACTGATCAATTAATAAGGGAACTTAATTGAAAAGGCCTAAAAGATAAAAAGGATGAAAAATAAAAAGAAATCAGAAAATGGAATCAGAATGGCAATCTCGCTGCAAAAGCAGCTGCACCTGCTGCAATAATAAGCACCTTCTGCACCAGTGTTTCGTGTGATGCAAGGTCAGAAATTGCTCTTGATTTTTGCCGCAGACACAATGCTGTTAACTACTTAGAAATTTTCAGGGGACAAAAAATGCACAAGTGTATGCCAGACTTAACTTGTCAATAATATTCCAATAAGTCACTTTTTTCTCCTTTTGTTCAGATTGACAATTGAAGGGGATAAAAGAGCAATTAAACCAAACGCCATCGACCATACTAATAATGTATTTTGTTCAAAGTAGAGAAGGGGAGGGGAAGGAATGACGACCTTGTTTTGTTTGCCCGAGATGGGGGAGAGAAAATATGAATATTATACTGTCACACCCTTATAAATAGTAATGGAGGAGATGAGAAGTAAATAAATTTGAGACAATTCATTCTAAACAGTCCAAAAAAGCTATAATCCAGCTTCCCTCTGCTCCAAAAACCCCCAATATTGAAGGGGTATCAAACATAGGCAGGGAGGGATTTTAGCACTCCCATTTCCTCTACTCTTCACTCTAAGTTTCTGAATCTAATAGGATAACATTAAAAGAAAAAATTCTCAATGCCTCCATTTCCCTCCAACCAAGCATAGAGTAAGGGAAATGCATCATATAACTTAACTAAAATGCAAATTATCTACACAAGGAAACACTTACCAAAGGGAATTCCTAAACAAAAGTCATGAATTTTTGCAGTCTTTTTCGGTTGATCAACACTTTCCTGTATTGCCTGTCCAAGCCCTGTTTTTTCAGTATCATGGTCCTCTTTTGTTGAATATGAGTTCGGCTTTTCTTCAACATGTAGCTTTGACACATCAGCTGCATAACTCAGTGTATTTTTGGTATCAGTCCCAGCAGTATCTGTGTCATGCCTCTCCAGACTCATAACAACTGATAACTAAATGAGATATGCTTCCAGTTCAGTATCAATGTCAGATAATTGCTCTAGCAAACTTTTATTTAACAAAAATATATTATTATGCAGTTATTCAAGCCTGTCCATATTGTCTAGCACTACGGCTTGCAATATCCAAGTAAAGATATGAGCAAGCACATAGATGACTTTCCCTAAACGTGGAGAAACGTCAAATCTATCATATCATCAATAAGGCCAACTTGAATACTTGATCATATTGACTTCCAGTACTCAGCTATGCGCTTTTTAATTTTTGTATCCTCACTACAATTACATATATCAATACAAGCATACATGAGCAATAAAGCTTTCCTATCCAGTATTTGCAGAAAAAGACGTCACTGACCTTGCTTAAACAAACTTCGTTATAAACACTTATAGGAAAACAAATGAAATAAGTTTCTTTTATAAGTTTAAGTTCAAATTAGCTTATGCATAAACTAATTTGTAGAAACCCTTTTATTTTGTTTCTCTAAAAGTTTATTTTAACTTACGCATAAGCTAAGTTTACCTTACGGAAAGAGCTTATTTCATATTTTTCTTCTCCTCTATATAGAAAATTTTATCCAAATAAGGCCTACTATAAATCAGTAGTCATGGATGCTAAATTTGAAAGCTGTAGATTATGTGTGCTAAGCAGTAACAAAGTCAGTATTAGAAGCGAAGCAAGGTAAAGAAGGGCAAAGTGATACCCCAAAAGGAAACAAGTCACAAGAGGAAAATGGGTGATAGATATGATGGAATGGAACACACAGAGTCATAACTGCCATACATCCATATTAAAAAAATAAAAACAACATAAAGTGAAAAAGACTTGTCACAAAATTTCCAAATTTTCCGGTAATTAAAAAATATTGCCAATGATAACAACAGGCTGCTCTTTTTTTCTACCGAATTCCAAAATATAATGGATTTATGTTAACGCTTCTTCTCTTTTTCCAGCAATCTGGTTTGGAAGTAATACAAACTCAAAAATGCCTATGACTAAAACCAACAAAATCAGAAAACCAAGTCTATGAACAGAAAGCAACATCTTCAACACTAAATCATGTTTGGAAAAGACTGGTTAAGAAGAAGTAATCATTAAAGCAACCATCAAGAAGCCGCAAACAAACCACGATAATATTATTGTTTCCAAAACAAGCCAATTAACTCAAACACGCACTAAATGTACCAAGTGAGCCAATCCACAATAAGAACCTATAATTGCGATTCTAACAAAACGTCACACTGGACATTAAAGTCGTCGAAGCAAGACTAGTTATTTTTTTTGCAACGACTGCTAATTCAAACTTCCCTAGGTAACGAGTGATTTAGCAAGCGGTGCTTTAGATCTATTAATACCAAATACATTCGCGAGCCTAATGCACGCGTTCGTGCTTAACACGAACCCTAACAAGTTAGAGATACGGTGGCAATACGCTATTTGGAAATGAAAAAGAGGAGAAAGACCTTGGAGCGAGGGGAAGGGAATAGAAGCGAGTGGCGACGGCGGAGGTGTATGCTACGGTGGACGGCGGAGAAGCATCCGAGCTGAGAAATCGTAGTAGCCGCAGCCATGTTTGCGGTCATCACTGGCTTCGATTTGGTTCGATGCAGAACGAAAATTAGATTTTATTAAGAAGAGTGAAAAAACAGACCAGTCAACGGTTCCGCCACCCACCCAAGAGCCATTGCCTCCATAAATTAATTCTCTTAGATACCAAAATAACTTTTTGCTTTACCAAAACATTTTCCTATAATTTTTTTCACTTATTATTGAACAGTTACTCTGTTTTATACTTTTTTTTATTCTGAATAAATAGTAATTTTTTTTGTTTTCAAAATCAGGTTATGGAGTGTCTCTAGTGATGTTATTATATTCAATTGTTAAGAACTTTCTTTTATTATCTTATTTAATTTTTATCTTATTATTTTATTTTTCTCTATCGAATTCCAGATGAATAAGTATTGGAAAAAGGGAAATAGAAAAGTGTAACAACTGAGAAAAAAAAGTGGAAAAGAAAATAGATGAGATTTTAGTTGTTTTATTCCATTTTTGAATAAACCCTTTCTCTCTGCCTTAATTTTCGCTAACTTGAGCGCCAAAAACCCTTGCCTTGGTTTTTTCTTTCATAGCTGTGCTGGGATAAAAGAACATCATGAGCAAAAGCTAGTTTCATGTTGTGCTGTCTCAAATGTTTCTGAAGCGGTGAGTGCCACCACGCGCCTCCGTTGTCTTATCAAAATGAGTCTTTTGCCTCGTCTCCGTGTCTTCTTCACGCCTTTACTCTCGTCCTCTCTCCTCTCCCCCTTCTCCCAGGTCCTCTCTCTCTCTCTCTCTCTCTCTCTCTCTCTCTCACTACACTTTCATTATCATTGTTTTATTTTCCTTGTCCAAAACCTCTCACTCACATATTTTGTTTGCCACCACTTACCCATCGACTGAACATAAACGTATGCTTATTGAATATGATAGGGGCTAACTCTCGTCTATTAAAGTTTTTATTTTTCATGTAACGTACTATGTTGAATTAGAAGGGGAATTTGAAGTGTAGTTATGCTCTTTGGAACAGATTTGGGGATTTGTTTTGATAATTCAATCGAGCTGGGTGCTTTTAATGGTATTAATTCAAAGAATTGTTATTATTTCAGTTTCTGATAGGATAAATTTCTGTATAAGTACTTAACTTGAGAAGAAAATGAGCAAGAAAAATAAAATAAGTTTGAGCAAAATTTTTCGTAAGTTAATATCTCCGATGAACTATAATTTAACGTTATTAATTTGTGGAAGTTCTGTTGTATTAACTTCTCTAAAATTGATTTTAACTTACACATGAGCTTTTAGCTTGTGGGAGAAGTTTGTTTCCTTGAAGTTTCTGAAACTTGGTGAGTTTTTTATTTCGGGTTCTTTCAAAATGTTAATGGGTTTTGGCATTTTATTTTCCTTTCTGTCTCTCTAGACTGTGTTAGTATGTTTTTCCCTTTCCCCCAAATGAGTATTGTCTGAACCATTTTTATCTCCTTTCGTGAAAAATTATGCCTTTTTTTCCACCTAGAATGGAGGTAGAGAAATGATGACAAGAATTGGCATCAGTGCCTGCTCGCTTTCTTCCACAGGTATTAGTTCCATGTCATCTAATGTACCTGTTTGTGTCTATTTGACATTAACTCTTATTCGCTTTTATCTGTGGCCATCTTTCTCTTTTTGAGTAGGTATAAATGTATAAATGTAAGTATGTATTTCATCTTTGAGAATAGAATTATAATAATTGATGTGTTCATAATAACATTGGAAGCATTTCAGCTGAAGCTTCAGATTTAGAATGTGATGTGACTCATGATGATGTCAAAGCAGCAGAGAGAGCCAATGCACTTTGCATGGCCGTATCACAGCTTGCTAGTGAGTTTAGCAAGGAATCTATGTTGTCTATGCAGAAGTTTTTTGGTGTACGCCGTGCTCATGTGATATCTACAGGCTCCTTGAAGCTTGATCTAGCTCTGGGAATAGGAGGATTGCCTAAGGTGAAATAGGATTTGTACAGCTCCTCTTTAAAGTTTTGACAATTGTTTGGTGTGAAACATGTGGTTTACTACATCCATAAGATGGGGATATCAATTATGTGCTCATAGTTTGCTGGTGGCTGACCCAGTGAAATTTGTGTAGCAGTATCACTAGAACGTATATATACTTTTAGTCTGATTTTTAGATGGCCTCAAATAGCCTGGATATACTAGTCAATATTAATATGAAACCAGAGCGTGAAAAAAATCTTTGCAATATTTAAGTTTGGCTACTAAAAGTGTTGAATATTGATATTTAAGTATATATAGATATATTCAGATTTCAGACAACGCATCCAGTAGTTCGCTTTCCCACTTAAACATCGTCCCATTATTAATCTGCAAAGATAGAAGCTTAGAATGGTTTCTCTTTCCGTTGTTAATTATTTAGGATAACTTAGAGAGACTCCTTTTATATTATTTATCCTATATGGGGGTGTTTTCTACTGAAGTTAAAAGTTTATGATGATAAGCGCTTTGATTCTCCATATTTAAGAGCGATGGAGCTGTAATGGTCCTTTCAAAGTAGCTCTATAAAGGGTTTTATTTTCCCCTCTTTCATCTCAGTTTTCTGCTTTTGAAACACCTGTTAAGATTCAGAATTTAAACCTTTTGCAGCCGAAGGGAGTTTTTCTTTAAAGCCTTATAATGATATTATAAGCATTATTCACTGTCAGAATTTATCAGCTGTGTAAAGCAGTAAACCACATGAACTTGACTAATAACATTTATTTATTTTCCTGTAGCAGCCTTTCTCTATTTTTGAAATATACTTTCACTCTTACTCCCCACATGATAACTCTTGGATGATAGATGATCACTTTAAATTTGAAATATGTCAGCTATCAATAGTATGATTTTTGGTTGGTCAACCCTTTCCAGATGGGTACTTTACTGATGTGGCTGGAAATGAGGATTCTTACTCCCAGTGTAAGATTCTTTGTCCATCATATTCACAAACTTCTTAACGTATATTGCATTTCACCATTTTAGGGTAGGATTGTGGAAATTTATGGACGAGAAGCAGCTGGTAAGACTACACTTGCTCTTCAAATTATTAAAGAAGCTCAAAAACTTGGAGGTACCTATCAGTAGACCTTCTTCGAGTATCTAATAAGTTCTCAATTAGCAATTTAATGTTATCAGATAAAAAAATCTGTTAATGGAGATTTCTGTTTGAGTTTCTTAGGCGTACTATTGATGTTGTTAATGGGGATACGAATTATGATCTGTTATTAGCTACGCCATAGTAGTGAACTTTTGGAGCTTGCTATGGAAAATTATTTTTGTACTATACTCCCTCCATTTCTTTTATTTCTGCAATGTTGATAGGAAGATTTTTTTTTTTTTTTTTCTATTTATATGTCCACTTAGAAGTTCAAGAGGATATTAGTTACTATTTCTCAATCATGCCCTTATCCTTGCTTAATTCTTAAATGCTTCACACACTTGTTATAAATGAGAGAATAGGAAGTTAAAAAGAGTATACAAGCGAAAGTATTGACTACAATTCGTAAGTGGACAGACAAAAAAATGGAGGGAGGGTAAAATAATGATGCTTGAGAGGTCAAATTTTCATCAAAGCATATATATACAGTTCCTACCAGGCTATACTAAGTTTCAACGTGAGTAAATTCTTCGATCATGTAAGAATTTCTTTTGCACAGTTATGTTTCCTTGAAGTGGCAAAAGTGGAGGTTAAAGGCTCAGTAAACAAGAACATCTTTATGAGCTCGCAAGTTGGAAACTGTCATCAATTATTTTTTGCTATGATTGATGTCATATCATTTCATGGACCCTCAAAAGTGAATTATAGAAAAAGAATTTAGCAAAAAGAATAGTCTTTTTTGAATTCCAAACAAAGCAAATAATTTGGAGATAGACTATGCAAGAAAAATTTATAAAATATGTAACATGTGTTGGAGGCAAGAGCAAGTCTTTCTTTCTGTTGGGAATGGATTAGTTTCTTGGTGATGATCTAAGATTTTATACTTAATTGAATTAGTTCAGCGTAACAATAGTGGAGTGTGAACATGCATGAAATGCACTAAGCTATTTGTCTGTAGAAGTAATTTCCTTTTACTTGTTTTGACCAAAATATTGAGTCAAATTTGTGTTATTTCTTGCCGATTGACACATACAAGATGCTCACTCATACTCTGGACTTGTGCCCTATTTCTGTTGGATTGTGCTGTTTAGCTTATTGTGTCCTGTCAATTTGACAGCTTCCATTTATTCTGTTGGCAGGATATTGTGCATATCTTGATGTAGAAAATGCTCTGGACTTCTCACTTGTGGAATCAATAGGTGTAAATACAGAAAACCTTCTCGTATCACATCCTGATTGTGCTGAAAATTTGTTAAGCATGGTTGATACATTAACAAAAAGTGGAGCTGTAGATGTGATTGTGATTGATAGTGTAAGTTACTGTGTTTTGTCTATAACACCTATTATATTGTAGGAGGATTTGTTCCAGTAGGATGTATTTAGATTGCTTTCAATCGTAACCATACTGGTTCTTATTCTCATAGCTCATGTTGAACTTGCCTTAAATTCTGCATTTTGTTTTTTTTTCTCCTGTTTCTTTTGTATCTTTCCCCCAGGTAAAAATAAAGAAAAAAATCTGGATTATTTTAGAAAAGGAGAATGAAATTCTCTTCCAATGTAAATTAGACATTCTCATTAGTTTACCGAAATTACATTTTTGTGAAATTCATTTGGATCGAATCTCTTATGAGAGTCTTGCTCCCATTACAGCAGTAACAAACCTTCATCCAATAGTTTAGACTAGCTGTGTGGATCGTTATATTCTTTTATATTTTCTTTCAATCATTTTGTTCAAATTGTAGGATTTAGGTAGAGAAGAAGGAAAAGAGGTAATAAGCCAATGAATAATCTAACGTTGATGTGATCTAAAATACAAAACACCCTAACTACCATTTATACTAAAAGTATACTCCTAATTCTACGAACATAAGAAAACAAATGAAACACAATGAAATATGCAAGTCACTTCTAAGAGAGCATCTGAGTACTGTAAAAATTCCAGTTACAATAGTGTTATTATGAGATGGTTTCTAGATATGCCAATACATTTCATCCCTTGTTTTACTCACATGCATATAAGATAATTTTGTCACTCCAGGTTGCTGCCCTCATCCCCAAATGCGAACTTGATCAATTAGGAGTTAGCACCAATCGAGATTATCAATCACGAATGATGACTCAAGCTCTGCGGAAAATTCACTATTCATTATCTCACTCTCAAACTCTCATTATTTTCATTAATCAGGTTGAAGCCTTATTACTTGAACGTTTGTACACCTTGTAGTTTGAAAGTCGATTTGTAAGATATACCAAACCATTAGATATATCATTCAGCATTGTCTTCATGTACAGATTAGATTGAGTTCAAAATCGGTTAAGGAATATGGATCTGTTGAAGAAGTCACTTGTGGTGGAAATGCTTTGAGATTCTATGCAGCCGTTCGTTTGAGACTTTCAAGAATGAGATTGATCAAAACTGAGGATGAGGTTAGTTATTAAGTACTGTTGGACTATTACCAACTAGGTAGTTTATGTTATTCTTTTGAGGAAGACTTCTTACTCTCAGTCCTGCCACCTTTAGCACGCTACTTTTGCATGTTTTTGCTGTTTAGTAACATGGAAAGCTGCCCAATTTATCACATTCTTTCCCAAAAACCCTCTCTTGTCTTGTTTTCATTCTTCTCTTTTGATATCTGGTGCTTCAGGTAGAGGGTGTTTTGATCTGTGCGCAAGTGGTGAAAAATAAACTAGCACCCGCAGCAACTGAAAGGGTTGAACTGGGTATCAAGTTTGGAAGAGGCTTTTGCCATGAGTCAGAGGTCTTAGATTTGGCCTGTGAACATGGAATCATTGTGAAAGATGAGGGAAGTTACCTTATTGAAGCGAGAAATTTTGATAGTAGAGAAGCAGCTGAACTGTTTTTGGCTCAAAATGATGCCATTTGTGACAAGCTGGTTAAGGATATGAGAAGACTTTATTTTTAAAGCCATTTGAACATGCGCAGCATGGATTTACTAGGCCAAATCTCTTTCATTGGTATCAATGTCTAACTTTCTGTAATTGAACATTGAAAATATTTTTATGAAGGCAATTAATATTGCCTTCTATGGGATTCCAGTATCTAGCATTGCGTAGATGAGCTGGCTGGGGCATTTGAAGTTACCTGAATGCGAGCGCCTTGGATCTAGGAATGAGATGCTGTAAAATTACACTGCCAAATGAGAAATTTGATTGCTCTTGCAAACCATTTGACACCTTCCTCTGTGTATTACTAGGGAGTGGTGTTTATATTCATTTGTCAAAGAAACGTGCAAATTATGGAACTACATTGTAAATGAACTGTCTTCATTTCTAGTTCACCCGCTCATTCTCTATAGATTCAGAACACTATTTTTCTTGAATCAGATGGTCTTATAAGAGTTATTCTAGTGAGAATACTTATTCATGTAAAAGCATCTAATAACAATCATCATAATAAAACACTGATATTTCTTCAAACAGTTATGCGATTACAATAATTGTTCCAGGATTTGTAAAGAAATATTCACAATACATGATAGTATAACATAAAATTCAATGACAGCAACATAATGAGAGATCTTGGAAGAAGAACATCCGATCACCCGAGAGAATAGGTGTAAGAAATTAGCATAAGAGGAAGAGAAAGCATGGAAGGGGTATATTGATACTCACATTCAACATGTCTCTTCCTCTTCATTTTTGCACTTCATATCCTCATACTTTTTCCTCCATTTGGACTTTTACTGTTTCCTTGTGGACCTCCCGAATATGTCCATGTTTTGAGAGTTTGTGACGCCCACTCTATCCACGAGTCTATGTTGTTCTTTCCTCACCTCATTTTAATATTCCATATTTGCATCATAACTTACCTTCATGAAATGGATTTTATCTCAAGGTCAAGTGTTGGAGGCAACTGGTCTTGGTCATCAGGCAATAGTCCCTCTGGTATCACTTATTTTTGTGGATCTCCAATTCACTTCTTTAATAATGATCAATATGAGGAAGATGTAGCTTGTATATCACTGGTTCAACACGTTCAATTATTTTAAATGGGTCAAAATACTCCATGTTCAACTTCTAGTTTCTTCTTAAAGCAACAGAGTTTTGCCTATACATTTGGAGTTTAACGAAAACATTCCTCCTTAGAAAGCTGGACATTTTTTCTTTTTCCGTTTGAATAAACTTTCATTTGGTTTTGAGCGTGAGCCAAGTTAACCTTGAGCTTATTTATAGTGTTGTCTTGCTCCAATAATTCTTGTCTAACACTTGTATCATCACTTGCTGCAGGTGTATATTTTAAAATTTTTAAAGGGATCGCAACCAAATGCTACACGATAAGCTGACATGCCTTCAACTGAATGAAAGGCAAAATTATACCAACAAGTAGACCAATGAAGTAATTTTTACCAGAATTTAAGATTATATTGAGGGAAAAATCAGAAATACATTTCCAAGCATTGTTTTAAAACTTTTGAGTAGTCATTAGTTTGTGTGTGATAGGAAGAGCTAATGACCATTGTTCTGCCTTGATATTTGAACGCCTTGATATTTGAACAACTATTTTGTGGGTGATAGGAAGAGCTCATGGCCATTGTTCTGCCTTTATGAACAACTGTTGCCAAAATTTGTTAGTGAAAATCTTGTCCCTATTTACCACAATGAAATGTGATATTCCATGAATTTTGATGAAATTTTTTGTTAGAACATGAGCCACCATTTTTGTTATGTGAGTTGCTAGTAAAGGGACGAAATAGGCAGATTTTGAAAGCCTATCAATAACCACATGATTGTTGAGTACCCGTGTCACCAGGATAAACCAGTGATGCAATCCAGAGTTATATTATACCAAATTTGGTTAGGTATCGGGAGGGTTGGAGGAGTCATGTTGGGGTTGAGTGATATATTTTGTTTGTTGAGAAATGGAACAAAATCGAACATTGAGTTAAATTCTATTTCTGGAATATTTATTTAGATTCAAATATATGCACATCACAGCATATTCATTAAGTCGTCACCACAACAAAGTTACATAATAGAAATTTAGTCCACTTATATGATAAGGTAAATTTCTATGACCTACCTGACACACTTCTTTTCACACTACAGACTAGGTCATACAAACTTCATTCAACTCTCACAATCTAATATTTTTCACTATATGAGTGCAATATCAGTAGAGTCAGGATCATCTATTTCAGAATCCTAAATACAATACACAATTTAAATATCTTAACATAATATTTCATGTTCATCACACACATGTCATATCACAATCATACAATTATAGATTTCATTCATACATATAGTTGAGCCCAATTTAAAGGCCAATAAATTAAAATTAATCATTATTTACATTATAATAATATTTAAATACAACATACTGATCAATCTAACAATATAGTGAAAGATAAAAAAATTTAACACTTAAAAAATGTTTTTTTTCAATGTTTAAAAAACACTCTCTCGCTCAACCAACACTTGACTTGCGTAAATAATTAAACAGATATTGCGATTCACTAAATCATCATTCTTCTCTCTTAACCAACGGTGTTAGCATGCCCAACAAATTTTAGTCGTCTTGGAAAAATTTTGCTCACCTAGCAATCAAAGTATTCCTACACCACTGAGAGTTTTCACTAAAATAACTCGTTGAACGAGAATTTACTCATCCAACTACTAAAACTCTTGAGTTTTTAATTAATTGAATTTCGTTCGGCGATAGTTAGATCGCTAAGTAACCAAATCACTGAGAATTATTATTTAAAATGCTCACCCAATAACTTTATATAATTTACAAATTTAAAATAATATAATAGGCGATCCAATTGATTCAAATTAAGTTTTTTCTTCATTTCTTATGCCTAACATGAAATATATAGTACTATCAAAACTTAACTAACTTTTTTTTTAATTTGTTTAAATCAAATTTAAGCTCCCAATTCTAATATTTACACAAGGCTAAACCTATATAAGAAAAAGCATACTTTAATTAATAATCTAACTATATCATTATGTTTCTAAACTAAGTAATATTCATCTTTATTCTGGAAAGACCACTTGCAATAACCCTAGTCCCATGCAAGTATTGTTAATGAGAAGTCATTGCCATATCCATAATTGAAGCAATTTGTAATGAGTGAGTAAAAAAAATTGTTTGTTAGAGATCACGAGTTGTTACACTTTCAGATTTATTGTTTTTATATGTTGTTGAATTTTAGTATTTATTGTTTTAAGTAAAATTTGGAATTGAATTAGTTGAGAAGAATATATTTAATACCATTAATCTAGATATGATTTTTTTTTTTTTTTTTTTTTTCAAAAAAAAAAATAAAAAAAAATTTAAAAAAAAAAAAAAAATCTTTTTTACTTATAAATTATTTTTTTTTTTTAAATAAAAAAAAAAAAAAAAAAAAATATGTGTTTGGAAAAAAAAAAGAAAAAAAACCCTCCCTTAAAAAAAAAAAAAAAAACCATCCT
>Ga0099825_1002822_pt1 | contig 23213 bp, 10 predicted proteins | sample SiratroredBW_FD_76838 | JGI IMG/M metagenome (GOLD analysis project Ga0099825, IMG submission 76838) | Root nodule microbial communities of legume samples collected from California, USA - Siratro red BW | ecosystem: Host-associated > Plants > Roots > Nodule | place: USA: California | collected... | reverse complement strand
ATATATATATATATATATATATATATATATATATATATATATATATATATATATATTATAAATAGATTATATTATTAATGTCAGTACTTTAAACTTGTTATTTAGACTTTATAGTTACAATACTTATATCATGAATTTTCTAATACGAAAAAAATAGCTAACTAAATACTAATATTATCCGTATCATAACTTAAATCAATGGATTTAATTAAACTCACGAAAAAGTAAAATGCATAATATAATTATTAATTCGAAACATACTTCTGAATATACATAATTATTTGGACAATTAAGAAATGTATTGCATAAGAAAAATTTATATTCCTTGTAATTACAGATTGTATAATGTTAATTGTATAATGCTAAAGGTTAGTAGTTAAAATATGGTATATGCAATCCATATTTATAATAGTTAAATTCTGGAATACATTATCTATATAACAAACACATTGTAAAACAACGATAAAATGAGTAACATAATTTAAAATTACAAATGTAAAATCTGGATTACTACTTCCATCTGTCTATGCTGGTTAATAGGGTGCACATTAATTAAATGATTTTCATTTTATAAATCTAATGTATAGGTTGTGTTTGTGTAAGAAATATTATGCATACAAGGACATGTCTAGTAATTTATTAGATGAAGAAGACAAATAAAGTTTGACAGAAGATACGAAAACAAATGTGTTGTCAAGCTAGTCTAATGACATACTCAAGAAGGTTCCAGGTTTGATTCAGGAATGATTTTTTATTACTATCTAATGTATAAGCTATGTTTGTGCAAGAAATATTGTACATACAGGCATCTAGTGGTTTATTAAGTAAAGAAGACAAATCAAAATTGACAGAAGATATGAGAACAAAATGTGTAGTTTGGTGGCATACCCTAGAGAGTTTAAGGTTTGATTTAGTTGTTGTTTGTTGGAAGTTTTGTTTGATTTAATTATTAAGCTTATTTCCTCCTTTTTATTGGATTTAAAATTAAATATATTTGTTAATTGTTTCATTCTATTGAAACTTTGTCAAAAATTTATACAATATAATATTCAAGTAAAAGTATTTAAAGTAAGGGGTGGTTGTTATGATAAGAGATCTGCAAAACTATGTTCAATAGTTATGTTTAATAAATCTATATCATAGGTTACATGTAACTATTTAGATATATTTTTTAGTTGTTTAGTTAGTTAATTTGAGTTTGTATGTTCAAGATTGTTTAAGAAGTAATAATGAGTGTAAATAGTAAGAGACATGAAGGATATAAAATGTCTGGCATGCACAAAATCCTAGATTATAGATTAGTTATATATATATTTGTTAGAAAAATAATCTAAATGTTTAGAAGATGATGTTATATAACTGTTATTTTGACTATGTTTTACAAGATTTAGACAGAAATATTACTCCTTCAGTGCTGCAAGTAAAACGAAGTCTATATTAAACAGTGTTCCATAAGATTGATTTAGCATGTTGAATTTTATTTAAACAGAGGAAACACATTACCATACTAACCATAATAGCAACTTAATATACAAATATAATTAAAACAATAATAAGAAATAAAATAATCTATTTATAGATTGAAATATATATTATGTGTAGAGTAGAACAACTAAATTTAAAACTGAAAAGATATATATATAAACAAACCTATAATTAAATAAATGAATCAGATAAGAAGATCAATATAATAAAAGATAATAATTAAAATAAAAGGAAGAACATATTAAAGATAAAAAAGAAGAATAATGGTATATAAAAAAAATTAACCTCACAAGTCCAAGAGAGTGTGAGTATTACCAAATAAAACATAATTTTGAAACTTGTTTTAAAAACATAAATCATAGTAGCCCACAAAACAGGATAGTCATATCCTCGACTCAAGTATTCAAATAAAAAAATATGCAAGTTAATGTTGAGTGGTTGATTATCGATAGTGAATGATATCTTCAACAAATATTCAAGCATGTACATAAAAAAAAACACTTTTGTAAAGTTAAGTGAATTGTTAAAAATTTTAAAAATTATTTATAGGAGACAAAAGAATACCTTGGAAAAAAAAATTATAACTACTAAGAGAAAAGGGTGATATATTTATCAATACAATAAAATTAAGCCTTAAATATAAGAAAAAAAATATTATATAAAATGAAAATTTAAATAAAAAAAACATATTTTGACAATTATATTTTTCAATTTTATTTATTTTTCTTCTTATTGAATACTATAATTATTCATTATTTTACTAGAAGAAAAAATATTTTTAAATATTAAATTAATGTCTTTTCGTTTAAAGAATTTGAGACTAAATTAGAATTTAAATTCAAAATAAATCATTAGAGACTGATTTAATAAATAATTCATAAATTTATTTACTAATGATAAAATATAATTAGAAAATTAAAATTTCTAAACCAGTTTATATAATGATTTGATCATTTTTATTATTCAATAACCTAAATAAATTTATCTCTAAATCAGCTTTTATTTAATGAATTTATTGTTTTCTCTCTAGCAACATTTTCCTCCAATAAAAATGTACACACTAGAAACTCTGAGCACTGACACACACGAATAATTACATTTTTCACATCATTAACAGTAAATGTAGATGAAGATACGGTATTCAACCAAAACTTATACAAGGTCTTTTTTTTAATCTTAAAAAAGACTTTCTAAAAAAGATAAAGTATATCATTTTAAATAAATAGTACTTTAGGGGTTAAACTGAGGAATGTTCAATACTTTATGAATACGTTAATTTAAAAAAAAATAATACATGAGGGATAAAATTGATAATTAATTTAATTTTTTTAACTGAAAATAATTCGAGTTACACATTGATTAAAAATAGTGACAGAATAATGTATGTTTATACAACTGATGGAAATATTAAGAGAAAGTTTTTAGAGCAACATGAAAGTGGGTTTATCAATGGTGGCTGATGAACCCATCTTTATCACTCGTTTGTTGTTAATCCACAAAGTAGATGGATCTACCTTTGGGTTTTTAAAATCCCAGCATTGTTAGAGTTGAATAAATCTAATACAAATTAATATTTTTTCACCAAAGAGGTTGTGATAAAATTAAATAAATTCTAAACGATTCTCTTAGAAGTTTAAGTCTTACAAAAGTACTTAAAGATAAAAAAGAAAAGTTAAAGGACAAAACTTCAATATAAGAATTTGGGTATTTTTCAAAACGGTTTTTCAATTAGAAAAAAAGTATTTAAATAATTTATATGATAATTTTTTTTTGCATAAAAAGGTTATGTAAATATTAAGGTGATAGTATTAAAATATATTTATGAACCAAAATAATAACATGTAAGTGATTAAACCTAATAGACATTTTAAGGACTTGTTTGGTACGTTACACTTTGATTTTTAGAAACAATATTCGGGTTCTGCTTCAACAAGCGCATCTGGTGTAGTGGTATCATAGTACCCTCCCACGGTACTGACCGGGGTTCGATTCCCCGGATGCGCACTTTGTTTCAGTTTTCATCCAAACCCTTTTTATCGATCTTTAATTTGAATATTTGTAGCCAGTTTTAATTTTAATTAATAAAAATAAAATTAAATAAAATGTTTAATTTGTGATGAAGATATATATATATTTATTAAGTCCTTGTGGTTTGATAACATTCACAAGGGATGATAATGTGTTGCTTGTTAGACTCTCAAATTGGCTTAAGGGAGAAAAATACTTTGAACCCAACTTTTCTTTAAACAATGACAACTTACATTTACTAACCAAATATTAAATGAAGGTAAATAATTAAAATATAAATTAAATTATTCATAGTTTAATATGACAATCCTTAATTTAATAAGTACAATTTTTGGTCCTATCTTTTTTATTAGACAACCATCACTCTAATATCGATATCATACTCCTTTCATATTTATATATTTTTTTTAATATATATTCGTATTGCATCTCATGTGATTTTACTTTGTCTTCATGGTCTTAATTAGAATAATGATATATATATCACTATTTTAAATTAGAATAATGAATTCTATAAAGTAGCAATTTTATTTAACTCATTAATTATTCATTTATACCAATATAATATTATTCTTAAGTGATTTCAAATAGTTATTTTGTTAAAGATATCAATACTCTTATATGTATTTTCTAATTTTACACCACATAACTTACATAACTTATAACTTAACATGTATTTTTATGTAGGCTCTTTTTCCATTCATCAAAAACATCATTAATTATAGCTTACGTAATCTTATAATGTAATCATAACACATCATTAATAATAGTTTATGTAATCCCATAATTATAATAACTTATCTTATTCCTTAATTATAGCTTATAGTTTTATGTTATTTTTTCATTATTTGTTATTATATACATATCTTTTTGTATCTTTCTATTATAATTATTCAGAAACAAATCCTTGTATAATTTATGTATATACTCATATATATTTGTATATACAAATGATATATGTGCTCAATATATAAAAATGATGATGTTGGAAAGAAGACATGATTGTAAGTGGAAAAAAAAAATATTTTTTATAAAGTGTACGTGTTTTGGAGTATATAATTTTTCAATTTTAAAATTGTAACACAAATAAACACTTTGAGATGAGTTGTTACCTAAGAAGACACATGATTGAGATTTTGGGAGAAGTTTGTTATAACGTATAAGACCAACAAAGGAAAACAGAGACATCCCAAGGTATGTAACTTAGAGTAATTTGATAAGGAGTGAAATAAGGACTTGAGAGGTGACTTCATGTTTAAACTAGGTGTGGGCATGCAATTTATAAGATAAGCTACAGTTTCAAGAGCATAAAGCATGGTGGAGAAGATAACGAGCAATTTTAACTAAGTCACGGTGTTTTCTTTTAGAAAGTCCATTGTGTTTTGGGGTATAAGGTGGAGTTGTTAAGTGTGATATTCCATGAGTTTGAAAGAAAAACCCCAATTTAATATATTCACTACCATTGTCTGAGTAAAAAGTTTTAATTTTTGTATTTAATTGATTTTCAACAAGTGATTTGAAAATTGAAAAAATATGAGAAACATCATATTTATGTTTAGTCGGATAAAGCCACACATATTTTGAAAAGTGATCAATAAAAATGACCATTTTTTGAAGATGAAGGTGTAGGACCCCTTACATATGAATAAATTAATTCTAAGGCTTCACTACTAGACTAAGTGAACCTAGAAAAGGGTAATTTGTGACTTTTATTCGCTAAATAATCTAAACACTGAACAAGTGATAAATAAAATGGAATGACATTAGCATTAAGTGCATGATGAAGGATGTAAGATGTGGGATGCCCTAAGCGACTATGCCAGGTGGAGAGGGAGGTGTGACAGTGAATATGATGGGATTGGGGATGAGGAGGTAGTCAAGAAATCTTGTACACATTGTTGTCATTCTTTCTGCATCATAGGATCGCCCTTGTGCTCAAATCCTTGACCTGAAAATGCCATGGGAAAGATTAAATGGATACAAAGTTGCTTTGACATAATTAGGAAACAGAAAGAAGATTTTGAAATATGTCAAGAACATAAAAAAAATAAAAACCATTATTTAAGTGAAGCGGGAAGGAGGAAGTGGGAAGAGAAGTTGAACCACTGTGAGTGATGGTGAGTCCCTTAGCATTCGCAAACTAGCAAGATCCTTAGTGACATGATGAGATGTACCAGAATCCAAAAGCCAAGATGGTTCAGAGTCAAAATCCTTGTTATCCGTATTTGCTTGATGTTGGGAAAATTCGAGGGGGGAAACACTAGGGAGATCTCAAACAATGATAACTGAGCCACATCACATATAAGGGAATGACACCACCTTCAACCCAAAACTTCAAGGCATTAGGTTTATGGGTCTTCTTTATTATATGTTGCTCAACTTTCTCATTCTTACCCAATGTGGGACTTAGACTCACACTTGAATACCTAACAATCTCTCCCTCAAGTGAGAGTCCCTCTTCCACATTAATACACTTACTCTCGAGCGGAAGCAAACGACCCTTTACTTGTACCCCCGTTCACACACTTATACGAGACACGCTTGTCTAAAACCTCCATTAGGAAGACTTTTAATATAGGGATCAAACTGTACTCGTCCAAGCTGCAAACCATGGGCTCTGATACCACTTGTTGGGAAAATCCAAGGGGGAAACACCAAGGAGATCTCAAACAATGAGAACTGAGTCACACCACATATAAGGGAATGACACCACCTTCAACCCAAAACCTTAAGTCATTAGGTTTATGGGTCTTCTTTCTTATGTGTTGCTCAACTTTCTCATTCTTACCAATGTGAGACTTAGACTCACACTTGAATACCTAACACTTGACGATGAGAATGATTAAAAGGATAACCATGTAATTTGTAGCAAGTCTTAGCAGTGTGACCACGACAATCACAATATTGACAAATAAGGGGAGACCCAGGAGAAGAGTTATATGGATGAGAACTAGATGGGTTACCTCGAACAGGAGATGCTCTACTAAGGGACGACATTAGACGTTTGTAACAGCTATGAGAGAAAGATGAACTAGAAACATGGTTAGCAATAACACGGAAGGATGATTGTTGTCGCTCTTACCATTGAAGGAAAATTTCATAGTCAACAAGTTTGTCAAACAACAGCAGAGTGTCATGAGTGTATATTGCTGAACAAAACTCATGATAAGCAGGGCCAAGACCATCTAGGGCCACAATGACAAGATCAAGATCATAAACAGAATGACCAATAAGTGCAAGTTCATCAACTATGGAGCAAATAAAGTGCAAATAGTCACAAACATTAGAATCACTTTTGGTGATGGAGGAAAGACGTTCTTTAAGAGACATGATCCTAGTGCGAGACCGATTGACATAAATCTTGGTCAATCTTCACGTTGTATTAGTGGAGGATGAGGAGGAGGCAACAGAGGACATCACAATCTGTGCCTTAGGACCACAAGTACCAAAAAAGCCAGAAATACATAATTATCCTGATATATATTACAAAAGGATTTGATCCTGAACGATCTTGTAACAGAAAGATACAAAAAGATATGTACATGATGATAAATAATTAAGGGATAACATAAACTAATAAACTATAGCCATGTGTTATGATGCATGTACATTTTTCAATAAATGAAGAGAGACTCTGCCTCTTTTACCTTAATGACACTTTTTTTTAAGAGGCGTGAGACTTGAACATATAGAGATAGGATGAAAATATATAAGAACAAATTGCACCTACACTCGAAGTGATTTCTTCGAAATTTATATGATAATTTTGCCTTTTTAGATTTATATAGTAATCTCTTTCATAGGAGTACTGTAATGTGTTTACTGATATCAGTATCACTACATTATTAATGATTTGTGGTAACATTTTTATAGTTATGTTTTTCTAAAATGTTATTATATCAAGTTTATATTTACAGTAACAGTTTTTTATATAAATGTTACTATAAAGAATATAAATATAATATTATAATATTTTATTAATATTGTTACTGTAAATAATAATAAGTTATTATATAAGTTATTTTTATAAACATGTTACTAAAAAATAATCTTTTAATTAAATAAAGTATAAAATCTAATTTTATATCATTTTATTTAAGAATATTTGGATTACATCATAAAAACTAATCTGAAATAAATTAAAAAGTTTAAATTATCTTTAATGATTTACGAGAAACGTGACTCGTGAATTGAACAGTCTTCTTCACTTCCACATTTCATTTCTTATCTACGTTGCTCTTCTTTCTTCTCAGCGCGTCTCTCCCTTCCGCCCTCTTCTCAGCGTTTCCGTTCTTTTTTTCTGGTGTCTCTCCCTTCCGTTTTAATATCTTACATCCTTCGCAGTAACATCTTAATATCAGCAACATCGGATTCTTCTATTTGATAAACAGCGCATTGCTCCTTTCATCTCAGTAAAGGTGTGATTCTTTTATAACGAGGGTCCGTATATTACCTTTTTTCATCCGTGTAATTTGGAATTTTTCTTTTGGTTAGATTAATTTGTTTGAATTTGGTTTTTATGTGTGATAATTTCTTCCTTCTGCATTTTGATTCAACTTAGTATAATTTTGGTTCTAATTATGCCTGTTTAGGAGTGTAGCCAATTTGACAGGATTAGGTATCACGAGTTCAAAACAAAACCCTATTGATTTTCACATTTTAGGTTTCGATTAGCACGGTTTCGATTTTTACATGGTTCTGTCTTTATCAATACAGCAAAGACACGGTTGCAATTGTTGCTAAGTTTCGAACAGAGGGATTTTAGGTTTGAACCTAACAATCTTATCTTAGAGAGAAGACATATTTAGCATGGAATTGTAGATGTCACCAACTCGCATTTTATAACTAAATGTTGATATACATTAATTCTATGAGATTAAATAAATAAAAATCAAGGATTCTTTAGATTGCATGCCTGTCCATGGAAGCTAATCTTCATCGATAATTATACTGAATCAATTGCATCAGTCTATCACAGGAAGTAGAGAGTTAAAAGAAAATTGAAAATAATTATAATGGAAAGTGAGAAAACTTTTATAAAGGACATTCATGTGCTTAAAATAAATTTGAACAATGCACTATTCCTTTAAGTGGAACTTCACCAAGATATGTGCTATTTCAAGTATTTAAAAGTAGCATTCTCTGATTGGTTATCTTTAATATTAGGTTACTATTTTAAGTAGTTAGAACAGTACATAAATATATGTGCTAGAATTGTGAAGGCACTTCACCAAGAAATCGCAAAGTGATACCTGAGTCCAATTTTCAATTTAATTAGCTATCCAGTGAATTCAATAGTTGCAGTTGCTGGGAAGATCTTCAAGAAAACTAGTTAATATGATCCAAAGTGAGAACTGAGTGCTGTAACATGGCTTCTTGCATGTGTCATGAACTATTAATATACAGAAGTAATACACTATATAATATTTTGGTCTGCCTTCACATAAGGAAGTAATGCAATTTTGATAAATCGTGTTTTGGGCTAGTTATGGTGCCTACACAGCAGAAATGCCCCTACAGTTTTGCTCCACCTATAGTCAAAAACCTCTCGACTTCACCAGCCTTAGGGAAAAAAAAAAAAAAATTAACATCCAAACCTTTATATCTTGTGCACCATTTATGAGAAGTCATGCAGAAATAAAAAAACATTTTCGAAAAATATTTACAAGTATTCTCAGAAGATTACCAAATTAGTATATTGGAGATTTCAAAAGCATTTCAGATTTTTTCCTCAACTCAAGGAAAGCATCCAAATCTCCTTCCTTCATCCTCTTCTCTACCAGAATCTATGTTCACAAACTTCTAAGCAAAAACACCTCTAGTAAACAATCAGAAGGAACCTCAAAAAGTCCAAAAAGACTAATTAAAGGAAGCTAGAGGTCACACCACAATGCGGTAAACTGATTGGAAGTAAGAAAGGTGGGGTCTTTCATCATAATGAAGTTCTTCCTACAATTTTATATACCACGTGTAGTGAAAAACAAATAGCAGAATATGCCTACATCTCCATGTTTTATAAATTTACCTTCTATAATTTTACTTTGCACCACTACCCAATTGATCTTGGGTATATTGTTTTGCTTGTTTGCAAAACTTGCAGATTTTAGTATGTGCCAATGTGGCTTGCTTTCTTGTAGAAATATGTTTTTTTGGTTACTATAGGTGGAGCCTGGTGTCCTGCAATTTTGTGCAATGTTGAGGAATGCATTTACTGATTTTTGAAAAAGGTTTTAGGTGAAAAGTTGGTTTCTAAAAAAGGTGGGGTTCAAAACTTGTTTTGAAGACAAAAACATGGCCTCCAGTTGTCTAAGCTTGTTTTGAAGAGAGCATTTTAGAGACGGAACAAGTTTTGGTTTGCTAGAATTGTTATGACTGTTTGCTTCAAACTATGATAACATTGTATGATCCATGGTTCTTATTTAGTAATATGTTTTCCAGTACCTGCGCTCTAGCTTTATGATAACGCGTTCTGTTCTTATTTTGTTTGCTTGCTTATGGTGATATGGTTATTTTCACTTTTTTGTGCTTAACTTTTATCTTTGTAATGTAATTGGTTTTGGAACTTAATGGGAATTACTGCTGGCCAAACTTGAGTCTTTGGTAAGTTTTTTTTTATTTATGAAAAGTAAAAGGATGTAAGCGGATCAATTGAATTGGATGAAGTATGTAGCAGTTTATATTTCAGTTTGGATGTGGGCGAATTAGTGGTATTGCTCACTGCCAGAGTTTTGCTAAAATGGTCTCAGTAAAGTCAATGTAGATCCAAAAGATCTTAGTGAGACAACTAAAAGTTGATGGGAGGTCATAAGGATTTACTTGCTTGGTATTTTGCATATCTTTTTCTTCTAGTACCTGGCCCAATTATAAATTGCTGGTATTGTGGTGCAATTTTGCTTAATCAAATTCCAAAGCATTTATTTAAAACTAGTATTTATAGGGGATTCTATAAGAAGTTAATACATGATATTTTCCTGTATTTCTTTTAAATCTAAATTATAAATTTTTTTAGAACCGATATTAAATTTGGTTACAGATTTGAAAGCATAACCTGGTTTGGTTTCTATACCGGTTAAAAGAAATCAATATTTATCTTTTAAAATATGATATTATTTGATTTCTAAATCTTCTTGATGGGCAATATTTACAACACCACTATAATTATCTATGAAAGTCTTTATTTCTCTTGGTATAGCCAGAAAACATCTCCTGTATATTTATATTACGTTGGAAGAGGAATAGTTTTTTTTATAAGATTAGAAAAAGTATATTTTTTTTAGTTATATTTTTCTCCTGCTTCTTTTTATATGAGTAAAAGTGTTACTAATAAATCATTTTGTATTTTTTATTAGGTATTTTGTTTATATCTCCAAGACAACACAATCATGGACAAGAATTGGATGGTAGCAAATAGATCATTTACTAAATATTTGAATGGATTGGAATTTTTTCTAAATTTTGCATTTGAAAATAATGCTCAAGGAGATGAGATTTTATGTCCTTGTAAGGAGTGTAATAATTGTTATTGGAGTAACCGAAAGAAAGTGCATAAGCATTTATTGTGTATTGGATTCGATATAAACTATACAAGGTAGGTTTTTCATAGAGAATGTGGCTCTTCAGAAAAGATATGTGGTGACGAACTAAAAAAATTCAGTATACATAATGTTTTGGATAATTTGTTGAAAGAAACCTTCATGATGCCTACGGATTTGGAAGAAAATGAAGATAAAGAAACAACTAGGTTTGTCAAATGAGTATGTTGTGTTACATAACAAATGTTGGATTTGGCTATTGAATACATAAGAGATCTTTATAAACAATTCAAGATAAATAAAAGAATATATATTTACAAATTCAAAAGCAATGCATCATATTGTTATTATTCACTTATTTTTTCATACATGCATATCCTTTGTGATAAATAGACATACGACAAGTGTTTAAGCATGTAAAAGGCATATTCATGGAATGTGAAAAGATGGTATAAATTGGTGCTTTTAACTTCAATGCTGAAGCAAAAAGAAAGATGTTAAGATGCTAGTGTAGGAAAGATGTTAAGATGCTAGTGTAGGATGATATTACCAAAAATAAAAAACTGAAAAATAGATTAGAAACAAGACGAAAAAATAAAAAACTGAAAAATAGATTAGAAACAAGACGAAAAAATAAAAAACTGAAAAATAGATTAGAAACAAGACTGAGAGAGATGTTATTTGAATTGATAGAAATAAAAGATAAAGAGCGAGAGAAAATTATCTTCCTATATATAAAAAAGTAGGGTAAATTGTCTTTACATGTTCAATGATTGATATAAAAATAGAAAGAAATATATAAATGATTGTGTGGAGAATTTTTTATAACAATGATAAAAATTTAAACTTTTATTATACAAATTTTTTCACTATTTTATATTATAGTGTAAAATACTAAAAAATATTACTAAAGATTTTTAGTAATAATTTTAAAATGTTGACTCTCTATTAAAAAAAATTACTAATGACTTTTAGTAATTCTTATACTTTTTATTAAGAAAATATTATTAAAAATATTTAGTAACATTTTTAAAATATTATCTTTCTAATAATAAATGTTATTAAAAGAATTTAGTAACATTTTTAAAATATTATATTTTTTAATAATATTAAAAGAATTTAGTAATATTTAAAAAATATTATCTTTTTATTAAATAAATGTTACCAAATGTATTTAGTAAGATTTTTATAAATGTCTCCGTTGATATTTGAAAATGTTATTAAAAGTTTTTAGTAAATTAGAATATATTTACTATTTGGTAAAATGTTACGAATTAGTAATATTTTATTTGATTTATTAATATTTTTTTGATGTTCCTAATTATTGTATATGCAGTAGTGAAGTAGTGAATATGTAATGTATTTCAAAGTTATTATAGGAGAAAGTGAATATGCAATGTATTTCAAAGTTATTATAGGAGAAAAAAATCGTGTAAACTTCGAAGATATAAGTGTAATTTGTTCAAAAGATAATTATAATAACAATAAATTTCCATTACATAAAACTTGAAAGATGAAAATGGGAAAGTACGCAACAAAATTTCATGAACTTACGGTGGTTATGCATCTTCTGAACTTTTCAGAGAAGACGACATGTGGTGAAATGGGTAGGTCTCTATTTACTTAGATTTTGGGCTGCATGGCAAGAACCTTAGACCAAGCTGGTCTTGCTGTAATATCAGCAACCCATGCAGTAACATGTGGTCGTGCTTCAAACAACTTCTTGCTGGGTGTGTTCATCAAGTAATGAATGGTGGGAAGGTGATGCAGATCTGCTAAGGTGAAGCACTCACCAGCCAAGTATTTGGATTTAGACAATGTTTTGTCGTAGAAATCAAGAATAGTACTTAGCTTCCCTTCTGTCTCTTCTACAGTTGCTGGATCCGTAGGAATCCCATACATAGGCTTCACTGCAAGCTCCCATACAAGTTTTGAAGCTGCTTGATCGTACTTTTGGCTCTCTATTTCCATCCACATCCTCACTATTGCCATCTTCTTGGAGTCGCTGCTTATCAGTGGGGTCCCCTTATCAGCATACTCATGAACAATATACTGAGTTATTGCCCTTGATTCTGTGTTTCAAATTGTTAGTTCCATCTTCCTATCTACTAATGCAGATTTAGACAAAGGTATCACGAAATGCTATACCATACAATATGAACACTTTCTCAATATACTGGAAGTTTTTAAAAATCATAGAATTTGGTCAGTTTCATTTGTGACTGTTTAATTTATTGCAAATTTTAAACCGTAATTTTCTAACAAATGAATCGATGTACACCATCATAATCTATGTGGATTGTTAAACTGATATATATAGCATGGCCATAAGTGGTTTTACTATTCTGGTACAATTTGGTAAAGAAATTGTGATAAAATGCGTATCTAGAAAAATTACAATGTTCATGACTTTGTATGGAAAAATTCGTGTTTACATAACATCATTTTAATTGTGATTTTTTAAATATATAGAAGTTGAACATGATAAAAACGATTTCTAATTTTATTTAATAGAAGTCCTACGTATTAAATATAATTTTAGTTGATTTATTTTTAACTAAAGTTGTGTATAATAAACACAACTTCAATTGTCTTTTTAAGTAAAATTGCGTTTATCATGTATAACTATAGTTCAAAAATAAAACAATTGAAATTGTGTTTTTCATGCATGATTTCAATAAAAAAAATTCAAAATTATATTTGTCATACATGATTTTAATATTTTATCAGAAAATCACTCGAATTAAATTTTTCTTCAACTTATTTTAACTACAGTAAGAAAAAAGAAATAAATTATCTGTCAAGGACAACTTGCCTGTAATAGAATTTAAGTCTTATTTCATAAATACGATCTTTTTTCAATATAAAGAAGTTGTGATCTGGAAACATGATTAAGTTATTGTCGTAACTAGCAATATTTTTATGAAATTACGTCATAACGGTAAAAGAACTGAAGTAGCACCAAAAGAAAAGTTATTTAATATTTGTGCATACCAAAGAGCTTCAAATCTCCATCTTCAAACGCTGGAACTTGCCCAAATGGCTGGATGAGATGGAGGTGAATAGCAGAATTGAAAATTAGCTAAACAAGGCTAAATAGCAGTGGAACAAAAAGAAAACTTTACATAGTAAGTAGCGTTTTGCTGTTAAAAAAAAAAACATAGTAAGTAGCGAGTGTGGTAATGCTTACATTAAGCAAAAGGAAGGGTTCCTTTTTGTGTTCACCGTTTTTCATGTCAACCAGAACAAACTCAAATTCAAGTTCCTTCTCGTACAGGGAAGCAGTAGCTCGCATGGTGGCTGTTGAGAAGGGGTTTCCGTGAAGTTTTATTGTCGCCATGATTGAATCTGAAAAATCAGATTTTGCTTTTTCAGCGATGTGTTGGGGTTTGTGATCAGAGTATATAACATTGATAGAAAGTTACTTTCCAGGAATTTTTCAAAGAAAGAAACATTTGTAGGTCAGACAAACAAGCCAGATAATTAGAGGGAACTATTCTTTCGTCGTTTTGCTTTGAAAAAGACAAGCGACGTGGACAGTACTATTGAAAAGTATTTTTAAAAGATAGAATGGAAATACCAATAATTAAATTTGTAATATGTAAATTAAATATAGTGATTTTCATGATATAATTTGTTATTATATGATTTAATTATTTTTAATGAATTATCCTTTATGTTATTAATTTCATTTGTAAAATAGCTGCAAAATACAGGTATTGTATTCAAAACAATGTTGTTTGTATGAAAGTACGTAAAACTGTTAATTTGTTTATGATTTTTCAACAAATTTAAGGAAATAATCATATTCTTGTCAAAATTATAAAAATTTTTAGTGAATATTTTAATAAAAGAAAAGTATGAAAAATCATAAAAAAATCACATGAAAAATCTAAGAAAAGTTATCTCTTTTTGTACAGGGGCTCTTCGTCAATTCTCATGGTTTATAAAGATATATTTGAAATTTGGATTATGTTTGATCTAACTAGCCGTTATACATCAAAGGGCAGCTAGTATACCTTTATAATCTGTGTGAAAACTTATTCGCAACATTTTTTCAATAGGCTGGGACATTTTTTGCAGTGTTACTACATAAGTATATATCCTTGTTCAATAGAAAGATATATAAAGAAAAATTCAATACTACTATGTAAAAATCGCTATCTTAATTTGGATTCTAAAATTAATTTCAAAATGATTTCTAATTCATTGATGATATCAAAAGATTTATGCTAAGTTTAAGTGACAAAGTGAAAGTCCCTTTGCGGTATGCTAGTGGTACAATAAAGTGTGAAAAAAAAAAATTCATGTTTTCAAGACAAATACAGTTTACTCAAGGCTTGTGGAACATATGTTAAAATAATAATAATAATAATAATAATAATAATAATAAATATATATATATAATATCATAGACGGATAATATTTAAAATTAAACATAACACATTTTTAACATTCAAAATAACATAAAAAAAACAAATATAGTATAATACTTATGTTAACACGAAATAATATTCTTTAATAATAATAAATTTATTGGAAAAAATGAAAAATACTTTATATTCCTTTTAAGGAAAAAAAAGAATAACATTGTATTAAGATTTTTCATTAAAAATACATTTTCTATTTTAAATTAGTTTTATTAGTTTTGATGATGATTCAATAAAACATGAATTTATAGTTGAAATAGATCAAACACTACTACTAATTTTATGTTTAGGGTTTGTTAGTCCAATTTTGAAGCCAATCACTTAATAAAAAACGCGTGTCGTTTTTTGAAATGGTAAGAGTAGACCCTGAGCCATCTTCCTTGGCCCTTAATTGAACGACTGTCGTTTTGTCTTCCTACGTTATAACGCAAGATGCTATGCATAAACGCGCGCGTTGAAACAATTTGAAATTCTCCACAGAACTTTGCATCTTCCTGCAAAAATGGCTTCCCAAAACCCAGCGGAAGAAGAAAACTCAAAGCGAAATTGGTCTCTCCAAGACTTGGAGATCGGTAAACCTCTGGGCAGGGGCAAATTCGGCAGAGTTTATGTTGCCAGAGAAGTCAAGGTTCCTAATTCTCGCTTTATTCCTATATATTCAAATTCAGTCAAGTAATTGAAATCTTAGAATGTTCACATAAGCATAATCTTTAGAAGTGTAGATTTTGTTCTCAGAGTAGCCAATAGAGTTAAGTTTTTGCATTTAATTTAATTTTAATTTGTTTCCAGAGCAAATTTGTTGTGGCGTTGAAGGTTATATTTAAGGAACAAATTGATAAGTACAGAATTCATCACCAATTGAGGAGAGAAATGGAGATACAGACCAGTCTTCGGCACCCTAATATCCTGCGTCTTTATGGTTGGTTTCATGACACCGAACGTGTTTTCTTGATTCTCGAGTATGCTCATAAGGGTGAGCTTTACAAAGAGATGAGAAAAAAGGGTCATTTTACGGAGAAGCAAGCTGCCACGGTAATCTATTTTGTCGAGTTTCATGAGGGATGTTTCTTTTTCCTTCCAGCTTACCAAAATTAATTTGTGTACTTTTGGTTTTTAAAGAAATTAAGAGTTTTTTAAATTTAAGTTTATGATTATTTTTATATAGGAGAGAAATTCAGTTCATTTTACCATCTTATTCTCTTATCCTGTGAGTGTTTTTTGTTGGTTCTTGTCATTTCTTCAATTATTGGGTTTTAATTCTTGAGAAGAGATGAGTATGAGAAAAAAGCAGCTGTAGTTTTTTAGTTTTAGAAATTTGATTTTTGTTTCTGAAGAGGTTGAACAGAATGCAAAGCAGGACTAATCTTTGAGAATTTTTTAAAATTCAAATTGAGTTGTTTATGAACTGCAGCAGTTGAATTAGTTGTAGTGCCCTGCTGTGTGGAATATTGATTTATAGAGAAGTTAATTGTGTAAACTATGTGAAAAGTTTCACAATTAGTGATTATGGAGCCGTTTGTTTGTGTTTTTCTTCAATGTGATTTAAATTAAAAGATATGGACAAAAATTAATTATATTTGTGTATCTTTTGAATGAATTAAAGCAAGAACAAAAAAAATATTTTAGGGATTTTCTCGAGCAAATGGTAATTTTTGCGTAAGTGCTGAAAAATTGTCATAGAATTCCTTTTTTTATAGAATAAATAAATGGCCACTATATTATATTATGGACAAGGCTAAATAAAATACTGTGTCGTTATCTTTTTTTCTCCTTTGTTCAGGTAATTTTTCCTTATTATGTTGACTCTTGACTTTGTCTTGTATTTTGATAATTCTAGTACATTTTGAGCCTCACAAAGGCGTTAGCTTATTGCCACGAGAAGCATGTTATTCATAGGGATATCAAGCCTGAAAATTTGTTGCTGGATCACGAGGTATGCTGAAATATCCTTCCTCTGTCAACTATGTATGTTTCCACACCAGTGTTCACTTATGGTCGTCTTTGGAATTCTCGTGCCTGGAGTTTTAGTGTAGTAGGTGCTCGAATCTGTTTTTGGCTGCAATACTAATAAAAATTGAATTCAAATCTCTGATGTCATTTCCCCATTCCTCATTTAAAAGGGACTAAATGAAAGAAACTTAAGACTGACACAATATTCTTGTTATAGATATAGTATACAGTGACTCCATTCGGTAGATAGTTGGAGCCAATTGATGATATTTGGGGTTTAAGGCACGTGTATGTTCAACTAATAATGACTTTATTGCAGGGTCGTCTTAAGATTGGAGACTTTGGTTGGTCTGTTCAGTCTAAAATCAAAAGATATACCATGTGTGGCACATTGGATTATTTAGCACCAGAAATGGTTGAAAATAAAGCTCATGACTATGCAGTTGATAACTGGACTCTTGGTATCCTTTGTTATGAGTTCCTCTTTGGTGCCCCTCCATTCGAGGCTGAGAGTCAAGCTGATACCTTCAAAAGGTACAGAAATTCGTGGGTTATATGTTTATTTAAAGTAGATGTTGTTCTTTCATTGTGTATGTAATGTATTTAGCTCTGTTTAGGATAATGAAGGTTGACCTAAGCTTCCCTTCCAGCCCTTCTGTTTCTTTAGATGCCAAAAGTCTGATTAGCCGGGTAAGTTAACATCTCAGTATTCATATCTTGGTCAAAGTAAATTCTTTCAGTGAACAAAATAGTGGTCTTTCTGACAGCAATCTATAAATTGATGTAGCTTCTGGTGAAAGACTCCTCAAGAAGGCTCTCGCTTCAGAAGATAATGGAGCATCCTTGGATAATCAAGAATGCAGATTTTACGGGTATCTGCTAGTAGTACCCGCTTAATTACTCATTTAACTGGCCACGAGTGATTAAAACTGAATTCTGTATCCGATGTTGTAAAGTGCAAGCAAAAGACCTTGTGGTTAGGGGCATTAGGATTGTATATCTGCCTATTTGTAATAGTTGTATTGTTGGTGAAATTTCTTAAGTCTCTGCGCATCAAAACCAGGCATGACAAATAACTTCTGCACAGATTTATTCTGTCATGCTCAGTAGTGAATGTGACAACTACAACTCAGATTTAATGATTCCTCTTTGATGAGTGAGTCCCATGCAATTAAAATTTGGATAATAAATATTGATATTTTTTCTTTCATTTTTATCAGTTTTTAAATGGAAAAAAGATTTTATAATATGAATTCAGATGCCAATTTAGGATATTTGCTGTCCATGATGAAATTTGTATTCTAATTCCAACTGAGCTGCTTCAAACGGTGCTGCAATTCTAAGACCAAAAGCAACTTAGTCAAATAATGTGTCCAGGATATTAAATTATTTATTATTATTATTATTATTATTATTATTTAATCAAAGGAATAAAATTTCTTGTGTTGTCTACCTTGTTAATTTCTAGGTAGATGTGAGAAGATCCAAATTTTTAAAATTTTTCAGCATTTTATAATTATTTTACTTATACTATAATTGAGATGATTAACTGTTAATGTGAGTACTTAATAAAAATATGAAAAACGAATGAAATAGAAGTCCGTTGCAGACAACTGAGACTCTGCATAACACACCGATACTTTAGTTGAAATTAGAATCTGGAAGCACCTGCTTGAAAGAGTGGATTTGAGAAGAAAAAGTAGAAAGTTAGGTTTTTGAATGAAAGAATGAATGGTAAGAAAAAAGAGAAATTTGTAGAAAGTTAGGTTTTTGAATGAAAGAATAAATGGTAAGAAAAAAGAGAAATTTATAAAAATTTATGAGTAATGTAACAAGTGTAGTTGATAAAATAATTTTTTAATTGATAAAATTATAATTCAAATTAATTTTAGATTAAATATAATTAATTTATTGGGTATGATTGATAAATTATTATTTTAGTTGATAAAATTATAAAAGGTATCAATTATTAGAAAATAAAAATAAAAAATTATGTTATTATTATTAAAAATAATAATATTTTATAAATTTATTTTGATTATTATTATAACTTTAGTTTTATTTTTATTTTTATTATCATTTTACAATTTTATTATTTTTATTATTATAATTATTACTTATGATTTTTTGTATTTTCTAATATTAATATTATTGATTTTTTTTTGAATTATTTTATTTTTAGTATTAATTTATTATTTCTTATTTTTATTAATATTTTATAGTTTTATTAAATTTATTATTAATATTTTTAGTTTTTAACATTTACTAATATTCTATAATTTTATTATATTTATTTATGTATTTGACATAAAATATATATTAAAAAATATTAAATTTATTTTTATTTTATTAACTATTTTAAAATTCTTATTTTATAATAAATTTAATTATTATATATTTTGTTTAATTATTTATTATTTAGAATAAAAGAATAAATATTTTTGTTATATTTTATTTAATTATAGTCAAATTAGTTTTTTCTAATTAAAAAATACTTTCATTGCAAATCACTCATTCACATAGCGGAAAGTTGAGATGCAATTTTCTTTTTATTTTTTGTGAAATTGAACTTCGTTTTTCCAACTTCATGTGCTTTTTTTTGCTTCAAAGTTTTTGTCATGAAAAACAAACCGGCATTAAATGTCTTTACTCTCATATTCCACAACGACAAATGTAAGGAGAAAAATTTGAATCTCTTCCTACTCTCACCAACAATTGTCCACCATATTTTGTTTTCAAGTGACACTTATCAACATCGATAAAAGGTTTACAACCACCTAAAAATCCTTTCTTGCAACCATCCAAACACATATAAAAGCTTTCAAACCTTGGTTGTAAATTCTGATTAGGTTGGTTGAGTTGAATCTCACAAGTAATTCTTGAACATATCTTTCTTTATTCAACTATATAATCAAATAATATTTTATTATTTTTGTTCATCTCCCTCAAGTATCTTTAATGACTTATGTGTTGTTTTCAAAGCCTTCCATGTAGTGATTCCAATATTGTATGATCTTTTAACATCATCAAGATAATTCCATTAGCCGTCACATTTTCTACATTTCTAAATATTTACTTGAAAATCTTTTGACAACCACTCTTTATTTACATTTCTATTAGCAAACACTACCTCTCATTTATGGGTACCAATAATTGTTTTCACCCTAAATTGAACAAAGCTTTATATGGACTCAAACAAACTCTTAGAGCATGGTATGAGCGTCTAAGCACATTTCTATTAAAAAAATAGATACTATCCTATTTCACAAAGACTATTTTAACTAGTTTATCATTATTCAAATTTAAGTTGATGATAACTAATGAGCTTATGTGTCAAGCATTTTCTAAGCTTATGTATAATGCATTTGAAATGAGTACAATGGGAGAACACATAATTTTCTTAGGTCTATGGATAAAGCAAGTAGATAGTTTAATCTATCACTACTAAAAAAAAAACACATTTCACGACAGGATATCACCACGGTTAACAAGGAATCACATTAAAAAAAAAACACGATGACAATTTTGAAATTAAGCACAACGATACCACCGCGGTTGTCTACAACAACCGCAATCATATTCTCCACGAGGCACACAGCAGGAGATACCACTGCGGTTAATGCGAGAACTGCGGTGGTAAGGCACACAAATATTTAAAAAAAATGTTACAGGAGATACCACCGCAGTTGTTTCCAAAACCACGGTGGTAAACAAAAATAATTTTTAAATATGGATGCAACCCTAGACAGAACTTCGAATCATAAGACAGCCATGGCTGCAGCCCTCGGACAATGTCCCTTCCTTCATCGCCACTCAGCTCAGCCACCTCCTCTCCCACTTCCATCTCACCCTCAAGGCATACTCTTTCTCTTTCCATTTTCTCTCACATTTTTCTTTCTCTTCTTTTCTTTCTCAGGTTGAACACATGTGGTCCGGCGACAAATACAACTCTGGCCCCCTCGATCGCTTCACCCTCCTCATCCCCTACTGCTTAGACTCCATCAAATGTATTTCTTCTTTAATTTTATTTTCACTTTTCTTTTAGTTCGTAATTCAACCAAACCTCTAATTAGGGTTTCTTTCTTGCAGGGAGGTACGGCATGGCGGTGCAACGTTATGGTGGGGTGTTATGGAGGTACATGGTTGGGTATATAGAGGTACATGGAGGGGTTGCATGATGTGCCATGGCTTGCAGTTTTGGTTTGGTTTTTCTTTCGATGAGGGAAGGTGAGTGTTGGAGGTGCAGCGGAGGCGTGGTGGAGGCGTAGCAAGGTGCAATGCGCATGGGAGATCATGGCGTCGATGCGACGAAGGTGTAGGAAGGAGCAGCGACTGTGAAGCGAGAGATAAATAATTCCATAAAATCATATGTAAAACAAGTCATGTTAGTTTATAGTTTATATTTTGTACCAAGAGATAAATAATTTGTTATATCTTTACAAAAGATCTCCTATTAAATAGAAGAGTAATGTTAGGTTGACACTCCCATGTGGCATACTCCTACTTGACACCGCTGATGTGGCGAAAAATAATATTATGTTAAGCCAACGTGGAAAGTTTCAGAATCCTAAACCTTTTGCACTCTCGCTCAGAATATGAAAAGCCTCCTCTCAGTATCCCAAAAGCCTCTCAGTCTTCGGCCTCCTCTCAATCTCCCGCCTTCCGCCTCCTCTCATTTCAAAGCTCTCAGTCTTCCGCCTCCTCTCAGTCTCGCGCTCTCTCAGTCTCAACCTCCTCTGCACTCTCGCTCTCTACACTTTCGCTCTCTCCACTCTCGCTCTCGTTCACTCTCGCTTTCGCTCAGGTCGCTCTCTGCGTTTTTCGTCTAAGCAAAAGGTTAGTTTTTTATTTCGTTTTCGTTTGAAAAGCATGTAAAGGTTGCTCTTTTAAGTGATTGTTCATGCAAAAGGATGTTTTTTTTTTTTGTTTGTTGAATGATTTGCGTGTAAAGTTTTGGTTTTTATGCGATTTTTGATGGAAAAGGAAGTCTTTTTGGTTGTTTCATTGTTCTGTTCTGGATCTGAAAAAGTTTTTGTGTTTAGGGTTTGATTTCTGTTGGTTTTGAAGTAAAGTTTGTTCTTTTATGTCATTTACATGATCGTTCTTGGTTCTTGGTGGAGAAAAGAATGTTTTTGTAAGTGTTTTAAGTGATTTTTCATGAAAAATGATGATTTTGTTTGTTTGTCGTTTGATTTTCATGTAAAGTTTGTGTTTTTATAAGCTTTTTGATAGAAAAGGAAGTCTTTTTGGTGTTCTGTTATTTGTCGTTGCTGGAATATAAAATTTTTTTGCTTTAGGATTTGATTTTCGTTGGTGGTTAAAGTAAAGTTTAGTCCTTTGTGTGATTTACAGTGTTCTTCTTGGTTGTTGATAGAAAAGGAATGATTTTTGTAAGGGTTTTAGGTTTGTAATGTTTGAATCTGTTAGTTTTGGCAAGTGATAAACACATCTGTGCTGAGTCGCCAAAACATGAACTAAGGTGTCCTCTCGTTAAAGAAGGGGTAACCACACGTGTTTTGTCAAACAATAAGTGGTTCCGAGCTTACAAAAAATTAGTGGTTACCCATGTTCTAATGAGGGGATAGCTCAGTACAAGCTTTGGCGACTGACGAACAAAACACAAAAATAACAGTATCCATAATGAACTACGAAACACAAACGGTTTGTGTTACATACAAATTTACACATTTGCATGAATCTGGTGTTGTATTTTGTGTTACATCCATCAAACGGTTCGTGATATATTTTGCTGACATGGTCTTTACAGGTGTATACTGTTCAATCTGGT
>Ga0099825_1002821_pt1 | contig 23219 bp, 13 predicted proteins | sample SiratroredBW_FD_76838 | JGI IMG/M metagenome (GOLD analysis project Ga0099825, IMG submission 76838) | Root nodule microbial communities of legume samples collected from California, USA - Siratro red BW | ecosystem: Host-associated > Plants > Roots > Nodule | place: USA: California | collected... | reverse complement strand
TTTTTTTTTTTTTATAAATTTAAATTAAATAATATTTTTTTTTTTTTTTATATTTTTTTTTTTTTTTTTTTTTTTTTTTTTTTTTTTTTTTTTTTTTTTTTTTTTTTTTTTTTTTTTTTTTTTTTTTTGAGTTCTATTGCTTACAATTTGGCATAAAATATTGTTCAAAATGTATGTTAAAATTTGATTTAGGGTATAGGAAAATAGTGTACAATGAACATGTATGTTAAAATTCGAAATATTTATCCATACATGCTTCAATTTCGTTAACCCTTAATTTAATTTAATTACATGTGAACCTTTTTTCAGTGTGTATAATTCATTTTTTCTATCCACAACCCTGTCTTTTGTATATGTAACTAGGATTCTAAAAATTTGTAATCTGTTTTTGCTATCATACTCCTTTTTTACTAATGCAACCTCTTTTTACTATTTGCAACCCTAATTATTCTATATGTACTACTCCTTGTAATATATGCAAATTGCTTTTGCTATATGTACACTTGTTTGGACTGTTCGCACTAATTTTACTACTAGGTATTTTTCTATATGCAACCACTTTATACTATATGATACCTGTTTTATATTGAAGACGTTTATTATATGAAACCCCTTATGCAGTCCTTGTTTAAAAGATTTAACGTATAGGTCTAAATATAAATGACATACAATCAATATCTTTCGGGCGATATGTTTTTATTTTTGTCTTCAAGAAAAACATGTAACCAAGACAATTTGAGAGAGTAATGAAAGATTACTACACCCTAAATGACATACAATTTGGATTTGAAAAGCATCAACACAGACTTCATGACCAGGTTAAAAATTTAATTCATCATGCGGGATTTGACCACTTGCTCACATTGACAAGATCAACCACCACTTAACTACTTTAATGGAAAAGGTGAAGAACAAAAACTCACACCTTTCATCTCCCACTAGGAGAGACAATAGTGACACTAAGAGATATGGTTGTGCAGTATTGATGGAGAACCCATCACGGGTGTTAGTAGCAGTGACCTTGTTCCTCTATGCGAGCAGTTGTTAAGTTTGGTGTCACCCGAAACAATGGTTAACGAAATTCAATAAAATTTTCATGGCTGAATATTTCGTTTCAGAAGATTCCAGATGATGTTGTCATAGCATAACATGAATGAGCCCACATATTGATGTTGATTGGAAGTTTATTAATGCTAGATATATTAGGGAGTAAAGTCTATCTGATGTATGTGTTACTTCTAAGTGACCTCAACAATGTCAACGTGTCAGATTACAATTAAGGGTTAGGTGTTTTGGCATGCCTTAATCATGTTTTGGACCATGGATGATTTTAACTAAGACAACATTGGAGGATGCATGCTACATCTGCAATGCTAGGTATGGGACCGCATTACATGCCTTTCTTCACCTCTTCGGCCACTAATGCTTTGTTTGGTTCTTATAACGAATTTGAGGGGTGGATCTGAGTATATTTGAGATGAAAGTGTGTGGAAAGTTGGGTTGTTTACATTAAGGGAAAGATGACGAGATTTGAAAAGAAAGTTTTGTGAATAGTTTGTGAGTGATGTGATTTGTATGATGCAATTATTATTGTTGATATTACTATTATTATTTTATAATTTTAGTATTATTATTATTTTTTTGATTGTATAATTATTATTTTAATTATTTTTTATTATTGTAATTATTATTTATGATTTTATTAATTCTTTTAGTTTTCAATATTAAATTCTTAGTATTTTACTTTTATAATTATCTTATTTTTATTTCTTATTTTATAAATTTATTATCAACATTTTTTATCTTTTTATTTTTTTAACATCTTTTTCTATTATTTATAATTATATTAAACTTATTATTTTTTAATAATAATAATAATAATTATTATTATTATTATTATGTTATGTTATATAATTAATTTTTATTTTATCATAATATAAATATCAATAAATTTACAACAAAAATTAATTATATAAGAAAATAATATATATATATATATATTTTAATATAATAATTATATATTTAATTATAATAATACATATATATAATTTATATATTTATTATAAATATTTTATTATATTTAGAAAACTTTCTTCGCATATCTATTTATACACGTGAAGAAAGAGATATCTATTTATACACGTGAAGAAAGAGATGATTGAAATTATTTTTTCGTTTAATAATTTTAATTAATTTTTATATTACTCGATTTTTACACTTTCTCTTTTTTTTTTTCATCCGCGATATCTTTCCACGCTTTCATCCAAAAATAATATAAGTGATACATACATTGTTCAAGGCCTTGTATTCCCACTAATGAAAAGATTATTTTAATTTCGTTTGTTCAAAATTTACAAACTTCATCCATTTATGATTGGTTAAGAATAACATATATGATTTTCATTTAAGGTTGTCTATGTTGATGCAATAAAGGACGAACACATCAACCACAACAATAGTTCAGATACATAACACACTAACACACTGGATTAACTGCAACCGAAACAGTTTCTCCTCTTCAACTGTCCATACTACGATTATACATTTTACTATAATGGATGACTTACTCATGCTAACGACAAATTTTGTAACAATTCTTATGGAATCCTTATTGCAAAAACAAACTAAATTTCTACTGATTGTTGACATTTCTCCTGTGAGTCGAGTAGTGGTTCCTCTTATATGTGTTGCAACAGTTAAACTACATCAAATTGATCAGGTTATGTGATAGTGTGAGTTTTGCCAAAGTATTCCAATGAACCCTTTAAACCTAAACCAAGTGCACAAGGAGGACACAAAGGGCAGAACTAATCGATATTGGCCACAATATCACAGAACTTCGATAGCAATGTGGAATGACCACTATAACCGTGTATATTGGAGGAATTCAATTCACATTGCATGATAATATCCCGACATGCAACGGTATACTAGACATATTATCTAGTAAATTACGCCTTTGTAACCTACCTCTCACGATGATGTAAGCTCATTTCTAAATTCTTATATATCATTGTATTTTGATTCAAACTAAACTAACACATTGTTTTGCATTACTACAACACACTGCAAAACAACCACAATCAGAGCCTCGCCACCACTATCACACCGGGTCTTCTTTTAATGATCAACAACAAGCTTTTGAAAAAAAGAAAAAACAAATGTTTGGATATACAAACTATCAAAAAAACATGGTTTCCCAACTTTTGTACCAATTTCAAGCCAGTTTTTCATCGCAAGAAAATATGTTTTCCATGACGCCAAACATCTTTAGTATTTCCACTATGACAACAACATCAATATTTTGTCCAATATTACCCACACATTGTTATCAACCCAACATGTCTTCAGAAAGGTTTCACAATCCATCTCACGATAGTCCACCACCACCACCTCCTTCAACCAAACATGAGCCATAATGACAACTTCAAAAATAGATAAGAAGACCACCATCTAACACGTCATTGCACAGATAGTCTCTTTTGATTTATATAATAAAAATAATCATATTATTTCTTTCAATATAAATTATTTTATTTCGTTCAATGTCATTTATTTTAAATAATGAAATTACTCTTATTTTACTCTATTAATCATATGCAATTGTTACCAACTAATGCAATCCAAACCATAGATACAACAAAGTACCCTAACCCAATCACTAACCCTAACCTATAAACCCTTTTTTCTTAAATTCCAAACAAAACAAAATGAACACAAAACTAACCTTTTTTTAATTCTAAACATAAAAAGTAAATACAACATCATTGTATACAACCTGAAACCATGCATGAAGTCCACACTTCAGTGTAAAATAATACAACTGGAGTCGTGACTTCATTTAGTTGTATTATTTTATGCTAAAATCGTGTTTAAGTGACACAACTTTTATTAATCATAATCACATCCAAAGCAAAATTATGCAACTATCTCACAATTTTTATTTATAGGTTTTGAACAAAAATCGTCTCATTTATCATTATTTTAACCTCATTGATTTAAATGTCAAAACTGAAGTCATCTTGGTAATACACAACTTCTGACATGACTTGTCCATTTTTAATAAATAAATAAAGTTACCTATTCTTGAAATTTTAAAACAAAATTGCACTATTGCAGTGAAAAAAAACCTCAAAATTTATGATATCATACATAATCGTTTATGATTAGATGAAAGTGTAAATTTTGCAATGCTTAATACAAAATTTTTCTGTTAAATCCTCTATAATAATCAAAAGACATAACATTATGATATGTACGTATGATATAAGTTACTATAAAAATATAATAATGATAATGTGATGTATTTTCTTTTTTGAACGGAATAATATGATGTATGAAATGAATTATGAAAGAATAATGTAATATATGAAATGAAAGTCGAATGTGTTATAGTTTAACTAAGATAGAAATTTAATTTATGATAATATATTTTAAAATTATGTAACTTACCTTTCTTTTTATATAGTGTTTGTTTTATTTTTAATTATGCGATAATCATATATTATATATTATCATAGAAGGATTTAATAGGTGATGTGACTCCTAAGTAAATTGATAAAAATATTTTATTTTATAATTATATAATATAATTATATTAAATCTTTCATGAAGGTATATTTTATAATACTAAGATGTATACATATGTTAATTATAAAATTTCTATACCATATAATTATTATTATTTGAAAAATTATGAGATATTCCATTCTGAATAAAAGTCGTATCTTGCGTCACTACTTTAATCTCAGTGAAGGTCAAAGTTGAAGTAGGTTGTACTTAACACCCTACAGTGGAAAGTAAGCCTTGTCTCCGACTACTATTAAATTTTAAAAAATAGGATAATTATTATTTTAGTGTACCAAATGACATGAAAGAGTTTTTTATTTAAAAAAAAATATTTTTTTACAGTTTTCATAAAAAGATAACATTTTTCCCTTTTTAAAGCAAGTAATCGATTCTTTCTATTTTCTTCTTAGCAAAAGATAATTTCGTTACTTCATTTTAGGTAAATTATTTGAGAATTATTCTTTTCATTTTAATTTTTTTTCTTTTGTAATTAGTTATTACTATTTCAATGTTATAAATTATTGTATCCGCAATTAAAAACTTTCTTAGTATTTTCTTTATCTTACTTCGATTATAATTATTTTAAAATTATTTATTAACCTTAACATTTAGATATCCTTGAGAATTTAAATATATTGCATGTCAACTTTGATAAAGCAAATATATTATTGGTATTTAACGAACATTTGACAAATTTGTTTACAAAACAATAACATTATAATTTATTCCTTTTCAACAATTTGAAAACAAAAGCTAATACGATAAATAACATAATATACTATAATTTATTATACTTTTTGAAACATGATCATTAGGACATTTTTTAAAAAAGAAAATGTACATTTTAAGTCCTAATATTTTGATGCATGCATATACAGGATTACCTTTAATTATTAGAATTTTGGGGTGGTCCGTCCCTTACATATGCATGAATAGTTTTCTAATTTAACGTTATATCACAGTGAAGACAGTTTCTTGATGTGTAAAGCTAATTGCATATTTCGTATGCTAATATATAAAATATAAAATATACATCGCTCCCTCCCTTTAATCATCATTATTTTAATCATCCCACAGTTTCTAAACAATTTTCTTGAAAGAAAACTGTATATTCATCATGGTATAACAAGTAACAAATTAATTCCAAATGGCGAATGAAAAGTGTTATCATATAGATTATACATGAGCTTATATATTCCTCAGGATTCCAATCCATGTTAAATTAGTATAAGAGAATAAGAAAGACGAGGCCAAGGGGGAAGAAAACATCAGTATCTATCAGATGAACCTGGTTCATGCACTACGCAATAGAATGTGTGGGCCAATTGCAGCCACCTAATATTTCATAAAATGAATAACCTCAAAAAACTACTAGCCAGCTAAAGAGAATAAAAAACTTATTACGATAACAAAAATATGGATGAATGGAAAGAAAATGTTCTTTAGTTTTCATCACAAGTTACCTCTATTTACATGATTGAAACTCATCATTCACCATGTCAGAGTATACTACAATCTTCGTACCTCGTCTCCTATCTGTATTGCCTTATTTGGTTGGAAGATGCAGAGAGTGCAAGAAAGATGAATTTCCGAAATAACATCCTTTGCTGAACTTCTTGGATGGGATCCAATTTCCATCTTGCACCTCTGCCTGCCATTGATGCATGACCAAAAACACTGATTGACAATAAAGCCGAAATTAATACATATTTTTCTTACAAAAACTTATCAACGGGGGAAAAATACACAAGCATAAAGACGTTTAGATGAAATTATCACTCCCGTTTACAGTTTGCTATTTGTAGAAATCAAACTAAATCTACAACTGGAATTAGATGAAATTACTTTAGCCCAAATGCAAAATTCAGCAATAAAAGGAATATCACATACCATCTCGGGCTCAATGAATCATCGTCAATTTGAAAATAATTTGCAGACCCGTTGTTCTCTGCTTGAAGAAATTATTGAGGACTTTGATTGTTCAAGGCATGAATTGCTCTGATGCAAGGTCCTCCTTCTTTTTCTTCTTGTTTTATATAAAAGGTCTTCAGTATCTAAAACGTATGAAACCTAAGATGCAACATGTTCCCAGGAAAAAACAAATAATGGAAATTCAGAAACACAATATGGTCATACATATAAAATGGATGGTATTAACAAAATGAGAAAAAGCAAATAGTATTTAGAAGGATTCAGGCAGGAAAGGTAATATTTATAAAACTTGCAGATGTAAATTATTAAATACCTTAGACGAATTGCAAGCTATCTTACACTCCAGTCCATTGACAATTTGTAGTCCATCCATGGTCTGGCTTGAAAATTCATCACTACTGCCATTCTTGCGCTTATTCCTGCAAAAGTAAATACACCAAAATAAATACAAATGTTATCTAAGCATTGGCATGCTACGTAGCCAACAATTCTTATTCATCAAATACCTCTTCAGGTAAATTCTTGACTTCTCCTTTTTGTCAGGGACAACAGATAAGTAGTCATTGTGCAGATAGGCTGAAAAATTAGGGTCCATTGACACAGTAGTCACTTCGGGTTTATCAAATCCATAGTCCATCAGTTGAATAGACAATTGGGCAGGTGCAGGTGACTACAATGGATATGAGATAAAACTAAGTTATAGAACATACAAAAGTTCTAATTAAAATTTCATTACAAAGTTCAATACAATCAACATAACATAAAGAAGCTGAACCGAGTTGAGAAGTTGAACAAATAAAAGCTTACACATTCAATACGATATATGTTCTCATCATGAAGAAGAACACGAGCATTTTCATGACAAACTAAATCAACAAATCGTCCAGGTTTTCTTGATTTTTCATATGCATATAGTTGAAGCAGCTTGTTGTCCATCTCATCCGAGGCAACAGCTTGAAGCTGAAACAAAAATGACAATTTTTCAGGATTATAAAGAACAGGGAATGGCATGGTCAAGAGAGAGAAAAGTAGGTTTTCACGTTACCTGTTTCACAAGTTTATATATCAACTTATCTAATGTGAATAAGACATATGATTGAGTTCCAATAATAGCTCGACAGTCATCCTCAAATTTTGTACTATCGGAAGAACCATCCAGTAAATTGTAAAGGGCGTTTAAAAACCTGTAGCCAAAAAGTCACCCTCAATCTTTGCATAGATAATTAGATCTTCAAATTAATAATAATGGTGTAACATTATTGTATATTTACCTACCTGCCATATTGATCAGTAGAGTCTGTATCATTTGAAGCCCTCCACTTCCTTTCGGCAGACGATGAGTTAACCTTTGCGGACCGTATCCTCTCATACAATGTCTGCCAGAAGTAGCAAAAGTAAATGAGGATAAGAAATATATAATAAGGTCTGAATGAAACAACTGGTTAATCTGCAACCATAACCACAAATATATACAAATGCAAAGGAATATTAGTACCTGATGGAGTCTAAACAGCACATAAAAGGAATCATTTCCATAAAAGACTCGACCAGTCCTTTCTTTCTCATGCAACGTTGGAGGAACATATTTTGCCAGAGGCTTTACATTGACGAGAAAGCGCTCTGAATATGGCAATGAAGCTCCATCTCCTTCAACATCATTGGCATCAGCCATTCCTTCTGCCTCACCTTCACTCTCAGCCTTGTTATCATTATCATGATCCCCATCCTCATGTTCTCGAGAACACTCCTCCCCATCAGCAGACTCTGTACCAGAAACATCACCATTTTCTGAAGCATTTTCACTGTCCTCCAATGATCTATGGGGGCTTTCTTCTCCTTCATCATCAGCATCATTTTCTCTTCCTGCTTCTACAGGAACTACATCCCCACGTTTGTTTTGGTATAGTCGGAAAATGTTACCATCTTTTCCTCTATGAACTGCCTCCGAACCAGAATGTCCATAATCTGCAGAGTTATCCTCATCAAGGTCTCCATTAGGTGATAACTCACCCTCCTCTCTTTCACTTCTGAGGTGTCCCACTGATTCTTCCTGATATCTGTGAACTTTAGAGTCCTCAATTATGGCCCCAGTTGTGGCTGTAACTGGTCTTGTAGAATCAGCACCCTAAGTCAGCATAAAATAGAAAATAAGGATATTATTCGCAATAGTTTGCACTGTACATTCCATATTAAAGCCATCACATGTCCTTCTCAAATCCCAAAATAAATGTTTTTTTGCACTGTTTTTATTTTCTTACTTGAAGTTAGAAGTAAAGACATAATAAAGACAACTATATGCCATCAGTAAACTAGAAATGACACCACTGAATATTTAAAGATCTCGGAGCATTTAACTGGTTTGTTACTTGAACAAAACTCTACACTAAAAGTGAATCCAAATTAATCCTCTTCATAGGAACAATTTCCATATGCATTTTGAATTGAAAATAGACTTGCATAAGCTGAAAAGAGAGTAAAGCCATACCTCTAATGACGGTAAACCAACCCCTCCCACAGTAGATATATTACCAGGTCTTAATGGAGTAGCAGCAAGTCCTTGCAGAAAGAATAGGTATCTCAGTGTTCCATTCATCAACAAAAATGAAAATAAAGGAAAGGAAAAAACTAAAAAGGATCATCAATTAGAGATAAAAAGCACAGATATAAAAGGGCCAAAACTACTATGCTAATTATTACCCAAAATTAAAAAACACTCATAATTAGTTAATATTCAGAAGTGACAGCCTTCAAACACAGGTCAATATTAACAAAAGTCAAAGAATAGCTAAGCCTCTAAGCCTAAAATAACGCAGAATGCACAAACAGAAATTGTGTGTTCTCCGTTTAGTAGAATCTGCTGCTGATTTCATAACATTTTCCCATAGGATATTTATTTGCTAATGAAACCCTAATAATATTAATAATAATTATATGAACACGTAACCAATATTAAGACATGATAAGAATCAAGAAGTGTGATTATTCTTGAATCAAGTTGCCAACCTGTTGCGTTATCCACTTTTGTTCTTCTATTATTTTGCTCCACAGCTGAGGATAATGGGACATTAGCATTCACCAACCCTTCAGTGGAATGATCTTGCTTATTGGCTCTTGATACTTCATCAGGTATAGATCCATTTATATTCATTTTACCCTGCTGCGTATTACTCCCTAAGGCTTCTGACTTATGTGCTAAGCGGTCCGAATCAAGATGATCATCCTCTTTAACCTTACCATGTCCACTTGGTTGCCATTGTTTGCAGGAGTCAGATTGTTCAAATGGAAAGTTTTCATCCCCATTTCTGATTATGTTTAAATTCTTAGGATTCATTACAGGACTACCATCACCAGCAACAATTTCAGTGCCACTTTTGGCAGAATTATTCCTATCCTTGACAACATCTTCTGTATCCTCTGGACCTTGGGATCGAGAAGGAACTCCAAACACAGGTTCTAAAAATGTTGTCCAAATCTTCATAGCTTTATCTAACTGTTCAGTTGTACACATTTCTCCACAAGAATATTTTATGAGTTGATACAGATCTTCATGGATCTCAGGATCAGGATACACAAATTCTAAGTGAGGAATAATTGGCTGTCTATTTCCAGCAGAAATTGCAAGAAGAACATCATCTTCTTTTCGTTTCTTCTCACTGATTTCTTTGATTTCTGCCAGTAAGACTGTAAAATGCACATCAAAAGCAAGGAGTTAAGAGTTAGACCTCATGAAAATAAAAAAAAACTACTGTAACATGATCACTACATATTTCATAGTTGAAGTTCCACTGCACTTTAACAAAAGTAAGCCACATATTGGAAGTGCTCGTACAAGCGTAATCAATACACTCAAAGTAAATGCATGTCCTGGTACATATTATATCATAAAATTGCTTTAAGACAAAGGCATCAGGCAAGAAAGGGTGTACACACACCTGTAGAAGAAAATAGAATGAAGATAATATCTGTTAGGATCTTGGATGAGCACAATCAAGGAAAGGGATGGAAATCAAAATAACAAAGGATGGAAGGTTTACTATTGAAGAAAATTAAATAGTGAAAGACAGTTTAGGTTGTTAGGTTAGGATAGTTATGGTTGTTAGCTTGGTTAGTGAGTGTTGTATGTAGGTTGGTCTATATAAAGACTAACCATTAGTTGTAGAGGGGCTTTTGGTTTTTGATTTGTGTACTGGGACAGGCTTTGATCCTGTGTGAAAGGAAGAGTGCTTCCTTTGGGATACTGAGTTGCCATTCAGTATTTCTTTTCTTTGAGAATTCAATAAAAACATTCACAGAGAAGTGAAATTCCTTTGTTCGTTCGATTTTCTTGGTTTCTTTGTTAGGAACCTAACAATATCTCACATGGTTAACCTTTTTGAAGCCATTAAAATAATTTATTTACAGTGAAAAGCTCAAATTCCATGTTCTTTGCAGGGCAACGTAATGTTTTACCTTTAGTGCTCAAGCTCTTTGTATCCTGCTGCTTAAAGTAAAAACTACGATGATCAAGTGATTTGTGGTAGTTCTTTGCATATATTTCAGCCCAAACTTTATTAAAATCAGCACGACACCTTGCCCACTCATCCTGTTTCTGCTTCAAGCGGATTAATATGACTGGCAAAGCTAAAGATGCATTCTTCTTTAGGACATCCATTACATCAAGTCCATGATCACCATATAATCTTTCAATGCACCTAAGATTTAGAGCTAAAGGAAAACAACAAAAAGTCATATTTGAACATGGAAAACATCAAGAAAATACTTTGTAAAGCATATATGTACTTTGACAAATTTGATTCATCAGGTGGAAAGCAGATAACCTGTTAAGTGTTCCTCAATACGAATTGGACTGTCTCCTTTAATTATATTAGCATTAATCTTTTCTAAGAGCTCCTCAACACGCTTAGTTGCCACATTTACAGACTCTAACAACATGTCAAGTTCAAACCTGCCAGCATAAGTTCAAATAGTATCAGCGAGTACAAACCAAAGATAACCTGTAGAAATCAATCTCTGAACATTCCACTGATGTCAAAACTAACCAAAAATCATAAATAAGATCATAACCAATAAAATATAAATAAATGGTAAGCTCAAACCTGTCATCTTCACATCTAAACAAGCTCTCCTCATACTGATTTTTGCGCATATGTTTAAAGGAATAGTCCTCACTACCAGAAGTAACAGAAACCCAGTGATCATTCAACACCTCTGCACCAAGTTCTGTTCTCTGGCTGGCTGGCGGTATTAGGTACTGTGTGAGCACAAAATAATGCATATATAAAAACAATCAGAAAATTAGAGATTTCATTAGGAGTTAGAACATGCTAAAAGGAAAGAGACAAGTAAAGCAACCATACATTTTTTGGTAGAAGACGATAACTGGGAGTGCATTGTTCACAGTTAGAAAGATCCAGCTCACTTATAGGTTTTCCTGCATACTTATCTTTGCTGGCATATAGAGACATCTTAGGAGCTGAAACATCCTTGTTAGCAGTTGCATTGGATTTGTCCCTTTCACGGCATTCACGGTCCCTTTCTTTCATCCCATCATCCCTATCACGATCCTTGTCCTCTACCTTCATTGGTTTTGGTCCGTGTCCTTCATACCAAAAGGATTCTGATGAACAAGTAGCAGTCAGATTTTTTAGGCCATAAAATGTTCATGTGGGCCCATGCAGTATAAAAAATAAAAGGGGGGCGGGGGGGCAGGGGGGCAGGGGGGGGGGGCTATCACAAGATATCAGAAAAATAGAAAACATGTTACTTACTTTTTTTCAGAAGACCAGCAAGGAATCCTTCTGCATGAAAAACTTGATTAGAAAGAATAAAAAGAAAACATAGATTTTGTAGAAATTGAGAATTTAGTTTGAAGTTGAATATTACCATTCTTCTCACATTGAGACAAAAATTCATCAAATCCCTCCATAAGGTCTGCATATTTTCCCAGTAAATTGCCGACCTAGAAGAATAAGCCACTAAAAGTTAGCAATCATACAAAATATACTACTAAGAAAAAATATCACCCATATAAAAAACATAAAACACAGTCGCATCAAGCTAACAGTGATACAAGTGAATCGAGCAACCTAACCTATCATCAATAAACGATAAGTTACTTCACTATTATTTAACATTGCTTATACAAATTCACTCTTCACAGATTCTCAACATGGAGGATGTTGGAGCATGAGCATATTTGGAAAGCTCTTCCTAAAACAGATCAATAATATGTTTTGACAATGGAAAATCCAGTTAAGTAAAAGGTTAGAAAATTATAGACTTGCAATCTGCGACATTGAAAATTAATCTTCTCTGATGATGGATAAGGAGTTGCCCCAAATTGTCTAATTATATTCTAGGCAGACATATTAAGACACACAATAGCAGCAAGTAAAAAGCATTGTCCTTTTTTGTTTAGAAAACAATCACAATAAGTCTATGTAAAAAAACCAATGGTCGTTGAAGAAATATTTTACAAAGCACAGAGGTGTTGTGTACCAACACCTCCCAATACTTGCTTAACACCTCCCAACACTTCTTTAACAGTATCAAACACTTCTCGTCAGGTGTCAAATAAGAAAAAAGACCTTATAGTATTTTTTTTTCTATTTTCCTGTAACCAATTTTCATTACGATAGTTCACCATCAAATTATTTATTAAAGTTCAAAGTTCAACGCCAGCCAAATTAATTCAACAGTATTGATTTTGACAAAACCACAAAAGACGCTATTAGAAGCAGTGTATAAACCATACCAATGATTGCAATTCATGACGGGCAATTATTTCCTTGCAGTAGATGTTTAGGCACTTCAAAAATTCCTGGTAATCCTCAGGATTTCGTAATTTCTCCTTCACTTTGTCAAGGTAACCAATCACTGGACTATACATACCTGAGATGACAAAGTTTTAACTAATAAAATGAATTGTAAAAGGAAAATAAAGGAATAAAATTACTACAGAACAAATAATTGACCACAAACAAACATTGGACAAAGGATTTTTCTTCTTACAAGTAAAACATGAAAAATCCAATCAACAATTATTTAGGCTATGTAATAGGTAAGAACATATCTAAATTTAAAATCAAAAGCATTGACTTAACGCACTTTTCAAAGAACTTTTATCCTCACAAGCATATGAGACAGGGTGCGCGCCAAAATTTTCATCAGTATCATGCAATGGTCCAGCACCGGAATCTTCAGTCCTACAAGCAGATTTCCGCTTGTGAGATAAATTCTCCCTACTACCATCATGATCATAATCTCTGTCATCCCTTTCCCGTTGTCTCCTGTCTTTCTCTTCTCTACTTTCTTTTTCCTTCTCATCACGCCTCCTTTGATCCTTATCAGCCTTAATCAAACATCTGTCAAGTTCTGGATTAGGATGGTCAGCACTGAAGTCACGATCACCTTGTGAAGCAATGTTCCTTTCTCTCTGGCATAAATATAATTTAAATGTCAGCTTCATGACCAACTATAAAGTCACAGGGACATAGGCTTCAAAGAGATAAACCTTTTCAACATGCATTTGCCTCACTGTTGGCATTGCAGAGCTCCTATCACGAAGCAGAGGATTTCGAGTAGAAGGATAGTGATTATAGGCCGTTCCTGAAGTATCAGGAAGAAAATGAGTAAACTCCTCAAGAAGGTCTGCATGGTCCTGGAAAAGTGCAGCAACCTGGAGAAATCCAATATATGATTAAAATGAGTGTCTAAAGGGGGGAAAGAAAACAAAGTTGCCAGTGTGTAACTTGATAAAATAATAGGTATAGACAATAGACAGCACAGACCTCCTCGTAAACCTCAGTGATGGACTTAGTTTCCTTTCTGTACATATTTAATATGTCTAGAAATGACTTATAAACACTGTCATTGCTTTGAAAGCGTGTCTGCATGAGAAGAGCTCAATCAATCAGATTCAAAAGTTAAGCTGTCCATATGAATTGGAACACAAAAATAAAATGTATCAATTATCAAATTAACAATGTTTTACCTTAATCTTGCCCACAAAACTTATGGCTTCTGCAAATTCAACAGGCTTCTTTTGGGGAGGTTGTTCATCCTCCAATGGAAGTGTAATTTCATATCCCTTTGGCAAGAAAGTGTTAAATCCCAAAATTAGATCTTTGTGCCCTTTAAACAGCTCCTTCACTCTTGCTATGACACCGGTTGTATCAATTCTACAAAAATTAAGAAAAGAGAAACAGATCAATTTCAGCTAACAAATACTAGATCCTCACTCCTAAGAAAATATAAAAAACAAAGCAAATGACAAATCTTGGAGTTGGGAGAATGTAGTACAAATCAAACCTTTGAGCCTTGAAATCCTTCATGACTTCGAGAAAGTCATCATACTTTTCTCTCTTATCTTGAAACATATCCTTTACAGCCTTAAGATATGCCAAGGCATCATTTGTGGTTAGTCTCTGACCACCACCACTCATCATCTGTGGTTGCCCCGAGCTTCATTGCATAAAATTTCAAAAAATTATTTGAGGCCATTGGAGAAGTTGATGAAAGAGTATATAGCACATCATAACACCATTCAATGTAGAATGAGGCAGAAGTGTAGACGATCTACTATGACATGATTGCATATCAATTTCACTCGGATATTATAAATTGCACTTACTAGAGCAGCTGCTTTGGTTTTACAGTAAATCTCTCCTATTATTTTTTTTTTTATCTTGTTAACACATGTGTAACATTCTATTCACAATGTAGAAAACTAAAGAGAATCTAACCCATTTAAGTTTCAATACACAAAATTAGCTTGCTGAATAATGCAGATAACTCAAGACATTATAGAATAATCTTTCAATAAAGACTGTCTCACCAAGTCAAACCTAAAAAGAAAAGGAAAAAACAGACACACAATTGAACCTTCACCAGCACTAAACTTGCAGAGCAGGTGACAGATAGCAAATAACGATAGTAGTGCAATAAAAGTGAAGATACAACTGTTTCATCACAGCAGAAAATGTAAATTTAAACAAAAAAATGAAGACAAAAGGAAAATAAATTGGACTTACGGTTCTCCTCTAGAAGACACCATAGGCCGTTTGTGTTGTGAACTCATGTAAGCATCATCCCTTGACCTCTTCATTCCTGTGAATAACAAAAATAAATAAAATCAACAGAGAAAAACCAAAAAATACGATGCTTTCAAACTCACACAGATTGAAAATCGCAAAAACCCAACTTTCACATTCGAACAAAAGAAAACAGCATGAAGCAGATCTAACCGCAGGGAATTCACAAAGGCACGAAACACAAGCAAGATTTCCAGCCCCGAATTGCACACAGATCACCCCGCAGAGCGCAATCCTAACAAACAAAAACAAGAAAGCAAAATTTGCATTACTTCAATGAAAAGCAAACGTAGCGATAATTTGCAGCACAAAGAGAGGGTTCAAACAAAAATATACAGAGTGATTGTGTAGTGCACGAACTGCAGAGTCCTCCTCAACAAGCTTTTCAACAAACACAAGGAGCACACAAAATGATAGATAGATAAGAAAAACATAAAGAAAAAAAATTGAAAATTAAAAGATATTGAATCTTCGAGTAACAGAGAGAGAGAGGAAAGAATCACAACCGCAGACGATAAGCGAGAACACAAACCTTCAGCAGCTGAGTCTCCACTTCGAAACAATTGAAAAAGAAAAAAAAAAAATCCCTTTATTTCTCTGGGTGAAGAACAGAATGTGGAGAAAGAATGAATAACATACAAAGGGTGAAGGTAAGAAACTTCAGAATGTGATATATACGTATATTTATATGGGATGAGAATGGGATATAACATAACACACAAACGCCCCCAAACCAAATATTTCCGAACTATATTTTGGGCTGTGGTGGCAACTCTATATATATTTTATTTTATTTTTCATTTTTATAAATATTTTTATGTAAATAATTAAATTTTGATAAAAAAAATTAACCCCATATTAGCATTTCACTTTGTACAATATAAACAAATTCATTAAACATAGACATGAATTATTTAAATGTAGGATTTAGCTAGTGAAGAATATTTTTGTGCCAGATTTGTTTCTTTTCTAAAATATTTGTTCTGCTTTTTCTTAGTTAACTTTTCTGATATTTTAAATTTAAATTAGGGCTAAACAAAATTCTGATAATCGCAATTTTTAACCATGGCGGTGACGACTGAAGGGGTAATTGAGTTACTTACCACGAAATAATTGAAAAGAATAATACTGTGAGCGCTGGTTGCAAATTAGGTTTATAGGTTTTGGGGATTAGGGTTTACTCTCCATGCGATCCCTTAACAATGTGAAAATAATTTAGACAGATCTAGAGTTACTTATAGTTAGAAATAATCTTTTAACATTATCCCGATATTGGATGTAGATAAAAAGAATAAAATATATTTTTAATTTTTTTGGATATTTTAAATGTATTTTTAGTTTTACAAGTGTGCTTTTAATTATTTTAAATTAAATATACGAATATTAAAACTAAATTTAATTCTCATTTAATTCAATAATTTATTTTGAATGTTTTATTTTTTATTAAAAAAATATAATTTATTAAAATAATTTTTAATTTATTTTTATACATAATTTTGATAATACATTTTTTAGTGGATGTGATATAATTTATTTGCAAATAAAACTAATAAAATATATACTTTATATTTTTAGAACTAATGATTATAATATATTAAAAATATAGAATACAACAATAATTATTAATATTTTCTTTTTTACCCTTACGAAACTATATAAAGTAATTTATTTATAATATATCAAATATTTGTTTTTGCTGATATTTTTTATAGATAAATGACACAGAATTATTAAATAAAACTATATAATTATTTTTAAAATAATATTTTGCAATATAAAAGTGTAATGATTATTCAAAAATAATATTAAAATTATTGTTTACATTGTAGTCAAAAACTAAAATAAATTATTTATAGCTATCATGTTTACAAAAGTAATAAGGACATTACTTAATTTAACTATATATTTAAAATAATTTAATTATCTTAATTTAAAATATTTTTATTATTTTAATAATTTTAATTTTATTTTTAATACTAAATTACTATTGTAAACTAGTGGAAATATAGTATATTCATATTTTAGGAAAATAAAAATTAAAAGATGTAATTAAATATAATAATTATTCAAATGAAAAAAAATTATTAAACTTTACGTGAAAGTTATAAAAAAAACTGTGCATAAAGAGTCGTTATTTTTTATTAATTTATATAATGTTATAATTATATAATAAAAACATATGTAACTTTTTACTTATAGTAATATCTCTAAGTTCTATGCTTCTTATATTTAGGAAAAAATATGTTCTCATTTTCTTCTTTACAATTAATTGATACGTATTAAGAAATTTGATTAATTTAGAAAAAAACATTAAATTTATTTGAAATGATAATATTTTCTAAAATTATCCTTAATATATATATATATATATATATATATATATATATATATATATATATATATAATTGCAGTGGAATTTTAATTTTAAAACTACACTCTGTCCATTTTCCGATCTTCATGAAAAAAAATTATTTATAAATTAAAATAATTGAGGGTACTTTGATTTAAAACAATTTCAAATCAATATCCAATGAATTATATAAGAGAAGTACGTACGACCATAAATAGTAAATTGAAAACCTCAATATATATATAAATATATATATATACTATTTAAAAAAATACATTTTGAAAATATTTAATGGTGATTTAGAGTATACATTTATTTTTAAAATATTTAATATTATTATTAAGTATATACAATTAATATAATACTCTTTAGTCAGCGTGGCTGCAGTTCTTTTTAAGACGTTAATTTAAATTTATAAATTTATTAAGCATATATTGAATATATATGAATTTTAATTAATTAATTTTATATTTAATGAATGATTACATGTTTTTTCTGCTATTTTAGTTTATTAATTTATCCTTCTCTATATATATTTATTTATTTATAAGAAAAATTGTTTTGCTTTTATATAAAATTCTACTAGTATAATTAAAACTGATACATATATAATTTTTATTTTTTATATATCACCTTAATATTATATATATATATATATATATATATATATATATATATATATATATATATATATATATATTTTAATATATATAAAAATTATATATATATATTTTTTATTTTTTATATATCACATTTATATTATATATATATATATATATATATATATATATATATATATATATTGTGAAAAACATGAAAATGAGTGGATGAATTGTGATTTAAATAATTTTTACATTCTTTTCGATAATATTATTTAATCAATGAGTCTAAGTTTGTGATTTTGTTTTTAGACACAATAAAATTTTTTAATTTTTTCATTTGATGTTATATGATCCTCACTCAACTAACTCAAGTGAATTTGTTTATATTATTTTTTTTGTATTCTCATTAAGAACGTGAGTATTTTTTGTTTGTTTGACAGATAACATCTAATGTATATATATAACTTATGTATGTATGTTAAGAAGGCAAGACTTAATGTGAAACGCATTTTAACATGTTTTATGAAGCTTGAGATATGTCTCTTGAAGAAAAACTCAAAACAAATATAGTTAGATGAACATACTCAAAAGATCATTTTATGCTTAACTCATCTAGCTTAGTAGGATAAGGTTAAACATAGATTTTACATATTAACTAATGAATATTCATGTTTACTATAACAAATTATTAAATCATAGTTTAGCATAGTCTCACACACTAGGTCTCCTTCTTATGTTAGTACAAACGATTATAACATGCAATATAATAAGAGATATGGAAGAGAGAAGCTAAACACAATGATTTATATTAGTTCATCTGTCACAATAGACTACATTCAGTTCTTGACGAAACTAGTCAAGTTCAACTAAGCAGACTAATGTTGCGGAGTAGACATCAAGTATTCTTTGGGCTCGATGTATACAATGATTTGACTCGCTCTTCTAAGTAGTTGGATAAACACTCTAAGTGTTTTCAACTTGATGCCTCGGGATCTTAATATTTTTATCTTTTTTTTTTTCAGCTTGAGGATCCTTTCATGAAGTTGTGAGGTGTGCTTTATCATTTGATTAACATATTTGTATATCACAACCTCTACTCTATTGGCTTAGAGGAGTGTTCTTCATTTGAGCAGCCTTTTTGGCTTTTTATATTCTATCCTTTATCTCTATTTCTATCACTTTCTTTCTCTTGATGATTTCTTTTTTGGTAGACTTTTTTGAAGAAGGTGGTCATTAGGTAATTATTTATGGCAGTTGAGTAAGTTTAGTTTATATGTATGTCCATTATGCATATGAAAAGCTTTATCATGATTGTTGATTTATGGTAAAAATTTGGTCCAAAATATGATAAAAATAAACGTTATCAAACTACATGATATAAAAAAGTCATTATGCTTTGATGCTTTAAAATTTAATGCTAGATCTTTTGATATACATATGCCATTCATGTAGAGTGGTGGATGGTCCAAGTTTCACTTTTTCATCCTAATCCCCCAAGTAGAAATTTATCTATATTTTCATTGTCATACCTAATTCGGGTGAAAATTTTCTCTTATCCTTATCCCCATCAAGTAACGGGATATACCTATATCCACTCCCTTCTTGTTCCAAATATTAATTAAATTATTTTTTGAAAAAAAATTGTAATAAAGAAAATATGATGTTATCAAGGATTCATGTTAAAAGGATACACATTTTTTTTCTGTAATGTCAAATATCAAGAAAAAAGATTATAATTGTGTAAATATCATATCAAAGTATTAAACAATAATTGGGTAAATGTCAAATAATTATAGAAAGAGAATAAAAATGATTAAATGTGTGTCTTAGAAACGAGTTTCGAAACTAAAGACCAAAAAAAAAAACTTATATAAGTGTTTTAGGTTATCTAACAAACTAGGGGTGTTTTAGTAGTTTAAATCGAATGGGTATGAGGATGTGGATGAGTATTGAGACAAATATAGAGACAGAGACGAGACAAATATGTACGGACTCCTTCTCATCCCTATACACTATTGAAAAAGATATGTATTACCCATACTCATACCTATACATGTATCCAGTCAATCCAGGGATTTCCGGCCAAAACTAAGGAACTCTCATGTGCCTTTTCCTTAATTCAAGAAGCCACCTATATGTCTAGTTTAGTTAAAAGTTAACTAAGTGTTAATCATATGATTAGTTAGTTTAGTTATTCTTACAAGTACATTTAGGAATTTTAAACTTTTCAAGACACATGAAAGTGTCTCTTCATTAGTTAGGTCGTGACATGTCTCTATAAAAGGAGAGCCATCCTAGTTGTAAAAATTACTAGTGAATAGTTTGTAACGCCTTTTAGTATAAAGAATGTTCGGTGAAGCTTACCAACGATCCATGAATTTAATCTCTCTTAAGATTTCATCGATAACTTTATGTAAGTATATATTGATGATATGGTGATTACTTTGAAAAAAAGGCATTTAAACAATCTTAGGTTATATTTTAAAAGAATGAGAAAACATAGTTTAAAAATGAAACAAATCTTTTATGATGTGCTTTTTTGCATGTCAACAAGTGAAAAGATTTCTCAAAAACTTAATTTTTATAATGACTCTCCCTCTTATATTAATATAGACGATAATATCATGCAAAGTAAAAGAGATAAGGAAAAGAGAAATAGACATTGTATTTTTATATTGGTTTGTCTCACAAAACAGACTGCATTCAGTTTTCAATCAATAGATTGAGTTCCACCAAAGAGGCTAGCGCTGCAAAGTACAATGTGAGTATTATTTGGGCTCCTAGCTACTCCTGACTAACCCTTTAAGTATTGTAGGGAAAGATAACCACTCTTGTCCAAATCCTTGAGTATTATTTGGGAACATAGTCATTCCTAGCTAACCCTTTGAGTATTGTTTGGAACCAACCACTCTAGGCTAAACTGAGTATTCTTTTAACCCAACAACGCCTAGTTAAAACTCATTATTCTTTTAACCCAACCATTCATAGCTAATAGAAAGTATTCTTTTCCAAACAACTACTCATGACTAAGATAGATAAATCATTTTATTAGTGATCAAACTGATCATTGGGTCACTCATTAGAGATGCCAACACCCAATTTCGTTCGGGTGAAAGAAAAATGTTTCTAATCCATTATCAAAAAACTAAAAAAAATAAGTCATTTACTTTAAGTTTGGATTTATTGTTTTATTTTTTATTTTCTATTCAAATTGTCGTCTCCGTCGTGATTCCGGTTGTGACAGATGACGACTCCACTGGGTAGAAACATTATCGTTTGATGTATATGAGGTTTGTACACTCTTCTTATTTTTTACAAGAACACTTACATTGTTCTCTGTGAAGATTTTTAGGGCATAGAAGATTTTGAAAGAGTTTCATCACTGTGCAACTTCATTAGACTTGTATCTTCTTCTTGACTAATGACTTTATATAGTTACTAAAGAATGCAATCGTTGCAAAACCATTTCTAGTTATTGAGCAACTTTAGTTCACTTGAATATTTTTCTTGCTTTTGATGAGCTTGTTTGTAAAGGATGCATTAAATACATTTTGTGCAAAACTAGTTGCCCTTTTCTTCGACCCTTGATAGGTGCTAGTACTTATCTCCTTGGGTAGGATAACCTTTCATATCAAAATATGGTAAAAGTGCACATCGTACTGGGTACATAGTTGGGCCAGAGTTGATTTATGTTCATGTTGGGGAGTTTTTGAAGAAAGCAACTTTAGTTATTCATCCACACATCATTGATAAGACTTGTGCTTGAATGAATCTTCTTGACAGACAAAAGTAACAAACATATATGTTCATGTAGTATTAGGTTAGCTTATATCCATGTGTGTATCGTTTGAGCATATTCATGTATTTTCATGCTTAAAAAGAAGACAATGAAGTGTTATTAGTAGGAAATTTGCTTTTGAAACTGCACATTGATTTAGTTAGTTTCTAAATATATTTTTAATTAGAATATTTGCTCCCAATTGTTAGAATATTCGCTCTTAATTATTTCGTAAACGTTAAGATTTCAATTTGTTATAATGACTCCTAAACTTTAAGAGGAGTTATTTTAGTAAGATATTTTTCCTTTCTGCAAGAATTATAAATGTAAGCTATTGAAGGCTCAGAAAAATAAGAAGAAATAACAATATTTTCTCTTCAACATATCTCCTCCTATTCTGTAAAACCATCAATTGGTATCCGAGCTCTTGGTTCTTAAGGGCATGTGTGTGAGACCATGAAAAAAAAACAATAGAGGGAAATCAGTGAGGAACCTTTTGAGAAAAACAAAAACTTCACCCATAGCCGGAAACTGTTAACGGATTTTCAGCAAGTGTACTGAGTCCTCAAGTAATATAGTAGGTAAGAAGAATATCGTATCCACAGGGAACAACATTTGTTTGAAAACTGAATATGTATTAATGTATGGTGAATAAAAACAAGTAATAATAATGAGTTTGTTTAGGAAATTTAAAGAGCGTAACAATAAAGCAATTAATAATAAAAGTGATAAAATCAATAGTAATAAAGGCCTTGAGATTGAATAGTATTACTCTCCTTCGTGTACACTCTTAACCTAATTTAATATCATTACTTTCAATTACCAATCTGTGCAAATAAAAGCCTTTTCAACCTGATCCTCTAGCATTGAATTTCATAAATCAAATTACCTAGCTT
>Ga0099825_1002820_pt1 | contig 23220 bp, 10 predicted proteins | sample SiratroredBW_FD_76838 | JGI IMG/M metagenome (GOLD analysis project Ga0099825, IMG submission 76838) | Root nodule microbial communities of legume samples collected from California, USA - Siratro red BW | ecosystem: Host-associated > Plants > Roots > Nodule | place: USA: California | collected... | reverse complement strand
ATATAAAAAAATATATATTATAATTAAATATATAAATTAAAAAAATATATAATATATTTTAATATATAAATTAAAAAAATATATTATATATTTATATATATATATATATATATATATATATATATATATATATATATATATATATATATATATATATTCAAAAAGGAATTAAACTATTTCACTAGTGATTTAAATAATAATAATTTTTATCTTCATTTTTTATGCTTTTAATCTATAATTTCTAAGTAACTTTTCTTTTACTATGAATTAAAAAATGAAGGATAAAGATTGGGTACTTATTCTATTATTTTTTTTTTCTGATTCAAATAAAGATATGGACGGAATCAGTTTCTTTTTTTTGTTTTTTTTTTATCAGAAATGGTATATGACTTAATTTATTTTATTCTAATTGCATAATTTAAGGAATGGATATGAATGTGATTAAGTAAAATACCCAGGCATGTTGTAATCCGCAAGAATTAACTAGAAGCAGAATAGTTAAGCGACCGACAGCGCAATTAATTGAAACCAACTTTTTCTTTTACCTTTCAAAGCAAAGATAAGAATTCATTGGTGTAACATGCAACATCTGTGGGGACATTTTAGTAGTTCATACGATTTTATATTAATTACTGTTATTATTTTTCACATAGATATATGTGACCCATGTTTAGTTACTGCCTTAGTGTATCATATGTATAACATAATCTTGATATATGTAATACAGCTACCACTCACCAACTTTCTATAATAATTTGAATCGAATGAAGAATAGGAAATTAAATCATAATTAAGATAAATAGAAATATTTTCTTTTGTTCATTCATTTTTTTTTTCAAATGGGGAAAAGTTATTACAGTATACTTTCAAGTGAAATTAAAATTTTACGTAATTAATTCGCATAATAAAGATTACCGTTAAGTGATAACGTTGGTTATTAAGGTAATAATAATAATAATAATAATAATAATAATAATAATAACGATTAAATATTAAAATTTAAGATAAAACTTTAATTTCATTGATATATATATAAACCGCTTTCTAAAATTTTTTTTGACTGGTAGTATATCGTGCTTTTGGTAGATAGAAACTATATCTAACAGTAGTAAAAATTTTAGTTAGTAAATTCTTTTAAAAATGTGATATTCAATGTATTAAAACATGTATGAATCATTACATAGTAAAATTTTAAAGAAAATGTGTACTTCTCTAATTTAACCATATAATTTAAAGGCAGTAGGCGTAATGGTAAATTAATATGTTATGTATATACACCACCATTTCATGTTTATTTATTTATTTTTTACAGAAGGAAACTTAAATGAACGAAGAAGTAATACATCATTTAATGGTTAAAAGTTAGTCATGCATGTATTTCTTTGTAGTTTTATTCGTTTTTTATTTTTATTTTTTTACACATTCCTTTCTTTCTTGTTATTCTTACTATTTGCATGTATTTTATAAAAACATATAGTAATTCGACACAATTGTTGTACTGGTTTAATGAAGTGACCTATTTATATTTAACCACATTTTGCTAGCTTTTTATTTTACTATTTTTAGACCGAACTAACATAAATTTAATTTATTGTTAAGTTACTTTCATCTAACAAAAATAAATCAGTGTGATCAAATGAAACTAGGTCAAATTATATCTTTAGATATGATGAAATTGGAACATATATCCATGTCTAAGTTTTCGTGAAGAGTCAAGAGTAACCTCATGGCTTTATCTTTTTCCTTTTTTAAACCAATTCATCTCCAATCCTACCCTGATTTTTTTATTTACTTAAATTTCTCTATTGGGATTTAATAATTATGTCACTTGATCTGTTTATAAAGTTTTAACAAGGCGTACGTAATCGTTACATCTTAATTAAATTCACTTTTTTTTTTTTTTGTTTAAGTGGGTGTTTTGGAGGCGACGGGGGTGTTTGTTTTTTTTAATCAAACAAAGTGCACTATGTCAACGAAGTTTTCTTTTAGGATAAATATGTATAGACACTATTGATAGAAAAAGAGAGATGTAAACATGATATGTAATGCGATTTGAAAAAAAAAAAAGAAAAAGAGATAAAGAAAAAAAAAAAGGTGACAAATACATGTATGTGGTATATAAGTGTTTTATTTCTTTTTATGATTGAATTTTAGAATGTCATTTACGTTGATTTGACCTCTTTTATTTATTTATTTTTTTTAAATTATGTTTGTCTTAAAAGATTATGAAAATATATTTTAGACATATTTTATGTTAAAGCTACAGTCTAATGTTCTAAGTAGTTTCTATTTTTACAAGAGGATAAAATCTTGTATTTACTCAATAACCTCTACTCCTATTACATATTTCTACCTACATTTTTTTTTCAGTATTTTATTTTATTTGAATTAAATGAACTTTGTTTTCTATTCTAAAATTACCAACTACTAACTAAATATGTTAGTGAAAACAACATTGTATTTTAAAATATATTTTTTGTAAATTTAAAATTATACCATAAAATAACACCCATTATACCTACCAAAGGCTGAAAAAGTATGCAGGATAGGACGCATATAGCAGAGACGCTAGATCTGAGCGTGTACAACACAACAAGAAAAATACTTTTGAACTGTCAATTATTGCTGATAAATAAAAGCAATTAGAGGGATATTAATTTTAAGCCTATTTAATTAACATTATTACTGAAATAAATAGGACCACAATCTCAGCAGTCACCACTCATCACTCATCTGCTATTTTAAATATTAAAAAAATTTATATATATAGAATTTCCGTTTGGAGAAGACAGACAGAGAGAGTTGCAGAGAATACTGATGACAGGAGGAAGCAAGAAGCCATGAACCAACCTCAAGCTCTCCCATCGAACCACCCTTTTATTTGCATCCTCTACCCCGCGAAGAAGGACACTTTCTCTATCTAGATAGCACCTTTCTACCTTCTTCTCTTCTCTCATCTTCCTCAATCCATTTATTAACTCACCAAATGGTACGAACACAACACACCCAACTCCTTCGTTAATTTCTTCTCACCTACACGGGATCTGTTTCCATTTCTCCTTTTTTATATCATTTTTTGTAATTTCACATCATTTCATCATCACTTTTCGCTTTTCCATCAACAATCATGGAAGGATACAACTTCCTTTTCACCTCCTCCATCACTCATATGTTAAATTGTTGTTTACTTGTCCAGATTGATTTTGCCAATTTTAAGGTACCCAGTTCTCAGGATTCACTAACACAGCTTCCGAGGTTGCTGTTTAGTTTTTGTTTTTCAGGATCTGTAACAAACAAACAAAAATTTAATTTAATTAAACCCCCAACATTGGTGGAGGAAGCTTGTGTGTTAATCCAACATAACTTTTCAATATACATGCATAATGGGCTAATCAAGATCGAAGTGATGAGAATTTATGTGTCTATATATAGAGATCCTGGAAAAGGACGATGAATTGAATTGAAAGGCTAATAATAGAAAGTTGCTGCTGTTGTTGTTGTGTTGTGACAGTGTCACTGAGGGAGAGAGAAAAGAGAATACAAGAGCAAAAGCTTAACATGGCGACGTACTTTCATGGAAGCACTTCGGAGATTCAATCTTCTGCAGATGGCTTGCAAACGCTTTACCTTATGAACCCCTCTTACGTACCTTACGCTGACGCGCCGCACCACCCAACACTTCTCGTCAATCCAAACGCTACCAACGCGCTCAACCTCGCGAGTCTCACCCACGCGCCGCCGGTGTCACCTGCCCCCAACCACCACCAGCACGTGATTCACGGCGTGTCAAACGTCCTCGGATCCGGAAATTCCGATGAACACGCTCACACCCGGCCCTCTTTGTTCGGGGAAAACATCGCCGCCTTCCACGGCTTCTCCGGCGGGGCCTCCTCCGCCGCTCCTCGCGTTCACTATAACCTCTGGGGTTCCGGGGTTGATCAACCCGGAACGCCATCCAGCAGCTCCGGCGGCGGCCGTTTCCGGCGACCCAGTCAGCAGGGGCTGTCTCTCAGCCTTTCCTCGCAGCAAACGAATTTCAGGTCAGTTTCTGGCGAGCTTGAGATTGCGGGGCAGGGCCACGTCGCCGGAACTGGGAACTCGCCGACGTCGGTTGCGTCGACAGGAGTTTCCGGGTTGATTATGGGGTCGAAGTATCTGAAAGCGGCGCAGGAGCTTCTGGATGAAGTTGTTAACGTAGGAAAAGGAATCTACAAAGAGGAAAAGTTCTCAGAGAAGGTGAAAGCGAATAGAGAATCTACTTCTGGTGCTGGTGGTGCTGGTGATGGTTCAAGTGGTGGAGGCGAAAACAGTGCAGGGAAACAAGTGGTTGAGCTCAGCACCGCTCAAAGGCAAGAACTTCAGATGAAGAAGTCCAAGCTTGTGAACATGCTCGACGAGGTAATAATTTGGTTACTATTACGCATAGTGATTTTTTATTTGTCATGCAATAGTGTGCGTATATATGTGTGATCTTGTGGAAGTACTATAATTAAGTAATCGGTTAAGTGTGTTACGGTTTGGTTTGGTCTTGTCAGTTATTCGGTCTGTGTTGGTGATTCAGTAATTGGAAAATTATGTACTAGTACGATATTCAGCTTTTGGAGGAGGCAATAATCAAGAATGTGACACTGGCAGAGGGTCAGTGAAATTGACAGAAATGCTGTCTCTCGTTTTCAGTTCTTTCTCGTGTACCCTGAAATTATGTGTAGAGAGGAAAGTAAACTGGCAAGAAAAGTAACCTGGTCTGATGAGTACAGTCAGAGAATAATTTGAGTTTGGACCGAGTTGGGTCAGTTTCAGCATTTATCCATGGCAGATGCCTTTATTCATTCAGATTGATGAAGTCGTAGACAGTTAAATTACAAACTTTATAGTTTTTTAACTTATAATGCTCCAATTATCTTACTACATAGCTTGTCTCGTTTCGTGATTCATCTTAACAGCTAGTCTAACTTTTTAATTAGATACACTTTAATAACATATGTTATCTGTATGGTCACATATGATTCTAATTGTTTTTTTATTTGTTTAATTTTTTTTTGCAGGTGGAACAAAGGTACAGGCAATATCACCACCAGATGCAAATTGTGGTATCATCATTTGAGCAAGCTGCGGGTTATGGGGCGGCAAAATCTTACACTGCCCTTGCCCTAAAGACTATCTCAAAGCAATTCCGGTGCCTTAAAGATGCAATCTCTGCGCAAATCAAAGCCACGAGCAAGACATTGGGTGAAGATGATTGCTTAGGAGTGAAAGTAGAAGGGTCAAGGCTTAGGTATGTTGATCACCATCTTAGGCAACAAAGGGCACTGCAGCAACTAGGAATGATTCAGCCCAATGCATGGAGGCCACAAAGAGGCTTGCCAGAACGAGCCGTTTCCATTCTTCGAGCTTGGCTTTTTGAGCATTTTCTTCACCCGTATGTTACATTTTTCTGCGTTTTGTTTAAGTACTTTTGTTTTAGGTATTGCATATACTTCGCATCAACTTATAAGTGCTTCTAACTGTGACCTGCAGCTATCCAAAGGACTCAGATAAAGTCATGCTTGCTAAACAAACTGGACTGGCTAGAAGCCAGGTATGTTCATCACTGTTAAGGAAAATGCAAATTAAAATTTGAGAAATAATATTACTTGATTGATGTGATTTAATTGAAGTTTGGAAAATAATTACCTTTTCTTCAAAGCTTTTGAGATAATGCATAATTTTTTCTTACCTTTTTTAAATAGTTGTTTTATATATCAACTGCTTTATTAACATTCACCCTTTACTTTTTCTTATTAAATAATAATATCTATTACATTTTTATTGTTTTCCGAAACAATTTTGCCCTTCCCTTTATTCTTTCTCTTTCTAGGTGTCGGGTAACAATTAATGTAAACCAATAATGCAGAAATAATGTAAAGCAATAATGCAGTTTTACTTCAATGAGTAAATCATGCCATACATACATGATGAAATTCTTGTTGAGAATGAATGGTGGTGTTTTAGGGGCAAATTTTTCAAATTAGTATAATTTTTATGTTAAAATCTTTAGTGTATTTTTTTTTCGGATATAGATAAATGGTGTATACAAATATATATTAGAGTAAAAAAATGGTAGCTTTATTACACAATTTAATTTAAGATTAATTCAACTTATTTTAAGGTGGTTAATATTCTTTATCTATTTCTTTTCTGTTTTTTTTTTGTGTTACTAGGGTGTAACTAAAATAAATACACAGAAATGCACAATTATATTTTATTTATAAATATGTAATGATGACACAATTTCAATTAATGAGTTAATTAAAATAGTAAGAGTATCCTATAATTTTAAGATCGTTAATATTTTCCATTAATTCTTCCTCTGTTTTTTTGTGTGATGTGTTACTAAGATAGATACATGGTAATGCCCAGTTACATCATTTCGTTACATTTTATTGATGTAATAGTTGAAATTAATTCTGATAAAATAATTGAACTAAATATAAAGTTAATTTGAATATAAAAATTGTTACATGTTCTGAAAAAAAGTTATTATAAGATTAATTTGAATATAAAAGTTGTTATATGCTCTGAAGAAAAGTTATTATAAGATGTACTTTTCTTCACAACCTATAATCATTCTTCTATTTGAATTAAATTCATCTTTATTTCAGTTATTTAATCACAATTAATTATTTCAACAATTACATTCATTAATCATTAAAAAAAATTGGTAACTGTGCCTAATTGTGCATTTATTTAGTTGCACAATAACATAGCAACGCATATGGAAACAAACTGAAGAGGTGTATAAGTAGAATATTAATTATCTTAAAATAGAAAAAAGGTAAAAGTATGGATGGAAAATATTAACTATCTTAAAATAAAAAAAGATTACTAACTTCACAATGATGTTGTATCCCTTATGCATAATTTACACATATCCAAAAATAAATAAAAAATACACTATTTTAGAAATTTTTTATGAAAATTATACCAATTTAAAAAATTTACCTATTTTAGAATGAGTTAAAAGACTAAAGAATAAAAGGGGTGATTACAAACATCAAGTAGGAAAATCATATCTTTACAACACAATCAATTTATACCACCACTTTATCTTCATTATTTTTGCCTTCTTTCTTTTAATTACAAAAATTTATTTTTTTCTAGTAACTATAATACCTTATAAATAGGTTGTCAAATAATTCTATATTTTTCAAAATATCCTTTATTTATTTATCTTTTTTCACTTTATTTTGTTTTTATTTCTTATTGTTGTCACATTTATTACTTTCTCTCTAGCCAAAAACAACATATCCGTATTTTCTCCCCCAAAATTCATTATTTTAACTTGCAAAATAAAAATTAAAACCATATGATATACTGCTATGTTTTTTTTCACGTGATTTTTTTTACTCCTTTTGCTTTTTAAATAATTCAGAAGTAAAATCTCAAAATCAAAGTTTACTAATAATGCAGGTGTCAAACTGGTTTATCAATGCCCGGGTTCGGCTGTGGAAGCCAATGGTTGAAGAAATGTACCTGGAAGAAATGAAGGATCATGAACAAGCGAACGGCTCAGAAAACACCAGATCAAAAGAATTGAGCAAGGAATTGGGGTCAACAGCAAATGTTGCACCAGAATCAGGAGCCATTAAACTAGATAATCTTCAATCAAAACAAGATAGCTTCAACAACCAAAACACTTCTCCAACTGAAATCTCAGCAAACTCTTCAATGTCTCCCATCGGAGGGTCCCTTCAATCCCACTCTGGTTTCCATCTTGCAGGATCATCTGACGTGCAAAGGAGTCCAAACAAACCAAGAAGTTCAGAAATGCAAAACTCTCCAAGTAGTATCCTCTCAGTGGAGATGGAAATGAAGCATAATGGTGAACATGCAAATACTAGAGAAGCCAACACAAAGTTTGGCATTGAAAGGCACCACAAAGATGGATACCCTTTGATGAGTGGCAATGCAAACCATGGTGGGAGTTTTGGAGCGTTCACCATGGAAGACATTGGAAACAGATTCAACGTCACTACTGAGCAACTGGCTTCAAGGTTCCATGGAAATGGTGTTTCTCTCACACTAGGTCTTCCCCACAATGAAAACCTTTCCATGTCAGGAACTCAGCATGGATTTCTCTCACAGAATATTCATTTGGGAAGGAGACTTGAGATGGGAACGAGTGGGAATGAGTTTTGTGCTATCAACACTCCACCTTCGTCTCACTCAGGAACAACTTACGAGAGCATTGACATTCAAAACAGAAAGAGGTTTGTTGCTCAGTTATTACCTGATTTCGTTGCCTAAGAACTGATGGCTAGCTAGAATATTGGAAATCTTATGAGAAAAATCTTTCAGTTCTGAGTGTTTAATTTCTCTGGACACTTATTAACTAGGCAGAAGACATAGCTAGCTGCTCAAGAAAAGAAATGGAGAGGTATAAGTTGTTTCACAGACACATGCAGTCACTAATTGTGAAATGTACCTTCATTCTGGTATACTGAAATTCCTGGCATGGGAGGAGATGCTACCTCCCTGTAAAGAATGATAGTAGTATAGGATTATACTTTCAGAAATTTAAGTTAGCTTAATTATAGAATCCATAATTTGGGGAGGGAGTATATATATATATATATATATATATATATATATATATATTGTATATGGTATTGATGCAGCCAAGTACGCAGAAGGATTGATAATTTCTTTTGATTTCATGATTGATATTGATATTAAAAATATAATATATATATATATATATATATATATATATATATATGTGTGTATATATATATATATATATATATATATATATATATATATATATATATATATATATGTATATATATAGGTGTATGTGGTTATTTGGATTGCCTTCTGTACATAAATAGTAGTTGAGGATGAAATACTGTGCATGAGAGGGAATTCAAGGGTATGCGTAATATTTTGACTCATATAATAGAGTATGAGAATTCGAGTCAATTATTTTAGTATATTTATTTTATATTTTTTTCTATTTTCTTCTGGCTTTCCGTTATCATTATACCAAGCTAGTGCATAATTTCTCTTGTATTTACTTTTGACACTCTACAGTACGTTGCATGCATGCAAAAGTAATTAATCCCGACCCTTCGCCTTGATTATTACCTGAAAGCTACCTTCTGAATGTAATTATAATAATCATTCTCTGTCCTTTCTAAACTCCTCTTCATTAGAGTTTAACGTGAGGTCTTATTTTTATATAACTATACCTGTGGCCCATGATACCATGTGTATAACCGTTTCATTTCTTATTTTATATATCCATTATATTTTTTAGTTTATGTAAAATAGTCAATATTATGCTGCATAAAAATTGTTCACGATAAATATGCATTCTCGAACTATGTTATCATTTCTGTATGTGACATGAGAAAGGGCGATTTCTTCAGTATTTCTTCTCTTAAAACATGTTTTATTGTCTTACGTGTTTCTTTTTTATCATCTTCCATGCGCGGTATCACCTTAGATGTTATTTTATTTATTTATTTTTAATATTTATTGTCATAAACAAGGATTTAATTATAATGTGGCAACATTAGTTCTCGTTTGGGTTACCAATTTAAGTAGAAATCAAAGTCACTCTAAACCATGCCATGTTGGCAGTCGGAGGAGGAAGGACTAGAAATGGGAGCATGAGAGAACTCGCCCTCGGTTCAAAATTGGACAACCTGTTAAAGTGTGTTGAGCGATCTATGAAAGGAAAGAGAAAAACCACTAGGTTGTTGGAAGCATGAAAGAGGAAAGTATTTTTTTTTTAACAAAAGAAAAAATGAATGAATAAAATGAAGCACTTAGGGTGCTCCAACCTTTATACACAATACTGAATCAAGAATTAGGTGTTAAAAAATCAAAACATCTTTCTAGATATATTTAGGTGTCTTCTTTTCATAAACTAAAAAACATGAAGAGACAGAAACAAATACAATCCACACAAGAAACTAAATCATACAAAAATATAGCATCTGGTTATTGAGGTATGGTAGCGAGTGAAAAAAAGTTATCAAAAAAAGGTGTTTGGAAAACATTTTCCGATTAATATCTAGTGACGATCGAAGATCTGAACCAATGTTAAAAGTGTTGAGCAAGACACATGTTTCATGTCTAGTTTACATATATCTGAGATAGACTAATAAACCTATTAGTTTTTAAAAGTTCTTCCTAATATAATTAATATAATTAAGGGTAAACCTCAGTCGAATATGAGAAACACAGACTCATTAATTTTATTGAAGAATTTTCCTTTCTTAACAAATTAATAAATATGAATATGATTATTTGAAATACTAAAAGCAACAATAATAAAACAGAATCAAAATTTAACTATTAAAAATTAAGACAAAAAGAACTACAACATTAATCCTAATATGTCATAATTTAAACTGGAAAATTTTTAAAAACATTAACTAAAATGAATGGAACTCTTAAAATTGAAACTATAGCACAATCTAAATTAAAATCAGAATGTTAAGAGCATATGAAACAAAGATATACTTAAATTCTAAGTAGAATCACAAAGATTATTAAGTCACAAAAGAAAACAAGAGTAAACTCTACAATGTAGAAAACAGTAAAGGAGAATTAACTAAAGCAATTTATATCATCTAAAGAAAATAAGAAAATTCTATACATATCAAGAATAAAACCCTCCAAACAGTGACTTTTTGTCCATAAACTTCTCCAATTTCAATTCACATTAATCTGCAAAGCAAATCACATCAGACCAATCAGCTCATGAGTGCAAATTCCAAATCTGAAATTTAGAAGTTGAAAGTGAAAAATGAAATTTGCACAAGACTCTTCAAGAAATTCATTCATCATTGGCAAGAATCGTAAGTACAACTGAAAAATAAAAATTGCTTAAAACAAGACAAACTACAATTAAAAAAAAAATAAAGGAAAAGAACATAAAATAATCAATAACTGTAGAAAGAACAATAAACAAGAAATAAAAGAAAAATAACTCTAAAACAAATCAAGAATCGACAATTGTCAATTTCTACCTTAACCAAACAGAAATAACTATGAATCAAATCAATAAGGTAAGGAATTGAAATAAGCATGGAAAAAGGAAAAAAATAACGTGAAGAAAATGAATCCTAATTGAAATCATAAAATCATATATTCATCTTAAACGAAAATCATAACTAGGAGCAGTAAACAAATGCGAATGAAGTAAAGAAAAATTAAAGAAATAAAAAAAAAAACTGAAACATAGCCGTGTAGAAAGCAAAGAAGATGAAGAAGCCTAATTCCTATTTCTCCGGAAAGCAATGCGTCAACTAAAACCTAAGCCAAAACATCTAAAACAATCAAATCTAAAATCCTAAGAAGTTTGTGTAGATGTCAAATGTATCAAAATATTTTTATAACCAATTAAGACTAAAATTCCTAAAAGCAAGGTAATCCACTTGCCACAGTTCAAGACTTTTCAAAATTGCCCTTATGTCTTCTAAAAAATTTCTTTGACAAATATGCTCTTAAATCTTTCATTAATATCCTCCTTATCCAACACTCTTTCCCTCCAATAAACTTCATTTTCTTTTCTTTACTAGTTTTACATTGTTTTATTTTGAACCTAAAAATTTAACAAAAACATGGATTAGGAATCTACTAAAAAAATATATCTATCTAAAAATAGAAGATTAACATGGTTTTCACTAAAATATCTAAATTCTATAAAAAAACACAAATTTCTATAAAAAACCTAAAAATAAGAACAAAAATAATACTTAGATCATACGATTAAGTCAAAAAAATATAGATAAAACAAGTGTTATCATAACACTATAATAGACCTTGTCAGCGACTAATATTTCTTGTTGAAGTCGTGGATCTTGGAGGTGATCCCAATGACACTGCAGAAAATAATATTGTTTAGCCTTTTGGTTATTATGACAGTTTTATCCTAATTAGTTACCATTGTTTCATTCAAAAAGATAGATGTTGAGTATAAAGTGATATCACATGTTAGATAATGAATGGCAACATGTAGGAAGGACATTAAAACATGTGTAAAGAAAAAGTGATTGAAGGAATCACCAAGTACCTATTTTATGCTTTTTATATGATATATAGCATGACATAGTAATGTAGTGTGAAGAAAAAGAAATAGTGTGGATTTGATACTTAAACTTAACTTCAATGTATAACAAAACTTCTTTAATGTATTTTATACTTTTAATCTATCTCAAGAATTTGTTAACTTCTCTTTTGACTGTAGTTAGTTCCTCACACCATTGTCCTAGAATTCTTATTCATTTAATATCATTCGATTTTTCTCCAATTAATCATTGAATGAAATATTTGGAGTTGGCATCGCCTTTGTTTATCTACTTAACCCTTGATTTATGTTTTATCAACACTTAATGTGTATGACATACGAGGATTTAAGTTCACTAAATAACTCTCTTTTCTCAAACTTATTCACATCATCTAAGTTATTTCCACCATCAATTTCATCGAGCTCTTTATTCTCCTATTGAATCCTGCTTTTTCAAATGTAAATGTCCAAACATATCTTTGTTTCAACTTGTAAGTTTTGTTTCAATCTTTTGAGTTTGTCTCTTAAGAATGTCATACAGTGGATTTGAATGATAAATTTGTCTTATTCGCCATTATTGTTTTTATGCTTTCCTTCCCTCCACTTTCATTGTGAATTTTATTTCCTTTTATTATTTCCTTATTTGGATTTTTCTTGTAACTTTTGGAAAGCCTCTTCATCCCTATCGTTTCATTAACTCTGTCGTTTAGAATGGTATCTCTACCATCATTCTTTGGTGACTCCACTGTGTCACTTATCATTGTGACTTAACTCTCATTTGTCAACCTCTTTTGATTCAAAATTATACTATTTACTTATTCATAAGGTCCGTCGTAATGGATTGTGATCTGAAATCGTGTTGTCCAAATTATCACAATTGCAATTGCATCATTATTATCGAAACTAGTATTTCCTCCTCTAGCGTTACACTGTAAACATGATAATTGATTTTCATATCCTTATTCACTATGGTTGATAATCTAATCGATATTCACACTTTCAATCTTGCATATTTCCATACCTCCCAAGATGTTGTAGCTTCATCCATACTCATTAACATTTCAATAACAACCACTATTTCTCCAAAACAATCTTGATTTCATAGTGATAAAGGTAGCTCATTGCATCTGAACCTTGTTAGCTTATTTCGAGAAATCTCTTCATCATTAGACCTTGAGATCATTTACTCAAACATTGTGATAAACCAGATGTCGTTTTCTTCAACCACCTTGTTTACTTTTGTTCTTTCTATTCCTCTAACCAGTATATAGATCTCTCACCCTTAAGGACCCCATAAAACTGAAAATGAAATTTTCCTGGTGGAATCCAAGTGATTAGAATTATGTGACCTTCTGATATAACTTCCCATCAACCACTCTATTTCTTCCTCAATATTAAATTTGATGCCTACCCATTATTCCTTAACATTGTTGCTACTTTTCTCTGTGTCTTAGTTCATCTTCGTTGTTCCTCACTCCTTTTGTATTCCCTCACATCTATTATATCTTGGTCTAATTAACCTTGAGCTTTACATTTCCTATTCAGATTTTGTTTACTTATTTTTAAGTGTACCTACATTCTTAACATTTTGAAATCTGATAAAATCGTATTTAATTCCCCTTCAATTTATTTTTCTTGATATTAATACTTCTTGCACCCTTCCATATTTTGAATATCTTCCAGGTATACTCTCAAAGTTTATCGAGGAATGAGAAAAAATGTATGTGGGTTTCATTACTTTTCTTTCAATTCGTGCCGATGCGGTGCTCTGTATCCACCTACCGAAATAGTTTTCACTCTTATTCATAATGTTCCTCAATCGATATTTTAATTCACTTAATAGATAAAATATTGGTTTCTTTTCCGTCTTACTTTTAATTCTTGTTTTGTTTCTATTATTTATCATCTCATTTTTCAGTTCTATAAACAAACTATTTTTTTTTTTCTGTTACGTCTTTTTCCACCCTCATGCTCAAGAAAAGAATGGGGTGTACGAATATATTTACTTTATACTAATTTTATTAACCATGTCTTGGTGGTGAATATAAAATTTTCTATTGTCACAAAACATACATGCAAATATGTTCTTTATGTGTTTTATATATATATATATATATATATATATATATATATATATATATATATATAGTTTTTTCTATCCAAAATTATAAATTATATTTTATTTTCTTTTGTTGTTCGATTAAAATTACAGATATGTAATTATGACCGAGATTATAATAAGAAAAAATTTCTATAATTTCAATTAAACTATTTTGTGCCCTATGATTATTATAACTAAAACTTTACTTTTTGTTCAACCTCAATTCTGTGTCTATTTCTTTTTCTATTACATTATTTCTTACAATGCAAATTCCCTTTTTATTATTTTTTTCCTCTTTACTCTTTGTACAAATTATTGAATAATTTACTGCACTCGTAATATTTCTAAATTTATATATAAGAAGTAAAAAGGATTACATCATAATGGAAGTGGGTAAAGGTAAAAAGAAATGGACTCGAATAAAAGATAATAAAAAATGGAACACATAATCCTCGTGAAAAATTGGGCATGCATGTCCAGGTTGAGTGATTCTTCCTGCACCTCCATGACCACTTCCTGCACCTCCATAGTTTTTCAGAATTTCCATTTTGGACATGATGAAAAGATCAAAATGTCTTTCGTCTATAATCCATAATGTAAAAATTTTGAAATACATTGCGAGTTCTACAACCCGCAATGTAAAAATTTTTAAAACACATTATGGGTTGTATAACCTGCAATTCAAAAAAATTTCAAAAATGAATTGCGGGTTGTATAACCTGCAATGTGTTTCAAAATTTTTTACATTGCGGGTTGTAGAAGCCGCAATGCATTTTTTCAAAGTTTTACATTACGAGTTCTACAACCCGCAATGCATTTAAAAAAATTTGTATTGCGGGTTGTACAACCTGCAATGTAAAAATACAAAATTTTTTTAAAATGTATTACAGGTTGTACAACCCGCAATGTAAAAATTTTAAAAACCGCATTGCGGGTTGTAGAACCCGCAATGTGTTTCAAAATTTTTACACCATGGGTTGTAGACGAAGGATATTTTGATCTTTTTATTATGTCCAAAATGGAAATTTTGAAAAACTATGGAGGTGCAGGAAATCGTCACGGAGGTACAGGAAGAATCACTCGTCCAGGTTTCGTAAGTGCTGGACCGATCACAGTGCGAGTTTAGTCCTTTTTTCATGGGCTTTGAAGCGTTGTTTTGGGTTTTGGGGTAAACTGGGTCCATGTAAATTGAAAATGCAAAATTTAACTTTGTTTCAGTTTCATTTAAAAATCATTTTGTTTCTGATAAATTACGGTATTTTAATATTTTTTTAACTTTTTACTTCCTAATAATTTTTTATTTTATTTCTACCTATAAAATAATATAGATAAAAATTTGAAAAGTGAAATAAAATGACTTAGGTTACTCCTTTTGGAGACAAAAATAAATAAAGGACAAAAAAAAAAAATACCACTAGAATCATAAAATAAATTTGATAATTTATCAAAGAACAACTTATTTAATTTTTTATGTTTTAGTCACATGTCCATAAAATTAAAACTTCTCATTAATAAACAATTAAAAGTTTACTGACCTTTTAAAGTGCATGATCGAGGAGTTGAAAAGAGGAATTTTTCTCACCGTAATTTATTCTCTCTTTAATTTACATTTATAAAATTTACCTAACAATATTCAATGATAAACTTACTGATAAAGACAACGACAAGTTAGGTCCAACATACTAACCACGTTTGTCGTAAATATACAACATATTAACTTATTTGAATTTCAATTGGAATATTCAAAATCAATTTTTAATCTTTATTTAATAATGTGTCAACATATTTGACATATTTTTTCAGATCCGGTTAATAGAAAATTTTATTTCTAATTCTAATTAACCTAAAAATTAAAATATTTTATTAACCTTTAATTAAGCTAAACTAAACTTCTTAACTTAGATTGGAACACATGCTATACCACACTATAGAAAGCTTAATTCAATTCCAACTTATTAAATAACACAGTCTAATATTTTTTTCGAAAACCTATTTAGTCAATAGTGTCAAACTTTTTATTAAGAAGTATATTAACAAGTCAGATTTATTAAGTTAATAATAACAGCAATAATAATAGTAATAAAATAATAATATTATTATGATGTTTTAAGATTATACACTCGTTAGTTTATTTAAAAGATTAAACATTTTATGCCTACCAAAAAAACAAAAATGCTTATCTACATATAAGATTTTGTCTATTTTCGATCTAATTTACGTGTTGGATTTTTACCTGTTAAAAGGCTTTAATTCAAAAAGTAATTAATTCAAATTAGACTTTCAAATAGCAAGCTTTATTAAAAAGGTCAAAGAAAGATCTTACGAGAAGGTCTAAATAAAATAGATAAGTTAGGTTTAAGCCGAAAGACTTAGGAAACATCATATTCTATTCTATAAAATTTAACCTAATTCATTCCACTTTCATCCTTACCTGCTAGTAAAATAAAATAATATTATTAACAAAGAACCTTTCTTATCTTTATATACCTGATTTTTTTTATTATCATCTAATAATGCTAATATATTTGTATGTTAATTTATTAAAACTTTTCAAATCAAAACAAAACTATCTAATTTACAGCAAACTTATACACTTTAGAAATTGAACTTTCGCAGTTCTTCTTAAGTTTACTGTAAGTAGCAACAGAGCTTTTAACAACCCTTCTTTTTGCTTGTTGTTTTTGCTTTGTTTTCATTTCTTGTTTGATATTATTTTTCTACATCTGTATACAATTAAAATAAATTTATTTTTAAAAATAAATTATATATTCAAAATTTTGTGTATTAGAAAGTTATAATGTTCATATTTTTTATTAAAATACAATAAAAATAAAAATAAAATATGAAAATATTTATTAAATTTTTTTATGTTGAACTTATTTTTAAAATTATTTAAAATTTCCCACTAGAATATAAAGTTCATAGGTTGAAATGTTTACTTATAATTAAACCTAATATAAATTTATTAATGTATTTACTAAAAATTATAGCATTATTATTTTCTGTTCTAATTACAACAAGTATATATGAACAAAAAATTTGGAAAAGAAAACTACATATGTTAATTTGAAAACATAGTTACAGTTAGATTAGGGGTTAAAATTAAGTAAAAAAAAGTTTGGTGAATATATATATATATATATATATATATATATATATATATATATATATATATATTAAAAATAATTATATTTGTAATTAGAAACTTAGATTTAATTTATCTTTAAAAATCATTTATGGTTTTTTAAATTACATGTATCCTCTCTAACCTAAAAATGGTCATTGTAAGCAATAATCCTCCTTTGAAGATTTAACATAAATATACTTAGAATTCAAATTTGAAAGTACTTATTAAATCAAATATTCCTGTCACTACTCTCAGGGGTCTTCATTTGTGCATACTGATAAATTATAATAAAATTTTATATTAAATAAAAAAATAAACTATTGAATCTTTTAAGACAAACAATTGTGCTGAGGTATGTTTGAATTCAAACTCAATCTTCTGCATCTTTGAAAGTTCCACGCACTAATTTTAGTTGCAAGCCGGCTATTTATAACTCACTCTGGAAGTTGGGTACAAATGAAATAAATAAATAAATAAATAAAAACATTAACTAAAAAATATTATCATCCTTGGATATTATTTTATTCAATGTTATTCATTGTATACACTCCTACTTGGGCATCACCAACTTTGAAACCTATTTTGTCTTTTGTCTTTTTTTATTTTTTATTTTTCTCTAGATCTCTTCCTTTGAAAATTATGTCACTATCTAAATCAACCCATCAAACACACTGTAAGCCGCCAACGTTAACAAGTGGCCTCCAACTTCATTCCTAACACTTTATGACAACAACAAAATATATTAATTGATATGTGTAACAAGTCTGTCACAACACACAAATGGAAAGTGGTCATTCTAGAAAAAGTAATGTTGAACCAATAATCATTAAGGAATAATATATATTAAACTTTTTAGCATATAAATTTTACCAGTATTTAATTTCATATAATAATGATTTAAAACTATGTAATATATAATTTCTGTGGATATAGGCAAAAAGTTCATGCGTCTAAAATTCGAACACCCTCATATTGTAGTTTTTCAAACGATTACTGCTAGGTTTGACCACCGAACTCACCATTGAAAATTTTCAAGCATCTAGACTAGTAAAAGCAAGGAAAATTAAATATAATAAATGTATAAATATATATATATATATATATATATATATATATATATATATATAAATATAAAACATAACACTGTAATCAAGTTTCATCCACACAAAAAACACATTCATCAAAAAGTGTGGAATGTTCTGTGGCCAACACATATCAGCAATAAGTTAATCATCATTCGGGATTTTATATTCAGCAGAGCCGATTTGTCTTACCAAAGAAAACAAAACCTTTTCTTCTTCTACTTCCTTTTCCTTCTTCAAATATACCAGATAAAAGTAAACATATCATATTTCTTATGCTGTGTATCTGATACAATGACAGAAATTGAAGTTCCTCAGTTTTTTGTATGTCCCATTTCGCTTCTGATGATGAAGGACCCTGTGACAACCGTTACGGGCATAACCTACGACAGAGAAAGCATAGAACACTGGTTGCTGAAAGCGAAACATTGCACGTGTCCAATCACAAAGCAACCATTGCCACGAAACTCAGAGTTCTTAACCCCGAACCACACGCTTCGGAGGCTAATCCAAGCCTGGTGTTCAGCGAATGAAGCAAACGGTGTTGATCAAATTCCGACACCGAAATCCCCTCTTAGCAATGCCAACGTTGAGAAGCTCGTGAAGGATCTAGAAGTTCCCTCACGCTTTCAAAACGCAATGGAGAAGTTGCATAAACTTGCAGTAGAGAGCGAGAGGAACAGAAGGTGTATGGCTTCAGCGGGTGTAGCAGAAGCTATGGTGCACGTGATCGCAAAGAGTTTCACGCAGGACAAAACGACGCCGTGCGTTGAGGAGGCTCTGAGGATTCTTCGTTTGCTTTGGAGCAGTGCCAATGCGGTGGACAATAACTACATGAAGCGCTTGCTGGGTCAGAACTTTGACTTTCTGAACTCGTTGACTCGGGTTTTGCAGCTTCAAACTAAGAACAAAGTTAAGGTAATAAATGAAGCAATGGCAATATTGAAACTGACAATTGAAGCCGAAGATTCAACCCCTTTAGGGAACTTAGGGGTTGAATTCTTCAGAATGGTTGTGAATGTGATGAAAAATAGAGAAGTCTCTCTGCAAGCTATGAAATCGGCATTGTTTGTGCTCATAGAAACGTGTCCTTTGGGGAGAAATAGAAGGAAGATAGTGGAAGCAGGTGCGGTGGAGGAGCTGGTTGAACTTGCACTTGAAAACCCAGAAAAGAATCTAACAGAACTGGTGTTCATCCTTTTGGCGCATCTGTGTTCTTGTGCTGATGGGAGAGACCAGTTTCTGCAGCATGCTGCAGGCATTGCTGTGGTTTCCAAAAGGATCCTTAGGGTTTCTCCAACCACCGATGATCGAGCTCTTCATATATTTTCCTCGATTTCAAAGTTCTCGGCGTCTAATGAAGTAGTGCAAGAGATGCTGAGGGTTGGTGCTGTGTCAAAGCTTTGCATGGTGCTGCAAGCAGATTGTGCTTCCTATTTGAAAGAAAAGGCAAGAGGTGTACTTAGGTTACACTCCAAAACATGGAATGATTCTCCCTGTATTCAAGTATATTTGCTAACCAGATTCCAAAGGTGATTGATAATTGAAGCTCCAAATCCCTTTTTGTTCTCAAGTAGTGCTGGGTTCTTTTCATACCCTTTATTTTTCAGCCTTCATAATCTATTATAGTTTGTATCAAATCAAGTGTACATATTTTCAATGGATCATTTGTGGTAACCCAGGTTAATTGTTGAATAGATCATTTGTGGAACAAATTTTGAATTATCAAATTCTGGTGATCATTTGTATGGAAGTGTTGTTATCTGATCAGTATACTGAGAATCCATATTATTAGAATTGAACCTTTTTGTGAAATTTGTCTTGGATTGATCTCAAATGGAATATTGTATGTAAGTATGGTAATTGGTCCTTGGATGCATGCAAAGTTCAGCGTAAGCTATAATAGTCTGTTGTTTTAGGATCTGGGATGCCCTTACAGCAAATTCTAGTTCATTTATTATACAATTCAAACTACCCTAATCTCAACTATAAGATATACAATGAAGTGTGGATAATTCATTTTAAAATTAAGAAAAACAATGGTACATGAGATAATTCATCGGAATCAAAAGGGTCCATAATATTGAATAATTTGTGTTATGTGTTCGAAGGTAGTAATTGTATACAGTTGGCACTTTTGTGTTTAAAGAGGGAGTTGATTGATTGAGTGTCTTAAGGGCGGTTGATGAGAAGCCGACAACTACGACAAAAATGGTGGCTAAAGATTAACTTTTGGCTGGATGAATTGTTTGAAAACCAGAACCAAAATCTCACTTTAATATTCATCAATGCAGTGGAATTTTACATGTGCTTTAATTATATAACCTCTTATTTTGTAGTGGTTCTGGATGAAAAATCACTTTACTATTATGCCTAAAAAATATTCACTTGCTTGTTTGAAGATATTGGAACAGAACTCTTACATATGGAGAGGTTTGGATCTTGAATTTCTCTTTACAGTCTTTGATGTTTTGAAGTTTCTCTAGTACTCTCACTAAAAAGTTTTAGTATGAAGTGCAAAAATTACATATATTCTTGTAAGTGTAAAAATATTGGATGAAGTTAAAACATATCATATTATATGTAACTAGATGAGTTGTATGAGCAAAATAGTTGAAAGAAGATTCAGTAAAACACCATAACTAGTCAATGAATTGGTATCTGAAACAATTTTAATGGCTCTCATTCGACGGCTATTCTGAGGCTGGAGGTTGTAGACAGATGCATAACACTCACTTTTTTTGACTTCACCAAGTCTTATCTTCATCTGTTGCATCAAATATTTAGAACCACTATTTACTTTATTAATTAACCGATTATAAACCAAAGATAAATATCCATTATTTTATGTTCCCTTATTAAATACAAATTATCATTGAAAGACTGAAAATAAAATCAAAAATGATTCTTTCCTTAATTATTTATTTTGGTTTATATTTTCTTAATTCACGGGAGAACTTTCCACATTAATGAGTTGGGCAGTGATACTTTGACATCACTTGCAACTCTAGATATTATTATTTTATTATTATATAATATTCTTTTAATAAAAGTAGTTTTCAAATAAAAGTATTTCATGAATGACGTCAAAGTATTTTTTTTTTCCAATGAATTGTTCCTGAACATATTCTTATAAAAGATCACAATACTACGTTGAAACTCAAATTTTAAGACAATGACTGTGACTCATTTTTATTAAGTAAATAATTTTAAACTCAAGTTGAATTTCTAACCAAGGATAAGTATGAGATAATATATTTTATATATGTAATACATTTTAGAATAAATTATTTTTATTTTAAAAGTCTAGAAATATTTTGTAAATAAAATTTCTAAGTAGCACTTTTAGTTTTTATTTTCCGGATGAAAAAGTTTGCCTCGTTTAGAAGTGCATACAGCTAAGTACCACTTGATTTTAAAGGCTCAATCCAATTATAATTATGTAACTTATGTTTTATTCGTTATAGTTAATTAGAATAAGATTAAATAACATGTTCATTATTTTTTCAAGTACAATGAATCCGACTTTTAACTTGATTACATGATATATGAATAATAAAAATTATTTATTCAATATTTTTATTTTATAAACAATTTATAATTTATCATATAATATTATGTACCATATAATATTCCGTTACTTTGTAATTATTAAAACATATTTAAATATTTGTTGGTAGTCCTTTTAAATATTTATCATATTGAGTTTAATTGCCAAATAAAAAAAATTAGTAAACTTATTCAATCCAACTTAATTATGATATCCAACTCAATTATGATATAATTAAGTTACTTTTAAAAAAAGTAATTTATCAGATGAAAATATTAAAAATAATAAAATTCAAATTCAAAAAATTAAAAGGAATATATATACAAATTAACTAATACATAAACTAATTTTAATTTATAGTGAAATTATTTTTTTTCTCTTCTAAAAGGTACTTTTAGAATGAACTATAAAATTAATTAAATTAAATTAAAGACTCGATTAAGCTAAACCTGAGCCACATCATTTAAACCTCTAATTTTCACTAGAAAGTGCGAGTTAAAGTCAAGTTTGCAATAAATGAGGATGTCCCTTTCCTTACCACTCTTAAGTTTTTCTATAGATAGATGTAATGTTTGATTCAAATTTTTTTATCTTCAAAAATAAAAAGCTTGATAAAAAAAAAAAAACGTATTGTTGAAAATATTTTTCAGAAAGTTAAGCATTTTTATTTCCTCAAATTTGTAAAAATCAACAATAACTATTAACTATATTATCTCATAAATAGCAAATAATCACTTCATTAATTATTGAAATTATATCGATTTCATTAAACGAATGTCTTATTTGGTTTATTTTAAGACTTGTGATTTTTTTTTCTATACGCAACATTTAGTTTTTTAAAAATAATTCCATCGATTAGGTTTTTCTTTAATTTTGAAATAATTATTATTGTCAATTAATAACTAATATTTTTAAATATTAATAAATAAATTATTTTTATTTTCTAAACTAAATTTTTAGTAAAATATTCTTACTTTAAAAATTACACTTAAAAAAACAATTTTGACATTATACTAAAAAAAACTTAACAACATTAATTCAATTAAAATTTCCATTCAAATCAATCGTCTTTACATCAAACAAAATCATTTCCTTATTATTTACTTCTTTTTTTCAAATTACTCCAAACCAATCATAATACATAGAGCTAGTTCCACTCAATTTTAAAGACTCGCTCCAATTATATTTTGTAAATTATGTTTTATTCATTATATTCAATTCAAAATAGATTCAATAACATATATATATATATATATATATATATATATATATATATATATATATATATATATATATTTT
>Ga0099825_1002819_pt1 | contig 23221 bp, 7 predicted proteins | sample SiratroredBW_FD_76838 | JGI IMG/M metagenome (GOLD analysis project Ga0099825, IMG submission 76838) | Root nodule microbial communities of legume samples collected from California, USA - Siratro red BW | ecosystem: Host-associated > Plants > Roots > Nodule | place: USA: California | collected... | reverse complement strand
CTTGGAAATGCTTCAAGTGTGGGATGTTTAATACCAAGGCCTAAGGCCTTTATTTATAGCAAGCAAAGGTGGTACCCTTTCTCCACCCACTGATGTGGGACTTTGAGAGGCACAAAACTAACACAATGGACCCTGCATTGAGAAAAACATTGGTGCAAATTTGTGAGTTGAAAAGGAAACCAGATAGTGACCCCCTTGTGTTTTTGGACCAAAACACATCCTTTTTATTTGACAATCAATTCTACAACCAAATGATTATAGGTAGAGGGGTGCTTCACATTGACCAGCAATTGGCCTTGGATCCCTTGTCAAGAGATATGGTTCATCATTTTGCAAGAAATGATAGTTCATTCAAAGAGAAATTTGCAAAAGCCATGATAAAGATGGGGAGCATTGGTGTTTTGGATGCAAATCGTGGTGACATTAGAAGGAATTGTAGGGCTTTTAATATTCCTTTGTAGAATGAACTCTTGAAGTATATAAAGGAAATTAATAAGGGTATTCAAAGTTATTTTTGTTATTTTCTTTTATGAGTTTTAAATTTACTTAAATTAAAAATAAAACGTAGTTTTTTTTTTCGAAAAAAAAAAAAAGTAAAAACATTTGACAACGTAATTTGTGTTTGAGAAATCTAACACAACTAAACCCGCAAATAAATATATAATTTTATGGATATTATAGATTTGATCAAAATTGCTAAGATGAGTGTCCGGCACGTGATTAAATTAAGATGGTATCTATGCTTGTATGGATTTTTTTTTTTTTTTTTAATTTTGGGAAGTGTAAAATACAATCTTTTGTACCGTTAAATCTTCGTTAAAGAGAATTTGATACTTGTATCAATGAAATAAAGTTTAAAAATGTGTATTCAGATCAACATGAGAGATTTATTGTGAGATTATATACGGTATTAAAATGTTAAAAATTAAATTGTAGTAAAGATAATTAGTGTATAAAATTAAGAAAGTGATGTTATGCTAATTTTAAGCTGTGTATTCGGGCTGGTAGAATCAAGCACATTCTTTATATAGACAAGTATTTTTATATTAAAATTGATGATAGAGTTGAAGTTAACTCATAATATTCGGACACTAACTTGCAAAACCTCACTCATAGGGACTTGGAGATCATAAATAATAGATGTAGATTATATGGTTTTTGATTAATTCACTGTAAAAAAAACACAAAGAAATAGGGTTGGTTAAAAAGTAACGCAAATAGATAAATATTGATGTTTATGCATCCTAATATCTAGCGGACATTAAGTCGCTGGTAGTTAGTGAAGTTAGTATCCACCTTTAGATAAAACTTAAATTAAAATTTTTACCATACTAATACTCTTTTCTTGGACTAATACTTTAAATAATACTTTTTTATCTTTATTTCTTGGACTAACATGATTTACTGTGTGAAGTGGAAATTCGGCTGTCAACCGATTGAATTCTCAATTGGAATTTCACACTTCCGCTTCTAAAATCAATCAAAATTCGGTTTTAGAGAATCTGAATTTTTTGAAAGTTTTATTTTTCTTTTAGGTTTTATAAAGAAATTTTTTATTGTTTTAAAGTAAAATAAAGTAGGATGTTATAATTTTTTTATGTTTTTTTTTATTTGAAAGGTATGAAAATAAAAAAAAAATATTTGAAATGGTATATTATAGACTATTAGAAACTAATTTTAAGAAAGTCAAATTTTCATACTTAGTGTGGAATTCGATTTTCAAAGAACAAAATTTTGAAGATGGCTATGACTCTTTATTTTTCTTTGTGATGTTGGAGCGGAACAAATGAGGATCATCTAGTGAGTAATCCAATTTCAGTTTGCAGAAAATCGACTCGACATCGGAATTAGATTTTGCGGTTGTCAGATTTCGAGAAGGACTTCTAATTGCTTTTATTTTTCTCTGTATAAAATGAGTGGAGAAGAAGAAAGAAAAAAACAAAATAAATTTAAAAAATTACTGGAGGTAAATAATGTTTTAAAATTTTAATTATGAGAATAAATTTGTTGTTAGAGAAAAAAAAAATAAACTATCTAAGATTAGATGTAATTTGGTTTAAAGATAAAAGAAAATATTAAAGTTTGGTGGATTTTTATTGTTATTGGTAAAAATTTAAAATGATTTTGGAAAATGAAGTTGGAAATGTTAAATAAAAATTTAGACAGTGTAATCTATGCATTTTAAAATAGGTAAAAGTTAAAAAAAAATTTAAGTACAAAATTTATTAAAAATACAATTAAAATTTGGGAGAGTTTATTTTTAATTTATATGAGAGAGGGAGGTAAATAAAAAACTGTATGTAAGGTAAAAAACATTTATTTTCATTAAATTTATATGAAAAAAAAATTGTGATAATAAACATACATAGAGAAAAAAACTATTTATAGATATTTTAAGCAATTAATTATAATAAGAAAATAAATGATAAATTATTTTATTTTTACATTTTTATAATAAATAATAATTGGGTAGAATAAACTACAATAATTTTATAACTGTATTTTATATTAAAAATAAAATTGGAAGAAAAATCATAATAAGTTATAATATTGGAATTATAATTAAATTATGTATTTTAAGTTTGTTAAAAAAATATCTGTAAAAAAAAATGAAATAAAATATTTATCATGCTTAAAAAATAGGAAATATATATATTGAAGAAAAAAATAACTATTTACAAAATAAATAACTAAAAATATTTAGTTCAAAATGTTATTTATTTGTGAGAACGAAGAAAATAAATAATAAATACTATTGATGTTATTATTTAAAAATAAATAATATTGATGTTATTATTTAAAAATAAATAATATTAATGTTATTATTGTAGTAGATAATTTTAAAATAGTAAAGTCAATTAATAAAGTTATATTAAATCCAAAAATAAAATGTGAAATTTTATGTTAATGTTGTTAGTAAAACTAAGGTGTTTTTTTAAATCTATAGTGACGACAACGTTTGTTACGTGGTGGGTTACATCGTGGTGATTGTGACTGTTGTGGTTGTGGTTCGTTATTGGATTCTAATTGTAGAGATGTTGTATTCATTTTCATTGTAGTAGAAGAACTTCCTGCTTCATTGTCAAAGTGTGTTGGATGCATATATTGCATGTGATCATTAGCAGAAGGTGGTGTATTTGGATATGCTCCAAACAAGTTATAAAAGAAATCAATTGATCTGGATGCAAACGATTGTCTTCTATCGTCCATTATAGGTTGTCGTTGAGGTGTATTGAATTGTTAATATGCGAACGAATGTTTGTAAGGTTCTTGTTGTGGTGGATAATAATTTTTTGTAACTACAAATGAATGTCGACAAGGATCTCTTGTAGATGATTATAATTACTTGTAGCTAGGAATGTGAGGTCTAGTGGTGGATTTTGTTGTATTCATGGACCATTTAGTGGTTGCGGCATTGGCAAAAAATATATTGAATTTGTCATGTACCATTCCATGTACTCTCTACTGTGGAACAAAGGTCTATGAATTGGACGAACAGTTAGTGTTAGTTCCCAACGGTTGTTCCACATGTTTATCTACCTTGCATGCTTAGTCTGTCAGTTTTGGTCATGTCGTCCCCACATCAATTTTGTGTAGTTTTTCCAAGTTGTTAGGTGGGGCAAGGACTTCTTGGAATATACCAAATTGTAATTGAACTCTATCATATTTGTGCCATTCCACTATTGCAAAGTAAATGATGGGAGTGCATGCTATCCAAATTTCAACATCCCTATATGCTTCTAGTGGGATCGATGCCTCGAAGTCTTTATACGGATTCCATTTAAACTATAATAAGTCATTGTTATTAGAAAACTTATGTTAAAGTTTAAATTTTTCAAAAAAAAAATAAAATGAGTGAATGCCTTTTGTCCATTACTTGATCAACTTGTATGTGGTCAATCATAAACATGTATCCCACTAGGTTATTGTGAGGGACGTCCTTGAAGTTAAAAACCCTGCCACCACTCCATCTAGAAAGTAGGGGTACGGAGGTTGTTGTCTAGAAAGAGGCACAATGTATGGCATGTGATACCATGCTCATGATTGCATAAGTGATGCACACCCACCTATTGTTTTTGCTTTAACATCTGTTGACTTGCACAATTCCCTGTACAACACAACCAAACAAGCAGAACCCCAACTATATCGCCTTGTTCTACATGGGGTAGTAAAAAATTGTAAGTATATAAGATGAACTTTGTTGTCGGTTCTATCAGGCATTAAAACTCCTCCAATCAAACTTAGTATGTACATCCTAGAATGGACATGTAGTTGTTCTTTTGGTGGCTCTTCACTCAGTGGGAGCATATTTTCTCTAAGCCATTTTAGTTTGACTTGTGAACCAATGAGTGATTCACCTTTCTCTAAGCGATGAGTAGTGCCAAAATAGGTTTGAGCCTATTTTATTTCTTTCGTGTGTGATTCACTCATGTTTATTGGTAGTCTAGAATTTGACTTGACCTTTTTTTGTACTAGTTGCTCACATGCATTATTAATATGATTTAGGCCTTCTTTAATTTTTAGCTACTTAAAAAAATTGACCTACCTTGCATTAATTCCATTTGTATACACCTTTGAGTGTCATTGACTTTTTTCTTTATGATTTTATAAGCTTATTATGAACCTTGAAACTGAAAAATTTATGTATACTCTAGAATGGGCATGTAGTTGTTCTTCTGGTGGCTCTTACTCAGTGGGAGCATATTTTCTCTAAGACATTTTAGTTTGACTTGTGAACCAATGAGTGATTCACCTTTCTCTAAGCGATGAGTAGTGCCAAAATAGGTTTGAGCCTATTTTATTTCTTTCTTGTGTGATTCACTCATGTTTATTGGTAGTCTAGAATTTGACTTGACTTTTTTTTTTACTAGTTGTTCACATGCATTATTAATATGATTTAGGCCTTCTTTAATTTTTAGCTACTTAAACAAATTGACCCACCTTGCATTAATTCTATTTGTATACACCTTTGAGTGACATTAACTTTTTTTCTTTATGATTTTATAAGCTCATTATAAACCTTGAAACTGAAAAATCATGATATGTAAAACCTTTGGGATTAAAGAAGCTTAGGAATTGTCTAAGGAATTGGTTAAAACTAAGTTTGGACTATTAGCTTGAGTTTTCATGGTTTTATGTATATTTCGGTTTTGGTGCATTGTGAATTGATTGAAAGTAGTTTGAAAAGAAAAAAAAAAGAAAAAGCAAAAGGCACGAAAAAAATGTGAAAAATTAAAATATGTGCTATCTAAGATGAAAAGGCAAAAAAAAAAAAAGTGGATTAGAAAAAAGAGAGAAATAAATAGGAAACTTTAGGTTTTAGCTCATGTTTGGTAACCTGCTACTTATTTTTACTCATTCTCCGTTGCTCATCTTTTCTCTTTGGTTTTTAGCTTTGTATCCATTCTTTTATTCTATCTTTACCTTAACCACATTAAAAGCTTGTGAAGAGTCCTTGTGGTCTTTAGTTACATGTTGTTTCAAGTAGAGTAAAAGAGAGGCTTGTCAAGCTTATGGTAATACTTACTTTTATCATGTGCCTTTGAGTGTCACCATCTTAAACATTTGAAAGAGAGATAGAGAGGGTTATATACTTGTGAGGATTTTACTATTTTTTATCCATGATTTGATTTGATTATTACTCTTGTTCACTTTTATGTTTTGAAATAGACTTTTGATTGTTTTATATTCTTTTCCACTTTGGATGTATGTTCATTTTCCTTTTGATCATGTTTTTTCTATCCATATAGTCATTTGCTTTTTTTAGTTTTTCTTTTGTTTAAAAGTTTAAAAAGCTTTAGTGTAAGAAATTTGGTAACATATATTTTATACACATATTTATATCTTTATTATATAATGATTGCATTTTTCATTTCTTTATTTCAATTTTTTAGTTTATTTTATTTAATTAGAAATAAATTGGATCCATTTGCTTTTTTCAGTTTTTCTTTTGTTTAGAAGTTTAAAAGCTTTAGTGTAAGAAATTTGGTAGCATATATTTTATACACATATTTATATCGTTATTATATAGTGATTGCATTTTTCATTTCTTTATTTCAATTTTGTAGTTTATTTTATTTAATTAGAAATAAATTGGATCCATTTTACATAATTCTTTTAATTTTGTATTTTTAACTCATCTGACTTTTGCTCACTACTTCGGACATAACATTTTTTTTGTATACATCATTTTTGGCTTATTCTTGTTACATAGTGTTGGGTAATCCGGGAGAGCAAAACCGGGGAGATCTCATAAGAATAAGAACTGAGCCAAACCCACACAAGGGAATGACACACCACCTTTAACCAAAAATCTTAAGACATTAGGTTTGTCGGTCTTTTTTCTTATATATTGCTCAACTTTTTCATTCCTACTCAATGTGGGACTTAGACTCACACTTAGATACCTAACAAATCTCCCTCTCAAGTCAGAATCCCTACATTGGTACACTCCCCCTCAAGCGGAAGCATTTTCAAATACAAGTACCTTAATCACACTTAGATACCTAACAAATCTCTCCCTCAAGTCAGAATCCCTACATTGGTACACTCCCTCTCAAACGGAAGCATTTTCAAATACAAGTACCTAAATCACAAACGATCCTCACTTCAAGCGGAAGCATTTTCAAATACAAGTACCTAAATCACAAACGATCCTCACTTGTACTGCCATTTTACACACTTAAACGGGACACGCTTGCCTGAAACCTCCGTTAGAAAGGCTTTCGATACGGCTTTGATACCATTTGTTGGGTAATTCGAGGGGCAAAACCGGGGAGATCTGACAGGAATGAGAACTAAGCTTAAGGCATTAGGTTTATGGATCTTCTTTCTTATATATTGCTCAACTTTATCATTCTTACTCAATGTGGGACTTAGACTCACACTTGGATACCTAACACATAGGATTCTACATTTTCAGAACTAAAAAAAGAACATATGGTATGTTGGATTTCAATTCTTTCCTATTTTCTATGACTTTTTGAAGTTGATGTAGCTTTGTTGAGATTTTATAAATGAGCACTACGAATTAGATTTTAATTGCTTTAGTTTACAATTTTGTAATCGGTCATATAGAACTAATTAGAGATCATATTTAGGCCACGTTCAGGTTAGGTTTTAGACTAATTTAAATAATCTAATTATGCTCTAAACCTGTGAGAAGACAAAAATCAATTGCACAATTTTCTTAAGGTTTTAGCTTTCCTTCTTTTTGTATCTATTTTCTTCTTTTCATATTCTTATATTATTCTTTTGTTGTATTTTAGTGAGAATCGATGCTCGAAATCAACCACAAACAAAACATATTGACTTTTGAACCAATGTTTCATCAATTTGAGTTTGTTTTTATCTTCTTTAATTTCAATTTTGCTCTTTGTGATAGTAATTTGTTGTTTAGAATTAGATTCAAATTGGGAATCCATTTAATATTAATTTGATAGTTGAATATGAATTGGATTCAATGATATTTATATTTAATTAATAGAAATGAGTTGAGTTAATCAATTGAATTAGTTAACTGCTCAAACTTGAATCTAATCTGTAGTGAACTGTAATTTTTGGATTGTTTGGTTGTTCAAATTTGTCGATTGATATATTTTAATATTTTGGATTTTTGCTTTTGATATTTGGTTTTGTTTTACAATTTGTTTTGTGTCCCCTAAATCCCTAATTTTTATCTATACCAAAAAAAATAAATATTGAATCAAATTTTACATATGTGTTATAAGAATTGATCTATATTATACTCTATGTTACAAATTTGAAACCATATTACTTTTATTTTCACCTATGACAATGGAAACCAGTAAGTGTAAAACATATTCACACTTTGTTTGTAAGATGACAACTTTGTTGAAACAATAGATAATGAAAGACACAAGTATTCTGTTTGACACCGTGTCCTGTCTCATGCCCAGATTAGAGATGCAAGATTGTTCACACTTGAATCAACAAGAATGAAGCCCAATGCTCTGCCACCATCTCATTAGAAAATATGTGTAGGTGCAATACTAAAGTGGTAATTGACTTGGAAATTTGGCGCCCGATGTCGTTTCTTGCGAAGGATATGCCTTTTTGCTTGTCATTCCAGTGCCTATGTTTCTTGGCCTGGGGACCAAGGTCATTTTAGAGACTTTTATGTGCTTTGTCAAGATTTTAGTTTGGTTTATATCATTCATTGGATTCTTAAAGGTAAAAAGTGTAAGTGCATGTAGATTTGTTGTACTATGAATTTTAGAGTGACTCACGTATTTAAGGACGGTAATAGTTGTGTTTACAGACTGGCTAATTTAGGTGTGAAAAATAGGATTGAGTTTTCTTAGTATTTTACTTTATGTGATTGTATTATGTTAGAATTTTTTCATAATAGGTTTCAACTCTCTTTATTTTGTTTGTGGGGAGTTTGTTCTTTTTTGCATGACTTTGGTATGCGCCCCTTATTTTATTTTATTTTATGGTATTTGCTCTTTTTGTTTTTCTTCAATAATACTTTTTCTTGTGATGACAAATGATTGGTGGGTTTTGGATTGTCAGTTTAGCTGAGATGTTAAACTTTATAGTAAAGCCTAACATGAGTCATTTATTTAAAAAAAAAAACTTATACTTTGAGACATGATTTACGTTTTGTATCTTATTTAAAAGTAAAAAGATAATTAGAAGATAATATGACATTGATTGTTAACTACATTGTTTTATATATATCATTCTCATTCCTTTATTCTTTCTCTCTATCTTTAAAATGTTAGCCCATGTGGGAAAAATAATGAGAAGAAAACAGAGAGAATTTTTATGGGGTTGGGGATGAAAGGGTAGAAGAATTGAATGGGTGAAATAGGAAAATCTAAGCAAAAACAAGGATCAAGGAGAACTTGGTGTAAAAGATTTGAAATGTTTAATTTAGTTGTATTGCTAAAGTGAAAATAGAGAATGGGAACTGATGATTCTGGCATATGGAAAGACATATTACTGTTCAAGTATGGTCATGGTGATTGTTAGATGAGGATAAAGATAGTAGTCAAGATTCATAGTAGTGGAAGGACATTAGGAGAGCATGTGGGAAGGAATAAGGAGAGAATAGTTTGAAAGAAATGTAAGATGAAATATACAAATAGAAAACAAAATAAGATTTTTAGAGGATAAATGGTTAGGGAAAATACCCTTGAAAGAAAGGTTTCCTAGACTATATCTAAGTTGAACCATAAAGGAAGTCATTGTAGGGAAGACAAGCATTGGAAATGGAACTTGCCATGGAAAAGAGAATGATTTCAATGGGAGGTAAGTACAATGAATATAATGGTATGAGAAGTAGAGGGACATTATATAGGGATAAGGATGAGGTATGGATATAGAAAGATGATTATACACAAGTAGACACCGTAAAATCTACATATAAGAAGTTGCATTTTGGACTAGATGACAAGTGAAACCTAGTTTTTGAATATATGTTGAAAACTAAAGCATTACCAATATCCCAATGTTTTTTATGCACAATAATATTAAATAGAATGGCAATGCAAGATAGTCTACATAATAGGAAAGTAGTTATAAGAAGGCAAACATGTGTAATGTGTAGAATTAATGATGAAAGTGTTAACCACCTCTTATTTAGTCGTAGTGCTACCAATTAGATATAATAATTAGTCTTAGTTGTAGTGCTACTAATTGGTTTGGGTTGTTTCAATACACCATTATTGTGCATATATTCATTTTCTTCAATTTGAACACCTATGCCTAAATAAAACATGGAATTGGGTGCAGAAGTACATGAAGATGCCCATAATTTAGAGTATTTGGAAACATAGCAATAATAACATCTTTAGGAATGCAAGAAATTGATGTTGATAAAGTGTTTAGCCTAACATAAATTAGAGCTTGGGCATAGACAACAAACAAAAACCTTAAGGCATTTTTCTCATTTTAGGATTGGTGCTTATGTCTTATTACACACTTACGAATACTGCCTTGGTAATCATATGTATGGTTGGTGGAATCTAAATAAGAAAAACCAATTTCGAGAAACTAAAACATGCATTGTCCTATAATTTAACATGAACAAATCTTATCATATTGGGATTAAGAAATGTTCTTTCTATGTAAAACACTAGTAGCAAAATTAGGTGAGATATATATTTGAGTTGGGAAAGCGAGTTTATTCTCATATCTAGATGATTTTAGTGAGTGTAGGTTGGAAAAGGATAAACACCATTCTAGGAGACTAAGACTTAACTTATGAAAAAAATGAAAAAGTGTATCTATATTTGCATGAGATTGCTTTCTTTAACTTTTGTAGACTTTATCATAAAGCACATCAAAACGAGTAATGTGGTCATACACAATACAAAACGAGAAAAAGAACCATTTTTATTGATAAGTTTTAACATATTTGAAAGACAACATTAAAGGTTTTAACCATGTAGCTACCAATTTGCAAGAGGGTTTTAAAATTCATGAAACAAAATATAACTATCATGAAACAAAATATAACTATGTCTTATAGAGAGTGGTAAAATCACATTAACTAGAATGATGAAGCATTTTAATTGTAAAAGAAAATGAAATGATAGAAAAATCTTTATGTGAATTATTGAGACATGTCATGTGATATGAAATGTAACTTATTTCATAACCTCTTTATTCATGTTATCTTTTCATAGATTTTAGCCGTTGTTTAATAGTTATAGTTTTGTTTTATTGAATTTGGAACAATTTGCTTGTGTATATGAATTACTCCAATTTATATTAGTTTTTGTTAACGATAAAAGACGTTTTTATTACATATATTAAATATGATAGGATAAATAAATACTAATAACATGATTTCTTCAAAACAATCCTAAGTTCCTTGCTTATTGCTATATTACAAATACTAGAAAATTCATCAAAAGTAAAATCTTAAATATCCTTTGTTAAGAAAAAAAACTAAAATCTAAAACAGTAATATTTTTTAAACACTCGACATATTTCACTTTAAATAAAAAAAAAATATAAAAACGATACAGTAATTCCAAACAATAATTTACGAACTCATGACTAAACAAATTTTGAAGTAATCATTCTAAAAACATGTGTTCTTACTAGAACAAAAAGTGTAAGGTGCCACACTGAAGCCACGCCATTGACAAGAAATACTAGGGAGAAACCCATGTTTAAAAAATCAAAAGAAACAGAGTTGTGTTTCAGTTTTTGAATGAAAAATAAAAATAAAAAAACAGTAAGAAACAAGTGTGCAAAAGTGTTCGAGTTTTAAGCCAACCTCACCACCCCTTACCCTCCTCTCGTTTATTATAGAAACTCGCAGAGGCAGAGGCACTGTGTTTGCATAGCGTCACCACTAATAAATTATTGAAGGGTTTCATGAAGAGCCCTTTGGAATGTTCCCCTTTTTCTATTACTTTTCTGTTTTTAGATAAATATTTATTTCTTCCTTCTTTACTGCGACTCGGGTTTCCATGAATATCATCACATGCACTTGCTTGCCAAAATCCTAGCTACTTCCCTTTTTAATTTTTGTCCACATTTGGATTATTAACCCACCTTGCCATGCATGTGTGCCTTTTCTTTTACCATTATGACTATTGCAACCTTTGAGATTGGTAAAATTAATTTATACCCAGGCAAGTGGTGTATAGAAAAGAAGGTAGTGGCTTGTATTAATCAAATGGAATCAAAACACCAAAGCATTGTGATATCAATGATGCATTCCCAGGTTATGCATAGGACAATGGGGTCCCAAAAATAAACCCTTAAAAATGAGGGTGGTGGTGTGAGTTATCTTATCAGCACGGACAAAAAACTTTCTGAGAAACATGCAAATTAAATTTTTCTTAATTTCTAAAATGTACTTATATGTTCAAAGGCACTCTCAGCTCAACTTCTATAAACTTTCCTCATTTATACATTCTTCAATACTAATTAGTATTAGTAAATTTGAGAGTATTCCCATTTAAAATTTAATATATTTTAAGTAAAAAAGTTTAAGTGTTCTATCATTCATATATATCTAGTATTTATAAGATAATCTTGATCATTAGGAAAAATTTTAAGAAAAGTGTACTCAAAATCATTTTCTTTGTGTCAAACAAGAAACTCAAAAACATATGTAACAACTTGATTTCATGACTTATTTTCTCCTCTCAACCCCAATTTAAATAATCAGTCTTCAAAATATTAATTGTCTGCATGACATAACATAATATAACCTTCTTATAAAAACCATTTTTGTAATTAAGTATTCCAAACACTTTAAGCTCTTAAAAGGCATACTCTATCCAATATAATATTTCAAACCTATATGTTAATAAAATCGCTATTATTGCGTTAAGTAAGCTTCAGAAAAGTTTAGCAAGCGAAATTTGTTTTCTTTCAAGATAGTTACTATTTTTTTTAAAGGGAGTACTTCAGAATTTTCTCAGAATATTCATAATTTGTTTATTAATTTTATTAATCTTGCCATATCATACACATATTCAAGTATATAAAATTCACTATTAAAATTATTCAAGTGATTAATGTTGTAGGTAGTACATAAATCTTTTATGGTAATGCTAAAAATATTCTTTGATAAATATTTCTGTTTTGTGATCACAAATATTTTAAAATAAATAACCTTTATGAAACCAGTCAATGTTACATTTCACAAACATGTAAAGTCTTCAAGCAAAGTTCATGGGTCCCAAGAAATACAATTAACATTGTCATCATTTTGTCTCAACATTCCTCCATAAAGTGATTATTTTTTCAGAGAAAATAAGATCTTGTTACTCATTTAGAACAAAAGTAGATACACATTGTGGAATACAATCAAGTAAGTGATACTCTGATTAATTTATGAACATCAAAATTTGTTTGTTTCCTTGAAAAAATTTCTGATAAAACGAATTTCAATAGTGAGATTCCAACCCATATCTTTGTTGAAAAATTTCTTGGCATAAACATAATTGGTTCCAACATGTGTCAATAATTGACTAACCGACCTTTTATCCCTATCGCCATGACAATGCCACGAGTTTGGATATTTAATATGTTGTGAATATTTAAGTAAATGCAATTTCTTTTGAATATATACTTTATTTCTATAATTAATATTTCAAGAATTAATGTTATGACGTCTGCCTCAATCCGTGTCACTTTTGCTAAAGTTATATAGTCCACCTAACCACTCAAAATATTAAAATAATGCCCTTTTTGTACGAATAACTTTTACGTGTAGCCACCTTATACATAAAGACCTTATATATCGACATGTTTATTCTAGTGCAAGTTTAATTTAATAGAGCTGTGATATTTCTTTTAAATCTTCTTAATAATTTATTTCCACAACTCAAAATTTAGATTCCAATTTACAGAGTTATTTACAAGTCTCATGTTTTTGGTCCAGATGAATGGTTTAGAAGAGTGGGTAAGTTGTTATATTTTTGTATTTTAGATTTCTTTTCTTTTGTTTTTCATTGATTGTATAACGACCATAAAAAGTTTTCAGAGTAATCTGTTTATAGTAATATAAAACCAATGCTCTTAACATTTAACATTATTATAGTTTTAGATTAGAAATTAAAGATTCATTAAATTCAGACTATGATAAATGGGCTTGCAATAACTCATAAAGAATGTTTTCTATTTTATAATTCAATTAGTATGTGTAATTCATGAATATTTTTTTGGTCGTTTAAGAAAAGTAAAAAAGGATGATTCAACCTTTTCAAATATGGCGACTATTTTTTTTTTCCTTGAACTGAAGTTAATACTCAAGTCACGGATTTGAGTCGGGTTTTGCGGATTTATCCGTTACCTTTTCTATAGTAAGAGTATTTCTAACCTTAAAAAAAAAATGTCCTTTAAAATTTTGTATTAATACGTCTTAGTTATTAAATAAATATACAAATATTATTAATTTTACGTAGTCGTGTAATTATAAGTTAAGTATATCAGGAATTATAATGTTCGGTACGTCCCTCTCTCTTTCATGCTTTAGTTATTATAAAAATAAACTCATAGATAAATGAATTTAATATTTTTAATTAGTCCTATTATACTTCTACGCTCTAACATTATAATATATATATATATATATATATATATATATATATATATATATACAAAATAAATAAACCCTTTTTAATACATTATATATATACAAAATAAATTAATCCTTTCTGATACCTTATATATACAAAATAAATAAATCCTTTTCTCTTATAAAATGAATTTCTAATGTTCAACTCGTGTGAGACTATATACTAAAAGTGATCCAAAACTTAACAGTATTGTTAAAATAGACTTTAATATTATTTTAAAGAATAAATTTTAAATTTAATTAAATTTTGTAAAATTAACCTATAAAGTTAGATTTATATATATATTTATAAATTATTGATAGATCATCTGTCTAATTGACGTGATATTTTTAACAATTTGATTCTTTTCTTATAACAGGTAAGATATAGGAAATGACACAGTAAATAGACATTTCTAAATATATAATATTTTTATTGATATAGTTTATCCGTATATTTTTCTTTGTAGATATAAAAGAGCAACTGTGAAGGATTATTTGTCATTTGATTTGTCTAAGAAAGCTTGCAGGTGTTATAGAGTTAGAAGTTTATTGAGTTCCAAATATAGAAAAACGAAAATGAATATTATGAGTTGATACGGAATGGGATGAGGAAGCCATCTAGAACATGGTGGAGGTTTTGACATGTAAGGGGTAAAGCATGAAGACGGGGATATGAAGGCATGAAGGGCAGTGAAGTAATTTAAGTGTTGAACATTCTCCACCTCTTTATATAAACCTTCCAAACTCCAAAATCACTGTTACTGTATTCCATGTACTTTATACATATCTCTTTATATTATTTTACCTAGGTTTCATCATCAGCTTCAGAGACACTTTCTTTATTTCTTGTGCATTGGAATGGAAGATCATGAGGGGCAACAGCAGCAGCAGCAGCAGCAAGAACAGGAGCCCAATAGTCCAAACCAGCAAGGCTCCGAGAGAAGCGAACCCGTGAGGTCAAGATGGACTCCCAAGCCAGAACAAATCCTTATTCTCGAGTCCATCTTCAACAGTGGCATGGTGAACCCCCCAAAAGATGAAACCGTCAGAATAAGAAAGCTGCTTGAGAAATTTGGCACCGTTGGTGATGCCAACGTCTTCTACTGGTTCCAGAACCGCCGCTCCCGCTCCCGCCGCCGCCAGCGCCAGATTCAGGCCACCCTCAACCAGGGTGGCGGTGCAACTACGAGTCCGTATCAACACCACCATCAAAACAACCCTGCTCTTGTTGCAAACATGGGTTTTGGAAGTGGTGGTTCCTCTTTCCTTAACCCGTCTTATATACCTGGTTCTTCTTCTTCTTCCTCCTGTGGCGGCGGCGGCGGTGGTAGTGGTGAAGAAAGTTTTGATGATTTCTTCTCGGCTTCTACTCAAATGGGTTTTCCGGGAATTGATCATAACACTTCAGCTGCATCGTCATACCCTCTTGGAGCTTCCAATTTGAACAACTATCACTCTGGTAATTCATGGCTTCACTATATAGTTTTGCTTTTTGCTTGCTTGTTGTGTAGTGTTTTGTGTAGTGTTATTAATTTCTTTCAGTTTTTGTTAGATCAGGTGAAAAAGCATTAACAGGAATTAAAAGGGACCTTGTTATCTGAACGTGTGAAGCAATGATGGATTTTTCTTGTGTTTTTGAGTTGAAGAAACAAAAAAATTTCGTTTTTTTCTCTTGTTTCGTTATTGTGTGGGAAGTTTTCTCCACATAAGTCCTCAGGAGGTGGTGTCACGACAAAGCCACTTTTTAAGGCCAGGTTTAGGCAAAAAAAATGGGTGCTAGATTCTAAAGCTTTTATTCAAGTGTTGTATTAGTTTATTGCATTTTTTGCGTATGCAAAAAAATCTTCGTTTTCCCCTGATTAGGTTTTGTGGGGGGACCATTGAAGAAAGTGGTCATCTTTTTCACGATTTGACACTTCCTTCGATTGAATTTGCATGAAAATTGTACGTTCCGGAAAATCATGAGGTCGCTTTCGTGTTGCAGTTTCTGTTCCTTCTTTTTTTTTTCTTCCTCATTTTTCCCCTGGGTTTCTTCACAAGGATTTCCAAACCCTAGACATTTCGATTTAGCTCGCTCTAAATTGGTTAAATCGGTCACTTCCTTGCTCTATATATAATCGTTGAGAGGAATCAATGATGTTCTTCATGTTCTTTATTATAACAATATACCCTTCACTTGCTAAAGAAACACCATGGCTAATGTGTGAGTAACGTTCAATCTTTTGTGTCACTCTCACTATATTATGTTATGGTATAATTTATTAATTTCTTTAATGTGTTACATTATACATATATAGTAATTCATACAACATTGCGTATAACAGTATTTTGTTTTTTTTGTTTTTATATATATATCTATGTAGCTACTGTATCTTTGTTTACTACAACTCCTATTTTTCTTTCTTTGTCTTAACTGCACAAAGTAATTGTGAATTTTATGCAAGTAATATTTTCCCTTTTATTAGTTGGCTAAAATTTTCAGGAATTGGCAGCCAATGATTTTTTTTATGGGATAACCTTGCCTTCCTCTACATTACCATTTCTAATTTCTTAGTTGAACATATAAACATATGTATCTTTCTTATTTTAGTTGATGAATTACAAAGGTGGATGGCTTTATCCTCAAAAGAGAAAAATGCATATATTTGATGTTATAATTTTTTTTTGTTTTATTAATTTTGGGATATAGGATTTGGGGGAAGTTCAGGACTCATCACAGTGTTTATCAATGGGGTTCCAACAGAAGTTCCAAGGGGGCCAATGGACATCAAAACAGCATTTGGTGAAGATGTAATGTTAGTTCATTCCTCTGGAGTGTCAGTTCCCACCAATGAGTTTGGTTTCTTGATGCTGGGTTTGCAGCATGGTGAAAGCTACTTTGTGGTTAGAACTTATTTAGCATATCTTTAACTTGCTATTCTTTCTCAACCATAACTTTTGGGAGCAAACTTCATTAATGCAATATCTATGTTATCACTACTAGCACTATATAGAAAACAAAATATAATTATATACTTAATTAACTATTATCTTAACTTTAATCCTTTCAATTGATTGTAAATAATTGTGATTATCATTTCTAAAATTTTAGCAAAGACCAAATGACATCATGTCACGAATATGTGCTTTCTCTGATGTATTTATTGTTGTTTTAAATCTCTCTACAATTAATCATGTTTTTTTGTGATTAAGACTATTGAATTTTGGTTACAGGTTTCAAAGCAAACACAAGTATGAGCGGATCAAGTTAATATAGCATTGCAGCAATCGGAGCTTCTGTTAGATGTTTCTCCTATAAATTGTGCTTTTTATCTTTTTTCTTTTTACCATTCCCGTAATCCTTTATATGTGGTTCAATATTAGAGATCTATTATGTGATTAGAGAAGTCCATATGTATATCTATTTAACAATTATATATACTTTCTTTTCCCGGTTTAGCTCAAACAGATATAGTTCTTTAATTTTATATATTGTTGAAAGCAAGCTTTGTGATGTATGTTGCATCTATTGGTCGACCAATGCACATCACTATGACTGATGATTAATCTAGTGAAATTTTAAAAACTAACTTAAGACATTTTTATTTATTTCTTTTATAACGGTGACAGAAAATGGACTTAAAAGTAGATGAAGTTGACGCTAAAGAGTAGTGGCGGCCTTGCATAGACTAAAAAGCTCATTCTCTATTATTGGAAGTTATTAAATTTTGCGTTATCTTATGGATGAAATACTACTAGTATCGATTTAATTAATACTAAGTAGATGATAATAATTATTTAATTACTTGATAACAATATAGAATAAAAGAAAAATATAAAATATAACTTTAATTTCATAATAGTGGGCACTTTAATTAAATAATATAATTTACTTAAATAGGTTGTGTCGGTCTAGTCAATGCTTTAAAAAAATTTAGTAAAGAAATGAGTGGTTAAGTCGTTGAAGTCGACACTAGGTAGAGAAGGAAAAAATAATTGCATTCATCAAGCCGATGTTGGGTGGTAGTAAAGAAAAAATCATATTTGCTCAAGCTGACTATAGGTATGATATAATGAATAACAGAACTAGTGCAATTTAGAAACAATTTCAACCTGTATGTAAATTTGAAACCTGCATATATTGATTACAATTCAAATCCAATATGATTTTTAATTCTAAACTCCAACTTCAGTATCAATATTATAATTCAAATCCAAATCCTATATTAATTGGAATTCCAAATCTGAATTCAATTGTAACACCAACAATCGATTTAACCAATCAATCAATGGTCATGTAATCAATGGTCATGTAACACTTTCTAGGCTTTGATATGATTAGCATAAATAAGAAAGGTAATTGTATTTGAACATCTAGTTGAGTGACAACTATATAGATTATATGAACTTGTAAAAATAATATTATATTTAGAAATCATAAGTGTGACAGTTATGTAGATTTTAACCCTCATTAAGATCAAAACTTGAGCTTGGATTACCAGTATATATAGGATGTCAAAGTTCTCATACACAAATTGGCGTTTAAATCCAACTACCTGTCTTAATTTTAGCCAAAGCTAGCCTTTGGCAGAGGAAGTTACAATTACAAGGATTTTGGCACGCATCAATTGTTCTAGATTTTAACTTGTTTGGCCCCTATTGGTTTGTCATCTATGATGTGGGCAGGGGCAACTGTAATAAATGATACATCCAATTGAGTTTTTGTTTAATTAATTGTTTTCTGAATTTAACTAATTGATTTGTCTTTTTTTCCTTTTGAGTGTTTTTTAATTAATTGTTTCTGTTGTTCAATTAATTGTTTCTAGACTGTGCAGTATTGTTCAATTGATTGCTTTCACATTTCAACAAATTGATTTTTATTGATTGCTATACTGTGAGCCATTTTTAATTAGTTGTTTTAGCTTTTCAATTAATTGATTTTTTGTTGTGCACTTCAAAATTAAACTTTTAATTGTTTTAATAAAGAACTTTCATTTTACACTTTATTACTTTCCATCTTTTGCGAAAATTCTTGAAAGTTCAATTCACTCCCCTCTTGAACTCAGCCTAAACTACTTTTCAAGTGGGATTGAGGGAGTTGCGGTGAGACTGAGGGTTCTAGAAAATATCTTTGGTTTGACAAAGAATGCACCATGATAAGATTAGACTTTGCAAGTAACAATGTAGGTGTGCGATCTCTTCGTGGTGGAGTGATTGAAGACACCATTTACTCTAAGTAGGAGAAGACTCTTGGGGATTTTTTTGAAAATTTTAAACTCTCCCAAGTTTATAAAAGAAATTTCAAAATTTTGTTCCTCTTCTAAGAAAGGTTTCATGGTGAGGAATTAAGAGAAATTTATTCTCATATGTAAACCAAGTGAACAAGAAGAAGCTTTTAGAAACATTTCTATATAAAAAAATCGATATTTTTCATTATCAAAATTCGTGAAATACACTTAAAATTCATTGAAAATACTATATTTTCTACATATTTTTCCTACACATAGAAGTATGTGGATAATATACCCCTAGATGTTTTCCATAGAAAATTTCTACCAATGACACAATGAGAAATTTCCCGCAAATCTTCCCACGAATTTATGGGAAATGAGTGAATTATTTTTTGCGATACGTTATACAAATAATCAAACCTAGGAATGGTACTATGTTTTTTTCCATCTACAATATTGAGAATGGAGTCTCCAAAAATGTGTATAGATTGATCAAATTGTAAAAGGGATGATATTATAAATCAATAATATAAAGTTACAATAACATACATTACAAAAATTGTTAAGTGACATCGGATTTGACATCTTCAATCATGTGACATTGTATTAGTAAAATTTAAAGTTCACTAACAATCATTTCTCTAAAATTTTTCATCTTTCAAATCACATCATTCAAAAGACATTTCTTGCCATATATGCTACCATGAGCAACCCATGATTTCAATGATTTGAATTACCAATAATAGAATATCTTGTTCAAAATATAGTTAATCCATGCATTCTAAAAAGGAAACAAGATAAATAAGAAGACAAAAAAATGTTAATATAAATATTATGGGATTTAGCAAATAACACAATAATAAAGATTACATGAAGCTACAAATTAATTACATTGTAAAAATGATTGATAAGAGGATACTGAACCATTGTTCAAGAAGGCAACCAAATACAAACATTGTTACAAAAAGACCTCATTTCTTCAAAATGGAAACCTTGAAATAAAAAATATTATTTGTCTGAAACAAAATTTTCCCTTAATGTGGTTATATGAAATATATTTCATTAAATTGTATTATCCTTAATTGTGCTCCTACTTTTTGGACTGCAGGTCATAATTATACGAGATTCTTTTTTTTTTTATCAACCATAAAAAATGAAATAAATGAGAGCACTTAAGGGGTGCTACAACCCTTGTATATAATAAGGAGTCACAACTCTTAAGTTATGGACCAACTTAAACACCAAAACAAGAACTAGAGTTCTAGTCTACTTCTTACTAGAAAGCCTTGTGCAACCAACACGCAAAATCAAACTCAAACGTAGCCTAAAAACACTCTAAAGCATCTGCTTAGACATAGACGTATTATAAATGAATTACAACAACCATCAGGATAAAATGGAGGAGATATTCATGCCTTATATGTAGTGTATGAATAAGTGAACAATAAAAACTCTAATGGTAGCAGCAATGGAAAAAACATGGAAAATATAAATAACTTGAATTGGATAGAAACCAAGGTTCAGTAGTGCATCATAGTCCCCAATGTTATATTGAAGGCACACTCCAACTTATGATAGCAAGTTGCTTTGTTCCTATAGTGTATAGACAAGGCCATAAGCCTACCTCCAAGAAATTCATCAGCTTCCAAGCCATACCTTTGGAATACCTTTTTAAACCAATCTAGGCTTTAAGCCTTATGCATATTAGAATGTACAAATGAAATTTGATCCTTTCACCAAAAATATTACCTTGCATAATTCTCATTTAGTAGACATTAGGCACATTGTAGGATTCAAACACTGATCCGAATACAAAAAGTTTACTCTCCCTTACTTCCTATGAATCCAATTCCATGTATTAATTAATTTGTGATGCAAGATATAGCTCCTGTACATAAAAAATTTTATTCCTAAACAAAACATTATTCCTAGCCTTCCAAATGTTCCATACCAATCCCATCCATGTTACTTTCCACATTGAATTACATTTAGCATTTAAGAAAGGAATCTCAAAATTAAGGAAGTTTTCCTTTGCAAGCAATGGTGAACAAAATGAACCCCAACCCATGAGTCACACATATACCAGATTTTGCTGACCTTTTGACATGTAAATAGTAGATGACTAATAGTATCCTCTTGGTTTTGACATAAGACACACATGCTATTGATGCCATGAATACCTACATCAACCAGGTTTTCAGTTATTGGTAACTTGTCCAACAACACTCTCCAAGAAAAAAAAATTGTGTAGATGACAGCGCCTTTGTTGTCTAAAGTTTCAGGAACAATTTATCATCATCCCCTCTTATTTCATTCCTAATCTTGTTGCAAGCCGATTAAACAATGTGAATCCCATTTCCATCACCTAAATCCTTCTTTACCTTACAATTTTCGTCTAAATCCTTCTTTACCTTACAAGATTCCAATTCTTGATAAAAATCCGGAGCTATTGGTTTTTTCTATTTATATCAATTTCTCCTCCAACTTTATTTCCATTCCCACAATTTTTCACGCCACAACTCTACCATGCACACTTTAACATCTTTCACACATGAGTTTGCATATACTCAAGGGTATCTATTTTTTAAGCTCCATTGACCCAACCACTTATCCTCCCAAAGTGATATATTTTTCCCTGATCCAAGTATCCACTAAGTATTCTCGTGTAACCACAAAACTTCCAGTCCCACCCCACACGCTTACCTAAGGTCTTTCCTAAAACTAGACTCTTTGATCTCTCACTACAACTATCTAAGTTTCTCCAAGATCTATATTTTGATTCCTAAATTTCTTTCCACAAACTTTTTTCCTTTGATCCTAACCGCCATTTTCAATTCCCAAGTAAAGCCTTATTGGAGTATTTTAATTCTAAAACTCCCAATCCACCTTCCAGTTTAGGTTTACATATAGTATCCCATCTAACCCAAGCTTTTTTTTACGGTGTTCATATCTCCATCCCCACAAAAAATCTCACTATATTCGTGTAATCCAGTTCCCTAACCCCCTTAGTCATTTTAAAAATTGACAACAAGAACAATGGCATAACTAATAAAATTGATTTAATTAAGCAGACCCCTGCTAGAAACATGAATTTCCCTTTCCATTTTGACAATCTATTCCTAATTTTTAACACCATCACTTCCCAAAATTCTTTCCTTCTATGATTTCCACCTATTTTAATCTCCAACTATGTGAATGGAATCATCGTGCAATTGCAGTTCAATAACTCAACAAGACGGTGGAGATTAGACTTGCCCGCACCTATTCCAACTATCTTACTCTTATTGGAATTTATTTTGGGTCCCAATGCCAGCTGAAAGCACTTCAAAATACTTTTAAGAGTAATTATATCCTAGTTAGTGGGCCTAGTAATAAACATACTATCATTCGCAAATTGTAGCATGCTCATGTTAATCTCTTCTTCCTACCTTCACTCCCTCTAGAAGACTTAAAGTTTGTGCCTGCCTAACAACACCCTTAAACCCTTAAGCCTTTTCGCTACTATTAAAAACAAAAAAAGGGATTAGCGGGTCTCCCTGTCTAAGTCTCTTATTAGTTTTGAATTCGTTTATTAGACTCCCATTCACTAAAATTGAAACTGATGCATATTTCAAACATCCCATAATCCAAATAATCCACTTTCAACAAAAACCTAATTTCTCCAACATACATGTCAAAAATTATCAACTTACCCTATCATATGTTTTTTCAAAATTCACTTTAAAAAATAACACATTGCTTCATTTTCATTTCATCTATAACTTCATTTGCCACCACAACTTATTCTAATAACCCTCTTTATGCTAAAAAAGAGGATTGTTTCTCGTCAATGACTTTATGTAGGACCGATTTGAACTTCTTAACTATATATATATATATATATATATATATATATATATATATATATATATATATATATATATATATATATATATATATATCTATATATATATAT
>Ga0099825_1002817_pt1 | contig 23225 bp, 12 predicted proteins | sample SiratroredBW_FD_76838 | JGI IMG/M metagenome (GOLD analysis project Ga0099825, IMG submission 76838) | Root nodule microbial communities of legume samples collected from California, USA - Siratro red BW | ecosystem: Host-associated > Plants > Roots > Nodule | place: USA: California | collected... | reverse complement strand
TTTTTTTTTTTTGCAGAAAAAAATGAAGCAATAAATGACATCGTTTTCAGACAATAAAATTGAGGGTAACACATATTTAAGGTTAACTAGCTCATGCAATATTCAGAAGCTAGTTTAGCTGGTAATTTTGTATAAGTCAAGGTACTTGTTTATGAGCAAGAGGGTTTGAAATTACGTTAGTATAAGAGCCACGTGAATTGGTTGGTGAATATGAACCACGAAAATGTAATGGGGATGAAAATAGTCAATGATCTATTGGTCTGCACAGAACCTAAACGTGGTGCATCACATTAAACATCTTGGTAGGTTTACAGTTATTCTCTTTTATGGCGAAAACATGTGATTATTAGACTCTGATTTTATTAATCTTTTAACCTGCTACAAATGCATTATTTTATGATCCAAAATCTTACAGTAATTCTCTAAATTGGTGAAAAAACGTGATTGGAGTTGTTAAGCTTTTGACATGAGTAACTGTTTATCTAAATTACTATAAATCCATTATTTTATGATTCAGAAATCTTAAAATTATAATCTAATATGTTGTTGAAGAAAAAAGTGATTAGACTCTTATTTTGTTAATCTTTTTATGATTGAACAAAAGTTAATCTAAACCATCTATAGATCCATTATTTTATGATCCAAAAATCAGAAATGTGCAACAGAAAAACTAGAAAAAAATATACATAATATAAGGTAATAAAGAATAATAAATATTAATGCAGGGTCTAAGATAAAAGAATGTTTAGTATAACATTACTCAAAATCGAGGAGACTAAATTGGCGTTTCAAGAGAAAAACTAATAATAACATTTATTAGCATATTCTAAATATGTTTTTATACATAAAACATTGAAATTCGGTTCCGTATCAAATCTTGTCCTCACAATAATAAATAAATCCAGCTATAGAAGTTTGATGGAATGGATAAAATAATAGTAATGATAAAGATGAAGTGGAGAATGTGAGAATGGCATTAAGGGCTAAAAAGCAAGTTTAGTGGTCTTTTTTTTCTGAAACCTCTTTCTGCTTTTGCTTTCGAGAGTTTCTCATTCTCTCACGAAATCAAGGTGAAAATGGATAGTGGGAGCACTATTGCATACATACCCATCACGAAACCATCGTGCACCCCAGAGCAAAATAAAAATGCACATGTTCATGAACTGAAACTCGTATTTTAAAAATGAAATATATGCATAATATACGGATAATAATTTTGAATAAAGATTCATAGATACCTATATGTTCATACATACCAAAGATACAAGTAAAAAGTGCAATTTATTTTGTTTTGTAAACAATGGTGACATCAAAGAAACCCTAGCTGCGATATGTATGTGTGATTGTTCTTAAAATTGTGTGTCACAGGTGAAGAGAAAAACGACAGAAGAGAGTGGAGAAGTGTATGAAACTGAGCTGGCACAGTTGTTTGCAGAAGAAGATGAGGTGCAAGCGTTTTTTGCAAAGCTTGATGGAGAACTGAACAAGGTGAACCAATTCTACAAGAAGCAAGAGAGTGAGTTTGTTGAAAGAGGAGAAATGTTGAACAAGCAGCTTAACATCTTGTTGGAGCTTAAGCAACTTCTGAGTAACAGATGCAGAAAAAATCCTTCTAATACTGGAATTTTTCCCCACTGTCATTCCCAGGGTTCAAATTACTCAGGTACACACTTCTTTTCATTTGAGTCTGAAAAATCTCACTTATTTAATAATAATTTATTACACTCACTCACTCTAAAAAGCCATTTTTTAAATATGAAATTGTGAGGAAATCGACAACCAAATAATACCTAGAATACTATTTTAGTGAACTTAACTTGGGAACCATTTGTTTTCTTCTTAAATGCAAAGTTTCATTAATTGAGAAAAGAAACAGATAACTTTAGGTAATTGAGTAATAAATGTAGAAGAGAACTGTTTATTAGTAGTGAGACTTAGTAATATAGCTTGAAGGTTTCTTATTTTCTTATTCTAGTCACATTAATATATTTGTAATATAAGTTTATTTGTTTACGGTCTATTCGATTTAACAGATAATAAAGTGCACAGTAAAATCATAAAAAAATCCACAATAATAATTTATAAATATATATATATATATATATATATTAAAAAATATGTTTTTTTTTGTTTTGATTTTATTTATTTATGTTTATAAGCCCCCACACTAAATTGTTAAAATAAAATATAGAAAATTATATTAAGAGGCAGAAATTTATTTAAAGTTAATATAGAAATTACAGAATCTTTTTATACGATCGAAATTCACCTTTTATTTAAAAGTTTATTTGGTTCAAATCTGTAATTATGTTTATTCTCGATTAATTCGTTGTAGTTTCAATATTATTTTATATTGAGTTTGATTAAAAGAAAAACTATGAACTGGTATAATTAACTCTGGGTTCTTGATTATTAATTAGCTGGTGGTTTTTCTTTTGCAAACTGACATAATAATATGTTGTTAAGATAGGCATCACAGGCTCAAAATTCAATAATTAATTGTAAAAATATTAATAAAAATATATACGAATTTGTGTAGGTGATCCATGTAATATGTATTTTATGTGTTTGTGTATGTAGAAAATGTTGGAAAATCAAAGGATGGAAATTCGGAGGTTTCGGAAATGGATGAAGTGATCTCAACATTGGAAAGAAATGGTTTAAGTTTTGTGAACTCAACAACGAGGTTGAAGACAAAGAAGGGAAAGCCTCAAATGGCCATAAGAATTGATATTCCGGCCACCACTCCAACGGCAGCTACTTCCATGCTGTGGGAGGATTTGGTGAACAGTTCAATGAAAGCAGGGTGTGGAGGAGAGTTCATTAACAAGAGAAAAATTCAGTGTGCTGAGAAGATGATTCGAAGTGCATTTGTGGAGCTCTATAAAGGTCTTGGCCTTCTCAAAACTTATAGGTAATTAATGTATATATAAAATACTCTTTTATGTTATATTAATTATATATAAAAACTTTTGTTTTACGATATTAATAATACTAGTATTTTAGAAAGAATATTAGAGAATTAATAAAATTGAATAAAATTAACTAATAGTAGTGGAGTTGCATGGAGTTTCACTACACCACGTAAGAAAAAGATGATTTGGGTAGATAGACGTTGGTGTGATAGGTAGGTTATATGGTTCAAGACGTTTCTCCTAGGATCTAACCTAAATTTGAACAAATAAATCCTTGTTTTATATCATCCAATCATGCATGTTTAACGTAGAACAAATCCAAATTCTTCATCTTTTGTTTTTTCTCTTGTCAAGCTTATAATTTAACCTTAACTTTCTTCTCGACTTTACACGATTGCATGCTAAGATGCAATGAAACTACGAAACTTTTCCTTTTTGCGAAACAATTCTTACGTATCAATTTCAGCTTTTGGTCATGCAAATACGTAATATATATAGGTCATACCCTACCATAAGTGCCTTTATTTTTAGGACCCATGTGAAGACTAGTTTTGTTCCTAACCACATATTCTATCTTCTTTGTAGTACGTTGAATATGGTAGCCTTCACCAAGATACTCAAGAAATTTGACAAGGTATATGACTTCATCACACTTATAAACATGATGCAACACTATATGTTAGTATAAAACAAAAATACCTAATATCACATAAAAATATCACTTCTAGTGATTTTGTTTTCTCGATAGTTTAAATTACTAAATATGAGTATTTTTTTTTTTGTTATTGTTTATATTTGAATCAAGATGTAGTATAAAATGTTCTATATAGATATATAAAAAAAGGGAAAAAATGGGACAAATATGTTTTGTTTTTGTTCGTTATTTACTTACATTGAGTACGTAAGCATAGTTATGGTTCTTGGTGTTTAGAATAGTCTATGGTGGTACTCAACCCAGTTATGGGAAGAGTAAAAAGAAATGAAAGCACGTAAAAATTGGTGTTTTGTTACATAATTTTTCACGCTTCATTTGGAACTTGCCATTGTGGGCTATATTCTTCACGTGAAGGTAGTGAGAAATATAACAACTTATCTCAATATATTCCATATGTTACCAAACCTAATTTCCAAACACAAAACAGTTATATTATTTCTTCTTTATAGTTATTGGGTGCTGTAATTTATTTAAATTTATAAAAGAATGCAAGTAACATACTAAAATTTTGTATATATTTCTATGTAATGCATAATTGTAAACTTTTTTAATTTGTGCAAAAAAAATTAAGAATAGATTATGTAGAGGTTGATCGATACCTCTTAATTCTCTTTTTCATAATATATATTAGAATTTTCATTCATAAATAGTTGTAGAGTGTCGTTAAATATATTGATGAAATTGTTAATTTTTATAATAATTACTTGAAAATTATCTTAATCTCTATAAAAATATGTACACTAATAATAACATTGGCATTTGATAAGGTATCTTGTCAAAAGGCTTCTACAAATTATTTGAAGGAAGTGAAGAGATCCCATTTCATTAGTTCTGATAAGGTATGATTTGTTTTCCCCCTATAAACCCTATGAAGGGAATAAAAGAAGGCAAAAAAAAGTGTTAAAATATTAATAGCTTTTTTATTTGATCCTTTCTCAAATTGTTGGAGAGGAGAATGTGATACACTACATGGTCTTCTACTGATTAATAATTGGTGGTATATGCAATACAAAACTTTTGAGTAAAGGTTGTTAGACTAATGGATGAAGTGGAATGCACATTCACAAAGCACTTTACCAACAATGATAGGAAAAGGGCAATGAAGTTTTTGAGACCCCAACAGCCAAAAGGTTCTCATATGGTCACCTTCCTTGTTGGTAATGACCCCTCTCTTTCTTCTAATTCCTAACATGTCATTAACAATGTGTCCTTATCAATCTTATTATAAATAACTGTATATATTGGACAATACTATTACAAGTCTAATGGTAATACATTAATAGTTTTACACTTTCAACCAATAAAAATTACTTTTTTGTATGATTTTTAATATGATTATTTTAAAAAACAATATACTTATCATAATGTGTATTTGGGTAAGTATAAAATTGGGTGCATAATCTATTTTCAAAGAAATTAACATAAATAATTAAATATATTTTTAGTCCATGTATTTTTATCTCTTAATCCCATTTTAAAGTAGATAAATAATAGAAAAGAAATTGTAAGTATACATATCATTATTGTATTTCAAATATTTGTGAGTGTAAAATAATCACTTTACACTCCATTCAATAAGTAAGAGCAAATAATAATTATTCCATCTATGAATAAAAGCAAAATTTTCAATTTTAGGAGAATAAAATAAAGAAGAAAAATATTAAAATCCATTTATTTTACAGAGATTAAAAATATATTTAAACTAATATAAATATACAAAAAAAAAAAAATTGTCAACCATGTTATCCCATTATTTTATACCTAATGATAGCTGAGTCACTTCAAAATAATACCATATATGCCAAAATTTTGTAGTATTGCAACCAGCCAGTGGCCACTAAGAGTGGTGAACCCCACTAATATAGTTCATAAGTCAACTTTTTTTTTTTCTCCTTATTCTAACAATTCATTGATTTGTATATGTTACTTCCTTTGTAGGGTTGAGTACAGGTTGTTCTGTATCTTTGATTTGTGTATACGTAATCTTGGCTCATTTGTGTGGTATATTCTCTCCCACCACAGAGCCAGCATATATGGATGCAGTTTACCCTGTTACCAGGTGATAAAATGCATGGTTCCTATTCAATTTACTTCATAAATCACTTTTCTTTATGCCATTTTAACCAAAACTATTCAACATAGTGTATACTAAAAATTTGTAGAGAGGAAAAACAAAAAGGATAACAACATGCAATGTAATTTTATTAGGACAACTAAGTTACTAACTACTTAAACATCTAAAAGCCGCAAAATTGAAACAAGAAAACTTATGTTACAATGATTTTGTGCAGTATGTTTGTACTATTAAGCCTGCACCTGTTTATGTATGGATGCAATCTGTACATGTGGAAGAGTACAAGAATCAACCATAATTTCATATTTGAGTTCTCACCCAGCACAGCACTGAAGCACAGAGATGCATTTCTGATGTGCACCACTCTCATGACAACTGTGTTTGGGGCAATGGTGATGCACCTGCTTCTGAGGGCTGCAGGTTTTTCTGCTGGCCAAGTTGATGCTATTCCAGGAATTCTTTTTCTGGTTAGTCAAATGGCTATTGCTTTTCCGTGTTACTAGAAAGATGAAGAAAAAAATAGCATGGTTTGCTTGAAACTCCATATATAATAGAATTTGTAGTGTTGCTCAAGTCAAACCTTTGTGTGCTGATTATCAACTTCCATTTTCAGTTCTTTGTAGGCCTTCTCATTTGCCCATTTGACATTTTTTATCGACCAACTCGTTTCTGCTTCATCCGTGTTATTCGCAACATTGCTTGCTCTCCATTTTATAAGGTAAACTTCTTCCCTATATGAGAAAATAATCTATGCACAGATAAGTACAAAGAATTTACACTATTCAATCAGAAACATAATGTGTATTAGCTTTATTGAACTTTTAGAAACATTATTTTAAAAGTCACACCTACCATGTTAAAACTCTCTACACTATAAGTATATAAGAGTTAAACTATTCATATAAGAGCCACACATGCAGTCATGTACAAAATTGAGTTTGTGTTTTTTAATTTAGCTTACTATTTCTACAGGTTCTTCTGGTAGACTTTTTTATGGCTGACCAACTAACTAGCCAGGTGATCTTACTATTTCCCACAAGTTAATTTTGTTTCCCTTTGCTTCTCAAATATGCATACTAATGATCAACATTAATTTGCATGTTATTGGCTTCAGATTCCATTGCTAAGGCATTTGGAAACAACAGGTTGTCACATTTTTGCTAGAGCTTTCAAATCAAACCACCCTGAGGCTTGCCATTCTGGAAGGCTGTATGTAGAAATAACCTATCTCATATCATTTTTGCCATATTGGTGGCGTGCATTGCAGGTATGCCCTTGGTTATGCATGATGATTTATAGAATCTGTATCAATTTATCATCTGCTTCTAGAATTGGAGACATGATACATTTTCTAGCTGAAATTTTTTATAAGACTTCATTATGTTGTGAACTAACACATGCTACTTGAATGCCACATGACCAGTGTGCAAGAAGATGGTTTGATGACAATGATGTTAACCATTTGGCTAACATGGGGAAGTATGTTTCAGCAATGGCTGCAGCAGGAGCTAGAGTCACATATAGCAGGCAAGATAATGATCTATGGTTTGCTATAGTCTTTATCACTTCTGCAGTGGCCACAGTTTACCAATTGTATTGGGATTTTGTCAAGGACTGGGGGTTTTTCAATCCCAACTCCAAAAACCCTTTGCTAAGAGATAATCTAATTCTAAAGAACAAAAGCATATACTACATGTCCATTGTAAGTACTCTTTGACCACTTTGTTATGTGAATGTTAGAATCATGAATTAGTCTTTTGATCCTAAAGGGGCATTGGATTTCACTTTTCAGGTATTGAATGTTGTACTGAGAGTGGCTTGGGTGGAGACTATCATCCATCTCAAAGTAGGACCTGTTCAAACAAGGCTACTCGACTTTTTTTTAGCTTCACTTGAGGTTATTCGAAGAGGGCATTGGAATTTCTATAGGTACTTTCTCAAACATTTTAGAACATCTCAAAATGACTTTTTCATTTTAAGATTTGCAAAAGTCCCTTTGAATTTGACAATTTTTGCATGAACTCTACAGATTGGAGAATGAACATCTAAACAACGTAGGACATTTCAGGGCAGTGAAGGCAGTTCCACTACCCTTTCGTGATATAGACTCAGACAACTGAAATGATTTTCTGAGACGTGTGCACAGATTGTCCTGTAAAAGAGACATGCAATTGCTCTTAGGGAATAAAATTTTGAAGGTCACATCTCTCATCATGCATTGGATACTAATCAATTGAAAGTATCGATGGAAAGTACAAACCACCAAATGTAATGCAAAAAAAATGCATAAAAGATGGCATTTTGTCATGTGAATTGCTCTGACAACTTTGGATTTCATGTTCTAGATCAGCAGCATGGTAACTGGTTGATTTAGAATGTGGGTTTGAACAAGATCGTGTATCGAATGTTTTGTAAATTGCAATTAAGAAAACTGGAAGTTTCGATTTAATTTGTAGAGGTGAGTTGAAAAGAATTATTTAATAATCAAATGAGAATGACAATTTAAAAGTTAATAAAAATTTGATCTTCCAAACATATATGCCATAAACCAATAGTGTCCCTTTATTTGTTAATGTATTGGTCCTCCATTATTCTGAGTCAATATTTAGTTTAATTATATTAATTATGGGAAAAAGTGTTGGTTTTATTCATTCATAAACTGAAATATTATTAAAAATTTTAACTTTTATAATAATTTAGAAAATCATATAAGATCATTTATAATGACATAATATTAACATTGTATTAAAATTAAATTCCTATAATGTTCTCTTTGATTTTTTTTTCTTTATAAGAAACAGCAAGGAATGATTTTATAAACAAAAATAACAGTATTTGTTTCTTATCAAAAAATTGAACTTAACCTACTAATTTGTACTGTCATTTTTTTTAATTCATCACAATTTGATTTCATTGTAATTGAATTATAATCATTATTTTTTCTTATCAACTTATATTTTAATGTAAAATTTGTGACTGAATTTAATTTGTTCAAAGTTCAATTACATTTAATACTTTAAAAACAGTTCAAACATTAAATGCTTAAATTAGACCTTTAAAATAAAATAAATAAATACCCAATAATTTGGGTAATGTTACATTTTTGTAATCAATCTAAAACAATGTTATATAACAAGGTCACCCAATTGAAAAGATATTCATTTAAAATAATCATGACAAAAAAAGAACCAAAATAATAATCTTATGAAATACTAAATTTTATTTAAACATCTTTCTTTCATTTAATGATTTTCTGTAATTTATATACGGACTTCGAAATGAATACTTATCCATATGATTAAAAAAACAAGATTGTGACACCATATTAATGTGAAAAGGCACTTTTATTCCTAGTACTTTAGATAGCCTTTTCTTACAGGGCTTTTGAGTGCCTTGGTGTAGCATATTCTCAACCAAATGTGTCTGAAATTCCAAGTAAATTTCAGGTTGCACTATCCAAACCAAATTCAGCTCATTCAGTATGATGCATATGACAAGTCAACTGTATATTGACCATACACAAATAATGCCATATTCAAACGTAGATTCAGAATCAAAGTTTTTCAATGGTCTTTTCATGCCTAAATAGATTGAATATGAAAATATACAGATTCAAGGAATACTGTTGGCTAGACATATATCAGTGACAAGTGGTCACCCTGGAAATGCACCTATTGCAAAATACAAGCACCAAAGCCCTGGAAATCCACAACTAACATAATTAATTCCCTCTAAAGTAAAACTTTAGTCCTTAGCATACCAAGTAAAAAAAAAAAAAAAAAGCAGCACACAATGACACATTCTTAAGAATTAATCATAACTATCAAACTATTAGATGCCTCCACATAGCAGGTCGATCTCTTGATATGAGAAGAGCACGAGAGCCAAGATAATCAAAGGAAGGACAGTACATATCATCTGGGCCAATAACTTCTCTAAAATTTTGAGCACTGGAGTAATCCATGTTGAGAACCCTTAGTGCATCATCTTTCACTGCATCAAACACAAATAGTCCTTGGCCACAAACACCCATCGCAAAGTCAGAATTACCCCAAACTTGGGAGATTGCTGCATGGTGTGAGTGCGCATTGGATTCTGGGAGAGCATAGGTAGTGAAAAGGCCTTGTCTGCGCAGTGAAAATTGTTGCAGCATTGTTGATTGCTTCTTGCCCATTGAACTTGTGGTGGAGCAACCAATGAACACAGAATCCCCACGAGAGAAAACTGACTGCACATTCACACCAACTTTTGATATCCTTAGGCCCACACCAGACTTCTGGCGAAAGTCCATGACATTGATAGAATCTGAGGTGCAGAACACACCATCGTTTCCTTCAGCCTCTGATGAACTCATTCTGCAATGTTATATTTCTAAGCTTGGTTAACAATTGGGAAAGATACTAGCGAAAATGCATGAACATAAACAGAAAAATAAATAAAATAGTGACCTCAGACTGCATAAACAGAAACATTTTAGGTAAAGACAAGAAGCAAGAAGTTAATATTGAAACAAACTCACCTTTTGCGAACCCCTCCACCCAATTCTGCATCAGTGTTGCTTACATGGAGAGCAGAAACTTTTCGACCATCCAAGGGAACAGATAACAGAGCTTGAGGAGTAAGTGAGTTCACATCCCACAAAGAAATGGATTCAGCTTCAGCAACAACTACTTTCCCTCTGTTCCTCCACTGCAAAGGGCTGCAATAATCCATGGCTAGAACAGGCTTCTCGACATCCCATTTCATGATTTGCTCGCCATCACGAACATCAAAAACTTTAACAGCTTTCTGTGAGCTGGCAGTTGAGATGATGAGAGGTCCACATGGCCTGTACCAACACTGCTTAGGTTCTACTGCCACAGTGCTAGAGGTGGAATTTCTTCTTTGCACAACGTTGTTAGGCAAGGGTCTAAGTGCAATTCTTGAGGAGGCTGTTCCAGAATCTACCTGCAAAGCTCGCACTTCTTTGGTGTAAAAGTCCCACGAGCAAAATCCTGATTCCATAGTATTGCCAGCAGATGCAGCTACTACAAACCTTCCAGAGCAACCATCAGAACCAGGGGCACGAATTACCCAACAATCTCTCCATATATTGGGCAAAACTTCTGGGGGTGGCATATATACAGCTTTTTCCTGGAAGAATGATGAATTGTCAGCATAAAAAAAATGCTTCTTTCTTTAATCAATTCCAATATGAACTATTGGTACTTTCATATGGAAAACGTCTATGTCATATCATACCACAAGTATTCTGCACCAGTCTGAAAACCCCTACTATTTTCTTTTCGTTTCGAAATCTAGTTTTTAGACCCTCAAGAAAATATAGTACAAAATAATAACCTACAATCATATGAATGACTACCTCAGTATTTATTACTATCTACGTTCAAATCAAAATAACTTGATGAGACCAAAAATTAATGACACCAGCTTAAACTCTATGGGTCCATATGAACCATTAACTATGTGTTATGGAGAACATTCAAATCTCACCATTAAATCTAAATGTGGTTCATTTTTCAACATTCAGCATTAAGTGCATCTTTTTAAACTAATCATTCATTTCAAGCCTTTGATCTTTGCACCTGTCTGGAAAATTTTATATGAAAAATAACACCTTTTTTCATAAGCGCTTTAGGAAAGATTTAGAAGTAAGCATATTATTCTTTCAAAATAAACTGAACCAACGCAAACTGAAAATTGATAGCATCACATAAAGAGACCTAAATAACCAAAATGCAAATGACCTACGACAGTAGTCACCACTATCTACATTCAAATCAAAGATGAACTTGGGGAGACCAAAATTAATAACACTAAATTGATATTTTAAGAAGGTTATTCAGTCCTCTTTTGGTATACCTCTCATTGAGAAGATTCCTAATTTCAGATCCTATCACTTAAGTCCAATCTAAATGGCCACAATGACAAAAATAGAAAATTATAATCAACCATCTAACGAATCACCTACATCTATTCACCATCATTTCATTCTCAACTAAAAAGATCTACTACATCAATGACACTACTCCACAATTTGAATTCAGAATCTGCAACAGATGAAGAACACAAACCTCACAATTGGCAATATCATAGTAGCTGCAAGAACCATCATGATGAGTAAGGAGGACTGCTTCACCTTCCGAAACAAACCACCCACCACAGGCAACCTTGTTACCAATCCCATTCAGCCTAAAATTGAAAGCCTCATCCATCTCCTCCACAACTGCCCCTTCCTTGTTCTCCTGATCATCAAACTCCTCAAGCTTCTCATCCGCCGCAAGCAGCGGATCAATGCCGTTCCTCGGATCAATCAAGCCCCCATTCACACCACCCTTGTCCTTCACTACCTCCCCAGCATTCACCTTATCAAGCAAGGCCAAAAACTCAACCGCAACTGAGTTATCGTCAACAGGGCTCAGCACCTTCTCTTTTTCCAAACAATGCTTGTCTTTATCACTCTCAGCAACCACTGTCCTCTCCCGAAGCAGTTTCTGGTGAGGGAAAAGACGCGCCTCGAGTTCCTCATTATTCAATCTAGACCCTTTGACCAAGTTTTTGTCTTTTTCAAGGGCGTCACCTTCACTGTCCTTATTGGAAACAACATGAACCATGGCCTTCTCGATTCCTGAGATCTTGTCCTGAATGTCGGAAAGAATCACCTTGGAGGCATCAGGGTTGTTCATGTCCAACATCTCCTTGGTCTTCTTTATGTCTGAAGCTATTCTCTTCACTTTGCCCTCTAGAAAAGCGAGCTTCTCGTGAAGCCTGCTAGGGTACTTCGCGTTGCTGCTATTGCTACTTCCATCGGTGGGTTCTTGGGAGGTGGTGGAAGGCTTGGGCTTTTGGGCGTGGGCGTTGGAGGTGGAAAGTTTGGATTTTTGTGTGGTGGGCTTGGGGGTGGGATCACGGGTGGGCTTTTGGGCGGAAGCCCGGTCGAGGGAGGCCCGCGAGAGATCGGAGGGGCTGGAACTACGGCCGCGAGGGAGGGTTTTGAGGGAAGGGTTGGAGCGGGAGGTGGAGCGGCGAGGGTTGGAGTTTTCTTTGAGGAGAGAAGGGGAAGGGAAGCGGCGAGAGGCGGAGAGAGGGCGGGGACGGGCGGCGGCGCCGTCGTCTCCGCTGCCGCGGCGAGTGGACATATCTGTGTGGAATAAATCGATAACAAATCAACTGATTTGCTTTGAGGTGACAAAGAGAGAGAGAGAGAGAACCGAAAAAGAAGAAATTTGCAGAGTGAAGGGATTGAGCAGAAGGGAAAGCGGGAAAATCACTGCGATTTGAGTTTTGAAATTTCTGGGCCGGGAATTTCTTTCTTTTTCCCTAAATTTTGTTTCTTGAGAATATTTATATCAATTTCAGAAATCAAAATATAATGCCTTACTTTTTATCAAAATCTTTGATTGATATAGCACTAAATTATTTAATAAAAGTAACTCCGTATTTTCTTCGGTAAAGTTTTAATTTTAACTATGGATAGTTAGGTTTTAATCATCACATGAGAATGGCTCTGGTAAGAAACTTGATTAAAAGCCTTTTTTTCGAAAAACCTAGTTTATTGAGAATGTTATTCTTTAAAAATATATATCAAAACAGAAAGCCTCTTTTCGCGGCTCCAAATTTGTAGAAACTAAAATTTTTCCTTCCAGGGAATGCTTCTTAAATTCCTAGATATATGATTAAATTTTTGTTAGTGTTTAGGCATATACTTTTTTTTATCTCTTTTTGTCCTTATTATTGAAAAGTAACTATATATAAGGATTAAAGAAATTATTTTTAAGAATCAAAATTAAAAGGGGAAGTTTGTTTATATTGGAATCAAATGATTAGCTTTAAAAAAAAATATCAAATGAGTAAATTTGTTATCTTTTTCCTTTATTTATGTTGTATTTGGCAGGTGAAAATAAAAAAAAAATGATGGATAAAATAAGTTGGTATCTTTTGAATGTGAAAATAATTATAAAAATAATAAAATTTAAGCTGTTATTTATCCATATATATATTCTTACATTTATTTTTTCTATTTATTTTTTCATCAAATACATTTAACTTTCATTTTATTTATTATATACTTTTACATATTTATTTACTATTTTTTATTAAGAAAAAGGAACCTTCTTACATCAATATTATCTCAATTATATTATATTCTTGCTTCAATGTTTATTTTTTTATTAAATTATTTATTTTACAGCTAGCATTCAGTTGTAACAATTTCATTTTTCTTTTAATTTATATTAATTGGTGATAGTGAGAAGATGAAACCTAACATATTGGTTTGAGTAAATAAATTGAAAAAGAAAAAAGGAAGAGAAAAGAAAGTGTGAAGTTGAAATCACAGTTGAATAAAACAATTGCATCAAAACCTGTAATAATAATAATTTACAACTTGCAAAACAACATGTCTCTCCCTCTCTTATCTTCTCTTCTCTCCCTTCCTAAACTCTTTCTTTTTTCACTCACCCCAATATAAACCCTATTGGGCTTCCTATTGGGCTGCCAGCGGCCCACTTTCAGGCCCAGACTCAAAATCTGAAATTGAAATGTCAGTTAGAGAGTCTCCTTTCGACGATCTTCTCGACGATTTCTTCACGGACCCGTCTTCCGAGTTCTTCGATTTCCGTCGGCTGCTTTTGCCAGCCGGCGGCATTTCCTGGGACGAAGGCGAATCGGCGCCGTGGTTGGAGCCGCGCCGGGTTCGTCTGTGGCGGGAGCCACCGTTGGAGGAGTCTTGGTTTGAGGAGTCCGCAGAGGGATCGGAGGACCGCTGGTGGCGGCGCGTGGTCTTCGGTTTAGGCGCCTGGCCCTCGGTGTCGATGGATTGGTGTCGGGACTTGGGAATGAGGAGGTTGCGGGGCTTCGAACCTTTCGAACTTTTCTCGCGTTCACCTGAATTTGAACGAAGAACAAATCAAATGAACAATTCCACACAAAATTTTAGGTCAAAAAATGGGTTTTTTATCCCACTCTTTAGTTTTATCAAAATTAGTTTTAATAAGTTCAAACCTTCTTGAGGATTAGGATTAGGGTTTGCTGATGGGGTTTCTTTTCCTCCTTTAAACTCTGTCATCTGCAAAAGATTTAAAATTGCACACAAACTAATGTTTCTTAATTAAGAAGAGTTATGACCTAAACAAAGTGATAGAGTAGAGAAAGAGAATATATATACCCAGCTTGGTGCATTTGCTGATGGATCATCTGATCCAATATGTGCCACATGCTTTACATCAGTAGGCAACCCAATTTGAAACTGTTCTTCTTTCTCGTCTGCAAAATAGTTATCACCATAATTTGTAGTTTTAATTTTTCAAATGTAAGCATATTTGAACTACCAATAAGATTATGTAACAAACAATGGCAGGCTTTTCAATTTTCTTAAGGAAGAATGTTTTATAAATTCACTTGCATGCATAAAGAAAAATGCACTTTTTATTTTAATTTCTCTGTGGGAATAATGGAGAATGCACTTACCAAATATTTGGGATATGTATCTAAATCCTTTGAGGAGGCCTTTCACCTTGGTCGACATTAATCAATGTAAATGAAGTTTGTTGATATATCTACACCAGAAATCTTCCTCTTAAACAGGTGCTGATTGTATTGAATATTCAATGGAATAAGCTAAAACCCTTCTGAAAAGAAAAGAAAAGAAAAAACTGAGTCAAATGATCACACAAGAAACCTTCTCTCTAACAATCAACATCATTTTGATGACCATATTACTTCATGGCACAACATTTTGAGAGACTAAACCATAAAAGTTTTTGAGTTTCATTAACTTCTATGCATTGAGGAAGTGTTATTGACATTGTAAGAAAAGAAAAAGGTTTTGTTAATGTTTCTTTCCAATGTTTGCAACTACTTTCAACACATGATGTGAAATTTAGAGTTGGAAAAAGATGTAACAGAAGGATATATATACAACAAGAACACCTACCTGGCTACGTACTTTGGGAACAAAAGTTTATATTAATCATATATATATATATATATATATATATATATATATATATATATATGTATATGACTTTATAAGCTCCTAAGGTTGAAATCGGAAAAGGTGAAGCATTAAAAGTGAGGAAGCATTAAGATAGAGACATGCATGCATGTGAAGTTGGCAGGTAGGAGAGGGAAGTCATGCAGAGAAAAAGATGTGCATGGTTGGTTGTGTGGGAGAAAAAACCAACCGAGAAGAGGGAGTCTTCAGGGTGGCAAAATCTCAAAAGTAAAAACAAAGAGGACATTGGTTTTTGATCCACCACCCCCCTTGCCGGTTCAGACTCAAATCAAAACCAGTAGCTCAACGTCTTTTTAGGTGAAAATCCAGCTATGTAGCACTGCATTTTTCAGGAGCATAACCTATATTTGGGACTCCTTTCTTTTCTAAATGAAAGGTTCAGAACTCATCATTGCTCAACCATAAACCTCAACTCATTCTATTAATAAGAGAAATCTTTGGTAATAATGTTATAAATTAAAAAGTCCTGGTTTATTTTTGTGTAGGTATGTATACCATTGAACAAAATATTATTGAAAAGTGTATGTGTGTATAAATTTTATTACCAAAATGAGGTGGAAGAATATTGCAAGTTTTGATGTGTGAACATTTCAAAACAAAATAAAAAATGGGGACGCTTAGCTTTCTAACACATAAATGGAGAATTTGTTTTGATATAGTAAATTCGTAAGGCAACCAACAACCCTCAGAAAACTCCTCTAAGAACAGTAGTTATATACAGACAGAGGGAGAGAAACACTTTTGAATATCATTATTATTAAGTATTTCATACTTGTACGCATGTTTCAAATTTAAAAAGCTTGAATTAAAAGGAAAATGAAAAAAAAATTTAAGTTATAAGAAATGTATGTATAATAAAGTAAGAAATATATATATAACACTTTCAAGTATAAAAATATTCATTACCAATTCTAATTTGAATATAAAATTTAAAAGATTACTTTCATTTCTTAAAGGAGTAAAATATATATATATATATATATATATATATATATATATATATATATATAGAGAGAGAGAGAGAGAGAGAGAGAGAGAGAGAAAAGGGAAAGATAAATTAGTATAAATTTTAAGAAATGTTACTCTATTTAATATCTTTCAAAATATTTGTTTAAAAACTCACATGTTCCTTAGATCAAGAAAATTAACCTTTTTAACAAGATAATTTTGAAATTTTTTTTAATAAACTTTATCAATACAAAGAGGGTTAAATTTTTTTGTAAGAAAGTGCAGATTATATTTTATCATATAGAAAGAAAATTATTATTATTATTGACGAAAATATATTTATAAAAAAGATTGTATATATTTGTATATTATTTTTTTGAGTAAATTTACATCTTGTGATTTTTTTTTATATTATACAGTATTTTTATTCGATAATAAGATGTCAATGTAATAATTCAATCGAATCGTGAGTCACTCAGATATATGCAAATCTAAAAATTCATAAACTATTCTTCTTATTACGAATAAAATAGTATTATGAATATCGTTGCTTCCTTGTTTAGGTACTCTTGTATTTTCACTTTTAACACAGCTGTTCTACTTTTTATCAGTTTAAATACGAAAACTGTTATTATGTATGCCTAAACAACAAAATGGTAATTAAAGTGGGAAAAATAAGGTTAAAGTAAATGCGTAATTTTTTTTTTTATTCTTCCTTACGTAAAGCCATTTTTCTTCAATATGAAAATATTTTATTGCCTAAAATTTCATTGCACGCATAATAGACAAAAAAATGTAGTGAAAATGAGATAAAACAACAAGTGAATATACACTAACTCATAATGACCAACTTTATACTGTATTTCAGAAACAAGTTCCTAAACAACCATTAACCTTAACCTTTGTAATAAACTAATAGTGACAACTTTGATATCAAAAACAGTGTAAGATCTTAATAGAGTACTTAATTAGCAGTACACAATGAGAGTCAGTGCTTGTATATTGTGGCAGTAAAATTGATAAGAGCATGTAAGAGCTACTCAGAAAATTTCTGACCATGAATCTGTGGTTTATGATGCTTTCATGTCATCCAAGCCAAAACGAGCCTGTTCAGAAAAAGAAGTTTGATGAGTTCCTGGGAAAATGTTCAAAATATGAAGTTGCTAATATACACCACTGAAAATAAACCTCTCCATGCACCCAAACCACTTAGATACTGTGTTCACCATGGGTCTATTTGGAAGAAATTTCTCAAGTATTTCTAAAAGAGAAAAATAAGAATAAACAAATGAAACAAACTTCTTTATAAGCTAAAATTACATTATGTACAAACTACTTTAAAGAAGTTTTCTCCTTTAACTTTTCTGTATTATTATTTTTAATTTGCGCATAATCTAATTTTAACTTACTGAAAAACCCATCTCATTCTTTTTCTTCTCTGAAAGTACTTATCGGAGAAACTTGTCCAGATAGACCTTATGAATGACAATGAAATTAGCTTCTGCATATATGCTAAAATTAGCGTTAAAAATCAAATTTTGGACCATAGTTTTTATAATTTAATTCATGCATAGGCTAATTTGAATTTTTCATGAAAAAAATAATAAGATTTAGTCGTTACCAAATAAACATGATTATATCTTTAAAAGTCTGTATGGATGAGCTTGGAAAAACATAGCTTTTGCATTGGGTTAAAAATTGTATACCAACTTTCTAAATATAAATCATTTCACTTCAAACTTAATTTTAACCAAAATAAATTCTGCAGAATCAATATAATCTAAAATCAATGTCATTCTACGATATCATCTTCAAGCATAAAAATGATCCAATATATCTTATTTCTTACCAGAAACTTGTGATTTTCTTCAAGTAGAGGAGAAAAGGTTGTACAAAATTTCTCAATGTCAGCATTGATATCACCAGTGCCTCCTATCACCTCCATGAACTTCTTCCTACTAGGGGCAAGCTTCAGGACAACCTGTAGGTCACAGCCCAAACCATATTCAGTTTCATACAATGTACAGTCTCTTCATAGTTAAGAAAAACAGTGGAAAAAGACAAAATAAAACAACAGAAAAAACAAGACAAGGAAACAGGACTGACACATAGATAATGTAAAATTGCATTGTATTTAAATTCTTTGATCTAAATTACATAGACTAATGTAAAGTCGAAGAAACTAGAAGATGCAAGCTTATTTTATTGCTGGTGTAATGTTTTACATGATCATGACATTCGGCTCATTTATTTACAAACCTTAATGCAATGTCTAAATACTGGAAATTAGGACAAATAAAGTAATAATATTGATAGTTAAACGTATTTCATACACAATAAATATGAAGCACTGACGTTATAAAGTGCAAAGGTAGTAGAAAATTGACAACACAATGATGCAAATGGTAAACTCAACAGGATTTTCTAGGAAGATTATTTCAATGCCCAGCCATTGACATTCCACAGATTTGCAAGACGATTTATAGACCATTCAAGATTATGTCAACAAAGAATTAAACATTAGATTACAGTGAAGCTTGAACTAGCAAGCCAGCCATGCCACTTCTTCAGAGTCTTGTTATAGGAATCTGTACAAGCTTGGGACATTGTCCAATCTTCATGCTCGATTAAGTTTTGGAACAAAGCCACCAAGAAATCCATTGCCCTGAAGATGTTACCAGTTAGCAAAATAGATGTATCACAAATAATATTGCAAGGATAAATATGGCAATGGCAACAAATACCCATTAGCTAAGGTCTCTGACCACCAAATAAAAATAATTATCACATTAATGTCTCAACACTTTGAGAAAGATAAGCAGAACTAGCTGAAGCTTCATAACAGTCTCAAAAGAAATAAAAGATAAAATCGAATTGAACCAACTTTAAAGGATCCATCATAGTTTCATACAATGACAACACAAATTGTTTCCTAATATGCTGGAGTAAGCTAAATGAATTTTACTGTGACAAAAATCAAGTCTACAAAACAGTCATTTAGATCTACATCCTTTTTATGGGTATCTCTCCCTTCCGATTGTCCTCAACCTCTATCTATTGGGCTTTCTATTGGTCTTCATGTTATCAGCTATTCTCACTGGAGCTTCTATAGGTTTATTTCTCACATGGTCAAGCAATCTTCAGAAAAATTTTATCATCTTTTTCCTCACAGATGCTACCCCTACTTTCTCCCCAATATTAATGTTCTTGAAAAACATAGCTAATTTTATTGCTGTAAGGTAAAGTTTTCCATTGAGCTTTGTTAGAATGTATGAAACTGTCTTATAATATTGTAATGATGTACTAATATGTTTAGAGCATGGCAGTAAGTATCGCACCATACACTATTTGTATAGCATGATACTATTTGCCAACCCCACGATACAAATTGTTGGAAAACTCAGTTTTGCTCCCGAATTAGTTTTGTATCATTCGCATCACAGAATCACATGAATTGCATATCCAGCCTGAACTGTGGGTGAAACTGAATTCGGGTCTCACTCCTTTAGATCGAAGCCTTGCATACTACGAATTTCTTATCCATTCTTTCATGGAAGTCTCACCCATCAAGTCTGACTAAGAAAGTTTATCCATGCAGGAAGCTTAGCACCTCAGCTCAGTATGCACAGAAGTAAGCAGCAACCATAGTCCGCAGATCTTGGAGAAAAAGAGGATGAAATATGAATGATTTGGATATTATTACTTTGTTTTTGTGGTTGTTTAGTATGAGTAAAGCAGCAACCATAGTCTGCAGTAATTATGCAATAACAACCAACAACACTTATTTTTTGGATGACTATAATGCAAAATTTGTTTAGTATCATATAACTATTGTTATAAGAATTTTAAGCACAGCAACAACAGTGTTTATCAGAGGTTGTGTTACTGAAATTGTGCAAAAACTTCATACATGGTGCAACGTATGCTTGAAATAAAAAAATAACCCTGCTATAAATATTAGAAAAAGTTCTCCTAAACAGATTTAGAAATGACATAGCAATATGAAAACACAAGTTAAATGCATCTGCATGATGTTCATTACCTCGTCAGCCAAAGAAGTCCATTGGTGCAACTAGATGATGATTTAGCTGTCTTAGTTTCAATCTCCACCTGTACCAAACTGTACAGGTAGTTGAATCTGGATGGATTGGAGGAATACATAGTTTCCAATCTCTGCCCAGAAAATGAGTGAGATATAGAATTAGAACAAATAGCATATGATCACAAGGCTTAGATAATATACACACTTATAATTGTTAAACAAGTTAAAGTGAAAAACATTTTATGTAAGTCAGATAGAAATCCACAAATTAAAACAAGATGAAACACAACCAAACACTATGCTACCCATATAGCTATACCATTTACAATAACAAGTGAAGAATAATACATTCAAAGATGCAGGAAAGTATCTGACAAAGTATACAGTAACATTAGAGTCGGATAGAGCAGTTCAAGAAAACATACCGATATGTTGCCACCTATGTCAGATTTAACAAGGGCCATAGCAGCTCCAAAGTTATCTGTTACGAGAAAAGTGTTAGCTCTTTTAACCATGACACATGTATTCGTTATGCTTAAACAATAGCTAAACCAGGGTGCATTGGTTCACAATGTATTGTGTTGAATATGTCGCAGTTGTAGAGTTAAGACTGTAAAACAAAAATTACTTCTGCACATTAATAGTCATGGATCTAGAAGTGAAGATATAGATACCTAAGAGACCAAGAAAACAAAATTAAAAGAAATCAATACATTTTCCACATTTTATTGATGAAAAAAAAAAAAAATCTCTGGATGAATGCTAACAGAACAGGATCAACAAAAGTCCACCTAGGGAAAACTCACGTTATGAATCTTACCTGGCTCAAAGAGGTGATAATTCATCTAAATTTACCGAATAAAGTATCATTTGATACACCACAGATTATAAAAAAAAGAATGTTTGGATTATCCCTAACCATTACAAAGGACAAAATATATACGGAGGAAATACTCTGGGAAATGTTAGCATCAATTATTTCTTTCTTTTTAGTGCTAATAACAAGGTACTGAACAAGACACACCTATTACTGGCAATATGTGCTTGCACGCTTCCAAGAAAGGCTTGCTCAGAATTTCTCCTTGCTCAGACTTTACATGCTCAAGTTCTTTCAGGGCAGGAGCGAAAACAGTCCCCTCCATTTTTGGGCTTTGCTGCACATGACAGGACCCCAACAAATACATTAGCATGAGCTTAACAGATATCAAATCCACACATAAGTAACTGGAATTCACGTATACAAATGTCACCACTCTTACGCCAAGCAGAAAGTTAAGAAGAATACAAAGCTAAGAAATAAAAAAATCAGAATCTGACACAAACAGATTTTTTACAGGTGGAATCTGACATTAGTCATTGATTCAACAGATGCATAATCTATCCTCGTAGCGAAATTTCTTCTAAAGTAGGGAAGTGAACAAAAATTTAAATTAACTTCATATTGTATGGATAGAGTTTTTACTCTATTTTGATAGCTTGTAAAATAAAAAAAATGGTTTTCTTTTAAAAAAATACTGAAATATAAAAAAAAAATTCAAATCACTCTAAAAATGGTGGTTCTAAAGAAGTAAAGTTGAACTTAATTGCACTTCTAACACATCAGAAGCTTAAACTTTGCTTAAAGCTAGCTATTCTAAAGCTTATAACATCATCACAATTTGCTTTCCTACCACACACACACATAGTATGCTGCCAACTGAGATTAGGATATTTTCTATGAACTAAGACTTTGGATCCCTGGATTTCTGGATGAGACACCCTTTGAGATGCTTCATTAAAAATTGATAACTTCACTGTACAAATTGCATGAGAAAAAAAAAATAACAGCAGATCTTGTTCATGCTAAATTTCCCTAGGAGCAGAAAATAGCAGGGACTTACCCAGAAACTGAAATTGAGTTCAGAAAAAAAGAAGAATTTAGCATACCCATGTGCTAATTTTCAGAAGCAAAGAAAAATTAGATTTCATTTATTTCAAGAAACAAAGGAACATGCATTGATCTATGAACAGAGAGAAAAGATGATGGGCATACACAGGAGGAGTCGGAGGGACTGCGACGCAAACAGCAATAGCGTTGGAGCTACGAGATGGGAACAGGATTCCAAGATTTTTGTCCTTTCTTCCTCCTTGGGTGCTGAATTTTGAAGTATAAATACGCAGAAACAAGGGAACTAAAGTGTGAAACCATGAAAAATCATTATAAAATTTTAAAAAATTGCAATAAAATTATTATCGATAAGTTTTAAAAGAACTGTTGTAAAAAGAGTTAAAACTTATGGATTTGTGTGGTAATAAATAAAATCAGTGTTGAATTATTAAAAGGAAATTTAGAAATTTGTTTGTTTTACAGTACAATAAAAAGATTTTCATATGCCACACCCCCAATGAAAGACAATAATAAAATATTAGCAACGGATTTCTTGTTTTCATTTTTAATTATAAATTAGTAAGTTGCACACGTTCTATGTGAATTTAAGAATTGTTATAAAAATATGAAATTTGATTAAAATTATTTA
>Ga0099825_1002814_pt1 | contig 23228 bp, 11 predicted proteins | sample SiratroredBW_FD_76838 | JGI IMG/M metagenome (GOLD analysis project Ga0099825, IMG submission 76838) | Root nodule microbial communities of legume samples collected from California, USA - Siratro red BW | ecosystem: Host-associated > Plants > Roots > Nodule | place: USA: California | collected... | reverse complement strand
TAGTAAGAAAACTTATCTCTTTATAGACCAGGTGTCTTCTGCTTTAATAATAATAATAATAATGTTAACTGCGCAATGTATATAAGTCATCAAATATAAATATATACTTGATTTTTGTTATCAAATATAAGTCTAATGTTCAACAGTCTACTCTCTGCCAACCAAATGTTTATCATAATCAATATAGGTTTTAGTACCACATCGGTGTTCAATTTTGTAAAACATATGGGAGGCCTTATTTGATTTCCTTTTAATGTCTAAACAAATAACTAAATGAAACAATTCTATGCACAAATAGAATAGGCTAATTTTTTAGCCATTTGAATAGAATTAATTACCACCTGATGGCTTTTGTTGCTTTTGAAAAATAAATAAGGACAAATAAAAAGGTAGCTACAATTTTAAGTGGACATATGCAGAGTTTGTGGATAATCTTTTTTCTTATTTTTCCTTTTAACATAGTCTTTCTTATGGTCATGTTTTTTCCTTTTTCTTTTCATGCATTTTTCGAGTATTTTATTTTTATTTTATTATATGCTGATAAAAGCTTTGCTATGATATAATTAAATATTTCATTTTTTTTCTCTTAAGGGATATGTATCATAAACTAAATATATTAAACATAAATATGATCTCGCTCACCATCTATTTTAGTAATAAAATATTATTTATATATAATTTAATCTGGTATCGACTCTCTTAATGTTATCGTGTTGTTTACACCACCCTTATAGCTTAAAGAGTTATTTAGATACATGTATGACCATGTTTATCATCTTATATTTAATGTCTAATAATTAAATTTTAAAAAATAAAATAGTTTTTTTATAGTTATGTTTACGCTACTTTTATACATTTAAATAATTCTTGTATGATCATGCTTGTTATAGTATATTTTATATCTTATTATTTAAAAGATAAGTTATTTAAGATATATTTATAACTACATGCATCACTTTATATTTAATATTTAATTATTAAAAATATTTCAGATGCAATAAATCTTATATAAATTAAATAAGTTCTTATGATAAAATTTGATGCGACAATCTATTGAAATATAATTTTCACTATTATTGTGTCGTCTCTTTTCTAACACATAAAATATAAAAGATTTTAAGTATTATATTATTTCTTATAAATAAATTAGAAAAAAAATAGATGAAGTGACTCAATGAAAATTGAAAGATAAAATATTCTTTATCTACTAGGTCCATAAAATACTGGTCATAATCTTAGCAGTAACAAAATCAAAGAGATAAAATAATATTAAGGTATACAAAATATGGTGAAGTTCTAAAAATCTATCCCACGAAGTTTAATAAATCAAGCATAATATTTGATGAAGAAAGATTAAGAATACAAAGTTCAAAATGAATGAAAAACTCTAACAATAGATGAAAGACTGGTTTAACAAACATATCCATATATCCAACTAGTACAAAATATGAAGAAAATATAAAAGAATTATTTAAATGTGTATAGGAAAGATCATTAGGAAAATAAAGAGTGAAGAAATAATTCATTCAAGATAGAAGTTAATACAAGAAAACTGACCACCAAAAAGGAACTATTAATAGAGTTATTTACAAGTGGAATAAACCAATAAATGAATAACTACTCTAGCTGATAGGACAAGTTTAACCAAATAATAAGATTTGTTTAAATCAATGTTTCATTATATCACTCTGAAAACTTTACATCTTACATACTCCCCTTGTCAAAATAAATTACTCCCTTTTTCAGATTCCTAATTCCAGGGCAAACTTTAAACTAATGCTATTTATTAAGGAAAATTGAAAAAATAATTTTATTAATTAAATTTATTTGCAAGCAGAATAATTCAAATTAAAACAAAAATTTTCCCTAAAACAGTAAGTCATTTTATAAATTTCATTTTACTCAATTTCCCCTTTAATTCACAATCAATCCCTATAATTATCAATCAATTTAAATATCAGAGACCCTAATCAAATCTATTTTCAATTAATTTTCAAATAATATGCCAATCAGATATATTAATTTAATTTAAATAACTTGCACATGATTTCTAATAACAATAAATGTAATATGGGATCCAAGTGCAAATTTCTGATGAGGGATGAGTGTAAAAAAAACATGGACTTAGAAAGAAAATATATGGGTCTTACTCAATAGAGAATGTGCAAATAATAATAATAAAAAAAAAACAGGTTGTAATTAGGAAACTGGGAATGCATAACAATGACCCAATTAAGAGAAAAATTAAAAAATAGATCCATCATTTTTATTTGAAACCTTAATGAATTGGAATTAATTAAATTTATTTTTTCAATTAATTTTAGAATAGCACAACATATATTTTTTTATTTTTAAAACTTTTTCTATACAATAAAATGAAATGAGACAAAACACTTTTTATTTTGAAATAATAGAGTATATAAAACATATTTTTATTTTAAAAAATGAAAGTAACAAATCCAAATCATATATGCATTATTACATTTTTTTTTTAAAAATTCAAGATTCTATATTTTATTTTTTCCCAAAAATAAGAGAGGTAGAAAACAATAATATCCAGACTTAAATTAAATGATTGATTTTTTTAAGGCAGACGAAAACATATATTTTATTTTTCCTATACAATGATAAAAATCTAAATCATGATTTTTGTATTTTTCCCTTTTAAAATGAAAACAGAAGATTATAAAATTCAAATCTAAATTTTCTGAAAATTGATTAAAAATATATTTTTTTTAATATTTTTATATTTTTTAATTTTACTATACGAAATTGAATGTTGACATTACCAAAATAGATAAGTTTTGGAAAAATCATATTAGCTGGGCATGATTTCATTTAAGAAGAGAAGAAATCATGTAAGGCAATGACAATTTTTGTGTTAAAGTTGAAATTGTGACTAATGGACACCACTCTAATTAATATCTTAAGTGAAATTATATACATTTGACACTATTTCTTTATGGATGTATTTTTTATTTTTGAACAAAAATTTGAAATAATTAATTAAAAATGATTATTTATGACTTAAACTTTCATTTTGAATTCTGATTATCATTAAACACATTAAATGTATATTTAAATAATACATTAAAAATGGTAATATCATTCAACCCAGTAGTATATTGATTTGATTACCATTAAATACATTGAATTTCTATTTAAATAATACAATAAAAATTGTAATGTAATACCATTCAACTTACTAATATATAATACCATTAAATACGTTACCTACTAATATATAATGAATCTGAATGCCATTAAAAACATTAAACATATATTTAAATAATAAAAAATGATATTCATAATTAATAGATTTTATTTTAAAATCATAATCTAAGGTTTATTTTATTTATTTAATTGAAGACTAAATTAAAAATGAAAGTTTCAGTTATAAATAATTATTTCTAATTAATTATAAATAATTATTTCAATTCTTTTTATAAACAAAAAATACTACTAAGAAATCGTGCAAACCATTTCACTTAAGGTCTACCATTTCAATATTAATAAAAAATCATCATTGTCTCTCACAATTTCTTCTTTACTTAAATGAAATCGTATCCTCGTAGTACACAGGATTTATCTATTTTGATAATATTTTTTTTTTTTTGCCATTTTGAATAATACTAACGTGAATCCTAAAAAAAAAGATATATGCATGTCATTCACTTCATCATAGTCTCATTTTGTTTGAGTATATTTGCCTAATTTTGCTTTTGGACTTGAACAAGTTTTAGCTTATGTCTATAAATAAAAGAGAGCTGCTATTTCAAACAAGGTAGCAAGAGCTAAGAATATGTTATTTATTTTCTCTTTTTTTGTTGTGATTTTGTTCTTTTATGGTCTGTTTGAGATGGTTTATGGACACGAGTAATTAGGCTTTTTTATAATTATGGCATACCTTAGCAATGATTATTCTAGTTAATTTTTTCCAGGTTCTTTTATTATTTATTTTTTATTGATTTGTGTCAATGATTAACTACCATTAATATAATTAGAAACACATAGGGAAGAATGAAAAGAAAAGCCTAGTGTGTTAAATATGGATCGAAGAACTTATATTTCATTCACGGTGGTAGAAATAGTCTTAAGAAGGTAAACAAGGTAGAAAAAATATATATAAATGTTTTAATCGAACTTTGGTCACGGGATAATATGAATAAATTCAATTAGATATACTTACATAAGTTATCTTAAAATAATTTATCTTCAAAAGGATCATTTTGAATCTTATAATTTAATTGAATTTGAATAATCATTTGTCTTGGTGCGAAAATCCTAACCATGATAAGGTCTTGAATTATTTTTAAATACTTTTAAATTAAAATACTATCATTATTTTTATTTTCTTTTCAAAATCAAAATTCAAATATGAAATATTATCTTTTCAATACACATCAAAATGCAAGGTGGATTATGAAGTTCTACCGACAGTTCATATTAAAAAAAGGTGCAAGGTATCAATCCTCTTTGCATAATCCGCAACTCGTATTGATTGTAACTTGCATTATTTTTTCTTTTTTTGTTATTATGTAGTGTGATTGATGATGAAACTTAAATCCTAAATATGATTATTTATTTATTATTTTATTAATATCAAATATTTATAAGTACAAATCTATATTTTATTTTAGTTTATTTTAATTTTTTTATAATATATTTTTTATTTACTTGTAATTAAATAATATATATTAGTTTTTATATTATTTTATAATTATTATACTTGCATTAAAATATTATTTTTATACGATATTTAAATTTAAGATTAAAAGATTATATAGAACTTCTTAGTTTTTTTTTTAAATTTTTTAATTTATACATATCAACGCATAATTTCGGATGAATTAGATCTATTAATCCATAAATATTATGCAAACTCGTTTATCCTGACTTAATTTTAACGTAATTTTAACGCGATGGAATATGAGATAGATAAAACAATGTGAGCGAACCAAATTATCACCTCTATTTTTTGTTATTATTTAATATTTTACTAGTCAATAAAATTTATACACTTATAAATTTTACATAGTCACCGTCATTATAGTTTTTTTTTTTAAATACCAATTACATAATTATTCCCGTTTTCTTTGAAATTTTATTTATTTTATTTTTCTTTTTATGAACAATCTTCGCAATCTCTATTATTTTTTTTTTTTAAAATATCTTATTTTCATATTGGAGACTGAGTGAACTTCTCATTAAGGCATAGTTTGCTTTTGACGATGAGGCTGATTTACTCTTTGTAATGAAAATCTACATTTTAACAAATAAAATATTGTTTAAAAATAAAATTCGATAACATATATTGTGAACAGTATTTCTACACGCTGTTTTGCAATGATTTGGAATGAGCAACGAATTTTGATCAAATGTTTTATATATTTAATTTATTAATATTAATATTTATATTATAATAAAATAAATATTATTAATTATATAATATATTATAACAATTAATATTATTATTAAAAAAATAATAAATTTAATAAAAATATAAATTAATAATATATAATAATAAAAATAACAAAATATTAAAATGATAATAAAAGTATAATAATAAAATTAAAATTATAATAATAATTAAAATAAATTTATAATATAATGATATCATTAATAATAATAACTTAATTTTTATTTTAATTTTAAAATAATTGATATTTTTTATAATTTTATTAATTAAAATAACAATTTATTAATTATGTCTAAAAAATTTAATTATATTTAATGTAAACTAATTTTAATTATAATTTTATTTATTAAAAAATTATTTTATCAACTATACCTATCACATATTCACAAATTTTTATAAACTTTCTATTATTTTCTCACCATTGATCCCTCTATCCAAACAAACAAACTTTCATTTCAAATTTCCTTAAATTCACTCCCTCAACTAAACAAACTCTTAATGTTGTGATCTCCACAACACATATATCAATGAGATAAGTTTCACACATGCATATAGAGCCTGTTTGCATTACCGGATAAACTGTGCACGACGAATGAGAGATGCGAAAAACACAGCTTTTAACAAATAAAATAATAATTTATTACAAAAATCGAGAAAAAGAGAGTAAATTTTTTTTCTTCACAACGAGGGAAGATTTGCAAAATAAAAAATCTAAAGTATATAATAAAATAATAATAAATTAAATTAAATTATAAAATAATAATATAATAAATTATAAATATTAATATTATTTTTAAAATAAAAAAATTTATAAATAAAAATTATAAAATTAATTTATTATAATTAATTATTATTATATATATATTAATATATAATTATATATATATATATATAGTATAATCAATTACATTTTAATGTAATTGATTATATATAATATAATAACAAATATTATATAATAATATTAGTATAAATATATTTATAATTTAATAAATTTAAATATAAATATTTAAAATCAATTAGAGGATAATAATTATTTTATTATCATAAAATAATAATAGTATTTTTTAAATTAAATATTATAATTTTTAAAAATTTTAATTTTATATTTTAAAAAATTAATCTTTTTAATTAATAAATAAACATATTTTATAATAAATTAAATTTATTTAAATATAATTATTAATTTAATATTTTTTATATTTTTAAAAAGATTATTCATTATATTAAATTAATTAATTATATTTTATTTTTAATTTTAATAAATAAATTTATAATTTAATATATTAAAATATTTTTATATTTGTCACATCATTCACAAATTTTTATAAACTTCTCACTTAAATTTTATCATTTTTCTCCTAATCCAAACAATCAAATTTTCTTTTCAAATTACCTCAAATTTACTCCTTTAAATCCACTTCCCGATTCCAAAAAACCCTAAAAGAGATGGGGGAGATAGAAAAAAAAAAACCATTATGGGTGATAATTAAGCCATTGGAGAAGTATACTAGCTAAAGTTAAACTTCATCCCTTCTCCTTAACATGTTGAAGCTAAGTTAATTTCGGAGTCATTGGAGAATCTAATTAATTACTTGGGAAACATTCCTTAAGATTAAGAATAAAAAAACTAAATTGAGATTATTCATGATGATGTGATGCACCTTCACTTGTCCCAAATCACTATTGGGAATAAGGTTAAGGCATAAATAAAATAAGTTTCACGAGAAACCATAACAACTTATCACCAAATATTATTGGATAATTGTTCTCCTTCAAGAGTAAAAAATAAATAAAAATTCTATATATTAATTCTAAATGATGCTATATTCTAAGTTTTAAAAATTCTATAAATTGAGAAATTAAAAAATTTAAAAAGCCAAAATTATATATTAATTCTAAATTATGCTATCACTACAAAAACAAAAACAAAAATTATCGACAGACTCGTCAGTAATTACCAACGAATTTAAGATAAATCCATCGATAAATTTTACATAGTCATTTTTCACTGTCATTATGATTTTTTTTTGTCTTTAAATACCAATTACATAACTATTTCCGTTTTCTCTGTAATTTTATTTATTTTATTTTTCTTTTCATGAACAATCTTTGCAATCTCTATTATTTTTGTAAGAATATCTTACTTTTATATTGAAGATTAAGTGAATTTCTCATTAAGACGTTGTTTGTTTTTGACGACGGATTTACGTTGATATATTCTTTGTAATGAAAATCTACATTTTAACGAATAAAATATTATTTAAAAACAGAATTTGATAACATAACCTGTGAACAATATTTCTTCGCTGTTTTGCAAAGATTTAGATGGAGCAACGAATTTTGATCAATATTTTACTTTTAATTTTAATAAATAAATTTATAATTTTATATATTAAAATATCGTTATATTTGTCACATCATTCACAAACTTTTATAAATTTTTCCCTCAAATCTTATCATCTTTCTCCTAATTTAAACAATCAATCTTTCCTCTCAAATTACCTTAAATCCACTTTCTTAAATCTACTCTCCAATTCAAACAAATCCTAATAGAGATGGGGAAGATAGAAAAAAAAAAACCATTATGGGTGATAATTAAGCCATTGAAGAAGTATTATGCTCCAATAGTTTGCAAACTTTTAATAATAACTAAAGTTAAAGTTTCACCCCTTCTCCTTAACATATTGAAGCAAAGTCAATTTGAGGATCATTGGAGGATCTAATTAACTACTTGGAGACATTCCTTAAGACTTGGAATAAAAAGCTACAATGAGAATATTCATGATGATGTGAAACTACAATGAGAATATTCATGATGACGTGATGCACCTTCACTTGTCCCAAATTACTATTGGAAATAAGGTTAAGGCATAAATAAAATAAGTTTCACCGGAAACAATCACAACTTGTCACCAAATATTATTGAATAATTTGTTCTCCTTCTTCAAGAGTAAAAAAAATAAAAATTCTATATATTAATTCTAAATGATGCTATATTGTAAGTTTTAAAAATTCTATAAATTGAGAAATTAAAAATTTTAAAATTTTAAAAAGCCATAATTATATATTAATTCTAAATGATGCTATTACTACAAAAAAAAAAACAAAAATTATCGACGAGACAAATCTATCAGAAACATTCAAAATTCGTCAGTAAATTGATTGTAATAAATTTACTGACGAATTTCCGAGTTTGGCAGTAATTATCAACCTATTTTTGAGTTTGTTAGTAATTATCAACGAATTTAGGATAAATCTATCAATAAATTTAGCAACGGATGATATCCGTCAATAAAATTGTTGATAATGATATTTTACTGACAGTTAAAATTCCGTCGATAAAATTCTGTCGACTTTTTCTTGTAATGTATGTTGTAAGTTTTTTTTTTTTAATTTATTGTTTATAACTATAGTTCTTCTATTGTTTTTTAGCACCTTATTTTATAAAATCTATAATTTTAGTCTAATACTTAGCTTTTGCAAAAACAGTAGTCTCTTTTATATACCTTAACTAATTAGATTATTTAATGATGATACCTTAAATTACATATTATATTTATGATCCAAATTGAATAAAATTAAATAAATAAAGTACATAAAAGTTTAATATTTAACTAAAATTTTACATTTTCTATAATTTTAAGACTAAAATTGAAAAAATTGATAAAAGGGCCAAAAACGAAAATGCAATGTTAAGAAAATATCAAAAATTAAATTGTTCTTTTTCATGTACTTACTTAATTTTGTTCATCCAGTTTTATTATTATTTTTATTAAGTTTTTCAATTTTCAAATAGTATAAATATGATAATTTTGTTTAATAAACGAAGAAAGATATTATTAAAAACAATGTATCAAACTTACACTTCAGGATTGTCTCTCTAATCCATGTTTCCCTGCATTCATTTAATATTAAAACCCTCCTCCATTTTCTTTGTTACTTTACTTATAACCTTCTGATATTCTCTCTAAATTCTTCCACCATAACGACGGTCCTTTTTATACTACTTTTTTGCTTTTTAATACTACTATATTTTTTTCGTGCAAAACCTTGATCCATAATGACTTATCTTTAACTAGAATCCTCCGTGTCTACTTCTCCATTAAGGCCTCATTGAACTATTTTGTGTCTTTATTTACTAAGGTCCAATAATGCCCTTTGGTAGACACACTAATTCCCATCTTACTCGGTCAAACATTCTCTAAAGAAATTCCTTTGTAACTTTGGGATTTTTTTATTTTTTTATATAAATCTTGGTTAAAGGTTTGGAAAAGGGTGAATATTCCTCTCAAGCTTTTAAACCCAAAGAAAAAGTTAGAAGAAAGAACCTTGCACCTATGGATGGTTTGATGGTTTTTTAGTGTGTTTATGGAGGGGTTATAGTTCAACCTATGTGTTAAAGGTTGGGCAAGGTGACTTGGCTCTATTTAGATTAGATAGGATGAGATCTTTTGGGTTTCTTGAATGAGTCTTGAAAGTAGGAACTTGGATCTTGAGGCAAAAGCTAAATGATGGTACATGATGAGTTTTTTTTAGTGAAAACTTGTTGGATTGATGCTATGGTTTGTGGTTATGATATGGAAAGGTAAGTTAAGAATTTGTATAGTTTGTTTAAATTATGGATGTGATTTAGGTAATTTAAGGTCAAAATGTCAAGAGTTGAGTTGTAATGTTTCAAGGTGTTATTGGTTTTGGTTTGAGATTCTTAATGTCTATGGGTTTGGTTCAATACTTTAAATGTTAGGATGATTGATTAAAATTCTTAGATATTGAAAGATTGAAGAAAATGAAATTAAGTAAGGTTCTCATATACAGAGGAAGTAAGTTCGAGAAAGAGAAAAAATGATAAATGTTACCTTTGGTCCAATGGAGTTCCAAGAATTGAACTTTGGATCACATCAGTATATCACACCTTTAAGATAAGAAAAATTAAAAAGATCGTCACTTGAGTCTATTAAAATAAAATCTCTCTAAACAAAGGAAGGAAGAGACTCTTCACAAAATTTTCTCAATTTCAATCATGATCAAAGCTATGTACAATATACACTTGTGCTTCTAAAAAAAAGAAGAAAATTCACACTTTTCACAATCATTGACAAGTATAAGACTAGTTGAAGATCATATTCTTTTCAATATTTACTAGTTGAAAGGTGTAATTGTCAATGATTGTGTCTTCAAAACTCAATCCATAATTTTAAGACTAGTTAAAGATATATGTCAATCATTAAAAAAAAATACTTAATCCATAATTTCTAGAATCTCATCTTTTTTTTTTAATCTTGAATCTATCCTTATTTATAATTTCATTAGAAATGATTACATTGTTCAAAATTATCGGTTGAGTTGCTTTTTCATCATGGTAAAACCTTATAATAAAACCTTAGTAATTATTTTATATATCCATTAAATCTCTTTGGTAGCTTGCCATACTTATGGAATTATTTGGTATAGGATTTTTACCTCTCCTCCAAAACCCTAAATGTCCTCATGAAATTTTAAAGAGATAAAATTCCTAACACATTAAAAAATAAATGTTTATAATTTATTTGATTTTTTTATCTATTTAAAATTTATGTCTAATAAAGTTTAGAGGTTTACACCAATTATTTATATACTTTAGACTTATTTAAAAAATTTATGAAATAATATTTTATTTATACAATTAAAATGTAAACGTAAAACATATATTAAATAATTATGAAAATAAATTTGAATTTTTTTACGAAAATATTAAGATTCAAATATATGAAAAGAAAATTAAAATTAATACATTCAAATGTACATTATTTAATTTTCAAAAAAAATCCTAATTTAAAAAGTATTTGTAGTATTAAAAAAATTAATTTCTTAAAAATCACAATACTTTTAAAAAATAAAAGAAATTAATAAATTTAAAATGATCGATTTTGACTCATATTTCAAATATCAAGAAAAAATTTATTATATTTTTTAAACTTAAAAATATATAAAATAATTATAATTGATAAACTTTAAGTTCGTAATTTTAAACCAATTGTTTTAATTTTTTACAATAATTTTAAAAGTTGAAATTTCAAAAGGCATTTACAAATATTTAATCAATTAACGTAAGATCTTTATTTTTCAAGATAAATTTTAAATAAATAAAATTTGAAAGTTTATAAATAAAAGTTATATGTTCATTCTTTATTTTATTTTAATTTTATCTCTTATTTTTTTAAACTTTTCATAGTTTGAAAAAAAAAATTGTTTTCTTTTTATTATGTCGTAATATAATCTTTAGAAGCATTACAAGAAAATATTATATTATCGTCGGTATGGTGAAAAATTTGTTGATAATTCATTTTTTTTATGGAAAAGTGATGGCAAAACATTTGTTGATAAAACGCTGGCCAATAAATATTATTGACGGATTTTCTTAAATCATTGGTAATTATTGACATCAACATATTTGTTGGAACTACATGTTGATAAGTTGTGTTACCTTTATTTATTGATAGACATGTCCGTTAATAATTAATGACGAATATGTTGTTATTGGTAACTCCATGTTGGTGAGTTGTGCTAAATTCGCTTACTAGTGGACTATCCATCGATAATTTTATGTTGTTGAGTTGTGTTGAATTCACTTACCAACGAATGATGTATTTATAATTTGGTATTATTGAGTTATGTTGAATTAATATGTCAATGTAGTAATTTTCATAATTGTCAAACTGCTTGCTTCCTTTTTAATGTAATTACACAAATCAAACAATTTATCCAATATATGATAATTCTAAAAATTCTTAACAATTTCATATCAAAGAACAATTTCATATGAAATGTATAAATGAAATACATAGTATTCATGAAGTCCAAAGATCAAATAAATGTGCCTCAAGACCTAAAATTTAAAACTGAAGAAAAGTTACATATATCATTAAAGTTCTACATATGGAATCCAATAATGTGTATAATGGTCTTGGGTGGATTGATACTTTTAGGAAAGACTCTTAGCATCAGGAGGGAGAAATTGCATAACTATACCAAATACTGATTGAATAGATTAGAATTAACAGTTTAATTGCTCATTCACCTCCTCACTTGTTGAAAGTTGTTGCCTAAGTTGGGAAAAAGGAACTGGAATCTTGCTGCTTCAATCTATCATTTCCACTTTTATAATTTCTAGCAAGTTGTTCAGCTTCATAAAGTCTTCATTTGCTTTTTCCACCAGCTGCCTCGACCTACAATGGAGTCTTAATGATCTCGTCTTGTATAGGATCAAGATGGTTAACCTCTTCTTATTCATCAGCATAGGATCGAATCTCAAATCTAGCTTGTAAAAGTATAGTCTCAAAGTCTCCCGTTAATAAAAAATGAAGAATTATTAAAACAATGTACAAGTTCAACGATAAAAATAATGTTAAGATACACAAGAGGCTTACATATGTCATCCTAGATCTTTCATAGAAAAATTCATCAGTATCTTTCCAATATGGGTTTGTCGAAAGTCCTTATCAACAATACATACCGTCCAAGCTCTTGTGCTTATAAAACACAAACAATTATAAATGTTAACAAATAAAACTTGTAAAACTTAGTATAATATAAGCATATATACAATTAAAGTGCATACCGTACTAATGACATGCTCATGTGTAGTTGTGTACAGGCTTCCACCCTTTTTATCTCAAATAGTCTACGACAACTTTAAACAAACGAAGGCATTAAAAGCAAACATTTACTATTATATTTTAAAGTTTATATTTATCTTCATTTTGCTTACTTGAGATATTCTATTATCTATTATTAGTAACTATATCATTTTATCGTGAAGTGAAGTGTTAGTGAGTTTGACTTGTACTTAATGAAATGCACTTGGAATATTGGTACTACATTATAAAAAAACAACTATTCATATTTCTATCCTTTAATGTGAGGTATCTACTTAATGAAAAATTTATTCACAATACATTATTTATGATATTATCTTATTTACTTTAAGAAATAAAAACTAAAATACTTATGGTTAAGTCTCTTAGCTTTATAATGATTATAAATAGTATATTTAAAGTTAAAATATATTATTTTTAAATGTAAAAATTAAAATTTTGAGTTTTTTAATTATAAAACTTAAAAGAAGTTAGTTAAAAAATATAAACGTTCAATGTCAAGGTTGTTTTGTTCTTTTCTCCTTCCCATCCAAGGTTGTCACTTATATTCCCTTAAATTAACACCAACAATTTAAGTGAAAGCAATATCCATGAATTCCATTCTTGATGCACAAAAGCAAAACCAACTCTTTCAACTAGAATCAATAATTGTGATTTAAACTTAACCCCACCACCAATGTTCAGATTCTTTCATTCATACATTTAAAAATGAATAAACAAAATAATAAAAGAAATAAGTTTTTGGTTGGATCTAAAAAGAGAGGATGAAGATGGGAAAGTAGAGATGATGCTTCCAATGACGGTGTTGTTCAATATGTCTTCTTGTTCTACTTGGTTTGGTAACAATAACACAATGTGTAAGGAACTCAATTCTCCCAAGTAAAGCCACATCATCATCATGTCCATGGCTATGGAATTCTGTTGGCTCTTATGTTGTGCTTCTTCTTCATGACAATGTTTCAGACGATATAGATACAAGGCTTCTAGAAAGAAATTAATCTCAATCATATGATTTTGTCTTTATTAGAGAATCAAATTACCATCAATTCTGTTTATTTGTCTTTATAACATTATCAGATTGTAATATTTTTATTTGTTTTCTTTACTTAAATATATCCAGAATGGGTACATTACTTGTATATATTCAGTCCTCTACTTTTAATCAGAATAAGAAAACAAAGAGAATATTTTCATTCTCATATCCTTTGTTCATTTCTCTATTTTCATAATACAATGTTTATCTTATTAGGTAGGTACATAACTTATTAACGAGTCTTCTTAGAAAGTTCCTTGTGTTGGTTCATGTTTTGGGGTCACTTGATGTTATTTTTTGGTTCAGAACTTTTTCTCAAGAGTATAGCAAAACAACTTTAGTTTAGTAACTTGATCTTAGCAAAAGTAGTCTTCTAGACATCTATAACTTCCTTTCTAATTCAAAAGTGAAACATCTATATGATATTCATATTGTAATATAAGTATTTTTTTTATTGATTTCAATGTCTGCAGGTTCTATAATGCTACTCTCAATATCAACCACCAAGGGATTATTTTCTTAATATGGACATCAATAGCAAATAGGATACTATTGAAGATATGATAGAATTGCATTTTCCACTAAGTATTATTCTAATTATATGTATGAAGTAGCTTGTATTATCAATAACAAACATGACTGCTTATATCAGAGGTATGTATTAAATTTATCAATGTTTTGTAACTCTTGAGCAAACATTCTAAATGTTGTGAATGATATTAATTGTCTCATGGAAGAGGCTAGTTAGCCAAGTCATAATCGATTTGTGGCGTTTGGACTGTTACATTCTTAGATAGAAAGAGTTGCACCCTGATTATGAGCTATAACTTTTGGCTAAATTCCTAGCGAGACAATTGTTGACGGGGAGATTGTTGTGGGTGACATCAATTGTCCTATGGCAAAGACCAGTTGGGCCAAGTCACAATCAAATCCTGACGCTTGAGCTGTTATGCTCTTACGTGGAAAGAGTCACGCCTAGACTATGAGCCATGGTTATCAAACTCACGAGTTGAGTTGTAAACTCATCCGAGTTTACATTTCTATCACTCATGACCGAGTTGACTCGCTAGTAAAACTCAATTTTTGAGTGAACTCGGTAGACTCAGACACAGATTCGGTGAACTTGCCCAAACTCGCGAGTTTGTCACCGAGTAGACAAGTACAGAAGAAGGCCCAAAACGACCCACACAATCATGTTGCACTTAGGGTTAACTGCTGTCATCTTGCTCGTCACCGCCTGGATTCGTCGTTGGTCACCGTCTCACCATTGCACGTGTCGTCTCGTTGCAGCATCAACACACGTTGGTCATCGTCTGGGTTCGCATGTCTCACCTTCATCTCGTCGCGTCTTGTTGCTATCTCGTTACGTCTTGCAAGTTGGGTTTTTGCAGGTTCTATATTGCGGGTTGGGTTTCCATGAGTGAGTGAATTTTTAAAGATAAGTTTATTTTTATTTTAGTTGTTTTGTTTTTAATTTGAAGTGTGGCTGGCTGGAATAAAATATAAATTGAAAGTGTAATTGCATTTTTCTACAAAATCAGTGTTCTAATGTTGTCTTTTTATTGAAACTTTTCTAATGAAGTAGACTCTTACGAGTCTACGAGTTGAGTTTACCGACCCCTCACGAGTCTATGTAGACTTACGAGTCTGGTAACCTTGTTATGAGCTATAAATTTTAGTCTAGTTGTAAGCGCTTGATCTAACACTAAAATAGCAGGGATAGACATATAATATATTCACACATTTCACCTTAAACCTTCTATATTGTTTATACCACGATCATAAATCATCACCAATGTCCCACTTAAGGTTCTCCACATTTAAGAAGACTTAAACACTATGCTTTCATGCCTAAAAGAAAGTTACTCATTTTGACTCATCCATCTAAAAAACAAAGAAAATGGGCATATGACTATAAACATTGTAATTAAATTCAAAACTACAAAATTTGACATTTTAATTGAACTTACAATAGGAAAAGAAATTTGAAGCATGTGTAGTAAACTTTAAGTAGCGCACAATCTGAGTAAAAAGGGATACATATCCTTTTTGTACCAAAAGTAAAATAGCACACAACAAAAGGGTTTTAATTATAAAGAACTAAGCATTACTTACATATTATGCAAAATAAAATGCATAGCGATGAGGCATGTCCTTCAAATTCAATTGGTTTTACCATTCGTATGAGAGAAAAAGAACAATTTTGGCCGAGAAGCGAATCATGTTATGTAATCTTGGAATGTTGAAAAACAAGTAGAGAAAATGAGATCTTTGGATCTAGAAAAGCTAACAATAATAAAAGAGAAATGAAATAAAATCCTAACTAGTGTTCTTAGGAAGGCTTGAGAAGAAAATACGATATACCAGAGTGAAATGTGGATCGAAAATCTTAACTAGTATCGCTTAGACTGGTGCAAAGGGCAGTGATGAGAGAGTGAGTGGATGGTGTCCAACCTAACCAGTGAATGACTATTCAGGAGGAACACACAGTCCTACTACCATTACATTGCTCAGGTTGTTTCTCTCTAATTTTATTATTATTATGATTGTTATTATTATCACGATTGTTGTTGTTGTCGTTGTTGTTATCGTCGTCGTTATTGTTGTCGTTGTTGTTGTTGTCATTGCATTGACGTCTTTGTTGTCGTTGTTACTATTTGGTTATTATAATTATTTTTTATTTATTTATTATTATGATTATGATTATTAAAATTATTTTTAATATTGTTATTACAAATATATACTATTATATATAATATTATTACTATAATTATTATTATTATTTATTATTATTATTTATTATTATTATTATTATTATATGATTATTATTCTTTTATTATTATTTTTATTGTTATTATTATTCTCAATTATTACTATATTTTATCGATGGATTTCAAAGACATCATTGATGAAATTTATCAACACTAAGGATTTTGTTTCGCACCCATATCTTGCATGGATTCTCCCTTCAAAGAGGCATGCAAAGGATAAGATATTTGGTGTTGGGTGATCCCGAGTTCCTTCAAATCCTAATTATTCTCCGTCTTCTCTCCCTTTTTATCATCTACCTGTGAACTTAAACATATATGCATCAAAGCAATGTTTTAAAATAAAAAGTCGTTAATATCCCAATTCTAACATTAACTTCAAGATTGCCAGCATCCCTAACTTTTGAGAGCAAAATATTTACACAAATTCAACGATTTCAAAGTGAATAATTGATTCTGAATGTCAGCATTAAGAAAAATAAAACATGAAGAGTGAGTCTCATGCATACATCCTCATTAACACAAACATTTTGTGTTATTATAAATGTCAACATAAGGAAAAATGAAAAAGAAAGTCAGACTCATGCATTCATCCATCCACCCACACCAAGACATACAATCTTTGTTAACACATACACTCTTAGTTACTCCAAAATCCATTTAAGCATTTACATAGTGTTCATCTACATATCTTACTTTGTCTTTTCAATATAGGTCATCCCCTTAGGATTAGCCTAACCTCATTTTCCATACAATATTGACGGTGTGATGTAACATCCCATGTTTTTCATATAATAGGAACTCTATCGCGTAGAAATTATATACTATACCTAAATATAAATATCCATACATTCATCATAGTATTTTAAAATATACTTCTTCACATAAGATTTAATAAAAATATCTTCTTACATTAACAAAATAAAATAAAATAAAATAAATTTAAACTTCTCCATCAGCTCACTAAGAAATCACACCACCTATCAAATCCCTTACTCACGTGTAATACACGATCATCGTAGATTTTAAAACAAAATAAACACCACACAAAAATTAGGATAAGCTATAGAATTTGAAAAATATATTTTCATAAATTAAGTTTCTATCTCAACTAAACTACAACAAATCAAGCTTCATCTCACATATCACACTGTCATTATCATATCTTCACAATAACTCATATCATACATATACTAACTCATATATAAAGACACTTGACTCTCTACTTTCAGAAGATTAGTGCATTGAGTTAGACTTAGAGGTGTGCACCTATCATATATCATCCATTTGTTTCGATCATATCCTATTTCAAACCTCGGATATAGTCCGTTCTTATCGGTTCCTATTTCAAACCTCACATACAGTTCCTATATGCACAGGATTAATCCATATGTCCTATTTCGATTAGCGCATATTTCAAACCTCAGACATAGCCATATGAACCTCCTTCGACTCTCACCACCCGTCACCCGATAATTTTTATCTATGTGAATTTAATGTATCAGTAGAGTAAGGATACCTACTTAGCTCAAATCCCCAAACAATGCAGATCCTAACAATCTCAACACGATATCTCCTTTTCTGAAGATACTATGTCTTGATCACCATTCCATATCATTCACACATTGATATTACATCATACCATCCATAAACATTCATTCTATTCAATTAAAATTTATCAAATTCATATTTAATAAATAAATAATTACAATATCTATTAAAAATAATCAAACTAGTTTCCCTTACCTCTATAGAGTAGAGATACACAAAGGAGTTTCAAAAACTTAAAATCACGGGCAATCTAACTCTGTTCAAGAATCTGATCAGACACTCTTGCTCTACTCAATGCTAGTAATCTAGGGGTGACCTTCGATCGTTAGTGTGATAAGGAAGGAATGCATAATTTTAGAGAGAAGACACAAAAAAAAGGAGAACAACATTTTAGAGAAAGAGAGTTTGTAGTTTTTATAAAAATAAAACAATATATTTTCCTAGAAAGAGAGTTGATGGTTGTTATTAGAAAAATAAAAACTGAATAACTAATTTTTATTTATGTAAACAACTTTTCTGTTAAAAAAATATTCAGGTGTTATCTTATTTATCTCTAAAGCTAAGTTCTAGGTTGGTTTTTATTCTTGAGCTATTTTCTAGGGTATTACATGTGACGCCTACTCCTAGGGAATGTCGCAACCTCATTTTCCATATAGTAATGACGGTGTGAGGCCTGCTCCTAGGGAATGGTCTCAACCTCATTTCCCATACAGTTTTGACGGTGTGAGGCCCGCTCCTAAGGAATGGTCTCAACCTCACTTTTCATTCAGTTTGACGGTGTGAGGCCCGCTCCAAGGGAATGATCTCAATATCACATTTTTATACAATTATGATGGTGTGAGGCCCGCTCCTAGGGAATAGTCTCAACCTCGTTTTCCATACACTTTGACAGTGTGAGGCCCGCTTAAGGAATGTTCTCAACCTCATTTTCCATATAGTTTGATAGTGTGAGGCCCGCTCCAATGGAATGGTCTCAACCTCATTTTTTGATACAATTATGACGGTGTGAGGCTCACTCGTAGGAAATAGTCTCAATCTCATTTTCTATACAATTTAACGGTGCGAGGCTTGGTCTAAAGGAATGGTCTCAATCTCACTTTTCATTCATTTGTGACGGTGCGTGGCCCTCTCCAAGAAAATTGTCTCGACCTACAGTGCGAGGCCCGCTTTTAGGGATCGGTCTCGACCTTTTTTCTTTTGGTTTCATTTTCTTTCTCCGCACCTCACTTTACTTTTAGCTTTTTGAAACCAAACAAAATCAATGTTTCTATCTTTGCATAACTTTTACTATGATAATACGAAATTTTCTTAAACTTTCATATTATCTAATAAAACCTAAGTAAAGTGGGACAGTTCGTTTGGATAAATAAAATTATTTCTGAAAAAAGTTAAAAAAATGTGTGTTCAATTAAATTTAGAAACAATGAAAATGTTTAAAATAAAAAAATAAAAAATAATATAAATAAAAAATAGAATTTACTTTTCGTACACCAAATATTAACATTCGCACCCCCGTTTTTTCTTGTGGTCTGGCATATTAAGATTACCTTCCACACCTCCTCTTTTCCTTTACGCACCCCCATTCTCTTATTTGGACTAGCAGACCAGGTTTTCTTCTCACACTCATTCTTTTACTTTTTCACACCGCTCCCATAATCTTTGGGCCTCCAAGTCGCAACAAACATTGCTACTCATTTATTTCTTCATACCCTCCAAAAAATAATAATTAAAAATAAAAAATGAAAATATTAAAAAAAATAACAAAAATAACAAAAATAACAAATAAAAAATGAAAACATAAATAAAAAATAAAATATAAAATAATAATAAATAATATGACCATTTTTTAGTTTTAAACACGTTCATAGTAACTTCTCACACCTTATTATTCTCAATGTTGAGCACTCACACTCCACACTGTTCCCCACACGTTTTATGTTCAAATAGGTAACATTTGTTGTAGTTTTTAGTTTCAAATATCTTCAACTTGATGTGGCATTTTTGTGTTTAAAAATGAGTTTAGTTTGCTGCAACATTTTTTTTTCACGAATTCAGTTTGCAGCAACACTTGTTTTTGCATTAAAAATAAGTTTAGTTTCAAGTGTTAGTGCATCTTTATCAAAAAAAAGTGAAGCCAATTTAAAAATATCTATGTGCATTTATTTTATTTTTATTTTTTTGGTTTTTTGAAATATGAATAATTTTGTAGGGGTAGCAAATACTATCTGTGCATGTAATTTGGTTTATTTTGGAAATATAGTGCAACTTTCCTACTACTGTTTTTCTTTTTTGTTCTTTTTTCATTTTTTTCTCCCTTTTCGCATACATTAGAGAGAACGTGAACTTGGGGAACATGGCAGGTATGGTGGTTTATTGGGCTTAGGTACACTGAGTTTCTAATTTTAGTGCAAGTTGGCTAATTAAAATGTGATTTTTTTTTTAGCGTTATGGTCCAACATTGAAAAAACAATAATCAAAAATTGAAAGTTTTAATTCATTTTACTAACCCAACAATTTGTTGTTTATAGTTTGTTTTTGTTTATTTGGCATTCCTAATATTGTTGGTCGAACCCTTCATGTTTTATATAAAGTAAAAGAGAAAGAGAAAACAAAAATTTGGGCCTATTTCGTTCGGTCTAGTATTTGCTATTTACCCCCTGTCTATTTATATATACATAACTTATTTTGAAAAAAAATAAAAATATGGGCCTAATTCATTCGGCCCATTATTGGCTATTTGATCCTTAGTTTGTTTATATATACACCACTTGTTTTGAAAAACAAGAGAAAAAGGTTGCGCTTATCTTGCTAGTCTAATAAGTTTGATTTTTTTCTACACCCCAATTTTTTATTTACACCGTAGTTTTCTCTTGCCCCAATACTTCTATTAAATGTTTTATATTTTGCATTATTTGTTTATTTTTATTTTTTTAACATACATTATCATTATATTTCGTCTTTATATATGCAATAATTAATTTTTTAATAACTACTAGATAATTTTGACTGCATGTGTCATCAGGGTTTTAATTTTATATTTTAAATATTTCTTTTAGATATCAAATGGTCATACACGTCATGAGATATTTAATACAAAATTTTGGAAATAACCTTTGTGAAGTATTATGTTCTAAATAATTTTAGATATTTGCATGGCCGCACGCATCATCTGATATTTAATTTTGTTATTCCATTTCAATATGAAATCACCGCACACGTCATGCTATAGTTAACACATAATTTTGGAAATAATCTTTGGGGAATCATATTCTAAATAATTTTATATACTTGCATAACCGTATGCATCATCTGATATTTAATTTTATCATTCCAATTTTTTTTTTACATATCAAATGGTCGTACGCACCACACGGTATTTAAAACCAAATTTTGAAAATAAATATTAAATTTTTAAAAAATAAAAAATACAAAATTTCAAAAGTTTAAAAATGAAAAAATATTTCTTTACTCTTGTCTCAACTAGAATCACAACGAGGTTGCGATCCGAAAAAAAAATTAATAGTAAAATTAATTTTGAAAAATTAGAAAAAGGGAGTCGCAACCATATTTTATTATGAAAAACTATGGAAAAATCGAAAATGGATAAGACAAGTCTATGAAAATTGGATTTAGAGTTCGGGAGTTGGTTACAGATGGGAAAGGTGTTAGTACCTCCACAACGTTCGTCCTAAGATGGTACCTTTAATTAAATAAGTAAAATAAGTGTGATTTTAAAAATGTTTACTATTTCAAATAATAGAAATAAAAATAAATAAAAACAAAATAATGATTTTAAAATTAAAGGACCCAACAAGGATTGACCTTGGTCCTACACGTGATAGAAAACCAGGACTACGTAGTTTTTTGTTGAAAATTTGTTGGTTGAAGTGTTTGATTTTTTTAATTTTGAAAATTTGTAATTTTTTTAATTTTTTGAAATTTTGATAATTTTGGACTTTTTTCAAAAATGTTATATTTTTTTTGTTTTTATAAAATTTCGTTTTAGATATCGCTTGACGCATATGTCCTTTGATTATCTAAACGAAACGTTTTTCGAATTAAAACTCGCATGACGCGTACGGCCATTTAAAATTTAATTAAAATTATTTTAATAACACGCTATTTTTTTTTAAGTAAAACACAAGATAAAGATTTCATTAAAAAGAAAAGAAAATAATTCACTTTTTTTGTTTAACAAAAAGAAAATAATAACACAACAAACCAAAAGAAAAAAGAGTTACATGAGAAAGATTTCATTAAAAAGAAAATAAAACAATTCACTTCTTTTTTATTTAACAAAAAATAATAATAAAATAAAATGGAACAATAATAACACAACAAACCGAAAGAAAAAAAGTTACATGAGAAAGATTTCAATAAAAAGAAAATAAAACAATTCACTTCCTTTCTTATTTAACAAAAAGAAAATAATAAAATAAAATGGAACAATAATAAAACAAAAAACTGAAAAAGAAAAAAGTTTCATTACCTATGTCAACGCCACTTTTATTTTATATTTCAAAGATTTAAAAAAAAAAAAAAATATTTCAATCGATGCCAAAAAAAAAGCCAAGGATTTTGGTAAGCCTATTCCAGTAACTATCTCTTTATATTCACCCTTTGCCATGAAACCTTGAAATGCCACGTACCACCTCATTAATTCTTTAAACCCTACCCATTTGTTCCAACACCGAAAGCTCATTCGTATCTTTTTTTTTTTTTTTTTTTTTTTTTTTTTTCTTTTTATTTTTTTTAATAATTTTTAAAATTTTTGTTTTGTTTTATTTTTTGGTTCCGAGATTTTATCAAAATATTGTGATATT
>Ga0099825_1002813_pt1 | contig 23232 bp, 9 predicted proteins | sample SiratroredBW_FD_76838 | JGI IMG/M metagenome (GOLD analysis project Ga0099825, IMG submission 76838) | Root nodule microbial communities of legume samples collected from California, USA - Siratro red BW | ecosystem: Host-associated > Plants > Roots > Nodule | place: USA: California | collected... | reverse complement strand
ACAAATTTTTTTTTTGTTTTATATATCATTTATAAATTATATATATTAATATATTTATTTATTTAAAAAAATTTTTTTATATATATATATATATATATATATATATATATATATATATATATATATATATATATATATATATATATATATAAGGTGTTAACAATTATGTAGGATATTGAGACCATAATAAATAAATCATTACTCTATGCTATGACTCTGCAATTGAAAGGTTAATTCCCTTTAGATAGGTTACTCATTATAGGTTTTAAGTGATTTAATTTGTTTAAGTATATTTTTTTCTCTCAACTTATTTTGTAATATAATTAAAATGGATTAACTTGATTCACCCATTTAAAACAATAAAATAAAAAAGTTTACTTCTTTCACTAAATATTGACCACACCTAAGATATCATACTATAAATATAACAAATCAATATTAAAATATTAACTTAGACAAGAAAATAAATTAAACATTTAATCATACCCAATAAAATTCAATCTAGCTAATAAATTAAATGAGTGAAGTTCAATTTAACTCACACTTAAAAAATTATATATTTTTCATTTAATTTGACTTGAATTGAGGATAAGTCAAGTTCAATTAAGGTTTAATCATGTTAACATTTTAACTGTTATGTTGGTCAAAATAATAAAAATAAAATTCAAATTTGCATGTTTAAGTATTACTTTTTTCATTTTAGAATAATATTTTACGATTTCTTATATTTAAAAATAACAATTGAAATTTATTTTACATAATAATTACCCTATAAGGATAAAGAATATTAAAAATTGAAAACATTTTTATCTAAATTATATTTTTCGAAATAAACAGATATGGTCTGCATTGTGATGGAGTCACTTAGGGAAACGAAAACGACACACGTGTGACTACCGACCGAATTGGTTCACACGCTTGAGGCCGGGTCCACCGCCACTCCACCACCCTGTACAGCAACAGAGGTCCAGCCAGCACTGTGTAAAAAGCAAAGAGGGCAACTTCTCTGTATATTTTGCATAGATTCATTAGATCCTAGCCCCACACCACCAACAAAAGCATAACCAAAAACCAAAAAGCATACTCCCTCTCTTCTCTTTTCCTCTTCCCCCTCACCCCTCACCCCTCACCCTTATCTCCTCCATCTCACAAACTCCACCTCCACTGTTTCTGGTTTATCAGTAAAAAAAACCCAAAAAAACCATCCCCATTTCAGAAGAAACCCATTTTCTCTAAGGTAACAACATCTCAGCATTGTACTTCTTATACCTAAAACCCCTCCTTTATTTTATTTCTCTCTCTTCTTCTACTTCATGAGTTGGGTGTTACTAAAAATTTTCAAGGTTTTTTCCTTTTGCTGAATTTGAAACACCCATTTGGTAAAAAATTAGTTTTAGTAAGAAAAATTCTGGGAAAATCTGTCAGAATGGGAAGAGCACAAACCTGGGTACGATCAGCTTCTAGGTGTTTTTCTATTTTTTTTTTCTTTTTTTTTTTTTGGTTAAAAATTCTGTGGGTGAGTTGGGTGGTGTAGAAAGTGCTGAAACTAGAGAAGTAGGATGATGATGTTTGTTTGGGGAAAATAAGTAGTTGAAAGAGTGTCTTAGAATGCAGAAAGTGTGGAACTTTGAAGTGGAACCCCTTCATTTCATGGTACATTCTGTCGGCAGCTACCTGGGATATTCTAGGTTCAGATTGTTTTCGTGTCCTTTTTTATGGACTAAAAAATACTATTATCGTGATTTTGTGCTTATACTGAACACAATCGGATCTGTATAATCTTAAGCTTACACACTCTTGGTGTTATCATAGATCTAGCTTGCAACTCTGTTTATTTATGCATTAATTATTACCTTTGAGTTTTCTTAACTTGTGTGGTTTGTGGGTTTTAAAGTTTCCCAAATATTTATGTGACTCGATTTGCTAGCCTGTAACGGCTATTTGACGGTGTTTCTGTTTTTTAGGCTCCTCGGAACCGTCGTGCTTTTATTCCTTTTAAAGCACAACTGTTCCTCCGAGTGGAAGTGTGGAACATTGAAGATTTGAAATAGTTGTGCCAGAGCTTTCATTCTTATTCGGAAAAAGGGGGTTTTGGTTATTTGAAGCCAGAAGATGCAGAGGCCTCCACCAGAAGATTTTCTGTTGAAGGAGACCAAGCCCCACCTCGGAGGGGGGAAGGTCTCCGGTGACAAACTTACTAGCACCTATGACCTTGTTGAGCAAATGCAGTACCTCTATGTGAGGGTTGTGAAAGCTAAGGACTTGCCTGCAAAGGATGTCACTGGAAGTTGTGACCCTTATACTGAAGTGAAGTTGGGGAACTACAAAGGCACCACTCGGCACTTCGAGAAGAAGAGTAACCCTGAATGGAACCAGGTTTTTGCTTTCTCGAAAGATCGCATTCAGGCTTCCATTCTGGAGGTCACTGTGAAGGATAAGGATGTTGTGAGGGATGATTTCATCGGTCGGGTGTTGTTCGACCTGAACGAGATCCCGAAGCGTGTTCCACCGGACAGTCCTCTTGCCCCGCAGTGGTATAGATTGGAGGATAGGAAGGGTGATAAGGCGAAGGGGGAGTTAATGCTGGCTGTTTGGATGGGTACACAAGCTGATGAAGCATTTCCCGAAGCATGGCACTCGGATGCTGCGACGGTTAGTGGGACTGATGCTCTTGCCAACATTAGATCAAAGGTGTATCTGTCTCCAAAGCTTTGGTATTTGAGGGTTAATGTGATAGAGGCGCAAGACTTGCAGCCGAGTGACAAGGTTAGATACCCTGAAGTTTTTGTGAAGGCTGCTCTGGGGAATCAGACATTGAGGACTAGAATCTCTCAAAGCAGGACTATCAATCCAATGTGGAATGAGGATTTGATGTTTGTGGCTGCTGAACCATTCGAGGAGCCTCTGATTTTGAGTGTGGAAGACCGAGTTGCCCCTAACAAAGAGGAATCACTTGGGAGGTGTGCGATTCCTTTACAAATGGTGGACCGGAGACTGGATCACAAACCTGTGAATACTAAGTGGTATAATATTGAGAAGCACGTTGTTATTATGGAAGGAGAAAAGAAGAAGGAAATCAAGTTTTCAAGCAAGATTCATATGAGGATCTGTCTGGAAGGTGGTTATCATGTTTTGGATGAATCAACTCACTACAGCAGTGATCTTCGCCCAACAGCGAAACAGCTGTGGAAGTCCAGTATTGGAGTTCTTGAATTGGGGATATTGAATGCTCAGGGTTTGATGCCAATGAAAACAAAAGATGGCAAGGGAACAACAGATGCCTATTGTGTAGCAAAATATGGGCAGAAGTGGGTGCGGACAAGGACAATCATTGATAGCTTTGCGCCCCGGTGGAATGAGCAATATACTTGGGAGGTTTTTGATCCTTGCACTGTCATTACAATTGGTGTCTTTGATAACTGTCATTTGCATGGTGGTGATAAGGCTGGAGGGGCAAAAGATTCCAAAATTGGGAAGGTAAGAATCCGTCTTTCTACCCTCGAGACTGACCGTGTCTACACACATTCCTACCCTCTTCTAGTTCTTCATCCAAATGGGGTGAAGAAAATGGGTGAAATCCACTTGGCTGTAAGGTTTACTTGTTCTTCTTTGCTTAACATGATGCACATGTATTCACTGCCTTTGTTGCCTAAGATGCATTATATTCACCCACTAACTGTTAGCCAGCTTGACAATTTGAGGCATCAAGCTACTCAGATTGTTTCAATGAGACTGAGCCGTGCGGAGCCACCCTTGAGAAAGGAGATTGTGGAATATATGCTGGATGTGGGTTCCCACATGTGGAGCATGAGAAGAAGCAAGGCCAACTTTTTCAGGATTATGGGAGTTTTGAGCGGACTAATTGCTGTAGGAAAATGGTTTGACCAAATCTGTAATTGGAAAAATCCAATCACAACAGTTCTGATCCATATCCTGTTCATAATATTGGTTATGTACCCTGAGCTTATCTTACCTACAATATTCCTTTACCTCTTCTTGATTGGAGTTTGGTACTATAGATGGAGGCCAAGACACCCTCCCCACATGGACACTCGTCTCTCTCATGCAGATTCTGCTCACCCTGATGAACTTGATGAAGAGTTTGACACATTCCCAACGACCAGACATTCGGACATCGTGAGGATGAGATACGACCGGCTTAGAAGCATTGCTGGGAGGATACAGACAGTGGTTGGTGATTTGGCCACTCAAGGGGAGAGACTGCAGTCTCTGCTCAGCTGGAGGGATCCAAGAGCAACTGCTCTCTTTGTGATTTTCTGTCTGGTTGCTGCTATTGTACTCTATGTCACTCCATTCCAGGTTGTGGCACTTCTCACAGGAATCTATGTATTGAGACACCCCAGGTTCCGCCACAAGCTTCCTTCAGTGCCTCTCAATTTCTTCAGAAGGCTTCCTGCAAGAACTGATTGCATGCTTTGAAACTACAAATGGAACCTGCTTTGCTTTCATTGTTCAGCACCAGATTTTGTGGATTTGCATTTCGTTATGTCATAGGATTTTCTGTTTTTGAACTTCCTGGTAGTAGTCCTGGTTAAATTTGTAATTTTGTAGGCTGTGAGTTGAAATTAACTTCTGTTCAACTTGGTGTTTAATCAGATGCAGTAAAGTTTCTCAAATGGGATTGAGGTGAAGTGATTACTGATTTATGTTCCCATTATCTCCTCTATTGATATTGATAAACGGGAGAACACACCTACTACTACTTGTTTCTTTTGTTTATTGATGGAGAGAACTTGTTCTGTGATTTTCTCAGCATTCTTTATTGTCTATGACTTGGACCTCTGCAATGTTATGACTATAATATGGCATTTTTGTACAAAGATATCCATGTGGGTATCGGAATCCCTCCCACTGTGATATTAAAATAGAGAAGGTGCATAAAATAGTTGATTTTGTAACTTCTTTGGACCGCGACATTAAGATAAAGAAGCTATAATGTATGCACTGTCCATTTTGGTGTGCAATATTTTATTTCAGACTATTTAATTTTGCTTCAGAGGTCAATGATTCTACCAGTGGGACAGACATGAATGCTTCCGCAATAATTGGGTCTTTTTTTTTTTTTTATTTCTCGCCAATTGTTTGCATTCATTTTTTTTTCCGAAAATCTGTTTATTGAAGTTTCTTTTACTTGATTGTTACGTTACAAAAAAAAATGTGTGTATATATATGTTTTGAGGAGAGATCTGCGGCGTGAATAAAAACATAGCTATTTTCGAAAAGTAAATTTATTCAAAGAGAGATGAGCTTAGTATGTTTTGTTTTATTTATGTATCTGGATACTTTTACAAGGAAAACATGTATAATTTCATAGTTTGATGTAAACGTAATTATTTGTTTTTGGTTCAAGATATTTATTCTATTTGAAAAAGTATAATGATCTATTAACAAAAAAGAGATAGCAATTGGAGTTTCGTCTTCTTAGATGTAAAATATGAATTTTTTAGTGATTAAAAAAATTACAAATTTAGATATAAAAATCTACGCAGCCAAGGGAACTTATTAGTTTATAGTGACATGGTTTTCTTTTTAAAGAATATGTATAAATTTATATTGTATTTGAGATACTTAGATAATTAATTTATAAATTAATTATTATCTTAAATATTTAAATCATTAATTATTTTATTACAAGATATAAAATTTATGATTTATTCTCTTTAGTATATATTTATCAATTACATAATTATTAAGAGATTAATTATATACTCACAAGATTTTACACCTAGATTTTTCATATCTAATATTATTCAATCATAACAATGATAGGAATATAGTAAAAGAATAAAAATCATGTAACTTTATCTAATATCATGGCTAATAGGGTTAACATCATTCGTGATAAATTTTTATTTAATATTTTATATTTAATCTTCATCATCGTTAATGTCTTAGCTCATATTTAAAGATATTTATTTTTATGATAAAACATGATTATTTAGTTAAAAAAGAAAGTAAAATAATTATTTTTGAAACATTTTACAATAATTAACTTGTCAATTTTAATCTTTCATATATAAATATATATATATATTAAAAGACCACTTCCGAAAGACAATGTTGAGTTCAAACTTAAATGTTGAAGTTAACATTTGTATATATATTTCTAGTATGTTCAACAATCATATCTACTATAATATAAATCTCATCTAAAAAAGTTTCATACAATAGAGGGAAATTCTACATATCTTATTAACTATTACTGATTTTTCACATTTAACTAAAAAAATACAAAACTAGTATAAATTTTTGTTACTTGATAATTTTGCCTATAACTTAGGTATATGCAAAATATGAATATTTCATTAAATTTTTAATTTAATATTTACACTATACATAATTTATTTAGTAGTATTTCTTTTATTAACAACTAATTTATACACCTTATCATTAAATTTTACTTTACATCTAATAAAATAATCACACATTTTCATGTAAAAGTTTACTAAATATTTATTAGTCATTGAAAATATTTTAACTCATAAATTGACGAGAATAAGAAAAAAAGTAAAGTTTTCGATTAAAAAAATTAGAAAAAATTCTTTAAGAAGTCAAGTTAAAGAATATAAAAAATATAAAAGATATAGAAAAAAGTTTTTATATAAAAAATATATCTTGAAAACAAGTATTTATTAGAATAATTGTTTGATTGTTAGAATAAGACTATTATAGATTAGAATAGTTAACCCTAAGTGTTTACATGTAAAATAAAGTCACACTTCCATTAAGAGTAGAGAGTGTGATTTTTTATTCTATAAAAGGAGACCACACATATCTTGTAAAAGTTAGTTATTAATTTAAATTGAATAATCTTTTTGTGTTTCTCTCTTATGAGAGTGTTGCTTGCTTAGTTGAGTTTTTGTAATTGACATATCATTCTCTTTTCTTTTTAAAGAATTCAATAAGTGAGTCAAGATTTGGTAAAGTCCTAACCAACCTCTAGGTTGTATATATTTGGTAGGATAATCACCATCCTACCTCATTGTTTTTCTTTTGTGTCAACTCTCATCTTGTTTGTCATTTCATTTCTTACATATTTATTCATGCTAAGTTTCCATTCCTTACCTCTTTCACCATCTAAAATTTGACAAGAACTACCAAAATATACAATAATTTTCTGTCTTAAACATCCACCTTAACCTAACATGATTCTTTCTAAGATAAGAAATCTCATCGCCACCTCTTCTCCATTTCTCTCGGCCTTTCATTCTTTTATCACTACAAATCCCATACAAAAATCACAAAAACTAGTTTCATATGTTCCTATACGAATTCACAAAAAAATCATCAATTGGACTTAAAAAAAAACTAAGAACCACCTTCAACCATTGCACCTAAATTTTGCAAAACACTCTTTGTTTCTCTAAAAACATCTCCAATAACCCATCTAAGACTCACCCAAATCCTTCCAAGAATTATCCTTCGTAAGCCTAGACTTATCTCCCTACCTCCCTAAGTCTAACTAAGGTAAAACCTAGTAAAATAAATAAATAAAAATTAAGAAACAAGCTAAGAACACTTATGTTGGAAGCTTTGCCTTGTTTTGATATCTTCTTATTTTTAAGTTTTGGTGAATTTTTCTCGACAATTTTGAAGAGCCTAATTAAGTTCCATCTTAAATATCCTTTGAAAACCATTTAAAAGATTTTAAATTAATTTCTTCACTATAAAAAATAATTAATTTAACCTTATCCTTACTCAAATGATAGACTATTACTTAAGCGATAATCTACTAAAAATATAAAAAATAATTTAACTCATTCCTTATCTTAAGACATGTCAATTATTTAAGCAACTATACATTTTTAAGAGAATTATTTTTATTCGTTCCTCTAACATAAAACTAATTATCTTTATTTCAATATCGATTAAATGACTAATTTATTCCTTCAGTGATTATATATATATATATATATATCCATAAAACCACAAGCAAACTCAATATTTTCCACTCACAAATTATCTTCATAATTTCTTATTCAAAACCAAACATGTTTTTAATTAAAATTGATTTCCACTTCTCATTATAATTATTAAACATAAAAGTAATATTTAAAAACAATTTTTATACTTTAAAAGTCATAATCAAACATATTCCTCCACTATAACAATTGTTTATTCTCTATTTTATGTAATACTTTAGCAATTCAACTATAAAAATTAAAATCTAAGTTTACTATTCAATCAAAATTTTAAAATAGATCACATTTAAGTTTCAAAATACCTATTGTTATTCAATCTCATAAAGTAATCTAATCTAATGTCATTCTAGGTTAACTTTCTTATATGACAAAAAGAAATCTTGAAGGATTTAATTCCTTAAAAAAGAAGAAATTTAAGCATGTTTAAGAATCTCTTGAATTACTTTTATAAGAAACTAAATCTTAGAAACGAATATACCATTATGGACTTAGTTTAGACTTATAAAGTTTTTTTTTCTTCAGTTAATCATACAAGTGACAAATTTCAAGAATATATTCTAACAACAAAATGACAGAATTTAAAAATGAAGAAAAGCAAAAAAAAGTTAACTCGATCAATTATGCACTTAAAATAGAACTTCTAACATGTAATTTACAAAAAAGGTAAAAAATTGTTACAAAATTTTAGAAAAAAAATAATTCAAATATTTCAAAAATTTTAAATTTTAAAGAAATAGTGGTTTTAAAGAAAAATAAATAAAATCGTTTTAATATGTATATATGACTTTCTAATTTAAAATATATTATTTTCATTAACTTTAATTTTATCTCTAATTACTCAAAAAAATTACAAATCCTTATAAAAGGCACAAGAATCTTATTTATATGCTCATAATTTTTATTTTTATTTTATCAATTTCCCTCCTTGTTTGGTAGCCCCGAGCGTCACAAATAAGTTTGGGATAAATAAATGTTAGATATTTGGAAAACAAGATTTTGAAATGAGAGTCAGTTACTGTGTGCAGGATGCAATTTTGTTTTTTCGCAGGAATCAATAAATTTCTTATTATACCCTTCTATTTTACTTCACAGGTCAAATTTAATGTGGATACAATGAGCATTATTTTTACAAATATTTTCTTTTCAGCGAAATCAAATAGTTTTTTATATTTACTTTTTCTTTTCCACTATACATTCAATCTCATCTTTTATGCATTTACTTTTTCTTAATTTATTTCGTTTCTATTGTTATCCTCTTAACATTATAGAGCTTTGATATCACAACTTGATTTGGTGAAAGAGTGAATGGAGAATTGTTGTTAAATGAGAAAAAGAGTTAAATCTCATATAATATAAGTGATTGTCACAAGTTCTAATTACAATATAGAAAAAAAAAGCTTACCTTTGAGAGAATCATTATATGATACTAGAAGTATTTTGGGAGAATTCATAGAAGAAATTTATTAATAAAAAGACACTAGCAAATCTATACATTTTTTGGTATTATTTTTAATCTAAAATTTTAAAATAATAATAATAATAATTTTTTATATATTGTTTAACTTATTTTTTTTTTCAATTTTAGACTCAAGTTCACACTTAAATTTATAATAGTTATAAATACTTAAAATATTAAATAAATTTTAAAAATATTTTAACTAAAATTGTATTAACTTAATAAATGAACTATATATTTTTAGTTTCTAATCATATTTTTTAAATTTTAGATATTATATTTAAATACTGGTTCTCTCTCTCTCCTTTTTTTTTTTTTTTTTTTTTTTTTTTTTTTTTTTTTTTTTTTTTTTTTTTTGTTTTTTTTTTTTTTTTCTTTTTTTTTTTTTTTTTTTTTCTGGCCAGTTTCTGATTTCTATTGAATGTGGGGGACTCATTCTTCACTCCTTTCTTTTTTCCCTTCTATCCATCTCTTACTTTTTCATAAAGAAATATATATATTTTTTCCTTTTCTTATCTTTACATGCTGTAAATTACTTTTTTCTGGTTCTGTTATTTGTGTTTTTGGTGCAAAGTGTATGTATGGACAAAATCTACCTCTGCTACTCCCACTCGACTCAACTCAACTTTACTCTTCCCCAACAAAGTAACATGGAGCACCTTCTTCTGCTTTGCTCCTTTTGTTTCCACTTCATGCTCCTACAAACTTACAGGTACGTTAAAAGCAGGTAGAAATAAAGTGACTTTTCTTAAAAAAACAATTATGGTAGTGGTCGATATATTAAAATTATACCTAATAATAATAGTTATAAAATCCGAAACAACAACATATGCATTCCATTATTCTTTATGAAAAAATACCAACAAAGCATTAAACTGATGTTATAGGCTAAAATCGTATAATTTCGAATTCTAACTCTAAATGTACAATAATTTAGTGTGTTTTTTCCGACCGACATTGGTGACGATGCTAGGAGAATTTTTTTTATGAGCATTTGTAGTGTGTTTAGTATAATAGAAATAGAGGGAAAGATTGGAAAGATGAGAATAAAAGAATGTTGGTGTTTTTTTTTTTAAGAAAAATAAGTAAATTATAAATTTAAGATTAAGTTAATATGAATAACTTAAAAAAAATAATTCTTTTAATTCAATTTTAGAAAATAATATAGTCTCATTACTATTACTATTCTTATAGTGTTAGTATATTTGTGAATAAATTTGACCTGCATCACTTAGTCACAGTAATATATATTATGGATATACTGATTTTCTTTTTAAGGTGCAAGTCAAGTAAGTCATTTTAAATATAAGGAATATCAATATAAGTTTGAGAGTAATCTATTTCACATGATGATATCTTGAAGATCTAAAATCAAGAAGGACAAAGACTTAATCTTATATGACTTCTAACTCTATAGAAAATGTACTTTTTTTTATAGAAAATTTATAAAAGTCAAAGATTTAATCACCTTGAATATTTATAGTAACTCTAATTATTCTAAGAAATTAGAAGAACAAACTAGAAATTTTCACATAATATTATATATGTCACGTGTAATTATCTGGATTTTAGGAAAAATTAGTAGGTATTGGTTATAAAACACTTGGATGATCCCAAGACAGGGTGTGGGCACTACTTAGGATTTAGATTTCAAAATTTAGATTCTTATTCCTTTTAGATTTTTGTTAAAAGAATGTTCTTGAGAGGGAGAAATGAGATTAGGGTTTGAAGTTCCTCTTCTTCTTTCTCCATGCTTCTTTCATTTTTGCACTTTATTGTTCCGACTTGTGGTTTTTTCATTTTCATTTTCGTTTAGTTTACCTTTGTATTCATGAATCTTGATTTCATTTCACTGCTTATGCTTATCTCTTATATTTTCGTTTAGAATGAAGGATTTGTGATTTTATTGTGTTGGTTTAATTTTACTATTCATAAATATTACATACTTTGATAGTTTAAAAAAGTAGTTAGAAATAGTTTAGATTTATGTTTATTAGAGGGGTTTCAGTTAGTGCTAGATAGTTGACGATTGACGATTCTTGATCTTTTGAGGTTTCTTTCTTTTATTTCTCATTTTTCCTTTGTTTTGGATTATCTCCTTTTCTTTTCCTTTGTTGTTTGGTAAATATAGTATATTCATTTAACCATTTTCTAATTTTTCACTTTGTGCCAAATAGTGTATGAAATCATTCATGAATTTTGTTCAATCTTAGTTTACACTTGACAATTTCTATTTTCCATATATTATCATTTGTATTCAAGAGTAAATTGATATTGCTCAGGACTATAGAGAATGCATCACGGTTGGGAGAGTTCTAATTATTTGCTTGCTTTTGTTTCTAGATTGTAGCGTGTATTCTAATTTGTTTTGTAATATGATTCTTGAACCTTTTTTAATACCGTTTATTATTAATGTATATCTATTTTCTTTCTTGTAGATATTTTGATATTGTAATAATGTTTGGGTTTACTTGTTTTTACTGGTTTTATGTTCATATTTAATTCTTATTCTTTAATTGATTCAATATAAATTTTGATTGTGTTTTAATAGATATGAAATTATAACATATTCTTTTAGAGGCTATTTGTTTTCGACCTCGGAAATCTTTTGAACAAAGAAATGCGAGTAAAACACGAAAAATCAAATCAAATACTACGAAAAACGAGAAAAAATTTGCTTATGAAACTTTCTACACTTGGTTAACAAATTTATAATAAATTAGTATATTTTATAATAAGTTAAATTTATTTTAAAGATAATTACTATTTTAATATTTTTATAAATATTATTAATTACATTAAATAAATAAATTACATTATTTTTAAATATTAAAATAAATTTGTAATTTTATAATTTGATATATTAAAAATATTAATTTGATATATTAAAAATATTAAAATATCATTACACGTGAACCGAGAGTTTAACAAGTTGGATGAGTTCATATAAATTAATTGAGAAACTTTATTTTTTTTATTTTTTTTATAATTTTAAGAATATATTTTTATTAAATCTTATGTGAATAAGTATACTTTAAAATACATGATGAATATATAAATTTTTATATTAATTTATTATAAAACTTTTATCCAATAAAATTTCTATATATAAAAAATATCGAGATGTTATAATTTAAATTTAATTTAATTTTACAAATCATTTTATAAGATAATAACAATTTTATATTTATATATTTTATTTTGACATTTTTACTTAATGTGTGAGATTTTAATTTTTTCTACACTTTTTCGTGTCAAGTATTTATTGAACTTGATATATTATGATATATGATTATTTTAATATATTAATAATACAATATCATCAATTTAATAAGCAATAGACTATCATATATTTAAGTCTTAATTTAATACAATAAAATCATCTTCTAAATAAAGATTGTCTTTATTTATATATTTCATTTTACTATTATATTTATTTGATGTGAAATTTGGTTTTTTTATTCAACAAAAGTGAAATTAACTTTTGCATACAAATCTTTAATTTATAAAAATCGAAGAAACTAGTTTTATAAATATCGAAGAAATTAACTTTATGGAAATCGAAAAAACTTGTTCTATAGATAAATTTTATATATTATTCTTATGTTAGATACGAAGATTTGATATATGTAAGAAAAATAGAATTTTTTTTTGTCACAAACCAAGAAAGACACGAACAAAAGTTATGGACATTGATATGCAGAAAGAAACTAGTTTAATAGACATTGATACGTAAGAAGAATGTAGTTTGATGGACATTATCTAGGAAGAAACTAGTTTGATATACATTGATATGCCTACGTATTGAACTTAATTATATATGGTTCTTATGGTGCTTATACTTAATAAAGTTTAAAGTGTTGAGTGTACAGGAACAACATAAACATAAGGGTTACAAGTGAACCATGAAGGCTATTACTATACATAGAGGCTAAGGTTAACAGAAGATTAATTGTTATGTTCTAATTTTTATTTTAGGACCTTTATGTAAGAAAAATAAGAATTTCAAACCCTTTTGAGAATAAAACACTCATTTAACAATTTATTTTAAGAATATAATAATATAACAATTTATCACAAAATAGTATTATTATTAGAATTTATTTTAAACAAATAAGTCAGATCTCATAATAATCAAATCAAGGTAAATTCCGTAAAAATATTTTTTTATAAATAATATAATGCCTGTGTATATTACATAAGCAGGATCTTATTTATGGATTGAAACAAAGTGATACAGAAGGACACAGCAGTACACTCAAAACACTTCTATTGTAACCAATAAAAACACTTCTCCATGACAAAAACGAAAAAGAAAAAGAGGAGAAACAAGAAAAAGTAAAGAACATGAACAGAATATTAAACTGTTATTAATAACCTTTGATAATATATAATTATCATTATTTAACTGTAAATACCCCAGTACCATACCCATAATCAGTAGCGTTTCCACCGCCATGGGTATTGTGGGCCGTAGTGGTCCCACCCGGGCCTCGATTTGCTCGAAGGGGATGCGAGCCCACCACTCCCCCCCTCACGTTGCCCGTGGGCTGCCCAGTCCCGTAACCTGGCATCGCCGACGTCATGCTCCCCGATGGTGGAGTAGGTGGATGCTGCTTGGCCACCGCGTTATGCTGACGGGCCGCTGCTTGTCCAGCTCAGCCTGGTTGATCCTTGTTAAATCCTTTTATATTAATTAATTGGTGAAATAAATAGTTTCTATTATACTTAGTTCTTTTATATAATAACTCTCAAATAACACAATTTAAATTATAAAAGTTTATACTCAAATAATTAACTTATTTAAACAGATAATGAATCATTGTATTAAAATACATTAAATTTTAATATAAACTCTTTTAAAATGTGTCAAATTAATAAAATTATACTAAAACTTCAATATTTTACAAATTTAAATGTAAATTTTTATTCATCAAGAAACAAAACAAAGTTAAGTCAAAAGTAATATAATGATTAAAAAATAGAATATCAAAATATTATCGTTTTTCATATGTCATTATTATGTTGAGATGATAAAGTTGAATGCTATATTGAGATGATAAAGTTAGATAGAAAGAATATGCATTAAAATTATTACTTGATTTTTAGTTAGTCAATTTTTTTTTCATGTATAATTTATATTTCCTCTATTTATGGATCTCTTGCTTCATTTCTGTTAATGATTCAATTAATGTTTGAATTTAACTTCCTAAAGTATGACGTTTTCAAAATTCTATTATTGATTTGAGGATGAAACCAATATTTTTCCTTCACATCCAAATCAAAATATCATTCCATTTTCTTTCTAAATAAATCAGTTTTTATATTTAATCAGATAACATTTGTTCAATGATAGTAATATTTTCATAGAACTTTGAGATAAGATCCTCATTTTTCCTTTATTTAGATTTATCATGAAAATGAAAGTAATTAATGAAAGTAAAGAGAGTGACAACTCAATTAAAAACCAAATAAGTAATTCAAAACTTACAATGGCAAATTTTGCATAAAGATTAACCTAACTTTGGCCTTTTTTTCGTACGAAAAATAAAACTTTGACCATTGATGTAGTGCTCCTTTTTCCTCATTCGATAATTGATAGATTAGAAGGTTAATATCATATCTAAATGATAAAAATAGCATTAAAATAATATTATCCTTATTTTTCAATGTAAGTAATAAGGGATTGATCCACTAATATGAAGAGATGCATTATTCATAATTACATAATCTTTTTATTTATTTCATAGTTACTTTTGTAGTTTGATAACGTCAATGTATCTTTAGTTGTACCCACGTATCTTCTCCCATTCAAATTGGTTTTTTCTTTGTATCTAAATTATTTTCCTTCCACTTTTGAATAAGAAAGCTTTTCACTTTTTCATACATGTTGGGTATGCAAACTATTCAATAGTACTATACCCAAACAACATCTACGAAATAAAAAAGTTATTAATGCAATTCTTAGTAAAAAAAAAAATCTTTTAAGGCATCATACATTATTACATCATCATTCCATAAAATACACATGAATTTTAGCTTTTGATTTGTGCAAATTTGAAATGATAGTCATAAACATATAAGGAATCATTATATACATCAACACACAAACACAAGGCAAGTCTAACATTGTGGGTTTTCGGACATGTTCAAGATACAATTGATTAAAGTGTTTTCAAGCTTCTCCACAAGGATAATACAACACGTCTTTTCTTCTATTTTCGTAGCGCCACCTCATGTATTATGTAGATATAAAAAAAGCATATACGAAACAAATTTAAAGTTGTTCTTGCACTCATTGTATGATTTATATTGTTGCTTTCTTTCAAAGTATTGTTATCTTTGTAATGTAATATATATTTATCAATGCAACAGTCCATTATTATCTTCAATAAACCAAGCCTTGTTATAAGTTTCTTTATTTTCCTAAAATTAGAAGGAATGAAATTATAGAGTGGTTTGAATCTTTCATGAATTTTATCATATAATTAAAATAAACTTAATTAAAATAAACTTGTGATATTGTGTTTAGATGTTATACTCAAGAGTGTGATAAAGCATGATAACTCTTACATCCTAATCACAGTGATTGTTGAGCTAAATTTTTGCAAAATTGATAACTTTCATATTTGGAGATTCCTCTTCATTTTGTGCATAATGTTGCTCACAATTAAGATCAAAACATCAAACAACATATATTGATTTTTGTTAACATCTCATCGTTGACTACTACATGTGTATATATTAATATTAGTATGGTGGATTCCTTCTTCATAACATCTCTAACATGTGTAAATCTTTTCTTTATAAATGTGAACATTTACTTCGTTTAAGATTAAAATTTTCTTATTTTCACATTTGTTAGATGGATGTCTTATTTTTCCTTCACTCAAAAAAATTTGTTATTGACTAGCAAAAATCATAAACTCTTTAAAGTTACTTAAAAACTCATTTGAATATGTTTCTCAACCAAGAAAAAATCTATCACATTACTTGTATTTGATGTGTCAACGTTTGGATTCTTAGCTTGACTTTAAAATACTTAAAGACAAATAAAAATTATTCATATTTTAAATAATATTATATATAGTGATATCACTTGTTTCATTCACATTTTCTTGAACTAATTGCATATTTTAAGTATTTTAAGTGTGTTTTCTATTGTTATTTTAAGTTTTTCTTAAAGATTTATATTTTTCATAAAATTTAGATATTTTAGTAAAAACTATGTTAAATTTTTACTTTAGATAGATATTTTTACTATTGTGTTGTTGAGCTTTTAGATGCAATTATGAATTTTTCACTGAAAGTAGACAAAAAAAATAAAATTTGAAGCAGGAGTAAGAAAGGCGGGACCTGCCTAGACAAGAAGGCATTATTTGAAAGATTCAAGGACATTTTCATTAATAGAACTTTCATTTGTATTATGATTTAATCAAGCTCCATCTTTTACATTGTATTTGGTTAAATCAATTTGTGTGATTCTATTATACAAGAGAATGGATACTTGTGGATAAAGTCTGTTTGGTTGAACTAATTTGAAATGATTGATTAGGAAATATTTGCAAGATGAGATCCTCAATCATCTAAAGAGATTTGCATGGATGTAATTGAAAATTACAAAACAGTTTTTGTAAGTGAGTTGCAAATTACTAAACACCCTTTAAGTGGGTATACTGTGTCATGATACTTTTAAACAATATTTCTAATTTAAAAATTTCAAAATATCAAAATAATTCTAAACAATACAAAAATCTCATAATTTTTTTTAAATTATTTATTTTAATTCAAAAATTGTACTTCTTCAGCATTTTAAAAAGAGTTAAAAATCTCACACAACAAATTCATTATATTTAATTTTTTACCATCATATTTCACAAGGGTCAATTAGTAATTTCACAAATATATTATTTTAAAAAATTAAAAAAAATCTATAACATCTATCAAATTATTTCCAAACTTTTACAAACATTCTCCTCAAATCTTTTCAAATCTTACCATCTATCCATTAATCTAAACAATCTTACCATCCACACACAATCCACTCAAATTCCTTCAAATCCATTCTCTCAAATCTACTTTCTCAACCAAACAAAATCTTAACTATCAAGATCAAGAAGCTCATAAACAAAAATATATTAGATATTAGATTATTTAGCGAAATATGTATAAATTTGACATCTTTTTGTCGTTGCCACCCTTATTGCTACTGTTATCCATTGCTATCACCATCAATTATTGCCACCACCCACTCTACCCACGGTGCTATTATGAACGGTAAAGGTGTTGAAAAATTAGGTTTTGATTTATATTGTTTCTATTCTGTGTTGTGCATGATAGTTTAGATTTCTTGATTTGTAAATTTCATGGATTATAGAATCGGAAAGTAGTTACAGATCTTTTAATCTAGAGATGTTTTGAATTAATAGTATCTTCTAGATTGTGCAATCTAAAAGATAGTTTTATGCATGAAAAATACTTGTTGAATGTGTAATATATTATATATGGTTTATAATTACATTCTAGATTATTATGTGTTTTAATATGAACGGATGTGACTAGAATAAAAGGTGGTGACTTTCGTGTGATGGTAGATAAAGACCCACGACCTTGATTTGTATGACGGATCGTATTTTAGTTTTCAATGTTGGTGGATAGAGTTGTTCATGGGGAATGATTTCTAGGTGAACCAGGGGATACATGGCTCTTGTGAGTTATGTTGATCATGTTGCCAAAAGATTATATGATGGTGAGATAAAAAATAAAATTTAGTTGATTTTCATATTGATTGTATTATATGAAATTGTTTTCTTTGTACTAATTGATGTCATAATTTTTTTATAAGATCGCAAAGAATTGAAGTTGGTCTCCCATAATTATAAGTTGAATAATTCAAGATCCCACGTCAAGTGAGAAAGAGTTTGTTTTTATCTTCATTAAGATATGGTGTAAAAAGACTAACAATTCCCACCTTTCGATTTGTGAGATGACCATTATCCTCAATAATATTTTTGTACTGCTTCACATACCTATTATGGAACAATTTGCATGTACATGACGTTAGATCTGACAAGAGGTATTAGTGGTTGAGCTTCTAGGTGTGGACATAGGCAATGACTTGACAAAGATGAGGTAATATCTGGTGCACATTTCATATTGAGTAGGCTTTCAGAGGTTTTTAGGAAACTCATGATTATGATTTTCACATATTATTTTTTGTTTAAGTTAGGCAAAACCTATTTTTATAACACATATAAGTGTTTAAACGAAGAGTGTATTGTTTAAGAAAGAATACTCATAATGTGTAAAGTTGGTAAAACTTTTCAAAAATAGTGATTAGCTTAGATAAGTTAGTAAAATAATACTCAGTTATAAGTCATGAATGACCTTGAACAATGCTTATGTTAGTGAAACTTCATTAGTTGGTGAAGAATTGAAAGGATTCTCACGTTGAGATAAACCATTATAAATATTTATCGTCTCTTTATCACTTTCTATTTGTTTTATCTAACTTTGAATTGTGATTTTTTATTTGTGAAAATATAAGTTTAAACCATAATAATCTATTGTTGTTTTCAAATTTGTTCAAAGATTATGAGTTTGTTTCTTCTTTGATATATCTCAAAATTACAAATAATATTTTATTGATCTTGTGAAAAAGTTTAAAGAAATTCTTAAAAGTATAATTTAATCTATTTCTTAGTATTTTCTATGATTTATAGAATTCCAGTAAGTATTTAAATATAAAATTTTTGGAGATTAACCTTCAAACTCAATTCAATGCAAAAGTCATATAGAATGATCAAAATTAAACAAATATATTTATGAGAAATCCTACAAAATAGTAAAACATCATTAGTCAAGGGTCACGACAGTTTCTTTTTGGATAGATAATAGACAACCAATCTTCCTTCATACAATGATGATTTATGTGTAAAATAAGTTTTCCATATAGAGAACAAATAAATAAGAAGATCTCTTAGTCGTAAGCCAAGTAAATGAAATAAGTTTTCAAATTTAGACTAATTACAAGAATAGAAATACTTGCTTTTGAAATACCTCACATGATTAAACTCACCACTTCTTTTAGATAATTCATATTCAACCAGGGTTCTCTAATGAATATCCCAATTTATATCATCATAAGTTTTTTCAAGATCCATCTTAATTACTAACAATTCTTTTTTTTTTCTCGGAACTTGTGAATATAGTGAATAATTTTATATAGAATAAAACTCTCTTAGGTCCAATAAAATTATTCACATATTCTATTGTCACTTGTATACCATTACATAAGCTATAAAGTTCTTCATATTATTTGATTTATCAACTCTATAAATATATTATTTATCAACTTTATAAATTAAGATTAGGAAAGTTTCAAGCACTTTAGGTTGAAAATGCATTATGCTCCATCTTTCACAAATCTACGTTGACAATATGTCAATATAATTTACTAAAAGAATTCAGTTTGTCTCATCATTAAGTTAGGGCAATAGAATTTATATCATATATAGAATATATATTATCATTATATAAATAAATATGTTATCTTGTTAAGCCTAATTAGATTTCTATAAATCCAGAAGTCAGGTCTGTTTAGTTATTTTTTTTCTAAAGGCTAAACTTAACTTTATTTAATAAATAGACGAGACCAAACCTTTGGCAAGTTAGATTGTAAGCCCTCACAAGTAGTTTTACCTATTTTTACCCTTACATATAATTCATAGATATTATATGTATACGAAATTTTTTAGCATATTATTTCTCAAGTAGTTCTAATTTTATTTTGTTCTGCTGATTTTAAGCAGCCTCACCATGCAAATGGGAATGATAAAGGTTTGTTTATGGGTACAAATAATATTTACCATTTATTTTCTTAGACTAAACAAATATGTCGTATGACTTATCAATTACCTGAAAAATATCTACTTACCTGTTAATAATTTTATTTTTAATATTTTATTATATTTTCTATTTTAGAAGATTATGAAAAATTTTATCCAAATAAACATATAATACATTTCTGCCTCAAAAATAATTTTATTAAAGAAATAAACACTATTATATATATCACTAAAAGTATATAGAATTTTAAGCAATTTTGAGAATTTTAAAATCTTAAGTAAACTATTTTTTTTTGTTTAATTTAAAAAAAACTATTAAAAAGAATAATTTATTGCCTTATTAGTGACAAGGGTGACCATAAAAGCTGAACTGCACTAAAACATGAAAACTAAGGAAGTTGAAAAAATAATTTATTTGAAACTGAATTAAACTAAAAACAATAATTTGTTTAAATTAAACCGAACTACTTCTAAATTCAGTTAATTGCCTTCTGAAAGTTGCAGCCAAATTGTGTTTTAATCTTATAAAATTACTACCCAGAAGAAGTTCCTCCAAAACAACGTGCTCTAAGCGTTGGTGATGAAATTCAAATCTTTCAAGTCAACTCTATACCAAAACGTTTAAATTATTGATACATCCAACGTATCAGTTTAAATTAAACCCTAAAACTAAAACTGAGTTTAGAAGTAGTTCAGTTTAAATTAAACTGAACTATTCTAAATTTAACTGCCTTCTAAAATTTGCAGCCAAATTGTGTTTTAATCTTATAAAATTACTATTTAGAAGAAGTTCCTCCAAAACAACGTGCTTTGAGTGTTGGTGATGAAATCCAAATCTTTCAAGTCAACTGCATACCAAAACGTTTAAATTGTTGATATATCCAATGTCATCTTTTAACAACAACAATAATAATAATATATATAATAATAATATATATGACGAGAACATTGACCTTAAATTTTTTTATATAAGTTTTGGTTTAATTACCTTTTAAATCCAGAATAAATTTGATTTAATATAAGGTATGGTTTAATTAATTAACTCATTAATCTACATGTGTCATACTAGTTCTATTAAGTTATTGTTACAACAAAGCTATATAATAAAACATATTTCATTCATATGATATGATAAATTCCTTTTACGGATGAGATATAATTCTTTGTGATATAGTAGACCAGGTCATGCTAATCTCTTTCTACTCTCATGACCAAACATTTACTTTTACATGAATAAAGTTAGGATATTATTTTCACAAATTCACAATTTAGTACATCACCTACATTTCAACGTAGTCTTTATTTTTTGAAAATAATTATGTTTTCAACACATTTTATATTAGATTACAATCATAACATCATATGTTCTGGTTGATATATTCATTTCAACTCAATTATTATTATTATTATTATTATTATTATTATTATTATTATTATTATTATTATTATTATTTATTCTTTCATCCATTCATCATTTATCACATTAATAACATTCAACCTCCCAATATAATTATGAACAATATAATAATACAATGAAAAATAAACAAATTTTAAGATTTAGAAACATTTAAAGACATGTTTTTCATAGTTTTGAAAACACTTTCTAGCCCAACCAAAACTTTTCTCATCCAACTAATTAAGAACATATTGAGATTTGTCCAACTATAATTTTGCTCACTCAACCAAAGGTGTCAACTTGCTCAGCGAAACATTCACTTATGGATTACACCATTGAGACTTTTCATAAAAATAACTTACTCAACAAGAATCTAATTGCCCAATGATTCACTAGTGAAACTTGACTTGCCTAGTGACCAAAATGAGAGCTTTTATTTAAACATCTCATGTAACAAATTTGACTTGTCCAATTACCAAAACTTTTGAGTTTTCAATTAATTAAATTTCTCTGAATGACTTTATGAAATTATGTAGAATAAAACAAATGATCCAATTAGTTCAAAGTGAGTTTTTGTTTGTTTTTTCATTTTATTTTATGTTCCTAACATGAACTATTTTGCTCTAAAATAACAATGACTTGAACAACTTTGACTTTACTTGAAATATTCTAACTTTTCAACACTCAACATATAACAAATCTCTTATTTTGAATTAATTCGTTTAAATATGTTAGTTTCATCTTAAATATTTTTAATTCTTAAATCATATTATTCCGAAAAAACCTGAATTGTTTACAAGAAACAAAAAAAAAATATCGTATTACAATATGAAACATCCTTACCATATTTCTAAACAATTCATCTCAAGTTCAAACATTTGAATTATATTCAAACAACACAAAATTTCTTCATAAAATCAATTATTATGAACACATCACCTTCACATTCAAATTATCTACCCTAAAATACTATAAAAAAAAAACTACTTCTCTTTCGCAGGAAAATTAAACATGTATATAAAAAATTCTAATAAATAATCTAAAGATATCCTCATGGTCGCTAAGTAGTCGATATAAACAATACATACAAATATCACAACGTAAACATTCAATATAATCAAAATACTAACTAAAAAAGAGAAAGTAAAGAAAAACTTACTAAAATAATACTTTCTAATAAGACAAAAAATTTCTACTTTGCCCTAACATCAATAAAGTGAGTTTTAATCTAAGAAATTATTAACCGGTTCTTCAATATTTTTGAGAGAAGTGAAATAAAAAGTATTTTAAAGATACAATAATTTTTGTAAATTAAAGTTTAAATAATTGTATTTTTCTATTTTACAAGTTTTTTAACTTAAATAATAAAATATTTTCACTTTGAGAGTTAAACAACCTCTATTCTTCAATAGCGTCCTTCCAAAAGTATCAAATAGTTTTAATTTAATAATCAACGTTAACAACTTTCAACTATCAATTAACAATTTATAAGTATATATATATATATATATATATATATATATATATATATATATATATATATATATATATATATATATATATATATATATATTATTTTTTATTTTTTTT